>R15__coassemble_368_pt1 | contig 56454 bp, 46 predicted proteins | sample R15__metabat2_low_PE_001 | metagenome-assembled genome bin R15
GCTCACCAATTGGTCAATTCGTGCTCACCAATTGGTCAATTCATTTTTACCAATTGGTCAATTCGTGAAACGAAACTATATATCCCTTCAGATTACAACATATGTGTCGTCGAGATATCCTATATGTTTCACTACGAGGAAATATATATGTATCTCACCCATTGCCCACTTGTGCTGAAGGTGAGAGATACTCGCCGCCACTTGATATGACGATTCGAGGGATAGCGATAATTTCAAGAATGGGGTAGCGCCATTCTGTCTTCACTCATACGTTCCATATATGATTGAATAATCCGTTTGGCCTCATTCTCCATTTGCTGATAAGGGAATGAATCTTTTACATTCTTTTTCAGGAATGGGTCGTTTCTGTAATCATACACTGCCGTTGCTTCTTTGCCATCGAACAAAAGCAGATAATCTCCTTTTATATATTGATAGATGCCATTGTTGAAATTGATTGCCCAATCCTGCTGTTCACCGTCTAAAAGATTCTTTCCAAATCCGATGAATGGTTTGCCGTATGAAAGATATGCAAGAATAGTTGGCATGATATCTGTTTGTTGAGCTACCGCATCGACCATCCCTTTAGGCAGTTCTCCCGATGGGTCGAAGAATATAACAGGAACGGCATATTTACCTAAATCGGTCTGATACAGAAGGTGTTCCGACAGATTTGTGTGGTCGGCTGTAATGACAAAAAGAGTATTCTGATACCACGATTGAGTTTTCACCATGTCGAAAAACTCTCTCAACGCATTGTCGGTATATCTCACGCATTTGTAAATTGGGAGTGCATCGGTGGCTTGCCAATGCTTTACCTCTGGTTTGGCTGACCATTCTTCTGGCAAAGAATATGGATGATGGGAAGTGGCGGTGAATACCCCCACTACAAATGGTTCCTTTATATCATTGATATGCTTTGCAGTGAACTGAAGAAACGGTTCATCCCAAATTGCCCACTTGCCGTCAAACTCGTCATCGCCCTTGAATTCTGGGTCTTCACCAAACTCATTCCTACCATAGTAATGGCGGAATCCAGTCTTATTTGTAAATGCACGTATCCCCATTGAACTATTATCTGCACCATGAAAGAATGCAGTTTCATACCCAATCCCCGACAACTCTCCAGCTATGCCGCTCATCCTGTTCAGCGATGCATCAGTAAGGAAGAACGATTCCTCAAACATAGGAATGCCCGACAGAATGGCAGGAAGTCCTTCCATACTAACCCTGGCATTGCTATAGGAATAGCGGTAAGACAGACTCTGGCTGACAATAGAGTCAAGAAACGGTGTATAGCCCTCATAGTCATTGTATGCACCTATATACTCCTTGCCAAAACTTTCCAGAATGAGAATGATGACATTTCTGTTAGTACCTTCTGAAGATAAGGCATTGGTGTTAAACTTCTTGAGCCCTTGAACCCTTGAAATCCTTTTCGTTGGGACAATCACTCCCACATTCTTTATCTCTGAACTTGGGAAATATTCTGGACTGCTGAACGATTTTTTTCCTATTGTACGGATAAATGCAAATGGGGTGTTGATAATTGCAGCAGCCTGAGAGGGATGAGTGGCATATTGGTATGCGTGGAGTATGGTTATGGGCTTTGATGATGCAGAAGTACCACCACGGATTCCGATTATGACTAACGGAACTGAGACTATAAGACAAAGAGTATAGGTGAGATAATATCTGATGAGCCATGTGTTCTTGTGAACCGTTGGCTTTACTAAATCCTTATAGGCGAAATCTTTATATAGCCAACAAAGACACCAAATCAACACCACAGCAATAAGCACAAGATAGAAATGATTGGCAAGTTCGGTGCCGATAATGCTTGGGATATGGCTTTCGTTGCGGAATTGACTGAGGGCTGACAATGTGGTTCGTCTGCCTGTATATTGAAAATAAACCGAATCGGCAAGATTGGCTATTATGCAGATGGAATTCACTATAATGAACACCCATTTCACTGCAAGATGATACAATCTGTTTTCCTTCCAATGTAAAGGAAAGAAAACCAAAAGTATAAAGAGGGAATTAGTATAGCAAATGGCAGAGGTATCAAAGAGGAAGCACCCTTTTGCTATAGACAAGGCATTCCAATCACTAAATGCCAAACTGTTCTCAAGGCAAAACACCAATCTGCACACTCCATATACAAGATATATAAGCAGCAGATTCCATATCACTGTTTTGATTGCCTTTGTAACCATTCTTCCTTAGTACGTCTCCAGCGTTTATGAGTCCAGAGCCAAAGTTCGGGGTGGAGTCGGATATCCTCCTCTAGAAATTGCATAAACTTGTCGGTTACCTCGAAGTCAGAGACGTCTTTCGAATCATGGAATAAAGGTATTGCCTCAAACACGTAATGCCCCCTCTTCGGTTTGGTTACTCTGGCATAATACATCATTGCATCAAATTTCTTGCCCATCACTTCGCCACCTGTAAAGACTGCCGTTTCATGGTTGAGGAATGGTGTGAAATGGTGGATATTTTCCCATTTAGGCAACTGGTCACTGATAAATCCGCAGATAATTTTCTTTCCTTCCATCCTGTACTTCACCAAGGTCCTTACTGCCACTTTCATTGGGATATTAATACCGCCATACTTGCTCCTCACCTTAAGAAATACCATGTCCATCACCTTATTATATAATGGATGGTATATCTGTGAACATTGTGCATAATCAACCCAATATTGCAAGGATGCTACCCATTCCCAATTGCCAAAATGTCCAAGAAAACAGAACCAATCAGTCTTACCCTCTTCAAACCCTTGCTTAGCGGGTTCCATTCCCACTACTTTCATCCGTTTCATCATTTCTTCCCTCGACATGGAGAATGCTTTTATAATCTCAACGAAAAGGTCACAGAAATGATGATAGAAAGCGCATTCGATGTTGTTTCGCTCTTTATCCGACTTCTCAGGAAAACATTCCTTCAACTGCTGCCTTACAATCCGTCGTCTGTAGAAACAACGCACAAATGGGTAGATAATGTCGCTGAAGACATATAGTACCCTTAGTGGCAACAGAGATATGAGCCACAACACACCATAAACAAGATTGGCACAAAACTGCATCTTGAATCCCTTGAACTCTTGACCTCCTTGAACTTCTTTAACTCTTTTTACTTATCTTCTTCTCTGTCGAGGTTGGAATGCTTGCTTAGGATACTTGGCATCAAAATCATCCAATTTCTTGGTGAAATATGCCCTCACATCGGTCCATTTATAGTAGTATCCTTCTACTCCTTCTACCTTTGGAAGGTTGGCTATAGTGGTTTCGTTCTCATTGAGGAGAGCCTTCACAAGGATGTCTCCATCACCTTTCTTTGGACGGTAATATACCAATTGTACATTACATGCCATTGGATAAATACGGTAACTTACCCATTTAGTATCAAGTTCGTCAAGATTATCCACTTGCACTCCGCAACTGTCAAGTTCGAGAAGACAAGCCAGCGGCATCAGACATATCTCATGCCCGAACCTGAGCGTAGCACCATTGAATGATTTGTTTCCGACTATTGTATCGGCTGTCTCAAGCATATTGCGAAGCAGGTTCTCCTGGGCAAAAGGCATCACTCCACCCATCTGAGGGGCTGCACCATAACCAAGATACCAGTCAATATTCTTTATCTTCCATATATCATAGAGTTCCTCCTCTGTAAAAAGGTCATAGAACGAGATATCAGAATCATGGCTTTGCATATTGGTTGCAATCTCACACATATGACGCATAAACGATTTGGCATTAATGCTGTCTGCAACATATTGCTGATCGTTGAAGAGGAGTTTACAGAAGCGCTCTGGATGGGTGTATTTTTCCTTTGCCTCGTCCACTGCCCTTCCTCTGACCCCAGTGCTGCTTTGGCGACGAACCTCACCATCCCAACCTTTGTTGAGATAATACTGAAGACTTTCACTTACATCGTTGTGCATCACTGTGCGTGGGTTGAAGGCTGTGATTTCCTCACATTCGGCTGTCATACTGAGAATACAGCGGATAACCACTGTAGAGCGTGCATCAACATATGGTGTACCTTTGAACACTTCTGGGAAATGTTCTGTCATACGCTTACCTATACCATGGTGCTGACGTTCTCCCACTGTTGTAAGGTCACCCAAACGGCGGATAGTAGTGGTGTAGAATTGCTTCAGTTTAGATAGAGTTTCCTTTCCCTTCTGGGTCAGTTTCCCCAATTCATCTGCCTGCTCAAGAATACGGATATTATCTGAGTAGTCACCATCATCAAGAAGCCAACGGCTGCCATGACGACCATAGTGGTTGATATAAAACGGCTCATACCCTTTCGGAGTCTTGGATATAGTGGAGGTCGGAGTAGGATATGCATAATAATTGCCTCCTGTACGATTGATGTCCTGACTGACTTCTTCACGTGCTGTCGGCACTTGGGCAAAAGTGATTAACTGACAGAATGCCGTTGCAAACAAGAATAATAATGACTTTTTCATATTGACTGTAATTTGATTGATAAACTTGCGCAAAGATAGTCAATAATGTTTGAATATGCAAATTTTTCTCAAAAATAAAGACTCGGCCTCAGGTATTTTTCCCAAGCCGAGTCTGTTATCTGTTGGTTCTATATTGCTATAGAATTAAATGAATGTCTTCACGAGATATTACATCTGCGGATATTCATGGCGATGCATCAGATTGCGTTTTCTATATCCCACACAAAGGCACGAAGGCCGAGCATCGCTGACTCTTCATCCAAATCGTGCAGACGCTGAAGGATTGGTTCTACCTGATCATTTTCAACTATCGTGATAAGCGACGAACACATAGACGGCCAAGCGTGGCTTCCCAGGTGAGGCTGACCAGTATTGGAACCACGTCCCTGTGTGGTAGGAAACATAGTATATCCTCTTGCGTTACTTCTGTCGAGCACAGCAATTACGTTTTCGTAGTGTGCCTGATCGAATGATACGAATATTGCTTTCATATAAACTTCTTAAAACTTCTTGAACTCTTGAACTTCTTGAACTCCTTAATCCTCCTGAGCCTTGGTTCCTTTGAAATTTTTGAGTCCTTTTACTCTTTTACTCTTGAACTGTTCGTTTTCTTTATTCTCTTTCCAGTACATATCCATTTCTACACGAGCCTTAATGGCTTTCCTCTGGCGCTTCACACTTACACCTCCAAAGATACAGAACATAGAAGGCACATAAATCAGAGTGAGGATAGTAGAAACGGTAAGACCTCCGATAACGCTGATACCGAGCGGTCTCCACATCTCGGCCCCCACACCTTGGCTCACTGCCATTGGCACCATACCAAGTATTGTGGTAAGCGTGGTCATAAGGATTGGTCTCAAACGTCGTCTTGCTGCTATCACAGCAGAACGTGTCAATCCGTAGTCCCTTTCACGCAGCAACTGCGTGTAGTCAATCATCACAATACCATTCTTCACCACAATACCAACAAGCAGAATTCCTCCAAGTATCGACATAATATTGAGGCTTGTACCTGTGAAACAGAGGGCAAAGATAATACCCGACAGAGCGAAGATAAGTGATATCATTATGATAAACGGATAAGAGAAACTCTCAAACTGTGCTGCCATAACGATATACACGAGTATGATTACGAGCACGAGGAGTACTCCGAGGTCTCGGTTACTATCTTGCTGATCCTCATACGAACCAGCAACCTGAGTGGTGATACCAACTGGGATATCTATCTCGTCGCATATCTTATTTCCGAGTTCCACACCATCAGAAAGGGCATAACCATCTTTCATCACAGCGGTTACTGTCACTATTCTCTGACGGTCTTTTCTCTCAATCGTAGGAGGAATAGACGACTCATAAACCTTAGCAACGTCCTTTACACGGATAAGGCGTCCCGTATTGTTAGGAATGAGCATATTTCCCACAGATTCCACCGACTGACGGTCCTTGACTTCATATCGTACTTTGATATCGTACTCTTCTCCGTCTTCACGATAGTAAGACAGAAGCGAACCAGTGATAGCATTACGTACCACTCCTGCTGCTGTTGACAGTCCTATACCCTGCATACCGAGTTTGTCGTGATCGAAGTCGATAACTATTTCTGGCTGATAATCGGAACGTGAGATATTCACCTGAGAAATCATCTCACTCTCTTTGAAACGATCTGCCAACTGTGTAGCTACATCATAGGTCGCATTGAGGTCATAGCCGTAGATTTCGAAGGTAGCCATACTCTGACCGCCCATCGAGTTGTTACCACCTCCGAGCATGACATTGTATTTAGCCAATTCAGGGATATCCTTACAGTCGGCACGCATCTCGTCGCATATCTTCACAAGTCCGATACTACGCTCATTTGATGGTACAAACTGTATATTATATTTAATAATGTGTGAACCATTGTCGGAAAGTGAGGCGAAAGTGTTGTTATCACCAGCCTGACCTACAGTGAAGTTACAGTTGGTCATCAGATCCCCATATCTCTCCTGCCATTTGGCAGTAAGTTTCTGGGCTATTTCTTCAGCCAGTTCCACACGTGTACCTACAGGCAATTCAAGTGTTGCACCAACACGCCCTGAGTCGTTTGCCGGCATAAATTCGCTCTTCATACCAACAACCTTTGCTGTAACCAAACTAAGAAGGAAGAATACTATACATCCAATGATAACTGTCCAACGATGACGTACAGCCCAGTTGATCTTTGCCTCGTACCAATCGTCAAGTTTGTCAAGTTGTTTCTGGATAGGACCATATATCTTCTTAAAGGCAGCACTCTGTTTTTTCTTCAGTTTCAACATCAGCGCACAAAGCATTGGCGTGAACGACAAAGCAGAGGTTGTAGATACTGTCATGATAATACACATCATCCATCCCAACTGCTTGAAGAGCACACCCGACATACCGCTCACCATAGTGAGTGGGAAGAACACGGCAATCATTGTAAGCGTGGAGGCAATAACCGATATCGCCACCTCATTGGTTGCATGTATTGATGCTTGTTTCGGATCGGATCCTCGTTCGATATGGGTGGTGACATTCTCCAGCACCACAATGGCATCATCGACCACGCTACCTATCGCTATCGACAGACACGACATGGAAATCATGTTCAGTGAACTGTCGGTTGCATACAGATAGATGAATGAGGCGATAAGCGACATTGGGATAGTGATACAGATAATGAACATCGCTCTCCATCTTCCGAGGAATACGAACACTACGATGACTACGAAGAGCAAAGCATACATCACCGTCTCAAACAGAGTATTGATGGTGTTCTTGATGTTGTCGGAAGTGTTAACGATGATACCCAACTGCACATCGGAAGGGAGGTTCTTCTGCAAGGTGGGAAGTATCTTCTCTACTTTGTCGGAGATTTGTACAGAGTTTGCTCCACTCTGTTTCTGTACAACAATCATTGCTCCTTGTTGACCGTTGGTGAATGTGCGCTGTGCTCTTTCCTCTACGTTGTCAACCACCCTTGCAACATCGCGCAAATAGACATTGGCACCATTCTTTGTACCCACAATCACACTGTTGAGTTCTCTTGGGTCGTCAAACTCGCCTTCGATTCGCACTGTGTATGTCTGAGTGCCCGCATCCATCGTACCACCAGTGATATTCTGGTTCTCGGCAGCGATAGCAGCACTGACCTGAGCAGGACTTATACCATATGCCTCCATCTGACTGGCATCCATATACACGTTGATTTCGCGCTCCGGAGCACCAGAGATAGACACCGTACCCACTCCGTCGATACGTGCCAATGGATTGGCCACCTGCTCGTCAAGTATCTTGTAGAGTGCACCTTGACTCTCTTCTGCGGTTGCTTTGAGGAGCATGATAGGAATCATGTCGGTTGAGAACTTGAAGAGGATTGGGGTATTGGCATTGGTAGGCAGGGAATTCGCCACCATGTCGAGTTTGTCGCGCACATTGTTGGTCAGCACATCGATATCGTAACCATACTCGAACTCCAATGTCAGCACCGACACATTCTCCCTTGACTTTGAAGTGACATGCTTCAGGTGTTCCACGGAATTAAGGGTATTTTCCAACGGACGTGTCACATTGTTCTCTATATCTTCTGCCGATGCACCATTGTAATAGGTCAGCACCATAATGGTGTTGGTATCGATGTCCGGCATAAGGTCGATAGGTAACTTTATGAGTGAAAAGATACCTAATATGACGATTGCCAAGAAGCAGAGGCTTGTCATTATCGGGCGTTTCACCGCCCCTTCGTATAGACTCATAGTGTTATTTACGATTTAACTATTTACAATTTACTGCTCCACTGTCACTTCCTTGCCGTTAGCAAGTTTTGACATACCGCTGCATACAATCTGGTCGTCTGGGTTTACACCGCTGATTATTTCATAACTATCACCGAGATGCTGACCGAGCTCTATCTTGGTGTAATAAACCTTTCCACCTTTATATATATATACATATCTATCGCCTGCACCTACTTGTTTTACGATAGCGCCATCAGGCACTACGACGTGATAAAGTGAGCCGAAGTCGATAGTAGCCCTTCCGAACATACCCGGACGTACCTTGCCCTCGCTGTTCACGATAGTGATTTCAATAGGAAAAGTGTGGGTATTCTGATCAACAGAAGGATAGATAGTCGAAATCTTTCCTGCGAAGACCTCACCTACATAGGCATCCATGTCAACATCAACATCCATTCCTACGCTTACATCCTTGAAGTGTGTCTCACTGATATTTACCTTGAGTTTCACTGGGTTGAGTTGCTCTATGGTAAGTACTGGAGTGCCGTTATACATATCTCCATCGTCGTAGTTTCTTGCTGTGACTACTCCGCTGATAGGACTTACGAGGTTGGTATTCTGATTGAGTTGTGCAAGTTGGGTTTGCAGCACCTTCAACTGACTTTCCTGAGCAGCAACAGCATTTTTCTGTACCGTGAGTTGGGTCTGTGCAGCATCATATTCACTCTTTGAGGCACCGCCAATATTGTAGAGTTCGGCTGTACGGTTGAATTCTGCCTGCTGGTTCTGCATCTGTGCCAGTTGGCTCTGGGTTTGGGTAATCTGACTCTGTATCTGGAGTTTCATCTGTTGCTGACTTGACTCATCAAGCGATACCACCACCTGACCTCTCTGCACATAGTCGCCCACGTCGAAATGAATCTTGCGGATACGCACCTGCATATTTGGAGAGATATTGTTTTTCACGTCACTCTCTACTGTTCCCGAGAACACTTCTGTCTGCGGGATGTCCTGACCTTTCACTGTGGTCAGTTTTACTTTCGGTTTCTCATCCTGAAGGCTGCCCTTGTTGTCGGTTGAACTGCCATTGCAGGATACCAATGCTACCAGACCAAGTCCGATAATTGCCAAACTAATCTTTTTCATTATTAATTTTTAATTTTGAATTCTTAATTTTTAATTTTTTATTTCTCCACTCCCAGAGTGAGTTCCAGGTCTGCCTGGTTGGTCAGGTAGTCATAGATAGCCTGGTCGTAGATGAGCCTAGCTTGAGTAAGTGAAAGTTGGCTCTGGTTCATATCAAGCACTGTTCCGCGTCCCACCTCGTATCTCTTCGATGCTATGGTCACCGCTTTCTCTGCCTGAATGATGGCCTCCTTGTCGCTCTCTATCTCTGCCAGACAGGTCTGCATATTCTTTCTGTAACTTGATGCTGCCATAGTGAGTTGACGCTCTGTGTTGAGGCGTGTGTCAGCCAACTGCGAGATCTGCAAGCGTGTGCTCTTCAGTTTTGTCCAGTTGCTGGCAGTGAAGATAGGAATACTCAGCACGATAGTAAAACTGGCACTTGGTGACCAATCATACTGGAAGACATTCCAATCGTCATTATATAGTGATTGGTATTGTCCGGTGAGTTGGAAAGCGAGTGTAGGCATAAAATTGGTCTTCTGGATAGCCAGGTTGCGCTGCAACATGTTCTGGTTGAAATCCAATTGGCGCAATGCACTATTGTTTATCAATTCATCGGCGCCAGCAGTGGTGTTGACCAATTTCAGGTCTTTCTCATAGTCTGAGAGTTTGTCCTGCGGTTTCAGAGTCACGTCGGCAGTGATACCCATCAGCACTTTGAGTTTCAGTTGTGCTAATGTGGCAGCCATCTCCGCCTCCATCTTACTGCTGTTCATTTTGCGCATCTGCACCTCAGCGGTAATCTTGTCGTATTCGCTCACCTTGCCCACGCTATATTTAGCATTGACATTCTCGTACGATTCGTTGCTCACATCGTATGCCTCCGACATCACACTATAGGAATCGTCAGCCAACAAAAGCGCATAGTATGCCTTGGTAACCTGATTCACCAAGTCGAGTCTACTGCTGCGAGCCTTCTCCTGAGCCAATTTGATATCTTCCTTGGTCAGTTTCATCGTCTGATAAACTGCTGGGGCAAAGATAGGCAGGTTGAGTGTACCCGACAATGCAGCGGTATTCACACCGTCACGACCCATCTGGAACGTGTTGCCATTCAGTTTCATAACAGCAGCCTTCAGGGTATGCTGCACACTTCCGTTAGCCGAAATGGTAGGAAGCAGATTCATCCAAGCTTCCTGATTGGCCACTTCCTTCAACTTAATCTCCTTGTCCGCTACCTTGATGGTAGGATTCTCTGCCAAGGCAATCTCTATGGCCTTGGCAAGCGTGATGTTCATATCCGTCTGTGCTGATACCATACAAGTACCCCCACCCACGAACAACATCGATACTAAAAAACAAAATCGCCGTCTCATTTACTATTTACCTGTTTACTATTTACTAATTATCAATTAGCCTTGCTGAAAAATCGTGCAAAGTTAAACAAAAAAACCAAAATCACAAAACCCAAAAGCCTTCCCACAAAACTTTTGGACAACAAAAACCGACCTTTCGACAAAAAAACGCCTAAAATTAACTTTTTTTAATTGTAAATTATAAATTTCGGTTCTGCGTCTATACCGGCACAATTGAATTCTGCCAATACCGCAGAACCGTTTTTTTAATTCTGAATTATAACTTAACAAGAGCGCTTCGAATTCCTCACAAACCACACTATCAGCAGCACATAAGCCACCAACGACAAAGCCTCAGCCCACGGATTGGCCAACCACTCAGCACACATAAAGTCGCATCCGGCAAAACGCAAACCAGCGCTTACCACACCCATCAGAGCACCACCGGCAATAAATCCGCTTGCAAGCAAAGTACCCCTCTCCGCACTCGACTCTTGAACCTCTTGAACTTCTTGAACTCTTGCCCCCTTCGGTCTGCTCACATACCAACTCACCAGTCCACCCACCACAAGCGGCAAGTTCAACTGAAGCGGGATAAACATACCCAAAGCAAATGCCAGCGCAGAGACACCGCAAGCATTCAGAATGATAGCAATCACTCCACCGATACCATACAACAGCCACGGAGCACCCTCACCACTCATCAGCGGTTCTATCACAGCGGCCATGGCACGAGCCTGAGGAGCCGCCATCACATCACCATTATCAGGAGTAAATCCGTATGCCTTGTTCAGTATCATTATCACACCACCAACAGTAGCAGCACTAACCAGCACACCCACGAATTTCCAAGTCTCCTGATACTTCGGAGTACTGCCCAACCAATAACCAATCTTCAGGTCAGTGATAAACGACCCAGCCGACGACAGAGCCGTACAAACCACACCACCCATAATCAGCGCAGCCACCATACCGTGAGTGCCGTTCAGTCCTACCACCACCATAATGATACTCGAAAGAATAAGAGTCATCAGCGTCATTCCCGACACTGGATTCGTGCCCACTATAGCAATAGCATTCGCAGCAACAGTAGTGAAGAGGAACGCAATGACAGCCACAATCAATATACCCACTAATGTAAACAACAGACTACCCTCCATCGGACCTAAGAAGAAGAATATCGTAGTGGCCACAATTGCCAATATAGTACCAAACACAATAATCCTCATCGAGATATCCTGCTGAGTACGTTGAACCTTTGACCCCTCAAAACCTCCTTGAACCCTTGAACCCTTAAAAATCTGTCCGAAAAGTCCGAAAGCATTCCTTATCACACCCCAACTCTTGATAATACCAATAATACCCGCAGTGGCAATACCACCAATACCAATACTCTTCGCATAAGCAAAAATCTGTTCTGGACTCGCACTCGCAGCCACAACACCGCTGCTCACCTCAAGTTCGGGAAACACAACAGCAATAAGCGGAACGATAACCCACCAAACCAACACAGACCCCGCACAGATAATCAGCGCATATTTCAGTCCTACGATATACCCCATACCCAGCAGGGCAGCACCAGTATTGATGGAGAACATCAACTTAGCCTTATCAGCCACCATACAGCCCCATTCAGTAACCCGCGAAGTAAAATTCTCCGTCCAGGAACCAAACGAAGCCACGGCAAAGTCATACAGACCACCGATTATACCAGCCACGAGCAGAGGTTTTGTTTGATTGCCACTCTTCTCACCCGATATCAACACCTGGGTAGAAGCCGTAGCCTCAGGGAAAGGAAACTTGCCATGCATATCCTTCACAAAATACTTTCTGAACGGAATAAGGAATAATATGCCAAGTACACCGCCAAGCAAGGACGCCATAAATACTTCGAAGAAATTAACCGTGATGTCAGGATATTTCGACTGGAGGATATACAGTGCAGGCAAAGTGAATATAGCACCCGCAACCACCATACCTGAACATGCGCCGATACTCTGTATAATCACATTCTCGCCAAGAGGATCTTTCCTCTTCGCAGCCCCCGAAACACCTATTGCTATAATAGTAATAGGTATGGCAGCCTCGAAAACCTGACCTACCTTCAATCCCAGATAAGCCGTAGCAGCAGAAAATACCACCGCCATCACAATTCCCCATGTCACCGACCAAGGAGTAACCTCACTGAAAGTCTTGTGGGCAGGCATAACTGGTTCGTAAGACTCACCTTCATTCAATTCCCTGAACGCATTCTCAGGAAGATCCATTTGCTTTAATTCGCTCATAATTCCAATTTTTTACTTATTTGAATTGCAAATTTAGTGAAAAAATTTGACCATTCAAACTATTTCACTAAATTTCATCCAACATTTTCAGGAGTACCAATCCCACCAGAATTGTGGTACAGAGCGCAAGGCTCTGGAATTACCACAAATCCCTTGCTACCAAACCAATCAAAACTTGTCATATCGACGGAGCAAAGCGAAGGAGTATATCTCACCTCCAGCATAGAGTAATTCAAAAAAGTCCCCGGCTCTCGCTGTACCGGGGACTTTGTAAGATAACTCGTTAGTTTGTCTAGGTATCAATCATTAGTCCATGAGTTATCACAATTAATTATTAACTTTAATCACTTTGACGATTCACATCGTCGACCCTTTAAAATCACGGTGCAAAGTTACACTTTTTATTCGTTGGCGAGGGTGTACTTTGGTAACAAAAAGGGGTAATGTGGTTACTTTTCTCTGTAATTGCTTGGCAAAACACCATATTTTTCTTTGAAACACTTACGAAAATAACTTGGTGAAGAGAAGCCTGTCATCTCGGAAACGACGGTAATGCTGTACCTCTCGGTGAGCACGAGTTCGGCGGCTTTGGTGAGTCGGTAGCCTTTGATGAAGTCGGTAGGGGTCTGACCAGTGATGGAGAGAAGTTTGCGGTAGAGGTTCATTCGGCTCATACACATATCGGTGCTCAGCCTGTCCACGCTGTAATCTTGGTTGCTGAGGTTTTTGTCCATGCAGTCAATCACTTTTGCAAGAAACTCACGTTGGAGAGAAGTTTGAACTTCTTGAACTCTTTGAGCCTCCTGAACTTCCTGATCCCTTGAAGCCTCAGAAGCCGCGGAACCTTCAGAGCCCTTAAACTCCTTCATTAGTGCCATCATATGATAGAATCTCTCGCGACGCTTATGCATCACATTATAGGTATGGATGATGAACACTACAGTGAGGACGACGAGGATGACGTAGATGGTCTGTGCCCACCAACTCTCCCACCAAGCCGGGTGGCGAACTATGGTGATACATTCCATTGGCATGTTCCAAGTGCATGAGGCATCGGTTGCCATTACCTGAAGGGTATAGGTGCCTTTCTGCAGATTGAGCAGAGAAAGTGTGTTACGACCTTCGGGCAGATAGGTCCAGCCTGCGTTTATCCCCTTAAGCCGATAGGCAAAGGTAATATTGTCGGTATTGGTCTTGTCGTTTGAGGTAAGGTGGAGTATCAGACTTGTTATGCCCGGTGATATCTCTATTCTGTCTTCATTGACTCCGACAAAGCATTTCTGTCCGTTGGCCAAGTAAGTACTGACTTTCACCTGCACACCCGTCTGCGGACTATCGATAGTGTTAGAGTGTTTTATATAACAAAGTCCATCGGCCCCGCACACGCTGACACCGTCGCCAGTCTCACAACAGGATTGGAAATTATCCATTGCGATATTTGCGTCGTGGCCGTAGAGTGTACGAAAATATTTGGTATCAGGATTATATTCCGTTATGTATTTATCGTAGAGAATCCACATGTGGCCGCCCTTGTCGAGCAGTATCTGGCGCACTGGGTCGCCTGATCCTCCTAAATCTTCTCTTGAGGGAGAACTTAACCCTTCATTTATTGCTGCCAGGTCAATCGCTGCCAAGTCGCCACTGCGGTTGACTACCCATACTCGGTTGCGCTTGGAATCGAACACAGGATGGATTCTTCTTACATCGGATGTCACAGGTACGACTTTCCCTCGACTGAGCAACACGGCTCCGCAACGTTGTTTAAGCGCCAAGAGGCTACTGTCAGGCAATGGGGTAACATTGCTGATGGCTTCGGAACTGCTCGTAGCGGTATATAACAAAGTGATATGTTTGGTATTCAGATTGAGGCAGTAGAGGGCAGTGTCGGTACCTATATATAAGGTGTCGCCGTATTGCTCCATGTAGTTGATAGATGTATTTTGGAACTGGTCGGTGACTATTGGCTCCACACTGAAATCATGCTGCCATCCTCTGTGGATTTTGTAGATATTATGTGAGTCGGTTGTCCAAATACCACCATCGTAGGTACGGGTCATTACATTGGTCAGCGAATAGTGGGAGATGATCTGCATCTGCTGTGTAAAGTAACTGTACGCTGACACTCCTGTACGGCTTTCGTACATCCAAAAGAATGGTGGAGTGTAGAGCACATTTTCTATCTTGGAATTGGCTCCTATGAGTTGCTGCAGTTCGGAAATATGGTCGCGCTGGATATCGGATGGGACATCTGAGAGCACAAAAGTATGCGGTGTATAACCTGCCACCCATATATTTCCCTGACGATCCTGGTAGAGTTGGTCGAGCAGGAGGTTGTCCTTCAACCTACATCTCTGGAGCGGCAGTTCGGTGAATTCACCGCCATTACAGGAATAAGCGCGCAGACCGCATGTAGTCGTTGCCCACAGCACTTCTCGCTTGGTATCGTTGAGGAGACTGATGAAATGGGTATCCCTAATACCTTCTATCTGCTTGCCGAAGATGCCGTTGAACTCTATTATGCCCGTTCCTGATGTGCCAATCAGATATGTTCCATCAGCACGTTCGAGCATACACTCGATGGGGGCAAAAGGCCAGAAATTCTCGGTATAGTTGCCTCCGCTGATATGCCCTAAGCCGCCTTCTTCGTTGATTACCCATATAGTACCACGACTATCGATATATATGTCTTTCACGCTGACAGACTTGCCACCCGATGTGATATCGTAACTGCGGATTGCCGCCCCATCCTGAGTATAACTGCCCACACTTTGGTTATAGGCAATCCACACGATGTTGTGATTGTCAACGAGGATGTTCGGCACAGAGACATCTCCCTGCAGTTGATCGTTGATAGGGCGTATGGTATAGTCTTTCTTATCAAGGAGATAGGCTCCGTAAGAAGTGCCGAAAAGAATGCGGTTGCCAGTAAATTCTGTGAGGCAAAGCACATCGTTGGTGGCAATAAGATCAGGATGATTGCGATCGGAACGGAATATGTCAATCTGATAGCCATTGTCGCGGCACAATCCTCCCTTATATGTAGCGTACCATATATAGCCCTCACTGTCCTGCATTATACGGTGAATATGTGAGGCAGGGATATTCTGGAGCCTGTCAAGCCTCTTCTGCTGAACACGCAAGTCCTGAGCAACTGACGTAGTAACAAATAGCGTTAAGGATAAGAATAACCACAAAAATCTTGTCATAAGTTAGTATTTGATATGCAAAGGTAGCATTTTTTTTTGGAATAATAAAAAAAAGCGCTACCTTTGTACACATTATGATAGTATGCATTGCAGAGAAACCCAGTGTGGCTCGCGATATCGCAGGAGTTCTCGGAGCACACAATACGCGAGAGGGATTTATAGAAGGTAACGGCTACCAGGTGACCTGGACTTTCGGACACCTGTGCGAACTGAAGGAACCACACGAATACAACGCCAGATGGAAACAATGGGACCTTTGGAGCCTGCCTTTGATTCCACCTAAGTTCGGCATAAAACTGAAGGACGATGCTGGCATAAAGAAACAATTTGCCATAATCGAAAAACTGATCGCTTCGGCAGATGGAATTATCAACTGCGGTGATGCCGGACAGGAAGGTGAACTCATACAACGATGGGTGATGCAGAAAGCAGGAGCGAAATGCCCCGTAAGACGCCTTTGGATAAACAGTCTTACCGAAGAAGCCATACGCGAGGGATTCAACAACCTGAAAGACCAGAGCGAATACCAATCACTCTACGAAGCAGGACTGTGCAGAGCCATAGGCGACTGGACTCTCGGTATCAATGCCACCCGACTCTACACGATGAAATACGGACAGAACAAGCAGGTGCTTTCCGTAGGACGGGTACAAACCCCTACCCTCGCACTTATAGTAAGGCGACAGGAGGAAATAGAGAATTTCGTGCCCGAGCAGTACTGGATTCTCCAAACCATATACCGCGACACGGCTTTTCAAGCCACCGGGGGCAAATTCACCAGTCAAGAAGAGGGTGAGCAATTACTGAAAAAAATAAGAGGATCGCAGTTTACTATCACTGACGTGACATCAAAAAAGGGCAGTGAAGCACCTCCACGATTGTACGATCTGACCAGTCTGCAAGTGGATTGCAATAAAAAATTCGGATTCAGCGCGGAACAGACACTGCAAGTGATTCAGAGCCTCTACGAAAAGAAATTCACCACCTACCCACGCGTTGACACCACTTTCCTCAGCGACGATATCTACTCAAAATGCCCGACCATAATGAAAGGACTGCGTGGCTACGAACAATGGACTCAGCCACTCGAGGGCAAAAAACTGCTGAAAAGCAAAAAAGTATTCGACAGCAGCAAAGTAACCGACCACCACGCAATAATACCTACAGGCGTACCAGCACAAAACCTTACCGACTTCGAAAAGAAAGTCTATGACCTCGTTGCAAGGTCTTTTATCGCTGTATTCTACCCCGACTGCAAATTCCTCACGACAACCGTATTAGGCAAAGCTGCCGACACAGAATTCAAGGTGACTGGCAAAGTAATCACCGACCCTGGATGGAAAGTGGTTCAAGAGGTCAATAATTCAAAGGTTCAAGAGGATCAAGGGGGCCAAGAGGGTCAAGAGCGAGAGGAGAATCAGGAAAAAACTCTGCCAGCGTTTACCGTAGGCGAAAGTGGAAGCCACGAACCATCCTTGCTCGAGAAATGGACCACTCCTCCCAAACCATACACAGAAGCCACATTGCTGCGCGCTATGGAAACGGCAGGAAAACTCGTGGACGACGAAGAACTGAGAGATGCACTGAAAGAAAATGGTATAGGACGACCTTCTACACGTGCTGCAATAATAGAGACACTCTTCAAACGGCGTTATATCACAAAGAGCAGAAAAGCCCTTTCGGCCACTCAGACCGGTGTGGACCTTATTCATATCATACACGAAGAACTGCTGAAAAGTGCCGAACTGACAGGCCTCTGGGAGAAAAAACTGCGTGAGATAGAGAAGAAAAACTATCCTGCACCTCAGTTTATCGACGAACTGAAAAAAATGGTCACTGACATCATCAATCAGGTAAAGATGGACAATTCGAACCGTATTCTGACCATTACCGAACAACCTGAGAAAACTCCACGCAGCACAAAGCAACATAATGCTCCGGCGGGATTTCAGCCTAAAGCAAGTAAGAAAGTTAAAAAGGTTCAAGGAGGACAAACTCCTCAAACTCCTCAAACAGATGATGCTTGGATAGGACTGCCTTGTCCTGTATGCAAAGTGGGACACATAATCAAAGGCAAAACTGCCTACGGGTGCTCGCGATGGAAAGAGGGATGCACATTCCGGCGACCATTCAATTAACTCCGTGACCCCTAGAATTTCTAGGCCCACTACAATTTCTAGAACACCTAGAATATCTAGCCCCCTCACACAATAAATGACTTTTTTTTTCGTTGTAAGAATAGTCATGCAAAAAATAAAATATATAAAATACATCACAGCCGTTATAGCCACTGCACTCGTGGTACTTACCGAAATCTCCTGCAGCAATGATGCAATATCACTGAAGAAAGGAGATCAGCACTATGCCGTAGGGGAATACTATGAGGCTGCCATATACTACAAGAAATCATACTCGAGAACACAGGCAAAAGAAAAGGCAAAAAGGGCTGTGAGAGCATGGAAAATGGGGGAATGCTACAGAAGGATTAATTACCCCGCTAAGGCTGTGGCGGCATATCAGAATGCTGTGAGATATGGATTCAATACCACATCAAAATCTCAAAACCAAAAAGGCAAAAATAAATCAAACGATATTGAAGAGGTGGAGGATTCGCTTCCTGTTGATCCTATAGTATATCTCTATCTGGCACAACAACAACTGAAAACAGCAAACTACAAAGGTGCTGCGGAAAATTTCAACCTATACCTGCAATACGAACCAGGAAGCGAACTGGCACACTCGGGATTGCTGTCGTGTGAGTTGGGACCTCAATGGAAAGCAGCACCAAATGACTATACAGTTAAAAAAGAGGCGCTGTTTAACTCCAGAAGGTCGGATTTCTCACCTATGCTCTATGGCGACGAATCGGAAATGCTGCTCATCACCTCAACCAGAACACAAGCCACTGGTGACGACCTGAGCAGTGTGACGGGAGTGAAATATGCCGACATATTCGTCTCTAAAAAAGACGAGGCGAAGAAATGGAAACAACCCGAATTGGTGGAATCGGATATCAATTCAGAATACGAAGATGGAGTGAGTTGCATCAGTCCGGATGGCAAGACTATGTATTTCACACGCTGCAGCCACGACCCCGACTATCCACGCAACGCAGAGATATTCCAATCAACAAGAAGCGATGCCTCGTGGAGCAACCCTACAAAAGTGGAAATATCAAAAGACACTCTCTCCTCATTTGCCCATCCAGCAATGAGCCCTGACGGTGAATGGCTCTATTTTACAAGCGATATGCCGGGAGGAGAAGGTGGATATGACCTGTGGCGAATACGAATAGAAGGTAAGGAACTCGGTGGTGCCGAAAACCTTGGAAGACCTATCAATACACCAGGCGATGAGATGTTTCCTTCATTCCGACCAAACGGAGACCTCTATTTCTCATCCGACGGACATCCAGGAATGGGCGGACTCGATATATTCCTTGCACATAACGACTCTGTAAATGGATGGACAGTGACTAACCAACAATTCCCTCTCAATTCACCTATGGACGATTTCGGTATGACTTTCGAAGGTCTGCACAACAGAGGATTCTTCTCCTCAAGCCGCAACGACGGAAAGGGATGGGAACATATCTATAGTTTTGAACGACCAGAGATATTGCAGACTCTGACAGGATGGGTATATGAACAGGATGGCTACGAATTGCCGGAAGGACTTGTATATATGGTGGGAGATGACGGCACAAACGAAAAACTCAGTGTGAAGAGCGATGGTTCGTTCTCGCTGGAAATAAAACCAAACGTGAGATACATATTCCTCGGAACATGCAAAGGATACCTCAACGTGAGAAATAAGGTATTCCTTCCCGAAGATGCAGCAGGAGAAAGCCATGATTTCGTACTCCAGTTTCCTCTGCCACCAATCAATATACCAGTTCTTATAGAAAATATCTTCTACGAATTCGATAAAGCCACCCTTACCGAAGCATCAACCGAAGCCCTCGAAAAACTGGTAACTATGATGGAGGAAAATCCTAATATCACCATAGAACTCAGTTCGCACTGCGACTACAAAGGAAAAGACGAATATAATGAACGCCTATCACAACGAAGGGCAGAATCGGTTGTAAACTATATGATTGACCATGGTGTCAACCGTGACCGTCTGACTCCTAAAGGCTACGGAGAGTCTCGTCCGAAAGTCATACGAAAGAAACTTACCGAAAAATACACCTTCCTCCACGAAGGCGACACACTTACGGAAGATTACATAAAAAAACTTCCTGAAGATCAACAGGAAGTTTGTAATTCGCTGAACCGTAGAACAGAGTTCCGAGTACTGAGAACAACCTACGGACTTAGTTTGAAGGACCGTTAGGATTCTCCCCCAAGAAATTAAAAGTGAAATTATTGCTCCTTGCAGAAGGGTACTGACTGCGAGGATCTACATCCTGACGATTTTTTAGATGGTCAACAATACGATTATAGCAATCCATACCACTCTCTGCTTTTAACTGAGCACGGAATGTGGCATCCTGATATTGGAATTTGCTTGTACCTAGAATCTGAACTACCCTCTTAAATACGATAGTAGCATCATACCACCCAGAATGGCTTTCGTTGAGGAAATCCATTATTGATTTCTTCTTCTCGGCTGCCGAACTCATAGAACCCGCTTTGTGCTCCTTACGTTGCTGTTCCATATACTTAAATTCCTCGAGAGTAGATGCCTCTGTCTTCAGAAACAGAACATAATTGCTGAAACTTACCTTTAACCTATATGGGAGAAGGCTGCTAGATTGAAGGTAATCATTAATATGACGAACATCAGTGTCGTCATACTTCACCTCATCAAGCGTGTTAAGGAATTATATGATTTCATCAAATTTAGTTGCTACAGTCTCATGCTCAAAATACCTAACAAAAACATTCATAAATCAATCTTGAATTTTGAAATTTTAATCTTGAATTTTTAATTTCCAATTATCTTTGCAAAATTAGTAAAAAGTTATGAGTTTCCGAACGAACGAACTCGTTTTTTTTCTATTTTAATGAATTTTAATATTTTTTTCTTATCCTCCACTCCTTAGGATACAGATTATTGGCTCGTGAACCTATATTTTTTGCCATACCGAGCGGGAGATTCTTATATGTGATTACAACCATTCCACGTGGCGTATCTGCAGGAAGAGTGATTGCTTCACCATGGAGATAGCGAAGTGCAATGTCGTACGACACATCACATTGGAAGACATCATCACCATTATCTTGGTAGGCTAAAGGAATAACCCTGAGTTTCGACAACTGATGATGGGGAATTTTTCTAGAATCTCTAGAACCTTCAGCATCCTTAAACTCTTGGACTCCTTTACGCAGCACAGCACAGAAAAAACCCTCTCCGCAGACTTTATGAGGAAAGAAATGACAGCAAGGGAAATTCTCCCCATCCATCAGATTGCCCACGATGTTCCATTCCGGCAGAGGTTCACTATCTAGTATCTCAGCCCCTAATTCTTCAACTATCCATTTCACATTTGCTTCGTTTTCCATCAAATTAAAAGTACACGTACTGTAAACCATAAGCCCACCAGGCTTAAGCAATGGCCAAATATCTCTCACTATTTCTCGCTGACGTCTCCAGCAATGATCCACATTAGCAAGACTCCATTCATCCCTTGCCTTTTCATCCTTACGGAACATCCCTTCTCCACTGCACGGAACGTCACAAAGGAGGAAATCAAAGACTTCAGTTCCAAGCCTCCCAAAATCTGCAGGTGAATTGTTAGTAACGACAACCTCTACAGCATCAGGATGCCACTTGCTCATATTTTCTTGGAGTATGTTTGCTCTTTTATGGTTTATATCGTTCGAGACAAGAACAGAACCAGCGGGTAATTCGGAGGAGAGAAGTGTCGATTTCCCTCCAGGAGCAGCACATAAGTCAAGCGCACATATTGGTATGTTGACATATTTTCTCAGAATATGCGAAAGATACATTGACGAGGCCTCCTGCACATAATACGCACCAGCATGAAACAAAGGGTCCATGGTGAATGAAGGACGATTGGGAAGATAATATCCATCTCTGCACCAAGGAATCCGTTTCCAATCTTCAGGTATTCCAAACGAATACTTCCTCTCATTTAAACGAATACACGTCAGCGGCTCTGACTGTAATGCTAGACAAAGAGCATCACATTCTTCATCACCAAAGATACCTGACATCTGATGAATGAAATCTGCTTTCAGTCCACTGCCTTGCATCATCGTCTCGTAGTCTTCAGGATTTTTCTTTAAGTCGCTTTTTTATGTAAGCGAGTTGTATATGCTCTTTCGTTTGTAATTTACAAACGAATAAGGATATTTGTGTTTATCGTCGGCTGGAAAATCTTCGTGACTCTCTTCCTCCCATTCAGAAAAGTCTATTGTAGGGAAATATGCATCTGCCTCTTCCGGTTCGTCGTCAACCATTGTTAGGTACAATTTATCAGCAAGCGGGAGGCATTGGCGATATACATATGCACCACCTATGATGAACACTTCTCCATCGTTGTCGGCTGCCTTAAAAGCATCGTCAAGACTGGTAAACCATTCTGCACCTTCCTTATCGGATGGAATCTCTTCTGGCAAAGCAAGCACCAAATTTCTTCGATTAGGCAAAGGACGTTTTGGGAATGATTCGAAAGTATTCTTTCCCATCAGCACGGTATGTCCTGTTGTTGTGGCCTTAAAATGCGCCATATCATTCGGCATCTTATAAAGGAGCCCGTTCTTGAGTCCTATGGCGAAATTCTTTGCTATCGCTACTATTATTGATTTAGTCATATTCTTATTTTATTCAAACCTCAAATCTATACTGAAACCTTTGCTTTTATATGGTCATACGGATTATAATCTTCCAAAGTAAAATCTTCGTATTTGAAATCGAAAATATTTTTTACATCAGGATTAATTCTCATCTTTGGTAGTTGACGTGGTGTACGCGTAAGTTGAAGTTTGGCTTGTTCCAAATGGTCGAGATATAGATGGGTATCACCTGTAGTATATACAAAATCTCCCGCTGTCAACCCTGTGACTTGAGCCATCATCATCAGCAGCAACGAATAAGAGGCGATATTGAACGGCACTCCAAGGAATGTGTCTGCGCTGCGTTGGTAGAGTTGCAGACTTAACCTGCCATTTGCTACATAAAACTGAAAAAGGATGTGGCATGGCGGAAGATTCATATTGTCGAGATCTGCCACATTCCAGGCACTTACAATCAAACGTCTGGAATCTGGTGTATTCTTTATCTGGTCAACGACCTGAGTTATCTGGTCAATGTGTTTTCCGTTGTAATCTGGCCACGATCGCCACTGATAGCCATAGATGTGACCAAGATTGCCATCTTCATCTGCCCATTCATTCCATATTCTCACTCCTCGCTCTTGAAGCCATTTGGCATTGGTGTCGCCATTTAGAAACCAAAGTAACTCATATATAATGCTCTTGAGGTGTAGTTTCTTTGTAGTGAGCAAAGGGAAACCATCATCAAGATTAAATCTCATTTGATTGCCAAAGACACTCAAAGTACCTGTTCCTGTCCTATCACCCTTTTTTACACCTTCATCAAGGATTCGTTGAAGCAAATTTAAATACTGTTGCATAATTCACCTTATTTTCCACAAAGTTAACAATAATTTCTAAAATAGCCAACAATATCTCAATTTTTTATTGTTGGTAGTAAACTTCTTCTTGTTCTAACCGCATCTATTCCACGGATGGGTACTACCTTTCTTATCGTAAAGAGGAGCGGCTAAACGTCGCTCCTCATATATTTTGGTACACACAATGTTATTGTTCCTTATTTGCAGAGTAGTTGAGTTTCAGAGCGTAACTCTTTCTCAATGCCTGCTTGACATCGGTGATGATTCCCATTGGGGCATCTTTGTCTGCTTTAAGAGATACTGTGTAGAATGGCTTATCGATTTCTGCCAATCCTCCACGGTCTTCCATAACAAAGTCATATACTTGGAATGGTTCTACAAACCTGTCGTTTACCTGGATACGTGTTCCGCTACCATACTGAGCTCTCAGCTTTTCCATAGGCCTACCGATGTAGATAAACGATGTACAGGATTTACGCACGAGTTTTTCGAGCTGTGTTCCTGCTGGCTTGTCAATCATGACTTGCAGTGTTACCTCTCGCATTGATGTTACCATCATGAAGAAGAACAACACGGAGAAAATCAAGTCAGGGAGTGAAGATGTATTCAGTTCTGGCATCTCCCTGCTGCCGTTTTTGTTAAATCTACTCATTATAATGCCTTTCCGTATTGACGAGGTTCAGCTTCTGAAATCTTCTGAGTGTATACCTCTCTGATTGCTTTCTGCTGATCCGCTGAAATATACTCATATTTATATCCGAACTTTTCCTTAGCCAACTCATCGCGCAGTTCATTGTAAGCTGATACAATAATGTCCTGAACTTGGAAATATACTCCGTAACTTGTTGCACGGTCAGTCTGAACTGAGATTACGTGGTTTTCTGTCACCATACATTTTCCTATAAGTGGAACATTTTTCTGCTTGAGTTCTGGCAGGTGCGGACTATTCTCCTTGTTTGCAATAAACTTCTTTGTCTCGTTCTTTATCAACAAAGCTTCTCCTGGATCTATCAAAAGAACATTGTGTGCATTAGGTTTTGGAGTTACTGTGAAGTCATCCCTGAACATAATGTCGTTGTTCTTATTGATACGGATATTGAGGATATTGCGTTCCTTGATTTTGAGTTCAAGGTTTTCTTGTTCATCCTCAGGTGGTTTTGGAAGTGTACGTCCCAATCCCTGGTCAGTATCCATTGATGTTGTCACAAGGAAGAAGATGAGCAATATGAATGAGATGTCGGCTGTTGAACTGGCGTTCAATCCTGGAACTTTTCTTTTCTTTCCCATATTTACTCAAGTTTTTATGTTACTTCTTTGATGAGAGAACAAGGCTATAGATAAGTGCTGCGAATGCAATCAGGAGGAGGATTCCGATTGATATCATGCAAGTATCTGTGAGGATATTGTCACTTGGTATGCACCAGTCTTTACCGTTAATCATAAGGTGCTCGTTCTGTTTGATAAGACCTACTACGAGACCGATTATGAGAGATGCTACAGGCAATCCCCAAGTGTAAAGATAAGACTTGTTGAATCCGTATTCTTTTACATATTTGGCAAAACTCCATACCATTGTGCAGAAACAAGCCACACACAGAATTATGTTCCACCAAAGGAGCACGTCTGTAAATACAGGATCGTTGATTGTAGGGTTCTTCTCCCAAGGGTTGTCAAATCCTACGACGAAGAACAGGAGTATAACTACCGCACTTATTGCGAATAGTATATACAGCATTTTTGTTGTGAATTTCTGAATATCCATATTGATTACTTTTTTCAGTTAATAATTTGTAAACTATGGTTATTCAGATTATTTCAGGTTCTGCTTTGCTACAAGGTCAAGGAGAGAAATTGTAGAATCTTCCATCTGAGCTGTGATTGATTCAATCTTAGCAAGGATGTAGTTATAGAATACCTGAAGGATAAGAGCTACGATAATACCGAAGATTGTTGTCAAAAGGGCAACCTTCATACCACCTGCAACGACTGTTGGAGAGATATCACCTGCAGCCTCGATAGCGTCGAATGCCTGTACCATGCCGACCACTGTTCCCAAGAATCCGAGAGATGGAGCCATTGCGATGAAGAGTGTGATCCATGAGCAACCTTTTTCAAGGTTAGAAGCCTGAACAGCGCCATAGGCAACTACTGCCTTTTCTACTGAGTCAGCACCGTCGTTCAAACGCATAAGACCTTCGTAGCAAATTGAAGCGATAGGACCGCGAGTTTCACGGCATGCTGTCTTTGCTTTCTCAACATCCTTTGCAGCGAGTGCTTTTTCTACATCTTCCAACATCTTGTCTGTCTTAACGTCAGCAAGTGCGAGATAGATGATACGTTCGATACAGAATGCAAGACCGATGATGAATGCGATAGCAACGATAGACATGAAACCAGCATCACCTTCGATGAACTTTGTCTTCAAAGTCTTGTACATACCGATTTCTTCTACTTCTGGCTCTGGTATCTCTACCTCTTCTTCTTCAACTGCCTCTTCTACTACAGAGTCAACAACTGCAGAGTCGAGTGCTGCAGAGTCAACGACTTCTTCTACTTGCTCTTCCTCTGTTGCGTCAACAACTTCGTCCTGAGCGTAAACTGATTGAGTCATTCCGAATGTAAAGACCCCCATCAATGCAATAATTGCAAATACTTTTTTCATTGTTTTGATTGAATTTAGATTAATAACTTTATTATTTGTAATGTTTTATAATTTTTTCCACTTTCGCGGAGAGAGGGGGATTCGAACCCCCGAACCGCTTTGGACGGTTACACGCTTTCCAGGCGTGCCTCTTCAGCCACTCGAGCATCTCTCCTTGAGGCTTGCCAATGTGTTGTTTGCTTCAAATCCGCCGCTTTTATACGACGTTTTCTACTCACAACATACATTTCAGCAACAAAAATACATAAAATTTTTGGTTTAACGAAAAATATTGCAATTTTTGTTCGTTTTATTTGCGATTTCTTCGATTTTGCACTCAAAAATCTCGGATAATCGTCTTGCAACCTCCAAAATATATGCACTTTCATTTCTTTTTCCCCTATGGGGAACGGGAGCCATATATGGAGAGTCGGTTTCAAGCACTATTCTCTCCAGCGGCACACTTTCCCTTATTACTTCCGGCAGATTGGAGTTCTTAAAGGTCAGGACACCTCCTATACCTAACATAAATCCTTCGAACGACAGCAATTTCTCTGCTATCTCTTTCGATGCCGTAAAGCAGTGGAACACTCCCTTGAGATGGTCTTTCCTATGGTTTTCCATTATGTTGATCATCTCGTTGTATGCCTTTCTTACGTGGAACATCAGCGGCAGGTCAAACTCTATTGCCCACTTAATCTGCTGCTCCAAAGCATCTAACTGCTCTTTTCTGTATGTTTCATCCCAGTAGAAATCAAGGCCTATTTCTCCTATCCCAACAAATCTCCCTTTTGGTGACGATGAGAGTATTTTGTACATCTCATTGAGTTCTTCCTGATAATTTGCTTTCACCTCTTCCGGATGCAATCCAATCATTGGGTAGAGATACCCTGGATGCATATCGCACACTTCAAGAAGATGTGGAAGTCCTTGGAGATTGATTGCCGGAACGAGTATTTTTTCCACTCCGGTTTCTTTTGCCCTTTGGATGGTTTCCTCAAGGTCCTCTTCGAACTCTTCTCCGTCAAGATGTGAATGGGTATCGATCATTGCCTTCTAAGATAATGCGTAATGCTAAATTTCAGAAAATTTCTGCTTTGTGCATCATGATTTCCTGTTCAGCAACCGATGTGCAAAGTCCCGAAGTACTTGCTTTTTCTCATCTGCAACTTTCACCTTTTCCAGACTTTTAAGTGCCTCCTCAAAATAGCGCTCTATTCTATTGATGCACTGCGTCTTGATATCTACAGCATCATATATTGCTGTTACTGCTGAGATTTTCTCTTCCGGTTGAAATTCCGTTTTTTCTATCCATTCCTTCAGCCTCTCGCTGTCGCTCTCATTTGCAAGTTGGAGTGCGTTGATGAGCATAAAGGTTTTCTTGTTGCACAGGATGTCTCCCCCAATCTTCTTTCCGAAGACTTCAGGATTGCCATAAACGTCGAGCAAATCATCCTGCAACTGGAATGCGAGTCCCATTTTCTCTCCGAAATCGTAGAGGTTGGCTGCATCTTCCTCCGATGCGTTTGCCAATTGCGCTCCGATTTTCAGCGCACATGCTAAAAGGAGTGAGGTTTTCAGTCGTATCATCTCTATATATTCCTCCTCTTTCACATCTGATCGGGTCTCGAAATCCATATCGTACTGCTGTCCGTCACATACTCCTAAAGTGGCCTCATTGAATGTTGCTATCGCTGATTGGTTTGGGTTGTTCTCTGTAAAGAGTCTGTATGCCATAATCAGCATTGCGTCTCCTGAGAGGATTGCTGTGTTGTCACCCCATTTTCTGTGTACTGTAGGGTTTCCGCGCCGCATATCTGCCCTGTCCATCAGGTCGTCGTGGAGCAGTGTGAAATTATGATAGATTTCCAATGCCGCTGCATTGGGGAGTATTTTTTCGGCATCGTCCTTGTAAAGGTTGTATGCCATCAGCATCAATATTGGTCTGATGCGTTTGCCTCCCAATCCGAGTACATACTTAACAGGTGCATACAGATTCTCCGGTTCCGGAGTGTATTCAATGCTTCCGATATAAGCATTCACCTTATTATATATATAGTCGTAGCCTATCATTTTCGGTTTTGATAAATTTGCCGCACAATACGCAATCCTATCATGCGGCAAATGAGCCTATCGTCAGCCCATCTGATTATGTCAGACGGAACATTACTGGCACTGTGTACTTCACGCGTACTGGTTTACCTCTCTGCTTACCAGGTTTCCACTTAGGCATTGCTGCTACGACTCTGAGTGCTTCTTTGTCGCATGATGAGTCGAGCGACTTAATGACTTTTGGTTCTACGATTGAACCATCTTTGTTTACGACGAATTCAACGATTACACGTCCCTGGATGTTGTTTTCCTGTGCGATTGAAGGGTACTTGATATTCTTGCTGAGGTATGTGAGCAATGCTTCCATACCGCCTGGGAACTCAGGCATGTCTTCTACGACTGTGAACACTTCCTGCTCGTCGTTTTCCTCTTGTACAACGATTGGTGATGGAGGTCCTTCTGCTACCATCACTGCACCTTGTATTGGTGCTGATGGGCCTGAGATTGCACTTTCTGTTGCTTCTGAAGATTCGATTTCTTCTTCTTCGATTTCTTCATCGTCGTCAACGATGTCAAGGATTTCCGGCACTTGTGGCACTTCTGCTGGTGGCGGAGGTGCTACTGTAAAGATTGGCTGTGTGATTGGCACAACTTCTTCTTCCATTTGTGCGAATGGAACGTAGATAGGGGTTTCTGCTTCTGCGTACTCGCGTGTGGTGTACTCAAAGCATACAAAAAGTCCTGCCAAAGCTGCTACATAACCGAGCAAAAGACTGGTACTTTTCTGTCCCTCAAGGTCTGCTTTTTTAGATTTTTTGATTTCCATATTTAATTATTTTGCTATTAAATTGCGCTATGTGTTGCAAAAGTAATACTTTTTTTTCAAATAACCTACAAATATTTATTTTTTTTCAAAATTTTTTATAAAAATATCTCTTTGCGGGTATGGTATCTCTATGCCGTTTTTGTTGAGGATTTCATAGATAACTTCCTTTGCTTTAGCGAGAAAGACGTATTTTTGCTCTACAAGAGCCCATGCTATCACGTCGAGATCGACACTGCTTTCTCCGAACCCGGAAAATCTTACTTCTATCTGTTTGTGCGGATCTACGATGTTTGTACCGTCTTCGTCGGTACGCAGTTTTTCGAGTGCCTCGATTATCATGCTCCTTACTTCTTTGATGTCGCTCCCGTATGCCACGCCTATCGGGATGGATATGAATTCGTAATTGTGGTTACGGGTGAGGTTTTTGAAGTTTTTGCTGAAGAGTGCCGAGTTGAGGAATGCCATCACACTGCCATCGCTTGTTGTTATCTGTGTGCTTTGATAGGTGATGCTCTCTACCTGTCCTCTTATTCCGTCACATTCTATATAGTCGCCTACTCTTACCCTTCCGCTCATAAGTGAGATTCCGTAGAAGAAGTTCTCGAGCAGATCTTTCATAGCAAATCCCATACCTGTTGCCAAACCTGCTGCGGCGAGTTCTATACCGCTTTTAGGTACTTGGAGATAGGTGAGTACGAAAAGTATGTATATTCCCCACACGATGATGCCTATTACATTTTTGGCGAGTGTCTCGTTTGAACGGGTTCCTATCTCGTCTATGTGTTTGGTTCGTATCATCCTGTAACTTGAGTTGACGAGATAGTTGAGGTATTTGAACACGAAGAAGCATGCTAATACGATACACAACTGCTGTATTGATACTGCTTTCGCTACGTCCTGGATGGCTATTGTGTGTGTAAGCGTTTCGAAGAATGCTCCTTGCATTTCGAATATGCCTGATGCCCAGTATATACTGAGTGGTACCGAGAGTACTGCCAGGATAGGTATTATCACTCTGATAGCGAAGTCGTAAACCCATGATTTATTGATATATTTTCCTTTTGCGAGGTGGCGGGAGAATGCTTTGCGTGCTTTGTCTCTGAGCAGGGCTTTTTTGCTTGTGAGGGTTCGTTTTGTTTGCAGGATAGACCTGAAGAGGATTCCGCTCTCATATGTTTTCATCAGGTCGTAGAGGCAGAATATGGTTTCCACGCATGCGAGTTGGAATGTCCACCATATTATTATTTGTACTGCGAGCAGGGTTGAGCCCATCCAGGCACTCACGCACGACACTATCATTACTGCGAGTGATATTCCGGAACATATGAGGTCGGCAAGCGGAAGTGTTCTGTTGCGGCGTATCACTACATATTGCCATAGTGTGAAGATGAGCAATATAGGTGGGCAGATGAAATTAATTATATTGTTAGGTATGAGGATGATACGGAAAAGTATGATGATGAGTGCGAGCCAGAGGAATGGCATATATGTGCCTACTCCGTGCTTTATCTGGCGGGCATCGAGACGGATGAGGAGGGATATGAGTATTGCCTCAACGAGCCATGCGAAGTTTATCATCATATCGGCTGCCATTATGATGATGTTTTTGTGGAGTGAGCCTTTCACCACCATGATGGCTATGGCAAAGAGGAACACTCCGAATGCGAGTGTGATGGTTCCCATCTTTTTCTTGTATGCCTCTTCGCTTATTATTTTTCTGAACCGTGATGCGAATTTGTGTGCCAGTTTTGGTGATGTCTTGCTTACGAGCAGCGGAACGAGTCTGAGTATGAGGTTGCTGAGCACCGATGCCACGATGATGAAGAATATCATAAACAGGCTGACTACCAGTACAATGCCACCTCGCCATTCTGATTTCAGTTCCTTGCTTTCTGAGAGCGGCATATATTTGTCGCTGAAGTCTTGCTTTATGTAGGACCAGTAATGCGAGATATTGCCGAGTATCTCAAAATAGTTTTGTCCTGAGTTGGAGAACATCCCTAATTGCAGTTCTTTGTAGCGTTCCTGTGCGTAGTTGTACATTTTCTCCACTTTCTTGGTCACTACGCTGTAGTAGTAACTGTCGCCTTCAAGTGAATCGAGCAGTTTCTGGATTATTTCCTTTATCGATTCTGCATATTTAAGGCACTCATCTCTGTACTGCTGTTCTTCTTCCGAGAGGATGAAAAGTCCGCTCTTCTCCTGCTCGCCGTTCTGCTTTGGAATTTCAGCAGATGCCGGAACAGGTTTCAGTTTCGTGGAGTCGGTTATGATGTTCAGGGTTATGGAATCTTCTGCTGTGAGGACATATTTATTGGTTTCCTTTATTGCTGGTGGGAGTGCTTTGAGTGAGATGATAAGACTGTCGTAACGAGCCACTTCGCTGAGCAGCGAAGCCTTTATCTTGTCGAAAGGAAGTGTGTTTTCGTGAAGTTGGCGGTAGAGGTTTGTTGCTTCCTGACAGGCGTATGCCACGTCGAAGGTGAAATTCACTTTCTGGGAATAGAGTATGAGGCTCACCTGTTCGCTCTGCTTCATATATGATATAAGAGCTGCGTGCTGTTCGGCACTGCTGTGCTCATACTGCATCATCATTTCTTTCTGCTGTATGTAGTTGCGCTCCAATTCGAGTTTCAGCACTCCGAGAGTCTTTGGCAGGTCGTGCTCCTTGAGCACAGCATTTGCCGGTATTGCCAGAATGAATGACAATACTGTAATGAGAATCCTCATCACTAACCCTCTCTGATTCACTTTACGCAATATGCTTCTTCCGCTCATGTCCCGAATATATCTTGAATCGTTGAATCTATTTTCTTGCCTACCCGAGCCACCGGACTAGAATCTTCATCATCTTCTATCACCTCATATTCAGCACGTTCCCCACTGTCTTCGTGCATCTCATTCTGATCCTCATCGAGTTTCTCCATCGCTTCTTTCATCTCATTCTTCGCATCATTATAAAGTCCTTTCATCCCTTTGGTTCGTTTAAACTCCTCATATCGCTCCTTCGTGTGCAGAATCCATCCCAACGTAGCGCTCCATACTTCTGCAATCCACTTCGCCGTCTTTACCGAAGCCATTCTTATCCATCTCCACGCCTTCCGAATGGCAACATTACTCCATCTCCACATATTTCTTGCAGCAAAGCAGATCCCTCTCCATCCCTCGGCAATCCACACACGGCCCTTCCTGGCAGTTACTCTCAACGCATATCTCAGCCATCTGCCAGTCCATTTCAGTTTAGGAGCCAACCAACTGCAAAACATAGCGCACATCTTGATTGTCCATAGCAAAACTATCAGCAGATACCTCAGGAGCACCTTTCCATATTTGCTCAGGTACCTCAATCCAATTCTCATATTTCCCTGCCAGTCTGCCATGATTATCCTATTTATCAGCCGCAATTCCCTGTTTTCGTTTCAACTTGCAAAGATAACACTTTTCTTTCACATACACAAATTTTTTTTCGTCAAATCGAAACTAAATCTAAATCCTTACCAAAGGCATACCAAAGGCACACCAAAGGCATACCAAAGGCAATACTCCCATTCGAATGGGAGAAATAGGAGCGTTAAGGTAACGATAAGGTAACGATAAGGTATGTTGAAAAACACATAAATTACATGCCGATTATTTTGATATTCCAATTATTCTTACTAACTTTGCAAGGAAATACAAGACACCAATATGAAAAAAGTAATATTCACAATAATCGGACTGATGCAACTGATAAACATCGCTGCACAAGGCGGCAAACAGTATGAGCAATCAGTCTCACCAGTCCCTCAGAAAGCAGAATGGGGCGATGTAGCATTCAGCAGCGGAGTAAGTTTCTGTATAACAGGAGCAAATACCGCAGATGCTGATGCTGTTGCCACACTGAAAGCCAACTTCAGCATATCCGAAAATACAGGAAACATCAAACTCATCATCGGTGAAAGAGGAGACAAATCAGTAAAGCCTTACCGCAGCACCATCCCCAACAAACCGGAAGGTTACTATCTGAAAATCAGCAAGAATGAAGTAGTAATTGCTGGAAACGACGCAAGCGGAACTTTCTACGGAGTTCAGACTTTCCTCCAACTCACCAAAGGCGCTGAAGTAGCAAGTTGTGAGATAACCGATTGGCCCGACGTGAGCCAGAGAGGTGTCATTGAAGGATTCTATGGCAACCCTTGGAGCCACCAAGACCGACTCCGCCAATTCGATTTCTACGGCAAAAACAAAATGAACACCTATGTTTACGGTCCGAAAGATGATCCATACCACCGAACTCACTGGCGCGAACCATATCCGGAGAAAGAGGCAGCACAAATACGTGAACTCACCGAAACAGCAAGAAAAAACAAAGTGCAGTTCGTTTGGGCAGTCCATCCAGGCGGAGACATCAAATGGAATCTTCAGGATAGCCTCGCCATAATCAACAAACTCGCCAATATGTACGACCTCGGAGTGAGGACTTTCGCCGTTTTCTTCGACGACATAGGCGGAGAAGGTACAAAAGCCGAGAAACAGGCTGGATTGCTCAACTACATCACCGACAATTTCATACACAAACACAAAGACACCCAACCACTTATCCTCTGTCCTACTCAATACAACAAAGCCTGGTCGGGAGGAACATATCTGACTACTCTCGGTAAGATGCTCTACCCCGAAGTACGCATTATGTGGACAGGAAATTCCGTAGTCGATATGATACAGAAAGAGGATATGGAATGGATAAATGCCCAGATAGGCCGCAAAGCCTTTATCTGGCTCAACTACCCCGTAAACGACTACTGCCAAAGCCGACTCCTAATGGGCAAGACCTACGGAAACGGACTCGATATAGCCGACCTCGTCAGCGGATTCTGCTCCAACCCGATGGAATATGCCGAAGCATCAAAAGTGAGCCTTTTCTCAATTGCCGATTACACTTGGAATATGGCTGCCTACGATAGCACGACAAGTTGGGAGAAAGCAATCCACCATATTATGCCAACCTCGGAAGAAGCATTCAGAGAATTCTGCCAAAACAATATCGACCTGGCTCCAAACGGCCATAATTTCCGTCGTGACGGAGAAAGCGAAAACTTCCTCTCAAGCAAATCCAAGGAGAATGAGTTCCTGAAAATCAGTCAGATGGCAAACATTCTCCTCGCCGATAGCGTGAACAATCCAGAAATGATACACGAAATCGAACCTTGGATAAAAAGTATGAATCTGCTCGCTCAAAGAGGCAACATAGGTCTGATGATGCAGAAAGCCCTCGAGAAGAAAGACTCCGTAGCCTTCATCGGACTCTACAAAGCACAGAAAGCAATCAAAGCAGAACAAGACGCAATCGTGAGCAGAAACTATCCCGGTTCCATAGTAAAAGCACATCCAGTAGTAAGCGGAACGGTCATCACACCATTCGTAGAAGAACTCATAAGCACTACAATCAAAGAATATCAGAACCACTTCACCTACTGCGACAGCATACTCCCTCATCCAGTACTGGGTGACGGAGAATACTTCATCAGATATAACGGCAATTACCTTACTGATGCCCAAGCCTCAGCCGTTCGTACAGGAGATTTCCCAGTATTCCAAAAAGAGCGCGACCAAGTGAGACCTCTCCGCCAACAATGGAAGATAGAACTCTCACCCAAGACCAACCGCTACAAGATAACCAACGCTCAGGATGGGCGCTACCTCAACGAAATAGGAGCATTCTGGAAAGACACGGAACTCAATCCATACGAACCAGAATGGCACACCTTTATAATAGAACGCACAAACGGCAACAACTACACAGTAAGATGCGCAGGACTTGCGGGAAGCGGATATTGGCACGCAAACGACACAAGACTCACAAACAACCAAGTTCCTACAGAACTGGAGATAATCCCAGTCTCAGAATGAAATAAATCATAAAATTCAACATAATTCAACATTTTTTTACTAACTTTGCAGTTTAAACGATAAGTATACAACAAAATGAAAATAGCAGTAGCAGGTACAGGATACGTTGGACTCAGCATCGCCACACTACTATCCCAAAAGAATGAGGTGGTAGCAGTTGATGTCATTCCAGAAAAGGTTGACCTCATAAACAAAAAACAGTCCCCTATCCAAGACGAGTACATAGAAAAATACCTCACAGAGAAACAACTTAACCTCTGCGCCACACTCGATGGCGAGTCAGCATACAAAGATGCCGATTTCGTAGTGATTGCAGCACCTACAAACTACGATCCGAAGCAGAATTTCTTCGACACATCCCACGTGGAAGAAGTAATAGAACTCGTGCTCAAAGTGAACCCAGATGCCGTGATGGTGATAAAAAGTACCATCCCTGTAGGATATACCGAACACGTAAGAGCAAAACTCTCATACAGAGAACGGCTCAGCGACGGAACGATGAAGGTAGTCGTACCGAACATCATCTTCGCTCCCGAATTCCTCCGCGAAAGCAAAGCACTCTACGACAACCTCTATCCAAGCCGCATAATAGTAGGTGCCGACAAAGAAAATCCACATCTTCAGGAAGCAGCAAAAACATTTGCCGGACTTCTGCTCGAAGGTGCAATCAAAGAAGACGTTCCTGTGCTCTATATGGGAACAACAGAAGCAGAAGCAGTAAAACTCTTTGCCAACACATATCTCGCACTCAGAGTAAGTTTCTTCAACGAACTCGACACATACGCCGAGATGAAAGGGCTCAACACCAAAGCCATTATCGACGGAATAGGTCTCGACCCACGCATCGGAACCCACTACAATAACCCATCCTTCGGCTACGGAGGCTATTGTCTGCCTAAAGATACAAAACAATTGTTGGCTAACTTCCGCGACGTACCAGAAAACCTCATAGAAGCCATCGTCAACTCAAACCGCACACGAAAAGACTTCATAGCAGAACAAGTACTCTCAAAAGCAGGCTACTACACCGCAAGTTCGGCATACGACAAAGAAAAAGAGAAAGAAATCACCATCGGAGTTTACCGACTCACCATGAAAAGCAACTCCGACAATTTCCGCCAGAGCAGCATTCAAGGCATAATGAAAAGAGTAAAAGCCAAAGGAGCAAGAATCATTATCTTCGAACCTACACTCCAAGATGGCTCCACTTTCTTCGGAAGCAAAGTGGTCAACGATTTGGAATCATTCAAACAACAATCACAAGCCATCATAGCAAACAGATATGACACTTGCCTCGACGACGTAGCAGAGAAAGTATATACAAGAGACATTTTCAAAAGAGACTAATTATGAGACGCAATATCATCATTACCGGAGGAGCCGGATTTATAGGAAGTCATGTGGTCAGATTATTCGTAAACAAATATCCCGACTACAACATCATAAATGTAGATAAACTCACCTATGCAGGAAATCTGGAAAACCTGAAAGACATAGAAGACAAGCCAAACTACAAATTCGTAAAAGCAGATATCTGCGATTTCGATACCATATACAAACTCATCTGTGACGAACAGGTTGACGGAATCATTCACCTGGCAGCAGAAAGCCACGTTGACAGAAGCATCAAAGACCCTTTCACCTTCGCCAAGACAAATGTGATAGGTACACTCTCTCTGCTTCAGGCAGCCAAACTCTACTGGGAATCCGTATGCGAACCTGGAACATGGAACATGAAACATGAAAACGGCGCAGTACCATGCCGCTTCTACCATATCTCCACCGATGAAGTATATGGAGCACTCAAGATGACACACCCAGAAGGAATCGAACCTCCGTTCACCACAAAAGCCTCATCATCAAGCCATCACGAAGCATATGGAAAAGACTTCTTCTACGAAACCACCAAATACCAGCCACATTCACCTTACAGCGCATCAAAAGCAAGCAGCGACCACTTTGTAAGAGCATTCCACGACACATACGGAATGCCGACAATCGTAACCAACTGCTCCAACAACTACGGCCCATACCAATTCCCAGAGAAACTCATTCCGCTGTTCATCAACAATATCCGCCACAAAAAACCTCTGCCAGTTTATGGAAAAGGAGAAAACGTAAGAGACTGGCTATATGTTGTTGACCATGCAAGAGCCATTGACACCATATTCCACAACGGCAAGATTGCCGAAACATACAATATCGGAGGTTTCAACGAATGGAAAAATATCGATATCATAAAAGTAGTCATCGAAACTGTTGACCGCCTTTTAGGACGCAAACCAGGCGAAGACCTCAACCTCATAACATACGTCACCGACCGCCTCGGACACGATGCCAGATATGCAATCGACTCCACCAAACTCCAAAAAGAACTCGGATGGGAACCAAGCCTCCAATTCGAAGAAGGCATAGAACTGACCGTCAAGTGGTATCTCGAAAATCAAGAATGGATGGATAATGTAACCTCCGGCGCCTACGAGAAATACTACGAAAGTATGTATAAAGACAGGTAAACAACACAATAGAAGAATAAGAACTGATTTCTAATAGAGTTTAGAAAGAAATTAGAAACAGATAACTTAGGCCACAAACTTTCTCCGCCACTTTTATGTAGCGGTTCTTATATATTAATAATGTGTAATGTTAAATTATCGAAAAACATTAAATATTTCTTAAAAAACATTTGGTAGTTACCAAAATTTATTATAACTTTGCCGCAAAATAATAAAATCATCAGTATGATAGTAATCAATCTTGACGTAATGATGGCGAAACGCAAGATATCGCTCAACGAACTTGCAGAGAAGATAGGAATAACCGCTCCTAACCTCTCCATTCTAAAGACCGGAAAGGCAAAGGCTGTGCGATTCTCAACACTTGACTCAATCTGCAATGCTCTGGATTGCACACCGGGAGATGTGCTGGAATATCGAGCGGATAATACAAGCGACATCATTTAAACAAATAGTACAACAATCGCAAAATATAAATTCTCAACAATATGGATAATCTTATAACAACATTCCAAGGTATGGACACACTTCTGCAAGTGTTTTGGATAATAGCACTAATCAGTTCCGTAGTGTTCGTTATTCAGTTCATACTCACACTTGTGGGAATGGACCACAGCGACATCGACGTTGATTTCGATGGAGATGGCACAATGGATTTCGGAGACGGAATAAATCTGTTCTCCATCAAAAATCTTTTTGGATTCCTTGTAGGATTTGGATGGACAGGAGTTTGCCTCTACGACTCCATCACCTCCGATTTCGTCAGAATTCTTGTTGCAGTATGCGTAGGATGTCTCTTCGTTGCTATGTTCGTATTAATATACAAACAAACACGCAAACTCGACCGCAATGGAGCATTCGATATCCACGATTGTCTGAACAAAACAGCCAACGTATATATTCGCATCCCAGCCGGAGGAGAAGGCAAAGGAAAAATACAGATAAGCATCAATGGCTCAGTTCATGAACTTGATGCCATAACCGATGAAGATGCCATCCCTTCAGGACAAAACGTAAAGATTACAGAAATAATCGATAATGAGACACTTAAAGTAGTTAACAATCAATTTAATTTAGTAATATGACGTACTTAATTGTAATTGCTATCGTAGTAGCAGTATTCTTATTCATTTCAATCATCAACCGCTACAGACGCTGTCCATCCGACAAAATCCTCGTAGTGTATGGAACAACAGGTAACAAAGGTTCTGCAAAGTGTATTCATGGTGGTGGTACATTCGTATGGCCTATCATTCAAGACTATGCCTACCTAAGCCTCACCCCTATCTCTATTGATGCAAACCTCACAAACGCACTCTCACGCCAGAACATCCGTGTTGACGTACCAAGCCGTTTCACAGTAGGTATTTCCACTGACCCAGAGTATATGAACGCAGCAGCAGAGAGATTGCTCGGACAAACTCCAGGCCAAATACAGGAATTGGCACGCGATATCCTCTTCGGACAGTTACGTCTTGTTATCGCAACCATGTCAATCGAGGAACTCAACAACGACCGCGACAAATTCCTTGAAGCCATCAGTGCCAATGTAGAAGTAGAACTGAAAAAAATCGGTTTGAGGCTTATCAATGTTAACGTAACCGACATCAAAGACGAAAGTGGATATATTGAAGCACTTGGTCGAGAAGCAGCAGCAAAGGCTATCAACGAAGCGAAAGTGCGTGTTGCCGAACAGGATAAAGTTGGAGAAATCGGTAAAGCAGATGCAGAAAAAGATGCTCGTATCCGTACCAGTGAGGCAAATGCCAAAGCAGTACAAGGAGAGAATGCAGCCAAAATAGAAATTGCCAATTCCGATGCCACACGTAGAGAGGCTGAGGCAGAAGCATCAAGAAAAGCAAGCGCTGCAGAAAAAGTAGCAGAAGCCCGTGCATTGCAAGAAGCATATTCGGCTCAGCGCGAAGCAGAAGAAGCCAGAGCAGAAAGAGAACGAAGCACTCAGAATGCCAATGTCATCGTTGCACAGGAAATCGAAAAGAGACGTCGTATCATCGAAGCAGAGGCAGAAGCCGAAAAAATACGCGTCAAGGCAAAGGGTGAAGCAGATGCCATTTTCGCCAAAATGGAGGCAGAGGCTAAAGGTTATTACGAAGTACTCACAAAACAGGCATCCGGTTACGACAAGATGGTACAAGCCGCTGGAGGAGATCCTGACAAAGCATATCAGTTGCTGCTCATAGAAAAACTCCCAGAACTTGTACGCACACAGGTGGAAGCCGTAAAGGGCATCAATATCGACCATGTTACCGTTTGGGACAGCGGTGCAGGTTCAGACGGAAAAGGAAGCACGGCTGGGTTCCTCTCAGGACTCATGAAAAGCGTACCTCCACTCCACGACCTCTTCAACCAAGCCGGACTCGACCTCCCAGAATATCTTGCAAAGAAAAAAGCAGATTCTACAGAGGAAACTGTTGCTGAAGAACTATAAAAACCAAATTGGTCATTAGGTGTTTTTATTCCCACAACCATCAGGTTGTAAAATACACATTCCACATTTCCACATTCCACAATAAGGATGTCGGAGGGTGTGTGGAAAACAGTAAATAGAAGTCATAATAATATAATTATTATGTTTTGTTTTCCGACTTTTTCTGCACACATGGATATACTTATTGTGGAATTGTGGAATGTGGAAAAATGGAAATTATGCAACATCAGGTAAAATGCCAAGTCACATCAAGAGTCAAAACGAGGAACGAACAAACATCAAACAAAGAATAAACAAGTAACCAACGAAGATAAAACGAAGATACAGCACAGATGAAACGAAGATACAGCACAGATGAAACGAAGATACAGCATCTGTGTTTTATCTTTGTTTTATCTTTGGTGTGCCTTTGATGTGCCTTTGATGTGCCTTTGGTGTGCCTTTGATGTGAGGCTATATGGGTGTTCGGTTAAGTAACTTCACCGCATAACCATTTTTTCAATTTGGCACATAATTTGTAGTATGCATTATGACGCCAATTTTCGCGAAATTGTAAGTGGACTGGAATTTCAGGTACTGAATAAGCTTAATGTAAGGCAACAATGCAGCATTGGTCGTTTTTTGTGCAAATGGGAACGCAAAAAAGAAAAAAATTTGCATATATCCGACAAATTGACTACCTTTGCAAACTTAATTTAAGGTAAGATGAAACTGACACTTGTACAGCAGGATTTGGTTTGGAAGAACCCGAAGGAGAACGTAAGGAAGGCTGATGAAGCCATAGATCGTAATCCCGGATCGGATATCTATATCTTTCCGGAGATGTTCACTACTGGATTCATTACCGAACCTGCAGGATTTGCCGAAAAAGAGGACTCCGAGTCGGTTAAGTGGATGATTCGCAAAGCAAAGGAAACCAATGCGGCTTTAGCCGGGAGTATCGCTATGGAAAGTAATGGCAAATTCTACAACAGATTTCATTTCGTCACACCCGACGGCAATGTGGTCACATACGACAAGAGCCATCTTTTCATATACGGCGGTGAAGGTCTGAGATACAGCGCTGGCAACAAGAGGGTAATTACTGAGTTTCGAGGTGTTAAGATATTGCTTGAAGTATGCTACGACTTGAGATTCCCTATGTGGTGCAGAAACCAAGCATGTGAAGACGGAACTGCCCTTTACGATCTCATTATTTATGTAGCAGATTGGCCATTGGCACGTCGTTTGGCATGGGACACATTGCTAAAAGCGAGAGCAATAGAGAACCAATGCTTTGTGGCAGGTTGCAACAGGGTAGGCAAAGATGATTGGGGAGAATATTTCGGGGGGTCACAGATTGTTCATCCGTATGGCCACCTTTTGGCAGAATGCCCAACTGATGTAGAATGTGAAGCAACAGGAGAAATTGACATGGAACAACTGAACCGTTATCGTTCTAAGTTCCCTACACTAAATGATATAATATGGAAAAAAGATTATTGTTAGGAGACGAAGCCATTGCCCTCGGCGCATTGCATGCCGGGCTTTCAGGTGTGTATGCCTATCCTGGAACTCCGTCAACCGAAATCACCGAATTTATTCAGAAATACGGAATCGGTGTTCGTAGCCGCTGGTGTACAAATGAAAAGACTGCTATGGAAGCAGCATTAGGAATGTCGTATGCTGGGAAAAGAGCTTTAGTATGCATGAAACATGTAGGTATGAACGTATGCGCCGATGCATTTATCAATTCTGCCATCACAGGTGTAAATGGCGGATTGGTGGTCTTGGCAGCCGACGATCCATCAATGCATTCAAGTCAAAACGAACAAGACAGCCGTTTCTATGGTAAATTTGCCATGATTCCTATCTTGGAACCATCGACACAGCAAGAAGCCTACGATATGATGGACTATGCCTATGGCTTATCAGAGCAGTTACATCTACCCGTTTTGATGAGAGTAGTTACCCGACTTGCCCATTCTCGTGCATCTGTTGAAGTGAACAGTGAAGCCAAAGACGCCAATCCACTGAACCCAGACGAAGGAAGGCATTGGGTACTTCTCCCTGCCATTGCCAGAAGGAACTACGAATCACTCATTGCCAAGCAAAAAGATATCCTTTATGCTTCAGAAGAAAGTCACTTCAATAAAGTCATAGAGACTGAAAATCAAACAAATGGCGACGACAAACTGATTGTTGCTTGTGGAATAGGATACAACTACGTAATGGAAAATGCGCCACAGAATGCAGTTATTAAAATCTCACAATACCCTATTCCAGAAAAACAGATAAAAGAATTTGCTAAAGGTCACAAAGAGATTTTAGTTGTAGAAGATGGGCAACCGTTCGTAGAGGAAAACATCAAAAATCTGCTGCAAGATTTAGGGGCAGAATTTGCCGAATGCAAAGTTATTGGACGTTTGACAGGCAATCTGCCACGCACAGGAGAACTGACCCCAGACAGTGTACAAAAAGCACTCTATTCTGCCTCTTGCCAGAATGGAGAAGTGAATACTTTAACCGACGTTGAACTGCATCTCGCAGCACGACCACCACAACTTTGTCAGGGATGCGGTCATAGAGATATGTATGCTGCACTAAAAGAAGTTGTAAGCGAATTCAGCGGATCCAAAGTGTTTGGGGATATTGGTTGTTATACACTTGGAGCACTTCCTCCATACCAAGCAATCAATAGTTGCGTAGACATGGGAGCATCCATTACAATGGCCAAAGGCGCTGCTGATGCAGGGGTATGGCCTTCTATCGCTGTAATCGGAGACTCTACATTCACCCACTCAGGAATGACCGGACTGCTTGATGCTGTGAACGACAAGGCGAATATCACAGTAATCATCAGCGACAATCTCACCACCGCCATGACAGGAGGACAGGATTCTGCCGGAACAAACAAGTTCGAACAGATATGCCTCGGCCTTGGTGTTGAACCAGAACACGTAAAAGTAGTAGTGCCACTTCCAAAGAACATGGAAGACATAAAGCAGACAATGCGTGACGAGATAAACTATAAAGGAGTAAGTGTTATAATTCCACGCCGGGAGTGCATTCAGACCTTCCGTCGCCATCATAAAGAGAAGAAACAATGAAAAAGGATATCATTCTTGCAGGAGTTGGAGGACAGGGAATTCTATCCATCGCCACCATCATAGGTGAAGCAGCAACAAAAACAGGTCTTAACCTCAAACAGGCAGAAGTACACGGAATGAGCCAAAGAGGCGGAGATGTTCAGAGCAATCTGAGATTGTCCACCGAAACCATCCACAGCGACCTTATCAGTAAAGGAGGCGCAGACCTCATTATAGCAATGGAACCTATGGAAGCGCTCAGGTATGCTGAATATATGAAAAAAGACGCAGTTATAGTAACCAGTTCGCATCCATTTGTCAACATTCCGAATTATCCCGACGACATTCAGGAACAAATAAAGGTCTTGTGTGAAGCAAACCCACAAATCACTTTGGTGCAAAGCGACATAGAAGAACTTGCCAAGGAACATAAAGTGCCAAAGAGTGCCAACGTAATACTGCTTGGTATGGCAGCGTCATACCTCAATATAATAACAGCCGACCAACTTAGAGAAGCGGTCGGCAGCGTGTTTGCTTCGAAAGGAGAAGCAGTAACCAAGGCAAATTATCTTGCCTTTGACTTAGGGATGAGGATTACTCAGCAGGGACAATAGCACCTGATGGGCATGCATCAGCACATGTACCACAATCAGCACATACCTCAGGGTCGATAACATACTTACCGTCACCTTCAGAGATAGCTCCTGATGGGCATTCGCCTTCACATGTTCCGCACATCACACAGTCGTCTGTAATAATGTAAGCCATATTTTTATTGTTTATGTATTGATTTGCGGATGCAAAGTTATAAAAATTGTCTGATATATGCAAATTTTTTCAGTAATACAATAATTCCGATGGTTTTTCGTTATAAACAATAACTCTATTTCTGGTCAGAATGCATAATGTAAGAAAAACTATAATGGTAATCGTCTGCATCCTTTTTGCATTGACAGCAATGGGACAGACAAGAAAGGTGATGAATCGGCCATACATCGATCAGCGCCCATACCACTATGGTTTCCTTGCTGGTCTGAATCTGATGGATATGGAAATAGAGAACAACGGATACATTGATATTGATGGTAACCAATGGTTTGCCGAAGTTCCTAATTTCGATCCTGGATTTTGTGTAGGCATTCTTGGAGAACTGAAACTCACAAATAATCTTGCTGTCAGACTTGTACCGACTATGCATTTCGGCACAAAGACTGTGAAATTTCGCAATGCACTGAACGAAGACACACAGACACAGCAGATGAAGACCACATACGTCTCAGTGCCTCTTGACCTGAAATTCTCCGCAGAACGATTCAACAACTACCGACCATATATGATGGCAGGAATCAACCCCGTGCTTGACCTCACAGTGAAAAAGAACAAGAATCTCTTGCTAAAGAAATTCGATTGTTTCTTCGAAATAGGATTAGGATGTGACTTCTATCTGCCATTTTTCAAATTCATACCTGAAATCAAATTCTGTTATGGTCTATCAAATATCATCGACAAGGACAGAAGCGATCTGACTGATGAGACCCTTACCATATTTACGCAATCTGTAAACAAGGCAAATGCCAAAATGGTAGTAATCTCCTTGTATTTCGAATAAATGGCCATCACTATGAATAAGTATTCGTTCGTCATTCCCGTGTTTAACAGACCCAACGAGTTGGAGGAACTACTCGAGAGTCTCACAGAGCAGCATATAAAGGATTTTGAAGTTATTGTTGTGGAGGATGGTTCTGAGATTTCCAGCAAATCGGTATGCGACAAATTTGCCGATCGGCTTAATCTTAACTATTTCTATAAAGAGAATTCAGGGCCTGGCCCATCACGTAATTATGGCGTCAGACTTTCAGGTGGAGAATATGTAATCATATTAGATTCCGACTGTGTACTGCCTCCAGAATATCTGAATGCCGTAACTGAAGAACTCGGAAACAACCCATGTGATGCTTTTGGAGGCCCAGACAAAGCCAGTGAGAGTTTCACCATGATACAGAAAGCCATAAGCTACAGCATGACATCATTTTTTACCACAGGTGGAATACGCGGAGGTAAAAAGAAACTGGATAAGTTCTACCCCCGTTCATTCAATATGGGAATTAAAAAGGACGTTTATGAGTCACTCGGTGGCTTTTCCAATATGAGGTTCGGAGAAGATATAGATTTCAGTTATCGCATTTTCGAAAACGGATACACATGCAGATTATTCCCACAGGCATGGGTATGGCACAAACGCCGTACTGATTTTGATAAGTTCTTCAAACAGGTGTTCAATTCTGGGATTGCCCGCATCAATCTCGAAAAACGCCATCCTGGTTCCATGAAACTTGTCCATCTACTTCCGACAGTATTCTCTATCGGTGTAATATGTCTCATTGTCCTCGCTTTGATTCTGCGGTTCACTACCCCAGATTTATGGTGGATGCTGCCACTGCTTCCAATAATCGTTTATTGTCTGATGATTTTCTGTGATGCATCAAGACAGAACAAGAGTTACCAAGTAGGCATTCTTGCTGTAGAAGCCGCATTCGTACAATTGTTCGGATATGGCCTAGGATTTATCAAAGCATGGTGGGAAAGATGTATATTAGGCAAAGGAGAATTCTCTGCATATAAAAGAAATTTCTACGATTGAGATTCATCATAAAATAAACATTAGAAACATATGGGAAATGGTATAAAGCAAATGGCAGCTGAAGATAGGCCTCGCGAAAAGCTTATGTCAAGAGGGGAACAAGCCCTCTCTAATGCCGAACTACTTGCCATTCTCATAGGATCTGGCACACCCGAAGAATCATCAGTGGAATTGATGTCTAACATTCTGAAAGTATGCGACAACCGTTTATCACATCTTAGCCAAATGTCAGTTGAAGAACTTACAGATTTCAAGGGTATAGGCCCAGCAAAAGCGGTAACCATCAAAGCAGCGGCAGAGATTGCACGAAGAAGATCGCTTGAGACCTCATTTGATGTTGTCAAAATTACAAATGCTGAAATAGCATACAATATAATGCAACCCATTATGCGCGACCTTGACCACGAAGAATTCTGGGCTATGCTACTCAACAACAACTCTCGTCTGAAAAAGAAAGTGAAACTAAGTAGTGGCGGAATTACATCGACTGCCGTTGATATTCGGCTGCTGATGAAAGAAGCCTTGCTTGTCAATGCCACACAAATTATCATCTGCCACAATCACCCATCAGGATTGTTGCGTCCAAGTGCTGACGATATCCACCTTACAGAAAAAGTCAAAACCGCCTCTAACACTCTTGGTATTCATCTGATTGACCACATAATTGTTACAGATGGCAACTACTATAGTTTCCTTAATGAAGGTAAACTTTAATCCACATAATCACACAAATATGACTGAAGAAACAAGATACAATATAGAAATCAAAATAGTTGAAATGCTTCGTAGTGTTTTCGACCCAGAGATTCCCGTAAATGTTTACGATCTCGGACTAATATACAACATCAATGTAAACACTATACCACCAACTTCGAACCAGAAAGAGCCTCATGATACAGAGCAAATTGAGGTTACCGTGGATATGACCCTTACTGCACCAAACTGCCCAGCAGCCGACTTCATCATGATGGACATTCAGGAAAAACTTGAATCCATACATGGAGTTGACAAAGTAAATGTCAACCTTGTCTTCGAACCAGAATGGAACAAAGACATGATGAGCGAAGAGGCAAAACTCGACTTAGGCTTACTATAACCTACATATATCCCAAAACCAATGAAAAATATATACTTCCTTTCAGATGCCCATTTAGGATGTAGAGCCCTTTCACACCAAAGGACACTTGAGCGACGCCTTGTTAGGTTTCTTGACACCATAAAGGACAAGGCCGAAGCTGTATATTTGCTTGGAGACATGTTCGATTTCTGGTTTGAATATACTGATGTTGTTCCAAAAGGATTCACACGCTTTCTCGGCAAACTCAGCGATCTGACAGACAATGGTGTTGAAGTCCATTTCTTTGTTGGAAACCACGATATGTGGGTAGGAGACTATCTCCAAAAGGAATGTGGTATTATTATCCACCACGAACCATATACAGCAGAACTTTGTGGTCAGGTTTTCTTGATTGCACATGGGCATCTTATCGAAGCGAAAGATAGTTCTCTCGCTGAGCGAATGATGATGTGGTGTTTTCGTAATAAGTTCCTTCAGAGAATGGCAAGAATGATACACCCTCATTGGTTTATCAGTTTCGGATACAGATGGGCAAGGCACAGCCACATAAATCATCATAATAAAGAAACAAATGTTCCGAAAGGGGGCTCTGAGGAAAAACTTGTAGCCTTTGCCAAGCAATACCTACAGACACATCCCGACATCAACTATTTCATGTTTGGACACCGTCACATAGATTTGGATCAACAAATTGCACCAGACACAAGGGTATTGGTACTCGGTCAATGGTATTCGCTCTTCACTTATGCAGTTTTCAACGGCACTACACTCACTACCCACCATTATATAGAAGGAGAGACACAATTATGAGAGATAGCGAACGACTCAACACCATCATCCAACTCATCAACATTAATAAATTCCACGACCAAAAAGAGTTGAAGGAAGCATTGTTTCAAAAAGGATTTGATGTAACCCAGGCAACCATATCCCGCGATCTCAAAGCACTTAAAATTGTCAAGCAACAACAGAAAGGTGCAAAGTCATACTACGTAATCCCTGAAGAAACCAGGTACAAACGTGTAAGAAAAGAGCATAACGAGGCAGAAGAGATGCATTGGTATGTACTCTACACCCGTATGTTCCACGAAAAAAAGGTTGCTCAACGGCTTACCGAAAAGGGCATCGAATGCTGGGTTCCCACTCAAGTAGTTAGAAAGAAATGGTCAGACAGAATAAAAATTCAGGAAAAACTCGTTATCAGTAAAATTGTATTCGTTCACTGTACAGAACAACAACGCAAAACGGAAACTTTCGTTCCGTCCACGTTGGCATATTTGATGGACAGAGAACGCGGAGAACCCGCCATAGTCCCTGACAATCAGATAGAGACATTCCAAAAGGTTCTTGCGCAGGATGAAGTGCTGGTTGAATTTACAGAAGAATTGCTACAACCAGGTCAGGAAGTATATGTTGTTCAAGGTGTTTTTGCTGGGATGACAGCCGAACTTCAAAGCGTGAAAAACAAGAACAAAGTTATAGTGCGCATAAATTGCCTCGGCACAATTACATTGGAGATACCACTCGAATATCTTCAACCAAAAAAAAGCAGGAACTAAATCCTGCTTTTCTTATTTTTGTTGTCAAATTAAGACTTACGAGTCACATAAGAACCATCTCTGGTGTCAACCTCAATCAGATCGCCTTCATTAATGAAAAGCGGAACTCTGATTTCTGCACCAGTTTCAAGTGTTGCTGGCTTGGTCGCATTGGTTGCAGTGTCACCTTTAAGTCCTGGTTCGGTGTAAGTTACTTTAAGAACAGTCTTGATTGGAATTTCTGCTGTAAGTATTGTATCAGTTGCAGCATCGATTGCTACCTGTACATTATCTCCTTCCTTCAGGAACTGAACTCCGTCGATAAAATCACCACTGATATTTACCTGTTCATAGGTCTCGTTATTCATAAACACGAGATCTGTTCCTTCTTTGTAAAGATATTGGAACTGACGATGGTCAACCTGTACTTCCTCAAGTTTTGCACTTACAATCCAAGTACGTTCAAGAACTCTTCCGTCTGCAACATCACGGAGTTTGGTTCTCATTACAGTATTTCCCTTGCCTGGTTTTACATGCAGGAAGTCTATTACCACATAGATTCTTCCATCAAGGCGTAAGCATACATTTTTCTTAATATCACCTGCTAACATAAAAAACTTGTTTTTAGTGATGATTACTTACCATGACGTTCACTTGATACTGTAAGTGACTTACGTCCTTTCTTTCGACGTGCAGCCAATACGTTGCGACCGCCTTTTGTAGTCATTCTCTGGCGAAAGCCATGCTTGTTTACCCTCTTACGATTGTGAGGTTGAAATGTTCTCTTCATTACTATATATATTTAGAATTTTCGAATTCGGCTTGCAAAGTTATAAAAATTATTCTTACCAGCCAAAAAAAATTGCAATTATCTATTATTTTGTTCTGAGTTTCAGGAGCGGAGAAGCCTTTAGGCTCGTTGATTTAGCCCTTATAGTCACATCTCCAGCCACATCTGTAGATCGTAGGATTATGAGCGCCTTACCTCTGTAGAGTTGTGTTTCGTATTTCTGTGGATTGTAGATGATTGGAGCATCACTGTAATGGTCGTCATTATCAACCGCATATACTGTGGCATTACCAGTCACTTCGAAACTGACATCTGCCTTTGATGTCGGAACAGTTCTTCCTTTTTTATCTATTGCCCACACTCTGACATATTTCAGTCCCATTCTTCCAGCATTCCAATCGCCTTCCTCTTGGGCCAATTTGAGTGCTACAGCATTTCCTGTTGTCTCAATCTTATGTCGGCAAGTTTCTTTTCCTCCAGTGCGTCCAATTGCTTCGAGTACACCACCTTTTCCATATTCCACATCACTCCAAACCGTTCTGTGGGAATCTTTCCCACTGCCGTTGTTCCTCTTGATTCCAAGTGATTTGCCGTTATTGAGAAGTTCTACTTCCTCAGCATTGGAATATACAAACACTTTCTGGTGCGACCCTTCCTTGCGATTCCAGTGCGAAGTGACGAAAGTCGTTCCCACATAGTTATCGTTCCACATCTCTTCTTCCTTACCTTCCTCTACTCCGATTCGTATTACTGGTTGATCCACAAATGCGCTCTTTATCAACCAAGCCTGCGGATATGGCAACAGGTTATGATTGAAATAGGAATAGTTCCATCCTTTCTTTGGCCATCCGTTTGATTCTCCCCAGTATTCCACTGCTCCCCAATATGCCAAACCTACCATTTTCTCTCTATCCATGCCATAATATGGGGAGAGCAGATCGTTTGTAGTTGCTTCACTCTGATATATAATCAGGTTTGGATTATGTTCCAAATAGCCTTTATACGCAGGATATTGGTAGTTGTAACTTGCCACGTCGGTAACTTCCGACAACTCTGGCGGATTGAAATTATCCTGCCATTCTGGTTCATTTCTTATTGCGTTTGCTCTTGAAGGGAACATTGCGACAGTCACCTTTCGTGTGTCGTCGTATCTTTCCAGCATGGTTTTCATAATTCGATATGTGGTAATCCCCCAGTCGTTGGTTTGGAATCCGTAATAACTGTCACCCATCTGCAATTCGTTACCGAGACTCCACATTATCACACTTGGGTGGTTCCTGTCACGCTTAATCCATTCTGGGATGGCTTTGTGCCACACTTGGTCAAATGGTAGCCGAGCCATCCAATTGGTACGTCCCCATTTATCAAAGAGTTCGTCAACTATGAGGATTCCCATTCTGTCTGCCCACTTAAGGAAAGAAGTAGAATATGGATTGTGGGAAGTTCGTATATGATTAAATCCAAATTCTTTCAACGTCTTGAACAACCTTATTATTCCATCCTCGTAAGCAGCAGCACCAAGTACACCGAGATCGTGATGATTGGCGATTCCTTTTAGAAACACCTTCTTACCATTCAGTAAAAGCCCTTGTTCTTTGGTAAATTCCACTGTGCGGAGTCCGAATTCCTCTGTGGTTCTGTCAATCAGAGTATCATTTTTATACAGGCTCAACTCTGCTATATATAAATTAGGTGTATCGCAGTCCCAAAGTTGGATGTTGTTTATCTTCACTTCCGGACATTCAACCGTTGTATATGGCAGTTTTATGTAACGTGGCACATCAACCGAGGTTTCTCCTATTTGGGCACCATCAGGAGCAATGATTCTTGCCTGCACCTTAACACCATCAATACGCTTACGGCTCATTCCGTCGATATCCGTTTTAACAACCACATTGGCAACATTTCCAGCCAAATCCACAGTTGGTTTGACATACACCCCATGACGTGAAAAACTGATTGGATTCTTTGTGTATATATGCACATCACGGAAGATTCCGCCTCCCGTGTACCATCGTGAGCCGTTAGTCCAACCTTCTTTACCAGCAACTGCCAATACTGAGATTACGTTATCGGAATCGTATCGCACGAGCCGTGAGATATCAAATTCCGCTCCTAAATAACCATAATCAATCGTGCCCACACTCTTTCCGTTCACATATATCTCTGCCCATGCCATCACGCCCTCAAAATCGAGCAGAACTTTTTTGTCTTTCCAATCGGGATTGGCAGTAAAATGCTTACGGTATATTCCTGTTGCGTCTGGCTTAAACCCATGAGCAGCCGATGCTCTCATATCAAACGGCAGTTCCATCTCGAAATCGTGAGGGATATCCAAAGTCCTCCATCCAGAGTCATCGAAATCCGAAGCCAACTGAGCCTCATCTGACGAGAGATTGAATTTCCAACCAAAGTTCAATAATTCACTTGTACGCTGCGCACAAAGTGACACCGAACCACACAAAAGCATTATAGTTATTAGCCACGTTCCTTTCATAATCCTATTTCACTAATTGTTTCTTGCCATTTCGTATGATTATGCCTTTAGCATTTTCATCCACTTGGCGGCCCGATAAATCGTAGGATTTATTGTCATTTAATCTGTCTGTGCCGTAGATATTCCCTATGCCATCACAAAGAGTCACAAACAACAATCCCTCTGCAATTCTACTCGTATCAAACTCATATCCAGCAGGGAAACTAAACGTAGGATTGCCTTTGAATGTTGTTACATCGGTCCAGAGTCTTATTGAGTCACCTACTTCCAATTTGGTACTACTACCTACATATATCTCTATACATCCGTTGATTGTCAGTGTACCTATTCCTTTCAACGACGAACATCCGTTTGCTGATGCTGTAGCACATTTACCAGCCCCCAACTGTAGTTTCGAACCTGCATTGAATGTCACATCTTTACCTCCGAATGATATAAATCCAGAGAGAGACGAAGCCAAGGTTCCGGCTTGTACAGTTCCGTTTACCGTCACTTTGGAATTTGTCAGACTTACCGATGAAGATGTTGTACCCGAAAGCAACCCATCCTTGCCAATAGTAAGTACACCCGTTCCGAGCATAGAACCAGATGAGAGATGCAAGTCACCGCCATTTACTGCCACTGTCCCGCTTGTCTCCCATGCTCCCTTCACGGTCATCTTGCATGCTCCTACTTTTTGGAAAGTCGGATTACTCGTCACTTTGCCCTCAAAAGTGAAGTTGGTATCATCATTACCCACCTGCCACGTAGTAGTACCTGATGTGCCGTTATTGCTGAGCGCTCCGGTACCTGCTAAGTTTCCAGTACCTGTAACTTTACCTATCTTGAAGGTCTTTCCTGTAGTAGTTACATAGTAGCCTGATGGTATGTTGAGTGTTCCCTTCGGTATTCCATATGAATTATTGAGACAATATTGTTCATTATCGGTACTTGCCACTTTTACAGTACCCTCGAATGCTGACCAGTTTCCGTTGAAAGCCGCTCTTGTAGCATTCCAACCGCTTCCTTTTACAAGTGGGTAACTTATCGTAACCGTACCTTTTCCTGTGAGTTTATTAGTATACGTACCTCTGTCTGCGGTACAATAAACGGCTCCGCTCTTTCCTTCCGGCACATTGATATTCACAGATGATGTTGCATTGAGGTTGAGTGTACCTCCTTGAATATCTACTGTCTTTGCCGGACTTGCCACATTTGCATCAACCGTTCCGGCTGCCACCACAAGGGTATTGAGACTTGCGTTTTCGGAATACAGTTTCAGCCAACCATTTCCTTTCTTGGTAAGCATAGTACCCGCAAATGATTTGTTCATTATGAAGTCTGCGGAATTGATTATCACACCACCTTCATCTCCTACCAGTTTTATAGGTGAATTATTGGTAACTGCTGCGGTTGTCTGCAAAACTGCTCCGTTCTCAATAGTGAACTTGGCATTGCTTGTTACCACTCCTCCGAGGTTTCCGTATGCCTGAGTAGCATTCGACAGTGAACTCACAGCCACTGTACCTCCCAATATATGTGTACCACCTGTGTATGTATTGTCGGTGCTGATGGTGAGTTTACCTGTTCCTTTTTTCACTAACATTGAGTTTCCTGTTATTTTTCCATTGCCGCTGAAAGTATATGCTTTACTGTTCTCCACGATGATTGAGTCGGCAGGGAGTTCTCCGTTGAGTGTTACGGTGAAATTCTTAGCCTCATCGTTGAAGATCACCTTGTCGTTCTCTACAAATATATCAGCATCTCCTTCTGTGTTCATGAAATTCTCTGTCATAGCGAAGTCCCAAGTCTTATCGTTTGCTCCTGTCCAGTAAACCGTTGAAGCATCTCTTATTCCTTCTACATTAAGGTATATTGCTCCGTTCTCTTCCGACAGATATGCTTTCTGACCTGAAATGCCCTTGATTACTATATCACTGAGATTTCCAACAACAGTTTTAGCCTCCATCAGTTTGTACTGACCAATTTCCAATTTGGTATTTCCTTCAGCGTAATGAGGCACAATCTCAAATACTGGTGTGAGGTATTCTGGTCCGTATTTCCAATTTTTTGTGCCAACCTTTACCGCACCTGTCTTTATGCAATCTGATGAGAAATCACTTCCATATACATCAAAGACTACTTTAGCGCCGAAATTCAGTATCAGCGAGTCGGCGATTACCACATCTCGCTTATTATTTGCTCCTCCTGGCAGTAATTGAGCGCCATAATCCATCTCTATACTCTTGCCGAATGTGCCGCTCGTATTCATTGTGGTGAGTCGGTTGAGCCATACTCTGGAGTTCTGCATCGTTCCGTCGAAGTTCACTGTACCTGCCCAGATGTCGGTATTTCCTGTGTTGGTATTCACGGCATTAGGCAGATTGAGTATTCCATCTCCTTGTTTCACTATACGTGCCTCTCCGCTCAATGCTCCTCCGGTCACATTACATTCGTAGTATGTGTATTTTATGGTCGGGCTCTTTGTAGTGGCATTATTGCCTCCCGAACCTTGTACCCAGGATGGTACATTGAAGGTAATGATATATGGTGCTGCTCCATCCTGAATTGATATGTCGGTATTGTTGGTTTCACATACTATTACGTGCTTGTCGTTCAGATTGGAATCTATAGTACCTCCGTTTGCCACTTCTGTTCTTCCGGTCATAGTGAGTGGTGGTGGTGCAACAGTAATGCCTTCCATTTCTCCGAGGAAATAACTTACATGTGGTGGTTGGTTGTAACCCAAAGTCTGCCAAACCATTGCCTGTCGGTATTGGTGGTCGTGCCAAAGGGTGTAATTACGGTATTTGGTCTCATATGGTGTGACATAGATTCTCAGATAGGCATTATCCCCTGTGCGCAGCACTATTTCCTCTCTCCAGTCACCGTAAAGGTCGGCCTGGGCACCTGGGTTATTCTTTGTCCAGTTATTCATCTTGCAGCCGCTTGAAGTGAATATTCGTCCCTGACCAGGTTTGTCTATCTTTGCCTCGCGCTCAGTTCCCGGACTGTTGAGCACCTCGTCGAGAAGGTCATCGTCCCAATATATTCTGTTGTTCAGATCCCCCCAGTCAATCAAGCCATCCAATTCCGACACTACTTTGTTGGCTACTGTCGAAATCATCCCAGTTCCCACACTTCTGCCCACACATCCTGGATACGAGTTTGAGAAGTTTCCGCACAATGCCCTTCCATCGTCACTGCCACCAACATATCTGTAATAAAATTCTGAGGTAGTGGCATTGCGGTAGTTCATTGCCGGACTCGACTCGTTGCAGGCAAATATCTCCTGTCCGTGAACGTATGGATTGAAGTCTTGCACATGGTGGGCATCTCCGTGTCCGAGCCCGGTAGTGCTGAGTCCTTTGCCATTGTCGTCGATTACCATACTTCCATACACAATCTCGTCTCTTCCATCCCAATCCACATCAGCGATGGAGTAGTTGTGATAGCCTTGTCCGTACCAAGGCGAACTGCCATTCGTACACTCCCACGCCCATCTCTGTGTCAGTTTGTGAGTTTCGGGATCTACATCGAATGCCTTGCACAGTATCTTGGTATAGACTCCTCTGCCCAGGAATATGCTTGCCTTTCGTCCGTCAAGGAATGGTGCTCCGAAGAAATGCTTTGTGGAGCGGTGGCCATAGCCGTCTCCCCAATCGTCTGCACTACCTCGCGGATTAGGATAGGTCATATAATTCGGATGTGAAGAATCACCTATCTGATAAGGTTTGGCTGTCGCTCCTTCAAGATATAGCAGGTATTCATTTCCGGAGTTGGTGTATTCTATTCCGCTCCATCTGGTATCGGCATCACTTCCAATCTTTGTGGTCGAACCGTCAGGGTGATGGATAATCATATTGTCGGCTCCTCTGAGCAAAATTTCGGCTTTGCCGTCACAGTCCCAATCGTAGCCCACACAGTCCCATTGTTCATCGGCTCCAGCCAACATATTAGGTCCCATATCTATCCACCACAGGCGGTTTCCTTTCACATCGTAGCAGTCGAGCAGATGGAAGGCGGTCTTATTGGTTACATCGGCAGCAATTCCACACGGACGTTTCACTATCATTTCAGCCACTCCGTCACCGTTCACGTCGGCAAGGGTAACGTCGTTGAGAGTATAGTTGTCGTTCACGTTATTGCCATTTCTGTCAACCACCGTTGCTACCTTTATATCTTTATATTGATTCGCCCAGCGAGTCACCTCAGCGCATTTCTCCCCTTCTACACCTCTCACGACTGGAGCCACCTGATATTTGCTGCTGCTCTTTCCCGCTGCATCAAGATAATTCGACACTCGCAGGTTTGATGCTATTTTCGTACCGTCACGATAGAGGTTATATACCACATCGTAGTATTCCTCGCCCATCACTCGCCAACTCACCAAAGTACCACCGGAAACTGGAACAGCCACCAGTCCTCTGTCGAGTTTGTCGGTAAATCTCTGCCCCAATATAGTTCCGCTAAGCGAAAGCAGGAATATCAAAGTAAGATAAATTCTTCTCATAGGTTGAATATTTATTTTGTTAGTTATTTCATTACGTTTACAGCCAAGGACCAATATCCACTACAAAGTTAGCACATTTTTCTGAAATGACAAAAAAAATCTGACAAACTAACTATATTTAGGCAAGAATATGACGATTGACAAAAACCTTATCTCTCCCTTAACGTTACCTTA
>R15__coassemble_421_pt1 | contig 42950 bp, 30 predicted proteins | sample R15__metabat2_low_PE_001 | metagenome-assembled genome bin R15
TGCCATATTTTCGTGCAAAGGTACAAAAACATTTTCTAACTTCCAAACAGAATTGCCATAATTTTTATGTTTTTAACGAAAGTGCAGATACATTAAGACATACCAAAGACATACCAAAGACATACCAAAGACATACCAAAGACTTACCAAAGACTTACCAAAGACAATTCTCCCATTCGAATGGGAGTAATGGTAACGTTAAGGACTCGTTAAGGACTCGTTAAGGACTCGTTAAGGACTTGATAAGGTAAAGATGAGTGAGAGAAGTGAGAGAAGTGAGAGACGAGAGGTGAGATATGTTTAAAAAAAATGCAAAAATAAATTTGCAAGAGTGAAAAAAATGTATTAATTTTGCAAAGCAAAATGTGTGTTATGCAAACGACAGACCTTCTTGAAAGATTAACAGCAAGGTAACATATTGAAGATGAGAAATAAAAGATTGGGCAGATTGGCTTTGAGGATTCCGAATGGTGCAGGAGTGCAGTTCGGAAAATCTTTTGTTGCATGGATGGGAAAGTCTTTCGTGGTGCAGACAGGAATGCTGACAGTGGCTTTTATGTGCTTTGCCGGAAATGCTGATGCGCAGAGTCTGCTGAAGCGCGCTGTGGAGTTCTATAAGAAAGCAAACGAGATAGACAGCCTCTATGTGGAGCCGAGGAAATACAGTTTTAAGGTACAGACCGGTTATACCGAGACTCAGGAAGAACTGATGATGAAGACCGATAATGGTCAGCAATTAAAATACAGGTCCCATATATCCCGTTCCATAGGTCCCGCAATCGGTGTGGAATGCTTGGCTGGAAGTATCAGTTTCGGTCTTGGAAAGACACAGGTCTCCAACTACAATGGAGAAATGGTTGATGCAAACAAATTAGAGTATTCAGTCAATGTATATACCCCGATGCTCAATCTCGACTTCTTCTACCGCAAGACCGGTGATGATTTCCAGATGGTACAGTGTGATATGCCTTTTGCTACAAAAGTAGGTGGCATGTTGCCTGAAGCATTTTCCAACACTAAGGGACTGACCTCAGTCAGGCGCGTAGGAGGAAACGCATTCTATGTGTTCAATCATAAGAAATTCTCCTATCCCGCAGCAATGACCAGCGCATGTGTGCAGAAACGTTCCGCAGGCAGCGCACTCGTGGGATTGGGGTATTCCGACTGCACTATTCAGACCGAGTTCAACGACTATCTGTATGCCACCGATTATATATTTTGTGCCCTTGAGGAGTTGTGCCGTGAGGAAGGAAATATTGAAGGTGCTGAACAAATCCATGCATATCGTTTCAACCCAAGCAAGAGCAAGTTGTGCAGTGAATTGAGATACAGAGACCTGACTCTGTGGGGAGGATATGCCTACAACTGGGTACCAGTGAAAAATATGCTTGTATCACTCTCAGCCACATTGGGATTGGGCTACAAGACTCAGGATGCCACAAACAAACACGACATGATGTATGAAGAAGGGGCATTGGAGGAATTAGGATATACCGACGAACCTGTCGAAATGGTAGATATAAACTCACGTATGCTCGACTGCAACTTCGTAGGCCGTGGTTCAATCCAATACAACAACGGCAAATGGCTTGTGGGAACCAATATGGTATTCAACTACTTTGGCTACCACCACGGCGACCGAACCCTCCGCAGTGACAATATGTTCTGGAAATGGAGAGTCTATGTGGGATTCAGGTTTGGAGAAAAAAAGAAAACAAAGAACTGGTTCAAGAAGCAAACTGATTCTTCAATCTCATTGGAGCGTTAGTCCCTTTTCTGCAGCCAGATAAAAATACACATAAATGAAAGAAACTGACAAAAACGCATCGTCTGAAAATTCTCACCTCGATAATGCCGAGGAAATCAGAAACTATTTTGAAGGTCTTGCTATCGACTCCAAGACTCTGCCTGTCATATCAAAACTGACAGAACTGATTCCAGGAGGATTCTTCATATACAAAGCATTCGGAGACCAGCAGTTGATAAGTTTCAACAGCAGGATGCTCACCATCTTCGGATGCAAGACCGATGAGGAGTTCCGGGAGCATGTGGGCAATTCGTTCAAAGGCATAGTCCATCCCGACGATTACGAGGAGGCAGAAAAGAGCATCAGGGAACAGATATCTAAGCGTTTAGACAAGTTAGACCACGTAATTTACAGAATAATCCGCAAAGACGGCAGCATAGGAGTAATCGACGACTATGGCCATTATAATCATACAGAAGAGTTTGGAGAAGTCTATTTTGTGTTTATCCAGGATATTACAGAACAACATAACGAGGAACTCGAAATCAAACGCCTGGAAGATCAGAGGAGACAATCACTGATATCAAAGGTGGCAGGTTCGGAATCAACCTATATAGGCTATCCCGAAACAGATCATTTCATTATCCTGGGTCAGAACGACCATCTGAAAAAACACTATCCACCCGATGAGACATTCACCACTTCCATCACAAGATATATTCAGCACGATGTCTTTGACGCCGACAGAGAGGCCGCCGCAGAAGCGATGACACTCGCCAATTTTGTCAAGCAACTCGAAACCCAGACCGAATACACCTTCCGTTACAGAGATATTTCAAGTGGCAATGCGCGTTGGTATGAACTCAGGGCGTTGTGGCTCTCAGATACCGAAATCCTGTATAGTTTTACCGACAAGGATGACGAGATTATCGAGCATCTGATGTATAAGCAGATGAATGACAATTATTTCGGCCTCTATTATGTAACTCTCGACAACGGACTTGCGAAGATTATCCACAGTGCACATACCGACCTTACAGGAGAGGTCGGTTCCGTAGTTCCTTATGTGGACTTGATAAAGAATATAGCGTCGGAATCAAAGGGCGAGACAGTGGATTTCCTGCACAGAATAAGCGATGTGGAATATATCAAGGAACGCTTCATGGATGAAGACGTAGCATACTATGTGTATAAGTCGTATATCTTTGAAGGCGACAGATGGATATCAGTCAACGGCCGCGTACTGTCGAGAACTACAGATGGCACTCCGCAGGTCTATGTGCTCGGATTCTCTCTGATGGACGAGAGAGCATCAAAACGAGAGGAAAATCTGCGTTTGGAGCGGGAGAACATGTTGCTAAAAAAACGGATGGAAGAAACGGATTCCCTGATAAACAACATGTGTTCCGCATTCGACATAGTCTATCTGATCAATATGGCAGACGACTCTGTTGAAATCCGTAAGATAGGTCCTGATATGCTTGAAGTTGGACATAACTTCGAAAAATTTACGGAAGCGCGCGATTTCTTCATAGATAATATTGTACACCCACGCGACAGAGAACGTATGCGCAGGCAGTTGAGTTACGACGAGATACGGAACAGACTGAAGGACACTACCTCATACTCAATGGAATGCACCATATTAAAATCTGGGGCGACAATATGGACCGAAGCGACTGTTACATCTATCGACAACGACAAAATTGTTGTCAGTGTGGCACAGCACGACCTTGAAATAGGCAAACGCCATCTCGAGGAAAAACGCTACGATGAATATATGGCTCTGTATGTAGTGGATATAGATACGAAAACGATAAGACCTATCAAAACATCGCCTTTGTACGGCACTCTGAAAGAAGGCGAAACGGCAGATTATTCTACCATCATCAAGCACTTCTCAGAAATCCAGAAAGGCGAAGTGAAAGAGTTCTTCCTGTGGCTCTCCGACCTCGAGAACGTGAAGAAAGACCTCGCAGAAGACGACAAACGGACATTCTCGTATAAGCCGAACTATATAATTGTTGACAAGTGGATAGATATCACTACCTATGTGATACAAAGGAATGAAGATGGAAGTCCAGGACTCTTCACCCTCGGATTCAGCCTCGTTGATGCCTTAGCCACAAGCCGCAAGGATATGCTTGAGCGAGTGAATGAAAATCTGCAGATGATTGGTGGATTGGCTGGAGAATACTATGCACTCTATTACTACAGTTTCGAGCCAGAGGAATTCAAGATATACTCACTTGACGAAACACGATTCCCACAGGCTGCGAAGATGGTGATGGATGGAGGAGAACCATTTGACATCCTCATGAGATTCGGTACGTCGCCATTGGTGCATCCTGATGACAGACGACGATTCTCAAACCTCACACGTGAAAGCTTACAAGAAAACCTCAGCCACAGCAAAAAATTCACCATACGGTTCCGCAGAAATTTCAACGGACAATATCTTTGGACCGATTTGGACTTCATAAAATATGGTGACTACGACGAGCCGGCAACCGTTATCGCCATTGGTTTCGCAGAACGTGATGACGCCATCAGAAGTGAAATGGTGGTGACTTCGTGTTTTGAAATCATAGACATGGGACTCCAGCCTGATGATGCTGTAAATCGCTTACTCGAGAATGTAGGAGACTATTATGGAGCAGAACGGGCATATATCTTCGAATATGACTCAAGCGGAAATCTGATTAGCAACACCTACGAATGGTGCGCCGAAGGTGTGGAGGCAATGATAGACAAACTGCAGAATGTGCCTGCCGATGCTATCGAAGGATGGATAAAGGAATTCAAACGCAGAGGTGCATTCTTTATGGATGCACTGGATGACGAGAACAATACTCCTGAAGGTAGGGAACTGCTCGAGATGCAGGGAATAGATGTGCTCATAGCAGCACCAATCGTCAGTGGGGATGGTATCGTAGGCTTCATAGGTGTTGATAATCCTACAAGAGCCAAGACACACAGCAAAGTGCTGCAGAGTATTGCTACAGTAACCCACAGCGAGATACTCAAACGCAAAGAAAACGACGAGGAACACATTACCCTGAAGAAACTTACAGATACTTTCCTTTCTGTATATTATGTGGATTTCTCACGCGACTATATGCACAACTGGAAGATAGATGAATTCGGCAAGGAAAGCTTCGGAGGTGTAATGAAGTACAGCGAGGCAATGCATAACTATGTGAACCAATATGTTGCCGAGAACGATCGTGAGAGATGCATAGAGATGACAAAAACCGAATATGTGCTGGAAAAATTCAAGACCTGCGACCGTTTCAGTATCGGTATGACCGACATCATGAAAGGAGAAAACAAGGACTATCTCTTCGACTTCGTGAAAGTGAGCAACGACGGTAACCAGTGCGTAATATCATGTACAGATGTAACTGAAAGTCTTGCCAAAGAACGTGAACAGCAGCAGAGGTTGACGGAACAGAATGTTATTACGGCATTCTTCCTTGAACCGTTTGTCTCTGCATACTATGTGGGACTTGAAGACATGACATGTAGAATATTGAGACGCACAGAACAACTGGAGGCAGAATACCCTATTGTTACAGATTTCATTGATTCGCTTGAGGAATATATCTCCAAGGAAGTTCATCCTGAGGATCAGCAAGCACTGAGGAATGTGGTGGCTCCAGAATATATGCACAATAAACTCGCTCAGCAAAAGGAATATTCACATACGTTCCGCTGCTACGTGGAGGGTGAGGAGAGGATATATAAACTGGCCGTCATCCGTGGTGCTGATGAGGCTCATGCGGCTTTCGGATTTACCGATATCACAGAAGAAGTACATCAGGAACGTGAACAGCAGCGACAGATGGCAGAAGCACTTGCGATGGCAGAATCGGCAAACAGGGCGAAGACTACATTCCTCAACAATATGAGCCACGATATACGAACTCCTATGAACGCAATCATAGGGTTCACAGGACTCGCAGCAAGCCATATTAATAATAAGGAGTTGGTGCAGAACTACCTCGGAAAAATAAACCAATCATCAAGTCATTTGCTCTCGCTTATCAACGATGTGCTCGATATGAGCCGAATAGAAAGCGGAAAGATGAATATAGAAGAGGCTCCGGAAAATCTGCCGCAAATAATACATACACTCAGGGATATCGTTCAGGCGGATATCCACGCAAAACAACACGACTTCTATATTGATACCGTAAATGTCAATGACGAAAACGTGATTTGTGATAAACTGAGACTTAACCAAGTACTCCTGAACATTCTCTCGAATTCAATCAAGTACACATCTCAAGGTGGTACCATATCGATGCGCATAACTGAAAAGACGGTGAAGCCTACAGGGTATGCAACATACGAATTCCGTATCAAGGATAACGGAGTGGGTATGGACCAAGAATACCTTAAACGGATATTCGAGCCGTTCACAAGAGTGAAATCGAGTACAGTGAGCGGTATTCAGGGTACAGGTTTGGGAATGGCCATCACTAAGAGCATCATCGATATGATGGGCGGAACAATTGAAATGTGGAGTGAAGTGGGAAAGGGTACGGAAACAGTCGTGACCTTTGACTTCAAACTCCTCGATGCCCATAAAGAAGCCGCAATAATCCCAGAACTCGAAGGTATGAGGGCTCTCGTGGCTGATGACGATGCCAATACTTGTGTGTCGATAGAGAAGATGCTGAAAGAAATCGGTATGAGAAGTGAATGGTGTACGTCGGGAAGAGAGGCTGTGTTCAGAGCAGAAAACGCCTACAGAAATGGGGATACATTTAAAGTGTATATCCTCGATTGGCTTATGCCTGATATGAATGGTATAGAAACTACCCGACGTATCAGAAAGGCAATAGGGAATGAAGTGCCTATCATTATACTCACAGCATACGATTGGTCGGATATAGAAGAGGAGGCGAGAGAAGCAGGTGTAACGGCATTTGTCAGCAAACCGATGTTCCCTTCTGACCTTAACAAGGTGCTCCGCGATTGTATGGGAAAAACGGAAACGGCGGAAGAAGGAACAGAGAAATGTGACTTCAGCGGAAAGAAAGTACTCCTTGTAGAAGATAACGAACTCAACCGAGAGATTGCATCTGCCGTCCTTGAAGAATATGGCTGTACGGTTGTCTCAGCAGAAGACGGAGATATTGCCGTAGAAATGATGAGGGCAGCAAAGGAGGGGGATTACGATATTGTCCTGATGGATATTCAGATGCCTACTATGAATGGCCATGAGGCTACTCGACAAATACGGAAACTACCACTAACCGACGTCTCTAAAGGTTGGATAGAACATCTGCCAATCATCGCAATGACCGCAAATGCCTTCGAAGAAGACCGTAAGGCAGCTCTTGAGGCAGGTATGAATGAACATATAGCCAAACCTATCGACTTGGAACAACTCAAAGCAATGCTCACGAGGTTCCTGAAGTAGAAGAAGGTAAAATAATAAATAAATTTGTGGGAATCATATAAAATACGTAACTTTGCCGCAATAATAAAAATGAACGATTATGAAAGTAATAGATTTATCTCAAAAGAACTCGGTTATAAACGGCTACCTCGCAGAGTTGCGCTCTGTGAAAGTACAGGACAACAGAAAGTTGTTCCGTGAAAATCTGCAACGAATAGGCCAGGCAATGGCATACGAAATAAGCAAAACACTCAAGTATTCCGAAAAACAAATCCAGACTCCGTTGGGCATTGCTCCTACATTTACATACGATGATGAGATTGTTCTCGGAACTATCTTCCGCGCTGGATTGCCTTTCCATCAAGGATTTCTCGATGTGTTTGATAAGGCAGGAAATGCTTTCGTATCAGCATACAGATATTATAAAGATAAGGAATGTGAGGACGTAGGCATCAGAATTGAGTATATTGCTGCCCCTGACCTCACTGACAAGACTCTCATCATAGCCGACCCTATGCTCGCAACGGGGGGAAGCATGGAACTGAGTTACGAAGCATTCTGCACAAAGGGCGTGCCAAGCACAGTCCATCTATGTTGCGTAATTGCAGCAAAGAAGGGGGTGGAATATGTGAAAAAGGCATTCAGAGGACATACTAATGTGATCCTTTGGTGTGCCGCAATAGATCCGGAACTCAATGAACACGCTTATATCGTTCCTGGGCTTGGTGACGCAGGTGACCTCGCATACGGTGGTAAACTCTGATTCTGCATGGGGCCGATAATTATATGTATGCTCGTGGCATTGGTGCTTTCCGGACTTTGTTCGGTTCTCGAAGCAACTTTGCTGTCAACACCGATGTCGTTCATAAATACTCTTGAGACTCAGGGAGCCAAAGGAGCCCAACGTCTGAAGAATTTTAAGACAGAGATAGATCGCCCTATAGCGGCAATATTGATAATCAATACGATAGCCAATACTGTAGGCGCATCAATTGTAGGTTCCTATGCAGCGTCTTATGCTGCCGAAACTGGCTATCAGCACGATGTGGTAGTAGGAGTGATATCTGCAGTGTTCACACTGCTCATCCTTACGTGTTCTGAAATAATACCTAAGACGATTGGTTCTACATATTGGAGAAAACTTGCTATACCCGCTTCCAATATCATCAGGGTAATGGTGATTATCACATTCCCTCTTGTGTGGGTGATGGAAAAAATTACTGGACTTATTGCAGATAATGCCGACCAAGTGGCTGTGAGCCGAGAAGATGTGTCAGCAATGGTGAATGTGGGAGTTGAAGAGGGAGTGATTGAGAAAGAGGAACGACGGATGATCCAGAATCTGCTGAAACTGGATGAGATGACCGCTCACGAGATTATGACTCCAAGTGTGGTGGTGACAATGGCTGATAGTAGTATGACAGTGAAACAATTATATGATGACGACGAATACAGCCATTTCTCACGTATCCCTATCTATGACGACGGAAATGAGGATTATATAACAGGATATGTTCTGCGTCAGACTATATTGGAATACCTCACGGAAGATAAGTTCCAGACAACTCTGAAAGAACTTGCCCGTCCTGTGCTCTTCTTCCCTGAAGACAAATCAGTAGGAGATATCTGGGAGGCGTTGCTTGCAAAGAAAGAACATATCTCTATCATTATAGATGAATATGGAGCAATACGAGGAATAGTCACATTGGAGGACGTGATTGAAACTATGCTCGGATTTGAAATAGTGGACGAAAGGGATGAAGTGGTTGATATGCAGGAGTACGCTAAGGCTCAGTGGAAAGAAATCCAGAAAAAGCAGGAGAGGATAGCAAACAAAAAAAAGAAGGTGTGAACCTTCTCTCTCCTTACTAAACTTTTCTCTTTTGATAGAGACCTTCTCTTTCCTTCGTACTGAAACCTTAGTCTCTTATGAGGTGGGTACCCGATTCGAACGGGTGTTGACGGTTTTGCAGACCGTTGACTAAGCCTCTCATCCAACCCACCATTTTCATTTGCGGCTGCAAAGGTAAAAAAAAATTTTATACCTACCAAAAAAAATTAAAAGATATTTCTAAATTTACATAGAAATGGGACAAACGTTACATACAATTAAACGCTATATAGCCAAGTACGATTTATTGGATAATGACTCCAAAGTATTAATAGGACTTAGCGGTGGTGCCGATTCTGTGTATCTTTTGAGAACTTTATTGCAATTAGGGTATGACGTAGTTGCAGTACATTGCAATTTCCATCTCAGAGGGGAGGAAAGTATGAGAGATGAGGAGTTCGTGAGAGACTTGTGTCAGAAACTCGGAGTGGAATTGGTTGTTAAAGATTTTGATACACAAACTTACGCATCTGACAACAAGGTGAGTGTGGAACTTGCTGCACGTGAACTCCGATACGACTACTTTGAGAGTATGAGAGAGGAAACTGGGGCTGATAAAATCGCGGTTGCCCATCACAGGGACGACAACGTGGAGACAATGTTGTGGAATATGATGAGGGGAACTGGATTGAGAGGACTCAGGGGAATGCTCCCTCAGAATGGTAATGTCATTAGACCGCTACTATGTATCGGAAGGAAGGAAATTGAGGAAGAATTGAATCTGATGAATCAAGACTTTATTGTTGACAGTACCAATCTGTGTGATGATGTGACTCGCAATAAGATACGGCTGGACCTCCTTCCTATGATGCGTCAACTTAATGCCGGAGTTGATGGTAATATTGCTACGATGATGGAGAATATGTTGGAAGTGTGGAGGATCTATACCGAATACATAACCAAGATGAAGATACTGTGTCTCAAGACTGTGGGTGATAAATTGATTGCTGATTTGGCGCGAGTTGAAGACGCAGCTTCTGTGATTTCCGTCGTCTATGAAATAGTTGCACCATTTGGATTCAATAGAGTACAAGTTGAAGGTATGCTTTCAGCATTATCTGGTAAGGAATTCATCTCAATGGGGAATGGTGAGACTAAGATAAAGGTAAAAGTGAGCAAAAACGGGAAACGGAAATTGGAAATTACTCGCCATTAATAAGAACCCTCTCGCAGATTTGTGAGAGGATTTTTGTCCAATACATCATTTTGATCTATGCGCCTATTTTGGTATAGGGGACAATCTGTTTTTTTCTATCTGTGGGATAATTCATCTTCCAGACGCAGAATCTCATCCTTTATTTTCTTATCTGTCTCTATGAGATTTTCCACGTGATTGATGGAGTGCAGTATGGTTGAATGGCTTCTTCCACCAATGTCATGTCCTATTTGCACTGTGGTCTCGTTTGTGAGTTTACTTGCAAAATAGATGGCTATCTGCCGTATTTGTGAAATCGGTTGGCGTCGGGTTGATGAGCACAATTCTGACTCTTGAATGTTATAGTGGCGGCAAATTATACGCTTTATGTCGCTGATGCTGAGGGGTTCAATGTTGACTGAGGTGAACTTTTGCAGCACTTTGTCTGCAAGTTTCATATTTATAGGAAGGTTATAAACCACAGAATATGCCTTAAGTGAATTTAGAATTCCTTCGAGGTCACGGAAACTCTCGTTTACAGTGTCGGCTATATAGGTTACTACAGCATCAGGTATCTGAAGTCCTGTAGAGAGAACCTTATGTCTGAGTACTGCACGGCGGAGAACTTTATCGGGTTTTTCTATTTCTACCGGGAGTCCCCATTTGAAACGCGTGAGAAGACGTTCTTCCAAACCAGTAATTTCCATCGGAGGACGATCGGCTGTGAAAATCAGTTGCTTTTTATTGAGGTGGAGATGGTTGAATATGTGGAAGAATGTATTTTGCGTGGCTGTCTTTCCTGATAATTCGTGAACGTCGTCAATTATGAGCACATCAATTGTTTGGTAGAAACTGATGAAGTCAGGAAGTTTGTTCTCCTTTGTCGCATTGGCGTACTGCACATAGAAGAGGTGGGCAGACATATAGAGGACTCTCAATTCTGGATGTAGTTCTTTGGTGCGGAGTCCAATCGCATTAGCAAGATGGGTTTTGCCGCATCCCGATGGACCGTATATGAAGAATGGGTTGAAAGTTTGTGCTGGGTTTATAGCAATGGTCTGTCCAACAGAACGTGCAAGACGGTTGCTGTCGCCTTCGATAAAGTTATCAAAGGTGTAACGGTCGCAGAGTTGTGAGTTGAATTCTGGTATATTCTTCTTTGATTCCTGTGCAGTATCTGTTTTCTTTATATTGTCTGATAATGTATGTGGCTCTTCTGTGAAGATGGATAGTTGTGTGGCATCCATCTTTTTCACTTCCTGTTTCTGCTGTTTTGCGGTGTTCCCCACCTTATATTCGACGTAGGTATTGGAACCAAACTGTCGTGTTATGACATCGGTCATAACATCAACATAGTGGTCCTCAATATATTTGCTGACAAAAAGGGTAGGTACCTGAATAGTCAGTCTGTTCTCTCGGAATGAACTTGGTGCAATATACTTAAACCAAGTATCATAGTCCTGTGAAGAGACTCGACTACGGATTTCATCTACACATTCCGCCCACTTTTCTTTCAGCTCAGTTTTCATTATTCTTACTACGTCTGTGTTAACTTTACAACAGAAAAATTGTTGTTATTTTAATTTCGCAGTGCAAAGTTCGCAATTTTTCCCCAATAAAAAAAACGTTTGAAATCTTCCGTTTTTCTTGACTATATTTAATCACTTTCTTTTCAGCCGATTAAACATTTGTATAGTAATTCGAAAACTAGGTTTAAATTTTATGATAATAGATTGATGTTGAATGTAATATCGTGTTGAAGAAAATAAAATTTGTCCTTTTGATGCTTTTTGCAATAAAGGCGTAAGTGCCTAATTCTTGGTGCTTAATTAATGGGGGGGTAAAGTGGGTATTTTGGAATGCTTGTTTGGACTAAATTTAGTTAAGAGTTTTTTTGTGATTTGTGTATATTTTCTTATTTGTCTTTTTTGCCGAAGAGTGAGAAGTGGACGTAACGTTTAGGATGCAGTTTGAAATCTTCCAGTAATCTTGAAGCATTCATCATAGTTGAGTCCATATGTACGTACATGTCATCATCGTTGATAAGGCGGCCGAATGTTGATGTGTTGTCGTTGAGTTTTGCATTGATGGTGCCTGTGATATTGTTCACGTTTTCTACTGCCTGATTGGCTGATACTATGGTCTTGTTTGCATTGTCGGCCAATGATGCTATATCAACGGCATTAAGTTTCTGTGTAGTTCCTTCGAGATTGGTTAGCACGTTACCTGCTTTGCTGACTATATGTGGCATTTCTTTGTTTATGCCGCTCATGAGTTGTGTGAGTTCGGCTGATGAGGTTTGTAGTTCTGCTGTTATATTTTCCACGTTGTGGAGTGAGTTGGCGAGTGCAGGATCGTTTGCCAGTTGGTTGAGTGCGGATATGAGTGAGTCGATTTTAGGAATCATTGCTTTGATATCTGGCATCATCTTACCTGCTTCTGCAAGCACGTCTCCGCTTCCTCCCAAACCATTGATGGTGTCGCCTACTGCGAGTATCTTGTTTGGGTCGGGACCGAGGTTGAGGTTAAGTTTTGGTGCTCCGAGCATATCTTTTGAGATATTTGCAGAACTTCCCTGTGTAAGGTGGAAGCCTTCGTCGAGTTCGGCGGCAACTATAATCTCTTGTGCTTCTGCGAAGTATTCCATATTTTTCACCATACCGATTTTCAGACCATTGCATATCACGTCTCCGGCTTTGAGCAGTCCGTTGACATTCTCCATACGTACGTAATATACATTATTGGTGTGGCTGAGTTTCAGTCCTTTAAGGAATATGATGCCAAAATATACTATAAGTGTGGCTATGATGGCTGTCAAGCCGATTTTCGCTTCTTTTTTTAATTTCATAACTGTCTATTTTTTCTTCTGTTTCCATTCTTGGATGGCAGTTTGTGTGTCAACACGTTTGCCGTCTTTGATTGCTATGATAAAGCAGTCTGGGAATTTCTCAGCAATCTGTTTTCTTAGCCGTTGTGCTTCGCTGTAGTCGGATGTTGATCCGTAAGTGTATTTATATGTACCTGAATCGATGTAATAATCTGCGGTACATCCTTTTAGTTGTGGGGCGTTGTTCTTCAGGATTGTTTGTGATGTGAAGAGTTGCACCTTAAACAATGTCTCATCCACTGGCTTTGGTTCTGTGGCCTCTTGTGCGGGGGCTGTGGTCTGTGTTCCTGTCTTAGCGTTGTCTTCTTGCTGAGGTTGGCCTTCAGTAGTTTCAAGTCCTGCGTTATTGGCTATTTCCTGTTCCTCTGGAGTGATTTTTTCCAGATTCGACATGCGTCCTGTATGTTTGGCTTTATATGTCACGATGGCGTTGAAGATGCATTTTGCAAGTATCTGCCTTCCTTCGTCCGACATGAGGAACCGTTCTTCTGCCGGTGTGCAGATGAATCCTACCTCGATTAGCACGCTTGGCATGTAGGTAAGTCTCAGTACGGCGAGATTGGCTTGCAATACTCCCATATCCTTGCGTCCTCCTGTCTTTACCATTTCGTTTTGGGCGAGGGTGGCAAATTCCACGCTTTCCTTCATGTCGCGGTCTTGCATGAGTTCGAACATGATGTCGCTTTCCGATGAGTTGGCGTTGGCGAAACCGTATTTCTGTGCTCCGTCGGCTTCGAACTGTATGACAGAGTTTTCGCGTTTCTCCACAGCGAGGTTTTCGGCTGCTGTCCTCAGTGTGAGTGTGTATGCTTGTACTCCCATAGGGGTACTTTTGGATGTCTCTGGTATGGAGTTGGTGTGGATGGATACGAAGAGGTCGGCTTTTGCTTTGTTGGCTATATCGGCTCTTCCTCCGAGTGTGACGAAGAAGTCATCATCGCGGGTGTAAATGACTTTCACGTCTGGGCAGTTGGCTTTGAGCAGCCGACCTATGCCGAGTGTGATGGCGAGGTTGATATCTTTTTCTCTGTTGCTTGTCTTTGAACCTACAGTACCAGGGTCGTGTCCTCCATGACCGGCATCAAGAACCACTATGAACTGCTGCGACTGGGCATGTGCGGAATTTCCTCCGAATATGCCAGTCAGCGAGAGGCTCATTAGTGCCATCATTATGAGGACGGACCGTATTTTCATTTACACCTTATTATATTATAATAGTCTGTTTTCTTCTTACAGTTTTGCTATACTTTCTTGCAGTGCCTTTATCTTTGTCTCTGCGTCCGAGAGTTTCTTCTTTTCCAGTTCGACGATCTGTGCTGGTGCGTTCTGCACGAAACGTTCGTTCGACAGTTTCTTCTGGATGCTTGCCATAAATCCTTCGAGACGCTTTACTTCTGCTTCCATCTTTGCCTTTTCTGCGTCGGTGTCGATGAGGTTTCCTACAGGTACTGCGAATTCACTTGTTCCTACGAGGAATGTGATTGAGCCATCAGATATGGACTCTGTGACTTTTATCTCGCTGAGATTTGCCATCTTTGTCACCAGACCGCTGTGAGCAACGTTGCAGTGGCTTTCGAGTGTGAGCGGTTCCTTTGGTGATATGTTCTTCTGGTTGCGGATGGCGCGTACTCCGGAAATAATCTGCTTTGCCTCTTTTACTTCATTGAGCAGTTCTGTCTCTTCATTGCTGAGGACATCTGTTTTGAGTGTGGCTGTCATTATACTGCCTTCCTTACCTTCTGTCACTTGCTGGAAGAGTTCCTCGGTGATAAATGGCATGAATGGATGGAGCTCTTTCATCAGGGTACCGAAGAAGGTGATGGTGGCATCGTATGTTGGCTTGTCGATTGGCTGTTGATATGCTGGTTTGATAATCTCGAGGTACCATCCGGAGAATTCATCTGTGAAGAGTTTGAATACTGCCATAAGTGCTTCGCTGAGGCGGTATTTGCTGTAGAGGTCTTCTATTTCTGCAAGTGATTCCTTGAGTTTGGCGTTGAACCATTTTACAGCAACGGCGTTCACTTCAGGTTGTTCTGTGTCAGTGGTTTGCCACTGTGCAACGAGTCGGTAGGCGTTCCATATCTTGTTGCAGAATGCGGCTCCTTGTTTGCAGAGGGCTTCATCGAAGAGGATATCGTTTCCTGCAGGTGCACTGAGCAGCATTCCCATTCGTACGCCATCGGCTCCGAATTCGTCGATGAGTTTGAGTGGGTCTGGACTGTTTCCGAGGCTCTTGCTCATTTTTCTTCCTATCTTGTCGCGTACTATTCCAGTGAAATATACGTCTTTGAACGGCATCTTACCCAGGTATTCATATCCTGCCATTATCATACGGGCCACCCAGAAGAAGATGATGTCTGGTCCGGTAACGAGACATGATGTAGGGTAGTAGTAATTTATTTCTTCATTGCCTGGGTTCATTATACCGTCGAACAGGCTTACAGGCCAGAGCCAACTTGAGAACCAGGTGTCGAGTGCATCTTCGTCCTGGCGGAGTTGTGATGCTTCCAGGGCGCCCTTGTCTGGGTTGTTCTTGTGCCAGAGTTCGTTGGCAAGTCTGAGTGCCTCTTCCTCGTTTTCTGCCACTACGTAAGAGTTATCTGGGAGGTAATAGGCTGGAATTCTGTGTCCCCACCACAGTTGGCGGCTGATGCACCAGTCTTTGATATTCTCCAGCCAGTTTTTGTATGTCACCTTGTATTTAGTAGGGTAGAAACGAATTTCGTCGTCCATCACAGGTGGAAGGGCGATGTCTGCAAAGTGCTGCATCTTCAGGAACCACTGCATCGACAGTTTTGGTTCGATTGCCACTCCTGTTCTCTCTGATGTGCCCACCTTGTTGGTGTAGTCTTCCATCTTCTCCAGCAGTCCGGCAGCATCGAGGTCTTTGGTGATTTGTTTTCTTACGTCGAAACGGTCCATCCCTACATATATTCCTGCTGCTTCACTAATAGTACCATTGTCGTTGAAGATGTCGATAGTCTCCAGATTGTATTTGTCGCCGAGCATATAGTCGTTGACATCGTGGGCAGGAGTTACTTTCAGACATCCTGTTCCGAATTCGATATCAACATATTCATCTTCGATTACCGGGATTACCCTGCCTACGAGGGGTACTATCACTTTCTTGCCTTTCAGCCATGCGTTCTTCGGGTCGTTAGGATTGATGCACATTGCTGTATCGCCCATGATGGTCTCAGGACGTGTGGTGGCAACAACTGCATATTTGTCTTCTCCCTCAACATAGTAGCGCAGGTAGTAGAGTTTTGAGTGTTCTTCCTTATAAATCACCTCCTCGTCAGAGAGTGCAGTCAGAGCCTTAGGATCCCAGTTCACCATTCTTACACCTCTGTATATCAGTCCTTTTCTGTAAAGGTCGCAGAATACTTTTATCACACTCTTCGACCTCTCCTCATCCATAGTGAATGCAGTGCGGTCCCAGTCGCAACTTGCACCCAGTCGGCGCAGTTGCTGCAGGATGATTCCACCATGTTCTTCTGTCCAGTCCCAGGCATGTTTCAGAAATTCATCTCTTGTAAGGTCGGTCTTCTTTATACCTTGTTCTGCCAACCGGTTCACCACCTTTGCCTCTGTGGCAATGCTCGCATGGTCTGTTCCCGGTACCCAGCACGCATTTTTCCCGTCCATCCTTGCCTTGCGGATAAGGATATCCTGAATGGTTTCGTTGAGCATGTGTCCCATGTGGAGCACACCGGTTACGTTTGGTGGTGGAATGACTATTGTATATGGTTCTCTGCCGTCAGGCTTAGAACTGAATAATTTGTTTTCTTCCCAAAATTTGTACCATTTACCTTCAACCTCACTTGGGTTGTACTTACTTGCTAATTCCATTATGTTGTTTTTTTGCTGTTTACGTTTGTTGCATATCTGGGCTTGTGCCTACTGCTCCTTCTGTGTCGCTGCCGTTTACGGGACATTTTAGCCCAATTAACTTGCAAAGTTAATAATAATTATTTGCATCTTCAAATTTTATGCCATGAAAATGCCGATTTTTTTTGAATTGTCTTTGCCTGATGACTCCGATTACTCAGTCCATATAGATAAAAAAAATAGCGTCTCACGGATGAAACGCTACTTTTCTATGTATTGTCGGTCTGTTCGTTACAAATTCTGTAGGTGCTTTATCTTAGTAGTATAGATATCGATCCTACGATTCCAGCCACAAGAATTATGGCTGCTGCAAAAAATGTCATAGTTTCCATAATTACAATCTTTTACCTTAAAAAAAATTAATACTTAATACTTCATTTCTCTCGGATCGCTCTCCTGAGAGGTTAGTGTCATCATTTATTTTTATCCTAACAATCTTTTTACGCTGCAAAGGTAATGCTTTACCCACACCAATGTTCTCAATTTAGGTGAAAATTTACAAAAAATGCGCGTTTTCTTGATTTAAATCAATTATTGTGTGCGAAAACAACGGAAATCTCGCACTCAATTATCACATCTCGCTCATCTCTCCCATTGCTTATTCTTATGCTGAAGGTGAGATACACTCACTTCGTTCGGTATGACAACAAGAGATTTGTGGTATTTCCGGAAATGCTTATCTCCGCCTTAACGTTACCTTATCAAGTCCTTAACGTTACCTTATCAAGTCCTTATCAAGTCCTTAACGTTACCAATTCTCCCATTCGAATGGGAGAATTGTCTTTGGTGTGCCTTTGGTATCCCTTTGGTGTCCCTTTGATGTTGGTGTTTCATTTTTTTATTTCGTTTATTTTATTTTTCAGAAAATAAATTGTATCTTTGCAGTGTAAAACATTTAACAGGTAAATTATGAAGAATATTTCAGCAAAGAACATAGTACGGTTGATGTCAGCATTAGTGCTATTGATGTGTATGTCGTTGACAATGAGTGCTCAGAGAACCATGAAGCCGTTAACTGAGTGGAAATTCAGCCATAAGGACAATGCTGCACAGGTTCAGGTGGCATTCGACGACAGCAGTTGGGAAACCGTCACTGTGCCCCACGACTGGGCAATAAAAGGTCCGTTCGACAATAATGCCGACAAACAGACCGTGGCAATTGAACAGAACGGTGAGAATGTGGCTACAGAGAAGTCAGGGCGTACCGGCAGTCTTCCCTGGATAGGCATAGGATGGTACAGAACCCATTTCAAGGTTGGAAAGAAGAGTGAGAGAGTAGTGCTCAATTTCGACGGAGCCATGGCAGAACCACAGGTGTATGTCAATGGTCAGAAGGCAGGAGAATGGAAATACGGATACAATGCGTTCAACGTAGATATCACACCTTATATTAAAAAAGGTAAGGACAATGTGGTGGCAGTACGATTGGAAAATCTGCCAGAGAGCAGCAGATGGTATCCGGGAGCAGGACTCTTCCGACCTGTAACACTGATTGAGACAGGTCGGGTGGCTGTGGATGAATGGGGAGTGGACTTTGTTACAGAGAATATATCCGAAGGCAAGGCACAGGTAAGGACCGACATCACCACTGTAGGCACCAACGGGAAAGCCCTCAAGGCATTGGTAGAACTCCGTCATAAGGGGCATCCGAGCAGGGCGCTGGGAAGTGTGATACAGAAAGAAGCAGAGATAACCGATGGTAAGGTATCGGTAAAGATGGACATTTATAATGCCCAGTTGTGGACACCCGAGAATCCAAATCTCTACGACCTTTGTGTAAACCTCTATGAGGTGGGAACCAAAGGCAAAATGAAACTCATTGACGAACTGCACAAGACTGTGGGAATCAGGACAGTAGAGATAAACAAAGAACTGGGATTCTCACTCAACGGAGTGACACGCAAGATAAAAGGAGTGTGTTTGCACCACGACCTCGGCATGTTTGGTGCAGCAGTCAACCGCGGAGCAATCGAACGCCAGATTGTACTCCTCAAGGAAATGGGATGCGACGCCATACGTACAGCCCACAATATGCCATCACAATTGCAGATGGACGTGTGCGACTCGTTGGGAATGATGGTGATGGCTGAGAGTTTCGATATGTGGGAATATCCTAAATGCAAAAACGGCTACGGCAGATTCTACAAAGAGTGGTGGAGGAAAGACCTCACCAACCTCGTGCTTGCCAACCGACTCCATCCGAGCATAGTGATGTGGAGCATAGGAAACGAAATTCCAGAACAAGGAAGCAAGGAAGGAGCCCGTATGTGCAAGGAGATGCAAGACCTCATGCACCAACTCGATCCAAGCAGGAAATGCACCACAGGTATGGACCGCTGGGACGGATGCGTTACCTCCGGATTTGCGCAAGTCATCGATGTAGTCGGACTCAACTACCGCACACATCGCTATCAGTTCGCCCACGAAAACCTGCCACAGGGATTCGTACTCGGCAGCGAGACAGCATCGACAGTCAGTTCCAGAGGCGTGTATAAATTCCCAGTAGTGATGGAAAACGGCAAACAATATGCCGACGGACAATGCTCAGGCTACGATATGGAAGCCTGCTGGTGGAGCAATCTGCCAGAAGAAGACTGGGAACTCCAGGACGATAACGACTGGGTGATAGGAGAATTCGTGTGGACCGGTTTCGACTACCTCGGCGAACCAACACCTTACGACGGAGTGCAATACGGTTCACGAAGCAGTTATTTCGGCATCCTCGACCTCGCCGGACTTCCTAAAGACCGCTACTACCTCTACCGCAGCCGTTGGAATAACAACCAGCACACAATCCACCTCCTCCCACACTGGACATGGAAAGGACGCGAAGGAGAAGTCACACCAGTATATTGCTATACCGACTATCCTACCGCAGAACTCTTTGTCAACGGAAAATCACAAGGCAGGATTTCCAAGAACCCCGACCAGAAAGGAGGCCGCAATAATCCAGCCATCGATCGCTACCGACTGAGATGGAACGAAGTGAAATACGAACCTGGAGAACTCAAGGTAGTAGTCTATGACGCCCAAGGCAACAAAGCCGGCGAAGAAACCATCAGAACAGCAGGCGAACCGCACCACATCACAGCATCAGCAAGAACTTTCGACAACCTCACCTTCATCACACTTACAGTAGTCGATAAAGACGGAGTGATGTGTCCAGATGCCGACAACCAATTCACCTTCCAAATCACCGACGGCAATTTCCGAGGAGTATGCAACGGCGACGCCACATCCACCGAAGTATTCACCAACCCAACCATGAAAGCCTTCCACGGCCAGTTGGTATTCTGCATAGATAAAGGAGCAAAAGCACTGATCAAAGCCACCAATCTCCCGGAATTGAGGTTATGAGGGTTTGAGGTTATGAGGTTAGAGGTTAGAGACGAGAGGTTAGAGATTAAAGGTTCTGAATTACCACAAATCCCCTATCCCCAACCAAACCAGAATCGTCATACCGAGCGTCAGCGAGTGTATCTCACCCCCAGCAATTGAATTCAAAATTAACAATAAAAAAAAAACTGCACATTTTTTTTGCAGATTGAAAAATAAATACTAACTTTGCGACCGATTTATGCCGTTGGGGCTCGAAAAGAGGCTGACATAAGGAAGCCCGCCTTGCGGTCCAAACCCGTTTAATAACAAATAAATGTACGTAATCGTAGAAATTAACGGTCAGCAGTTCAAGGCAGAAGAAGGCAAACGCCTCTTCGTGCACCACATCAAGGACGCTGAAGCTCAGCAGACAGTTGAGTTCGAGAAAGTATTATTGGTTGACAATGCCGGTACAGTAACAGTCGGTACACCAACAGTTGAAGGCGCAAAGGTAGTTTGCGAAGTACTCACCCCACTCGTAAAGGGAGACAAAGTACTCGTGTTCCACAAGCGTCGTCGCAAAGGATACAAGAAGTTGCGCGGACATCGTCAGCAGTTCACAGAATTGACAATCAAGAGTGTTGTCGCTTAAGTTTAACCATTAAAAAAACAGAAGAAACATGGCACATAAAAAAGGTGTAGGTAGTTCAAAGAACGGCCGCGAGTCACACAGCAAAAGACTCGGTGTTAAATTGTTTGGTGGTCAGTTTGCTAAAGCTGGTAACATCCTCGTTCGTCAGCGTGGCACAGTACATTATCCTGGTAAGAACGTAGGTATCGGAAAAGATGATACACTCTACGCACTTATCGACGGAATCGTAAGTTTCCACAAGGGTAGAAAGAACCGCTCAACAATCTCTGTCACACCAGTTGTGACAGCTGAAGCTTAAAGAAAACGACTTCCTTCACGGAAGTCTTTTTTTTTGCCCGAACCACTCCTAAATTCAGTCCACAATCGTAGTAATAACTGGAACTAACACTAACAAAAGGACTAAACAATAATGAAACAAGGAACATGTATCCTTGTTTCATTGTTATGCCATTGATAAGGTAATGCTATGGCGTTGTTAGGGTGGTTACGAGTCGGTGGTTGAGGTTGGAAGCCATCAAATGCCTAATACCGATTTGAAGTAATAAAGTCTCCACATTGAAGGTGGAGACTTTATTGTCGGGATGAGGCGACTCGAACGCCCGACCCCTACGTCCCGAACGTAGTGCGCTACCAACTGCGCTACATCCCGAGAAAAGAGAGACAGTCGGGATATTGTCTCCCCTTTTGTTTTGCCTGTTTATACCTTAAGGTTTTATCTGTTTATGTCTTACGGTTTATCCGTTTGCGCCTCAAGGTATGGCCTATTTATGCCTCTGGTGCTTCTGCTGGAGCAGGTTCTTCAGTTGCTGGTGCTTCTGGTTCTTCTGCTGGAGCAGGTTCTTCGGTTGCTGGTTCTTCTGCTGGAGCAGGTTCTACATTTGCAGGTTCTGCAGTTGCAGGTTCTTCTGCTGGGGCATCTTTTTCCTGTTCGGCTTTGTCGCAGGCTTCAATTTTTTGCTTTATTTCCTCAAGGTCTGCGCGGAGTTTATCGACTTTTCTGTTCAGTTCGTCGATAAGTGAGTTGCCACCCTTTGACTTAGATGAGAGGTTGAGGAATCCGAGATTGTTCTCGTATGTATTGATTTCGTTTTTGAGTATTTCGTACTGACGCACAAGGCGGTCGCGGAGTTTGTCTGCTCCACCGTTCTTGAGTTCGTTGCGGAATCGCTCCACTCTCTTCTTGGTAGCGGTTGCTCCAACTACTGCATAGAAACGATCGAGTTCTGTACGGAATGCTTTGAATATCTTGTCTTTCTCTTTGAATGGTACATGTCCGATTTCGTTCCATTCGTCTTGGATATCGCGGAGAGTTTCCCGCAAATCTTCTGTGGCTTCTGTTGGAGTTGCGATATTCTTCAGGCGTTCGATAAGTGATTTCTTCTTAGCGAGGTTTTCTTTCTGTTCGGATGACTGTGATGATGTAGCGCCTTTCTTTGCCTCGAAGAATGCGTCGCAAGCGGCATTGAAGCGTTTCCAGATGTCGTCGCTGTATTTCTTTGATACTGCACCGGTTTCTTTCCATTTCTTCTGGAGTTCGATGATAGCATCTGTAGTTTCTTTCCATGCTGTACTATCCTTGAGTGCTTCTGCTTTTTCGCAGAGTTCACGCTTTATCTTCAGGTTGTCGGCGAGGCTGTTACGCACTTCTTTGAAGAATTCTGATTTGCGATTGAAGAAGTTGTCGCATGCTGCGCGGAAACGTTCGTATATCTTCACATTATGTTTCTGTGGAGCGAATCCGATTGCCTTCCATTTTGCCTGGAGTTGAGTGATCTGGTCTGACATCTTGTTCCAGTCAGCAAATGTCTTGAGTTCGTCGAGGTTGAATGACTCTACGATTTCGCAGATGGCTGTCTTTTGGTCGAGGTTTTCCTGTTCCTGAGCCTTTCGGTTCTCAAAGTAATCCTGGTGTCTCTTGTTGATTACTGTTGATGCAACTTTAAAACGTTCCCACATTTGTTCGCGCAGTTCGCGTGAAACAGGTCCTGCATCGCGATATTGTTGATGGAGTTGTTGGAGTTTGCGGAATGCAACAACTGGGTCTGGTTCGTCGGCGAGTTTCTCTGCTGCTTCGCATAGAGCGGTTTTCACTTCGAGGTTTTTCTTGAAGTCGTAAGCGCGGAATTCGTTGTTCAGTTTGAGTGTGTCGTAGAATTGTTCTACCTGCATCTGATATGTTCTCCACACGTCGGTAGTCTGAGTTGCCGGTATATCACCAGTCTCATTCCATTCCTGTTGGAGTGCTTTGAAGTCTTTATATGATTTGTTTACATCGTCTGGTTTCTCAAGTATGGCCTTGATGCGTTCGATGATTTGCAGTTTCTTTACGAGGTTGGCTTCTTTCTGCTGCTCTTGTGCTTTCTGCTGAGCGGCACGTTTTTCGCGGAGTATAGCCATTTGCTCCTTGAAGAGGATTTCGTCGGGATCTGGTGCAGGCTGATAAGCTTCCGCATCGCCTCCTTCATCTACATACTGTTTGAAGGCAGCGTCGGTTTCTACCTTATGGAAATGATAGAAACTGCTTTTCAGACTGTCGAGTTCCTGACGTGAGATGTCGTTGTCGGAATCGATGATTTCCTTCACTCTGTCAAGTACCTCTTGCTTTGATTGGTACTGACGAACTGGAACTGCGGGAGTTTGCTCCGTGGCAGTTTCTTCTACTGGTTCAGTTGCTTCTTCCTGTACTTCGTTAACTACGGCTTCTTCCTGTGTTTCGTTAACTACGACTTCTTGTACTTCGTTTTCTGCAACTTCTTCCTGTACTTCGTTTACTACAACTTCTTCCTGAAGTTTCTCTTGAGATTCGCTTACTGCTGGTTCTTGTGCAGGAGCGGTGGGATTTAGAATTTCGTTCATATTAGGTAGTATTTATACTATGTCTTCAATCGTTTGGTCTGCAAAGATACAAAAAAGTTGTGACTTTAGTACCATAGGACCATATTTTTTTGTTAAAAAGTCAGAACAACGACGATATTTTGTCGATCATATTTGCTATGTATGATGAATTTATCATATACACGTAGATTACTGATGCAGGTATTGCGATGAGTGAGCTGTCGAATCTGTCGAGTATTCCTCCGTGTCCTGGCAGTATGTGTCCTGAGTCTTTTATTTCGAGTTTTCGTTTTATCAGCGATTCTGTCAGGTCTCCCCAAGTGCCGAATACTACGACTACTATTGCAAGTCCAGCCCATGCCAATCGGTTGGTGAGGTCGTTGTCGGCGCAGAATGTGTCAGTGAATGTTGCGATTATCTGTGATGCTATGAGTGCTGTGAATGCTCCTCCGAACACTCCTTCCCACGATTTCTTAGGTGATATGCGAGGGAATAGTTTGTGTTTGCCCAACCAGCATCCGAAGCAATATGCTCCTGTGTCGTTTGTCCAGAGGAAGATGAATATTGATAATGAGTATATTGGGTTGTATATCACTCCTTGTTCTCCGTATCCGTAGTTTACTGCGAAGAAGGATAATGTGTTGAGCACAGCGAATGGCAGTGCTACATAGAGTTGTGACATCAGTGTGTATGCCCAGTTGTGGAGGTTGTTGTTGTCTTTGAGGTATATCTCCGATACCATCAGGTAGATGAGGGTGAGCAGATAAGGTATGAATACCTCCGAACTTACGAAATTGGCATTGAATGCAAACACTGAGAAGAAGAAATAGACTGCGGCGACGGTTGTGATTACTTTGTTTATCTGGCAATCTGCGTTATCGTTCATCAGCGAGCAGAATTCCCACACGCTCAAACCTGTTATGAGGGCAAAGAGCAGGCAATAAGTGAGTGGCCCGCATAGGATTCCGCCTACTAATATGGCCACAAAGACCACTCCGGTCAAACTTCGTACTATTAAATTCTTCATTACCATCCAAATAATCCTTTAGGTTCTTCTGGTTTTTTCGGGGAGTCCGGGGTTTCTGGAGTTTCCGGAGATTCCGGGGAGGCCGGGGTCTCTGGATTTTCCGAATTTTCTGGATTTTCCAGATTCTCTGGATTTTCTATATTCTCTGGATTCTCTAGATTTTCCGGTTGCTCTGGTGATGTGTATTCTACCCCGATTGGTTCTCCTTGTTTTGATTTCTCTATTACGGCATCTATTGCTTTCTGACGTATTATTTTCTCGTTTTCGGAACTATGGTCTGAGGAGTCTCTGTCGGTGTCGTATTTTGCGGCTTCTTCATTGGCCGCAAGGATTTCCTCTGTTCTTGATATCCAAGGTCGTTTGCCGAATATGCGTTCCACATCTTCTGCGTAAATCACTTCTCTGTCGATGAGCAACTGAGCGAGTTGTGCGTGGCCTTCCTTATGCTGGGTGAGTATTTGCTTTGCCCGCTCGTATTGTTCGTTGATGAGTTTCTTCACCTCTTCGTCGATGAGTTCGGCTGTGTGCTCGCTGTATGGTTTGGTCATCTCGTATTCGTTGTTGCTGTAGTAGCACAGATTAGGGAGTGCATCGCTCATACCTGCATAGAGAATCATTCCGAGTGCTCGTTTGGTTGTGGTTTCGAGGTCGTTCATGGCTCCTGTTGATATGCGTCCTGTGCAGAGGTCTTCTGCTGCTCTTCCTCCGAGTGTGGCACATATTTCGTCGAGTATTTCTTCCTTGGTGGTTATCTGTCGTTCTTCCGGCATATACCAGGCGGCACCTAAGGCTTGTCCTCGTGGTACGATAGTTACTTTTACGAGAGGGTTGGCATATTGGCAGAACCACGATACTGTGGCGTGTCCTGCCTCGTGGAGTGCTATCGAGCGTTTTTCCGATTGGGTCATTATCTTTGTCTTCTTTTCCAGTCCGCCGATGATTCTGTCGATTGCGTCGAGGAAATATTGTTTTGAAACCCAAGTGCTGTTGTGTCGTGCTGCTATAAGTGCTGCCTCATTACATACGTTGGCTATATCGGCTCCGGAGAATCCTGGAGTCTGGCGTGAGAGCATATCCACGTCAACGGTCTCGTCTATCTTTATCGGTTGCAGATGTACGTTGAATATCTCTTTTCTCTCGTTCAGGTCGGGGAGATCAACATGGATCTGGCGGTCGAATCGTCCGGCACGCAGGAGTGCTTTGTCGAGTATTTCCGAGCGGTTGGTGGCTGCGAGTACTATTACTCCGCTGTTTGAACCGAATCCATCCATTTCGGCAAGCAACTGGTTGAGTGTACCTTCCCTTTCGTCGTTACCGCTCATGCTCACCGTCTTGCCTCTGGCGCGGCCAATGGTGTCGATTTCGTCGATAAATACTATACAAGGTGCTTTCTGCTTTGCCTGTTGGAAGAGGTCGCGCACTCGGCTTGCGCCTACTCCTACGAACATCTCCACGAAGTCGGAGCCCGACATTGAGAAGAACGGTACTCCTGCTTCTCCTGCCACTGCCTTGGCTAACAGAGTCTTACCTGTTCCCGGAGGACCTACGAGCAATGCTCCCTTTGGAATCTTTCCTCCGAGTTCTGTGTATTTCTTCGGATTTTTCAGGAAATCGACTATTTCGTGTACTTCGCGTTTTGCTTCTGCCTGTCCAGCCACGTCCTTGAAGGTTACTTTCGGGGCATTCTTGTCGTTTCCATCGATGAGTTTGGCTTTCGATTTTCCGAAACCGAAGATGCCTCCTCCCATGCCTCCGCCGCCCATATTGCGCATTATGAGTATCCATACCGCTACGATAAGTACGATAGGACCGAGTTGCCACAGCAGGTTGATGAATGTGTCGTCAGAGCGCTCGTATATGACTTTTCCGCTGAACACGTTCTCTTCGCGCTTCTGCTGGATGAACGTCTCGAGGTTGTCGATCGAACCGAACTCTACGTTCACCACCTTTTTGCCTTCTCTGTCGGCATTGCCGTAGATGAATTTATGTCCGGCGTCGTTGGGTGTGAATGCGAGCGTGAGTTTGCTCTTGTTTATCTGTATTTTGTCAACATATCCGCTGTCCAGACATTCCTGGAAGTCGGTGTATGATATCTCTTTGCCTCCGTTGCTCTGGCTGTTGAAGAAGTATATCACGAAGAATCCGATACACAGAATCAGGTATAGCCAACCGAAATTGAATCTCGGTCCCTTCTGCTTCTTCTGTCCATTATCACCATTCGAAGGTTTCTGCATCTGTTCGTTATCTTTATCCATATATTTTCGTTACGATATCTTTGTTTGTTGTTTCAGTCTAAATCGGGGATATCCTCTGCCTTGCCGTCTTCCCAGAGTGTGTCGAGGTCGTAGAAGGCTCGCTCTTCGGGGAGGAAGATGTGTACGATGATGTCGGAATAGTCCATCACCACCCACACTCCGTTTGCCAATCCATCAATGAACACAGGCTTTATCTTTGCCTCTTTTCTTGCCACCTCTTCTACTGAGTCGGCTATGGCTGTAACCTGGTTAGGCGATCCGCCTTCGCATATCACGAGGAAATTGCATATTGTGTCCTCAATTTTCTTTAGGTTCACGACTCTTATCCGCCGCCCTTTTTTCTCCTGAATACCTTTTATTATACTCTTAATTTCTTTGCTTCTTATCATAAGACTCTATTTCAACTTGCAAATATAAGGCAAAAATTTGATTTGACCAAATTTTAATGGAAATTATATGTAAATTTGTCGGAATTACCACACTATTGCCTTACTTATGCTGGATGTGAGATATACTCCTCCGCTCATTCGGGGAACTCCTTCGGAGTAACTCCTCTGGAGCGATAAACCGCTCTTCGTCGCAAGCAGAGTGACATTCAGTCACTCCGCTGTCGATATGACATAAAAGAGAATACGACATACCAAAGGCATACTAAAGGCATACCAAAGACTTACCAAAGACTTACCAAAGACTTACCAAAGACTTACCAAAGACTTACCAAAGGCAATTCTCCCATTCGAATGGGAGTAATGGTAGCGTTAAGGTAGCGTTAAGGTAACGATAAGGTAACGTTAAGCTAACGTTAAGGTAAAGATAAGGTAACTATTCTTCCGACTCACTCTCGGAATCATCAGTTTGACGCTCACATTCCTCATGAACCTCCTCGTTGAGCATTATAAACAATTCTTCGTCCATCATAGGCTATTATGCTTGTTTTAAGACAATTCCATTTCTTATGGAATCCACCTTATAATTTATCTGCTGCAAAGTTACAAAAAAAATTTGCAGTTCCATAAATTTTTTGTATCTTTGCGGTGCGAAAAAGAAATTGACACATCAAGAATATGCTAAGCAACAAATTTACAGTTCAGGAAATAGACTCAGTCAGGAAGATGTTTGATGAGTGCAGGAATGTGGTAATTGTGAGCCATACCGCCGCTGATGGTGATGCCGTAGGGTCATCCTTAGGGTTGTATGAATATCTGAAGAAGAAAGGCAAATCGGTTACTGTGGTAATGCCGAACTTCTTCCCCGACTTCCTGAAATGGATGACAGATGCCGACAAAATCATACAATATGCCTACCACATGAGGATGGGCAAGTCATTCATCGCCCACGCCGACCTCATCTGTGTGCTCGACCTCAACGAGACAAGCCGTCTGGAAGAACTGGCACCCGTCATCTTGGCATCGAAAGCAAAGAAGATAATGATTGACCACCATCTGGGACCAGAGAAATTCTGCGACGTCACCCTCTCCTACCCCAAGTCAAGCAGCACCTGCGAACTGGTGTTCCGCCTCATCTATGCACTTGGAGGATTACAGCACCTCACCAAAGCAGGAGCAGAAGACTTGTATGCAGGAATGTGTACCGATACGGGGAAATTCACCTACAACTCCAACGATCCCGACGTGTTCTTCATCATATCCGAACTGCTGAGAAAAGGAATCGACAAAGACCTTATTATAAGACGTATATACAACAACTTCACCGAAGGACGCTTCCGTATGCTCGGATATATACTCTACGAAAAAATGAAAGTATATCCCGAACTCCATACCACACTCTTCAGTCTCACCAAAGAAGAACAGGCACGGTTCCACTTCATTAGAGGCGATGCAGACGGGATAGTGAATATACCACTCGAAATAAAAGGCACGAAACTCTCCATATCACTGCGGGAAGATACCGATAAACCAAGGATATTGGTATCGCTGAGAAGTGTTGACGACTTTCCAACCAACAAAATGGCAGAGGAATTCTTCAACGGCGGAGGCCACCTCAATGCATCAGGAGGCATACTCAACTGTAGTATGGACGAAGCCTTGGAAACAGTGGAAAAAGCACTGAAAGCATACGAAGAGAAACTGAGAAATTAAAAATTAGAACTGCAAAATCAGAACTTAAACATTAAAAATATTATCATCACCATGAAAAAAGCCATCCTCCTTACCGGAATCATGAGCATCTGCTCCCTGGCGGCATTTGCCCACGCAGTTACAGTACAAAGTCCAGACAAACAACTGGAACTAACAGTAAGCGACACAGGCGGCAAAGCCGTTTATAGCGTAAAATACAACGGGAAACAGATGTTGGAAGCCAGTCCACTCGGATTTACAGCCAACATCGGCAACTTCAGCAACAACCTCTCAATTGAAACCAGCGACCAATCCTCTGTCAGCGAAGACTACACCCTCAACAGAAACAAGGTAGCACAAGTTCACTACGTGGCCAACGTACTGAAATGTACACTCAAGAACGGCAGCAACATGAAATTCGACGTCGTATTCTACGTAAGCGACAACGATATCGCCTTCCGCTACGAACTCCCACGCTACGGCGATACAGGAAGTGTGAGAATCATGAAAGAAGAAACCGGATTTGACTTCCCAAGCCAGACAACCACATTCATGTGCCCTCAGAGCGACGCCATGATAGGTTGGAAACGTTCGAAGCCAAGTTACGAAGAGACATATAAATACGATGCCCCTATGACCGACCGCTCAGGATATGGTCACGGATACACCTTCCCATGCCTCTTCAGAATAGGCGACGACGGATGGGTACTCGTAAGCGAAACCGGAGTTGACAGCAAATACTGCGGAAGCCGCCTGAGCGATATGAAAGGCGAAGGACTCTACACAGTGGAATTCCCAATGAAAGAAGAAAACAACGGAAACGGCACAGTAGAACCAGCATTCGCACTCCCCGGAGCAACTCCTTGGAGAACCATAACCATAGGAAGCACACTGAAACCAATAGTGGAAACCACAGCAGCATGGAACACAGTGAAGCCACTCTACGAACCATCATGCGAATATAAATATGGTAAAAGCACATGGAGTTGGATTGTATGGCAAGATGCAAGTATGAACTGGAACGACCAAGTAGCATTCATCGACCTCGCAAGCCAGATTGGATATCAGTATATCCTCATCGATGCAGGATGGGACCAACAAATCGGCTACGACAAAATGGAAGACTTAGTGAAATATGCACACAGCAAAAATGTGGACGTATTCCTCTGGTTCAGTTCAAGCGGCTACTGGAACGATATAGTACAAAGTCCTATCAACAAAATGGACAACCCAATAGCAAGAAAACAAGTAATGAGATGGATGCACAAAATCGGAGTCAAAGGTATCAAAGTTGACTTCTGGGGAGGCGACAAACAGGAAACCATGCGACTCTACGAAGAAGTGCTCAGCGATGCCAACGACAACGAGATAATGGTCATCTTCCACGGATGCACACTCCCAAGAGGATGGGAAAGAATGTACCCTAACTACGTAGGCAGCGAAGCAGTATTGGCATCAGAAAACCTCGTATTCGGCCAAGGAAACTGCGACAGAGAAGCAAAAGACACAAGCACACACCCATTCATCCGCAACACCGTGGGATGCATGGAATGGGGAGGAAGTTTCCTCAACCGCCATCTGAGCAGAGGCAACAAGAGAGGAACCCTTCGCAAGACCACCGACTGCCACGAACTGGCACAGGCAGTATTGTTCCAAAACCCTATCCAGAACTTCGCCATCACACCAGAGAACCTCAAACCACTCGAAGAAGGTGGAGCACCTGAGGTAAGCGTAGAATTTATGAAAATCGTTCCTACAACATGGGAAACAACAAAATTCATTGACGGATACCCGGGAAAATACTGCGTACTTGCCCGTCAAAATGCAGGAAAATGGTACATAGCCGGCAACAACGCAGAAGAAAATGCAAAAGAACTGGTGCTCAACCTGTCGGAATTTGTAAACAAAGGCGATGTAGTCACACTCTACAGCGACAAAGAAGACCGCGAACCACAAAAAACAGAGTTAAAAATAAAAGATCCTAAAAAAGTTAAACTAACATTATTACACAATGGTGGATTTGTCATTATACGATAAGGTGTTCGTCCTCTGCGACGAAAACACAGAAAAATATTGCCTCCCAAAATTCATGGAGGAATATCAGGGACAGGAATTTCAGTTTATAACCATCCCAGCAGGAGATGAGAACAAATCCCTCGAAACAGCAGGGATAGTATGGACAAAACTCAACGAAGGCGGTGCCACACGTTACTCACTGCTCATCAATCTCGGAGGAGGTATGGTAACCGACCTCGGAGGATTTGCAGCAAGCGTTTACAAAAGAGGCATCAAATTCATGAACTTCCCTACAACCCTATTGGGCATGGTAGATGCCTCAGCAGGAGGAAAGACAGGAGTCAATTTCAACGGGCTGAAAAACCAACTCGGAGTGTTCAACATGCCGTCAAGAGTAATCTTCAACCTGGACTATCTCCGCACACTCAACAACGAGAATCTCCTTTCAGGATTGGCAGAGATGCTGAAACACGCACTTCTCTCAAAATCAGATATGATTGACGATATACTCGCATTCGACATCAACAATGTAGATTTCGAGAAACTCGACAGAATGATACGCAGAAGCGTAGGAGTGAAGAGAGCCTTTACCGACAGAGACCCTAAGGAAAAAGACATGAGGAAAGCACTCAACTTCGGTCACACAATAGGTCATGCACTCGAGAGTTATGCACTCGACAAAGGTACACCAGTACTTCACGGGTATGCTGTAGCATGGGGTATGATATGCGAACTCTACCTCTCAGCAGCATATTACGACTTCCCACAAAGCCTTATGCGCACAATCGTGCAGTTCATCAAAGAATACTACGGCACAATGGACATATCCTGCGACGACTACGACCAACTCTGCCAATACATCTCACATGACAAGAAAAACTACGGTGAGACCATACAGATGACTCTGCTCAGCGGACTGGGCTCGATAAGAATCAATCGCCCCGTAACAAACGAACAGGTCGTTGAGGCACTCGACTTCTATCGCGAAGGGCTATAAAAAAAAAAATTAAAAATTAAGAATGCAAAATTAAAAATCCAAAATGGAAAATTACATAGTATCGGCAAGGAAATACCGCCCAGCAACATTCGACACAGTTGTTGGGCAGGAATCCCTCACCACCACCCTGAAAAACTCAATCAGGATAGGTCACCTTGCTCATGCATACCTCTTCTGCGGACCAAGAGGAGTGGGAAAGACCACCTGTGCCAGAATATTTGCGAAAACTATAAACTGTCTGAGTCCTAAAGAGAACGGAGACGCATGCGACGAATGCGAATCATGCAAAGCATTCAACGAAAGCAGATCACTCAATATCTACGAACTCGATGCCGCATCAAACAACTCTGTAGATGATATCCGACTCTTGATAGACCAGACACGCATACCTCCTCAGGTTGGAAAATACAAGGTGTTCATCATCGATGAAGTTCACATGCTGTCACAAGCAGCATTCAACGCATTCCTCAAAACACTCGAAGAACCACCTCACTATGTAATCTTCATTCTCGCAACAACAGAAAAACATAAACTGTTGCCTACAATTCTCAGCCGCTGCCAGATTTACGACTTCAACCGCATGAGCGTAAGCGATATTATCGGGCACCTGCAGAATGTGGCTCAGAAAGAAGGAATAACAGCAGAACCAGCCGCACTCAACGTGATTGCACAGAAAGCCGATGGTGGTATGCGAGATGCACTTTCCATTTTCGACCAAGTAAACGCCTTCTGTCAGGGAAATATCACTTACAAGCAGACAATAGCCAACCTGAACGTGCTGGACTACGAATACTACTTCAAATTGGTAGATTGTTTCCTCGAAAACAAAATACCCGACATGATGACACTCTTCAATGAAGTGCTCAACAAAGGATTTGAAGGAAACCACTTTATCGTAGGCCTCAACTCACATCTGAGAAATCTGATGATGAGCAAAGACCAACAGACACTTTCACTCATCGACAGCAACGAAGAAGTAAAAAGCCAATACGCACAACAAGCATCAAAGTGCCCACTACCATTCCTATACTCAGCAATACGCAGATGCACAGATTGTGACATCAACTACAAACTGAGCCAGAACAAACGGTTGTTGGTTGAAATCACCTTGATAGAAATAGCGCAAGACGCGCAGGAAGAAGGCCACCCCTGAGGTAAGACGGGGGAAGAAACAGAAAACGCTGAAAGCTATCTTCTCAACCCGTCAGGATCAAGCCACAAGTACAAACACAAGTACAAGTGCACCAGGGGGGCAGACGGTTCCTCAGCAACCAAGTCAGGTAGCGCCACAAAGCACTGCCAGACAGGTTGTTTCTGCCCAACATTCATCACGTTTCTCAATCAAAACTGCCACACAAACGCCAAAAGACTTCGAAACAAAGAGTGACACAATAGTAGATACATCTAAAGAAAACGTTGATGTCACACGGAAATTAGACCAAATAGAACTGACAGTAGCATGGAGAACATTTGCACAACAAATGCCACACGAAGAAGTGGCGATGTCACAACGTCTCGATAAGTTGACACCAAATATCATCAGCAATAACGAATTCGAAATCATTGCAGAAAACCCTACCATAGGAAACGACATACATGCATTGATACCAAGAATAACAACATTCCTGCGGGAACAACTCGAATTCCCTTCTCTGAAAATGAGTGTGAAGGTGAGAGAACTATCCGAGCAACCACGCATCCTGTCTCCAAGAGAACAATTCAAACAAATGCAAATGGACAATAAGGCCTTTGAGCAACTGGTAACCGAACTCCAACTATCACTCTGACATGCAGAGAACAACGAGAAAATAAATTTTGAAAACTTTGTAAATAAATTTGTATATATCAAACTAATTTTCTACCTTTGCGGCATGAAAGAGTTTTTGTTGAAATTGTTAATGGAATACAGATATGTAGTCGCACTCGTAATCTTCGCACTGACGATAGGATTTATAGGAGAGCACTGCATCGTAAACCGAATTGCACAAAAGCAGACAATTGCCGAACTAAACAACAAAATCGACGAACAAGTTAAAAAATTCAATAAAGATAAAGAAAAATTAAATAAACTGCGGAATGATCCCGAAACTGTGAAGCAGGTAGCCCACGAGATGTACTACATGAAAACTGCCGACGAGGATGTATTCGTAATAGAAGATGAAGACTAAAATTATTGGTTTATCAGCCAGTCTGGGAGAGATATTGGTTGTCATTGGAGCCGCAATTTGGATTACAGGCTGGATAGGCGCAAGTTATGTATTTGTTGTGGGAACAATATTGTTTGCGGTAGGAAGATTGTTGGAGAAACACCCCGAATCACAAAACATTGTACTCAATCGACTATACAAGCAACAATCAATCGGAATCATAATGTTGGTAATATCAGCAGGAATGATGTTGTTCTACCCATATCAACGCACAGCGTGGTTAATACCATTTATCATATTCGTTGTCGCAGAAACATATTCCGCATTCCGAATACCCGCAGAACTGGAAAAAGATAAAAAGAACAAAACTAACAATTATAACTAAGTCATCATTATTAAGAGAAACTGGGATAGCAAAAAGTATTAATTAAAAAACACAATTATGAGCGAATTTGAAGATTGGCAGAACAATCCAATTGAAGGAGGTGAGACTAATCCATCACCCGACAAACGCCCACGCCAACGCTTTCAACGCGTAGAGCGCACATACAGTAGCGGCGGAGCAAACGAACAATCTTTCCGTCCACAAGGATTCAACACATCTGGAGGGAACGACAACCAAAGAGGTTACGGTAATCGTGGAGGTTATGGTAATCGAAATTACGGCAATCAGGGAAACGGTAACCAAGGAAGCAATTATGGCAACCGAGGCGGATACAGCAAAGGTGGGTATAACAACCAAAGTGGATACAACCGTCAAGGAGGATACAACAACAATCGTCAGGGCGGGTACCAGAGAGGTTACGGCAACCAAAACGATGGATATAATAACCAAGCAGGATTCCGTCCAAGCAGTTTCGGGCAACAAACATCTCAAGGTGGATACAATAAGCAAGGAGGATATAATAACCGCCAAAATGGTTATAACAACAATCGCCAAGGCGGATACAGCAAAGGCGGATACAGCAAACACGGCGCTCCACAAAAGAAATCGAACAAACAAGGATACAATCCAAACAGCAAATACAGTCTAAAGAAACAGATTGAGTATCAAGAATACATTACTGACCCGTCAGCACCTCTCAGACTCAACAAATTCCTCGCGAATGCAGGAGTTTGTTCACGAAGAGAAGCCGATGAATTTATACAGGCGGGGGTTGTTACCGTTAACGGTCAAATCGTCACCGAACTCGGCACAAAAGTATTCCGCACAGACGAAATTCATTTCCACGACCAACTCGTAAGCCTCGAGAAGAAAGTATATGTATTGCTCAACAAGCCAAAGGATTATGTTACCACAGTTGACGATCCTCAGGCTCGAAAGACAGTACTCGAATTGGTCAAGAACTGCTGTAAGGAGAGAATCTACCCTGTAGGACGCCTTGACAGAAACACAACTGGTGTGCTTCTGTTCACTAACGACGGAGAACTGGCAGCAAAACTCTCTCACCCTAAATTCCTTAAGAAGAAAGTCTATCATGTGCATCTTGATAAAAACTGCACCATTAACGACATGAAACAACTTGCAGACGGAATTCAATTGGAAGATGGTGAAATACATGCAGATGCTATCAGTTACGCTTCAGATACCGACAGAAAACAAGTTGGAGTTGAGATTCACTCTGGCAAAAACCGTATCGTACGCCGTATGTTTGAGGCTCTCGGTTACAAAGTGATGAAACTCGACAGAGTTATGTTTGCTGGACTCACCAAAAAAGGACTGAAGAAGGGAGATTGGAGATTCCTGACAGAACAGGAAGTTGCCATGCTACACATGGGTTCAGTTAGCGAATAACAGAAATATAAATTTATGAAAAGAACAAAGATAAACGAACTGCTGCAACGTACAGATTACGGCACAGAAGTGAACGTAAAAGGATGGGTTCGCACAAAAAGAGGCAGCAAATCAGTAAGTTTCATTGCATTAAATGATGGTTCAACCATCAAAAATGTGCAGGTAGTAGCAGATAACGAGAAGTTTGATGAGGAAATGATGAAACTCATCACCACAGGTGCTTGTCTGAGTGTCAGTGGTGAAATGGTACAAAGTATAGGTTCTGGGCAGAACGTAGAAATCCAGGCAAAAGAAATAGAAGTACTTGGAACTTGTCCTGCCGATTATCCTATGCAGAAGAAAGGACAGAGTTTTGAGTATATGCGCCAATATGCCCACCTCCGCCTTCGCACAAACACATTTGGGGCTGTATTCCGCATTCGCCACAATATGGCAATCGCTATCCACCAGTTCTTCCACAATAAGGGTTTCTACTATTTCCACACTCCACTCATTACTGCAAGTGACTGCGAAGGAGCAGGAGAGATGTTCCAAGTAACCACAAAGAATCTCTATGATCTGAAGAGAGATGAAAACGGCCAGATAATATATTCCGATGATTTCTTCGGAAAAATGACTTCACTTACTGTGTCGGGGCAACTTGAAGGAGAACTTGGTGCAACTGCACTCGGACAGATTTACACATTCGGACCTACTTTCCGTGCAGAGAACTCCAACACTCCACGTCACCTCGCAGAGTTCTGGATGATTGAACCAGAAGTGGCATTCATTGACCTACCTGAATTGATGGATCTTGAGGAGGAATTTATCAAATATTGTGTAAGGTGGGCTTTGGACAACTGCAAAGACGACCTTGAATTCCTCAATAAAATGATTGACAACGGACTTATCCAACGTCTGCAATCTGTGGTTGACACCGAATTTGTCAGACTTCCTTACACAAAGGGTATTGAGATACTCCAGGAGGCTATTGCCAAAGGACACAAGTTCGAATTCCCGGTTTCCTGGGGATGCGATCTCGCTTCTGAACATGAACGTTATCTCGTTGAGGAATACTTCAAGAAGCCAGTCATCATGATTGACTATCCAAAGGAAATCAAGGCCTTCTATATGAAACAGAATGCCGATGGTAAAACCGTACAGGGAACAGACGTGCTTTTCCCTCAGATTGGCGAAATTATCGGTGGAAGTATCCGTGAGGCAGACTATGACACACTCATGAATAGAATTGACGAGATGCACATCCCAATGAAAGATATGTGGTGGTATCTTGATACTCGCAAATATGGTTCATGTCCTCACGGAGGATTCGGACTCGGATTTGAGCGTCTTATTCTCTTTGTAACTGGAATGCAGAATATCCGCGACGTCATTCCTTTCCCTCGCACTCCAAAAACAGCAGATTTCTAACATTAAATACAGAGTGGCTTGCACACGAAGCCACTCTTTTTTTGTATAAATATGATTGAAATACGATAAAAAACATTATCTTTGCAAAAAGTTTTATTTGAAGAGAAAAGCAAAGTATGAAATTCCGAATTGAATATAAAACCCAATGGGGAGAGTGTGTCGCATTACGGACTGCTCAACAATCATATTACTTAAACACTACCGATGGAGTGATTTGGGAAGGTGAGGCTGATTTGATCGAAGGGACCGAATACCGATATGAGATACTACGGAATGACGAAATCGTACGTTCTGAGGTTGCCGTAATGCCGCACAGAGTCAATCATAACTACACAAAAAGCACAGCAGCAAACAATGTCATCACTGATTTATGGCAAGACCCACAAAGAGTAGCAGGAGTTGCTGTACCTGTCTTCTCTCTCAGAAGCAATGGAAGTCAGGGCGTGGGGGATTTTGGTGACTTGAAAATGCTTATCGATTGGGCAGAGAAAGCACATCTCAAGGTCATACAGATTCTTCCTATCAACGACACCACAACTGACGGTACATGGCAAGACAGTTACCCATACAACAGTATAAGTTGCAATGCACTGCATCCTATGTATCTTGATCTCCGTCAACTTGACCCCAACGATTTCAGCACTAATGAAGACTTTGCAGAACTGAACAAATCCTCACATCTTGACTATGAAAAAGTCAATATTGCGAAACGGAATTATATACGCAAATACTTTGCGAAGGAAGGTAAAAAGATAATGAAGACTAAGGAATACCGCACATTCTTCAAAGCAAACGAAGAATGGCTTGTACCTTACAGTCAGTTCCGCGCTAAAAACGACAACAGCAACGATACTAATCTCTATTGTTTCACCCAGTATCTGCTTCACACACAACTTATCAGTACCAGTGAATATGCCCGCGAAAAAGGGATAATTCTCAAAGGAGATATTCCAATTGGAGTGAACCGCTACGGAGTGGATGCAGTCACTTATCCCCACCTCTTCAATATGGATGGTCAAGCAGGTGCACCACCCGATTCCTTTACACGTGATGGTCAGAATTGGGGATTTCCTACTTACAACTGGGATGAAATGGCAAAAGATGGATATCGTTGGTGGAGAAAGAGGATGGAACAAATGTCGCAGTATTTCTCTGCCTACCGTATTGACCATATCTTAGGTTTCTTCCGGATATGGGAAATTCCCGTTCCTGAGAAGAGTGGACTGATGGGTCATTTCTCTCCTGCCTTACCTCTCTCTGAAAAAGAATTAGGCAATTGGAGCGATATAAAAGCCATCAAATCCCTGATGATTGAAGATAGCAAAAAGAAGGGACATTGGCACATTCGGATCGGAGCAAAGGAAGAACCTGCATATCACTCACTATGCGAAAGCGACAAAGAGGCATTCGACCGTTTGTACGAGTATTTCTTCTATCATCGTCACAACCAATTCTGGTATGATGAGGCTATGAAAAAACTCCCTATCCTCACCCGAGGGAATATGATGATTTGCTGCGGAGAAGACCTCGGTATGGTACCAGAATGTGTCTCTTGGGTAATGAAACGCTTGAACATTCTCTCTCTCGAGATACAAAGTATGCCGAAAGAGATGGGCGTTGAGTTCGGCAATCCACAAAACAATCCTATACTATCCGTTTGCACCATATCGAGTCACGACACACCTACATTCAGAGGTTGGTGGGAAGAGAACAGGGAGAGTTCTCAACGCTATTTCAACCATGTGCTCGGGATGAAAGGCATTGCTCCAGTGAAAGCCCCGGGATGGTTGTGCGAAAGGGTGATACGCAATCACCTTATGTGCCCATCTGTATTCTGTATTCTCACTATTCAGGATTGGCTTGGGATGGACGACACTCTTCGCAATCCTGAGGCATCATCCGAACGCATCAATATCCCCGCAGTTCCTCGCCATTATTGGCGTTGGAGGATGCACCTCACCATCGAAGATCTGCTCAATGCAGATAGTTTCAACGAACACCTTCGTTGCTTGGTTGACGAGAGTGGCAGAGGCTAATGTGAACGACTGAGGTCAATGTGAAACTGCAACATGAAACTGATGTAGAGAACTGAAGAGCCAACTGACTGTCAGAACATCGTCTTAATTCTTACTAAGCCATCAACCAATCTGTCTATATCATCTTTTGTGTTGTAGAACGCAATACTTGCTCTTACTGTACCCTCTACTCCCAGATGGTGCATAAGCGGTTCTGCACAATGATGTCCTGTACGTACTGCGATACCAAGTCGGTCGAGCAATGTTCCTACATCCAAATGGTGGATATAAGACTTCGCTAACAGATTCTGTGAAGGAGCGGCGAGCATATTGAATGAGATGACCGATTGAGTATCTTCATTGTAAATCTCTATGCCGTCAATCTCTTTCATTCTTGTTATGGCGTATTTCGTGAGTTCTGATTCGTAGTCGTGGATTCTGTCGAGTCCTATATTTGTCACATAGTCCAGTGCAACAGCCAAAGCGTGTGATGCGATATAATCAGGAGTCCCAGCCTCAAATCGATAAGGTAGTTGGTTGAAGGTTGTCTTTTCAAAACTCACGTGATCTATCATTTCTCCACCGCCTTGATAAGGAGGCAGTTGGTTGAGCCATTCTTCTTTTCCATAAAGCACTCCGATACCCGTAGGACCATAAATCTTATGTCCACTGAATGCGAGGAAGTCACAATCCATTTCCTGCACATCGATTTTCATGTGAGGCACAGATTGAGCAGCATCTACCAGAACAGGGATTCCTTTCTGGTGTGCAATGTGTATGATTTCTTTGACTGCATTCTCCTTTCCGAGCACATTCGACACCTGTGTGACGCTGACTATTGCCGTATTATCGGAAATCAGTTGCTTGAATTCTTCTATAGTATCAAATGCCTTTACCTCAAATCCGTTCAACTGCCACGGAACGATATTGCTGTGGTGTTCCATAACGGATACCACTACCTCGTTTCTCCCGTCATTCCGTTGTTTGAGGAACTTGGCGTAGGAACTGGCTATCAGGTTCACGCTTTCCGTCGTACCTCTTGTAAAGACAATTTCCTCTGTACGTTTTGCCCCGATGAATTGCCTTACCGTTTCTCTTGCTGATTCGTGCAAGTCGGTGGCTTTCTGTGAAAGGAAATGCACTCCTCGATGCACATTGGCATTCACATTATAGTATTCTTCCGTTATTGCTTCCACCACACAGCGAGGTTTCTGTGTCGTTGCTGCATTGTCGAGATACACCAACGGCTTACCATACACCTCACGGTTCAATATCGGAAAATCCTCTCTGTTCATATACCTTATATATACTTTCTCCTCGTTATAATCCGTACTTATCGGCTTCCTTAAACCATTTGATAAACTCGCCAATTCCCTCTTTGAGTGTTACGTGAGGTTTATAGCCCATATCGTGTTCCAGGTTAGATGTATCAGCATAAGTCTGATACACATCTCCTGGTTGCATAGGCATCATAATTTTCTCAGCCTCTTTGCCCATCTCTTCTTCGATTGTGGAGATGAAGTCCATCAGTTTCACTGGATTTGAACATCCTATATTATACACGGCATGACGTCTTCCGTCTCCATCTTCTGCAGGAGGATTGTCGGTCACTCTTATAATGCCTTCAACTATATCATCCACGTAGGTGAAATCGCGCAGCATATCTCCGTTGTTGAATACTTTTATCGGTCTGCCGTCGCGTATTGCAGAAGCAAACAGGATTGGTGCCATATCGGGTCTGCCCCAAGGTCCGTACACGGTGAAGAAACGCAATCCTGTTGCCGGGAAACCATACAGTTTCGTATAGCAACTTGCCATCAGTTCGTTTGCCTTCTTTGTTGCGGCGTACAGGGATACTGGGTTGTCCACCTTGTCTTCTTCGGCGAAAGGCACCTTTTTATTTCCGCCGTAAACCGATGAAGAAGAGGCATATACCAAGTGTTCCACTCCATTGTGTCGGCAGCACTCGAGTATATTGGCAAATCCCACCAGGTTGCTGTCGATATACGCAAACGGATTTTCGATTGAATATCTCACACCTGCCTGAGCAGCCAGATTCACCACCTTGTCGAATTTCTCGTCTGCGAAGAGTTGAGGGAGCAACTGTCGGTCTGCAATATCTCCTTTTACGAACCGGAAATTTGCTCCGCACTGTGCTCTGAAAGCCTCGAGTTCAGCCAACCGAGCCTCCTTGAGTTTCGGAGTATAGTAATCGTTCATGTTGTCTATTCCAACCACCTCATCACCTCTTTCGAGAAGGCGTTTTGAAAGATGAAATCCTATGAAGCCTGCGGCTCCTGTTACCAATATCTTTGCCATATATTATTTATTTTTATCGTTATTCTTAAACTACTTGAACCACTTAAAACTCCCGACTCAATATCTGTCGTTTGTCTGCTTCCAACTGCAGTCTCAGTTCCTCTAAAGTGGTGAATGTCTTTTCCTTCCTGAGGAAGCACTCTATCTCCACCCTCAGCATCTTTCCGTAGAGATTGCCCTCGAAGTCAAGCAAATGCACTTCTATCGATTCCTTCCCCACATTCATCATTCCTTCAACCACCTGATTATCAACCATTGCCCTTACCCCGTATGCTCCTACCATAGGTAGCAATTTCGGTTTGTCAACCTCTATATTTGCCGTAGGAAATCCTATCTTTCGGCCAACCTGTCGGCCGTGCACCACCTTTCCTTCAAGGAAATATCTGTACCCCAGCGCCTCATTAGCGGCAGCCACATTGCCTTCACTCAGCCAATTTCTTATCACCGACGAACTCACCCCTTCAAGAGCAGAAGCCCTCACCACCTCTATTCCGAGTTCCTTGCCATAAGCCTCGTAGTCGTGCCCCTGGTTCTTGTTGCCAAACGAATGGTTGTATCCCAGCACCAGAGTGCCTACTCTCAATCTATCCTTCAACACCTTCTGCATGAACTCTTTAGCCGACAACTGAGCCAATTCCTTAGTAAACGGCAGAGTACACACCTCATCCACACCAATCTCCTTCAGCAAAGTCAGTTTTTCCTCGTATGTAGTCAGCAGTTTCGGCATTTTCTGCGGACAGATTACTTGCAGAGGATGTTCGCTGAAGGTAATCACCACAGATTCTTCCTTGTGATTCTTTGCCAAACCACGCACTTCACCTATCAGATGCCTATGCCCAAGGTGCACACCATCGAAGAAACCTATCGTTGCTACTTTCACGACCACAAAGGTACTGAAAAATTTTCGACTTTCCAAATTTTTTTAATACCTTCATCGAGCATTTTAGGCATAGTCAGCCCGATTAGCGTCAGTTAATCGTGGCTGGAAGCCGATGCGAAGCAAAAATGCGAGGTAAAGGTACTGAAAAATTTTCGACTTTCCAAAAATTTTTAGCACAAACGTCACTAAAGACATACCAAAGACATACCAAAGACATACCAAAGACATACCAAAGACATACC
>R15__coassemble_423_pt1 | contig 42875 bp, 22 predicted proteins | sample R15__metabat2_low_PE_001 | metagenome-assembled genome bin R15
TAGATTTTGCACGTCTTACCTACCTGAAAATTGCAGTTCTATGTTGAACTTGGGAGACAGGACATGACCAATTTTAATCACACATCGGCATCATTCGTTTACCAGCAAATACTGGTAGTTCTGATGTTGTTGGTATCTTTCGGCAAGGCGCAGGCTGCAGAGATCAGCGTTTTGTATGATTCGGTACCCGACTACATCAGGATTTACGATACGTCGGCTACTGTGGTTGAGTCGATTCCTGACGATGAGTTCTACAAGAATTCCTTCTCAATACCTTACGTAGTCTGCGTCACGGTGTTCGAGGATTCCCTGCCTCAGTATCAGCAGTTGCTCAAGGACCTCCCGCCATTGCTCAGTCAGGATAAGTTCCGGCTGCACAGCATAGAGATCCGAGGCGGTGCCTCTCCTGAAGGTACTTTGCAACGCAATACTGGTTTGGCAGCCAATCGTGCTGCTTTCCTGCTCCGGAAACTCCATGAGGATCTGGGCATTGACGTTTCTAAGGTTAAGGTCAATTCGGTGCCTGAGGATTATGAATACCTCGTAAGGATGCTGGAGGAGGCCAACGATCCGCAGAAGGATATCATCATAAGTACGATAAAGAAGTACGAAGGCAACCGTAACGGAATGCACGATGCACTGAAACGTCTTCCTAACCGATGCTGGACCAGGATGCTGAAGACATATTTCCCATCACTTCGTTCGGCAAGAGTAATGCTCAAGTTTGTGAAGGTGGAGGAAAAGCCAATCGAGGTACCTGCTGAACCAATCACACCGGTAGAACCCGTCACTCCTCCGGTAGAGGTGGTTGTGGAGCCGGTTGACATAGTAGTGCCAGACGTGATAATCCCTGTGGTGACAGAGGAGGAGAGGATAGCCGAACCGATGCTCAGCGCAAAGACCAATCTGCTCTACGATGTTTTCTGGATGCCGCGATTCGGATGGGCACCGGTGGTAAATATCATGGCAGAGTATTATCCTCACAACAGCCGATGGTCGTTTGTAGCAGAATATGAATTCCCTTGGTGGTCGAGGGATGCTAAACATAAGTATTTCCAGATACTCAACTGGACTGGAGAGGTGAGACGCTATGTACACAAGCGCGCAGTGCGCACAGGTCTTTATTTCGATGTTTATGGCCAGTACAACTACTGGGACTTCTCCTTCAACAAAGACGACGGTTACCAGGGCGAAGGAGCCGGAGGCGGAGTAGGTATCGGATATGTGTGGCGCTTAGGCCATAACCACCACTGGAAGATAGAGGTATCAGGAAAACTCGGAGTCTATATCAGCCGTTACGACCCTTATCACGCAGGCGAGCCATATAAAGGGAAGTACTACTACGACTGGGACGGTGCTGTAAGCGACTTCGTAAGGAGAAACCACGGCTGGACCTGGTTTGGGCCTACAGGATTAGGAGTGACGATAAGTTACGACCTCCTCTTCCGAACCCTCAAGGGTAAGAAAAACCTCTTCAAGGCCTCTGAGATAGATCCTGACACAATGACACGAGAATGAATGAATGGAAAAAGGAAAAAGATTTAGGATAAAATAACAAAACAGAAAAAGAAGAAGAAAAAAGTAAACGAAGTAAACAGACAGAAAAAAGATTTAGTATCTATTGTGAGAAGTATAACAGATGAAACGAACAGTTGAAAAAAGTAAAAGAGAATAATGACAGATAAGAAACATAGAAAGGCAGCATGGCTAATGGCATTGAACAAGCGGTTCCTGTCACATGCGACGGTAGTAGCAGTGGCTATTACTCTGGCTGCAACAGTTTCTTGTGAGAGAAAGCCACTCTACCTGCTCGACAGCGGAAATGCCGAAGTGACGGTATCCGTATACGACATAGAACTGCGACTCCTCTGGGGAGTAGATTGGAAGGCAGAATGGCAATACGATTGGGACACACTGGAATACGGTCCGTTAGGCTATGAGGAGCCGGAAAATATACTCGCAACCATCGACAGGTACGACTCCGTAAACAACAAGCGATTGGACATAGCCACCCAGCACTTCGCAAAAGCGGGAGGACGAGTATCACTCAAGGCCGGAAACTGGTACGACATGTTGTTCTACAACACCGGAACAGACTGGATATTGTTTGATCAGGCAGCAGACCTGTCATACTACACAGCCTTCACCCGTACCAATTCATACCCATCGTATCTGAGAGGACTGACAGGAACATATCCTTCATACAACCCTCCATCCGACAGTTTCTTCGGGGTGAACGTAGAACGACTATGGGTTTCAGCAGACCCGGATGATTATGAGAAGACAATCCAACCCGACGGTTCGATACTCTACCTCTATAAAATCAATGCCGAACTGCTTCCATATACGTTCATCTTCCTCCACCAGGTAATAATACTCAACAACTGGGACGAGGCAGGACAGAAGATAACAGGATGCTACGGAATCTCAACAGCAGGATGTGCAGCGGCAACCAACCTGATGACGAGAATGACATCATCGACAGAAGTAACACTCTCCACCGACGATATCAAACCGATGCAGACTCACAGGACACTGACATTGCCGAACGGAACGGTGCGCGAAGGCGACATACTCGCAACAAGACTCTTCTCGTGGGGAGTTACAGGTATCAACCCAATAGCGCACATAGGAGACACACTCAAGTCGTGCAACAGTCAATACATAGGAATAGGATTCCGACTCAGAAACGGTATAACCTATAATGTGACACGCGACATAACGCCACAGATGATGGCACACCCAACGGGAGGAGTGATAACAACAGTCTTTGACTGCTCAGTGATACCCGACACCATCCTCAACCGCAAGACCGATTCAGGCGGCGGATTCAACGCAGAGGTGGAAGAATGGCAGAACGAACATCAGGCGGAGATAGAGATTTAGGTTAGAGATGAGAGATGAGAGATGAGAGATGAGGGGGGAGAGAATGAATATAAAACGAAATATAAAAAAGTACAACATAATGCGAATAGAGAAAATCGTAAATCTGATTGCAGCAGGAATCGTGCTGATGGGTTGCTCAAGCGACCCCGAACTCGATTTGCAGAAGCAGGAAACAGGTGAACAACCTATTGCCTTCTTCTCCTATGCACAGAAAGCAACAAGAGGAGAAAATTCCAAGACATCACAGTCGCAGAACCTCGAGGCATACCACACCACACTCGCTGTATATGGTTACAAATACATACTCGGAGTGGAACAAGATCCAGTGTTCGACAACGTGAAGTTGGAATACATTGACTCCCTCGGAACAGGAGACGGAGCATGGGAATATTCCCCGATGCGCTACTGGGACAAGACAGCCGACGGAGGTTACAACTTCTATGCAGCAGCACCATATTCAGTGGCAGAGGATGCACAGTACGACTGGGCCTGGGACGCAGAGACCAAGAAATTCAGTCTTACCGACTTCTCTGTAACCAGCAACACCATCGCCCCGACATCCGTAATCAACAACGGAGCCGTATTCGATACAGATACCGACCTGATGATATCAACCGACATCATAGGCTATAACGACTTCACAGCCAATAAGGTGAACCTCGAATTCAACCATATCCTCACACGTATCAATATAGGTATGAAGAAAGACGTGGCAATGAGTGACGACGAAGTCGTACTCAAAGAAATTACCATCTGCAACACCTTCTGCCAAGGCAGTTACGACGAATCGAAAGACGAAGGAGCATCGCTCCAGGCAGGTTCAGTGGCAAGATGGAACGAACTCGGCAAACTGCAGACCACAGGAGTAGGGTACAACAAGACAACAACCATCACCACATCCTACAACTATGTATATCAAGCCCTGTTCATACCACAGAGAGTGGCATACGTACCTTGTCAACTCAACGGACAGGGACTTAATCAAGACTCAGCACCATACCTCCACGTAGTCTATACCATCAACGGAGAAACCTTCAGCAGTTACTACAACCTCGCAGACATCTTCAACGGAGACAGCGAAGACGACTTCAACTTCAATGAAGGATGGCAGAACACTCTCAATATCAATATCAACCCTTCAGCAAGCAGGATTAATTTCGATGCTACTACCTACGAATGGGCTACAAACGAACAAAACGTGGAAATCTAAAACTACTATTAATATGAATGCAAAAAAAAGTTTAACAAACAAAACCGTAGACAGTATGAAAAAGTATTTATTCTTTTTGGCAGCAGCCCTGTTGACTGCATGCTCTAACGATGATGGCAACATTGAACAGCAAGAACAGCCATCTCAGAAGATTGGGTTCACTACACTTGCACAGAAAGCAACACGTGGTGAGAACTCCGATGCAACTAACACCGCAGGACTTGAGGCCTACCACCAGAACTTCCTTGTGTGGGGCTACAAGACAATTATCGACACACCTGCAACTGTATTTGAAGGAACACAAGTAACTTTCCAAGCCCCTGAAAACGAAGGCGACGAAGGTACATGGACCTACTCTCCAGCACGCTACTGGGACAAGTCAGCCAGTGGATATAATTTCTATGCAGCCGCTCCGTACAGCACCGAATGGAAATGGAACGAAACAACAAACAAGTTCGCCTATGCTGATTTTGCTGTTACAGGAGCCACACTCGCACCATCTGCAACAGTCAACAACGCAGCAGTATTCACTACCGATACCGACCTGATGATTTCTGACGACATATCAAACCATACCGACTATACAGGAAATCCAGTGAACTTCAAGTTCAACCATATCCTCTCACGTATCAATATCGGTGTTGCCAAAGGCACTGCATTGGAAAGCGACAACGTACAACTTCTCGGAATCACCTTATATAATATGAAGAAGAATGGTTCATTCGATGAAAGCCTGTCATCAGGTGAAGCACTTCAGAACGGAACATCAGCACGTTGGACTGACGCATCTGCACCAGAGAAATTCGTAGAAGGAGTTGGTTACAATACTCAGACAGCAGTGACAACATCACTGAACTATATCTACCAGGCACTCTGCATCCCTCAGATTGCAGGTTATGTACCTTGCCGCCTCGATGGTAAAGATCTTACCAGTGATGCTGATGCTTATCTTAACGTGCAATATACTATCAACGGAGAGAAGTACAACCATTTCTATAACCTCGCAGACATCTTCAACGGAAACAGTGACACCGACCTCTCATTCAACGAAGGATGGCAATATACACTGAAGATGACTATCAATCCGACACTCATACAGTTTGATGCTGAGGTTTATGAATGGGCTGAAAAATCTGCTTCTGCATTTGACATCTAAAAAAATCACTATAACTGAATAATAATAATTAATATATGAAAAAGTATCTATTTATCATGGCAACAGCAGCAATGTTCGCTGCATGTTCATCAAACGATGATCCTGTTATTGACAACAACAAACAGGACAGTGAAGTAGCAATCGGTTTCGGTAGCACCTATGTGTCAAAGACTACAAAGGCTGAAATCACTACCGATTGGTTCACTACCGACGGCAATGCTTTCGGTGTATATGGATTCAAGTATGGAGAAGACAATGCAGGCACACTTAGTCTTTATACAAATGAAAAGGTTACTTATATAGGAGCAGATGCTGACTGGACCAACCCAACAAAGCGTTATTGGGACAAGTCGGTTGAAAGCGACTATCACTTCTACGCTTACGCACCTTATTCTGACTCTGACGTAACATTCACTCGTACCGGAGCAAGCACAGGTGACGCTTGTGGATTCACTTACAAACTCGATCAGGTGGTTACCCCTGCCAGTTCAGCAGACGCAGTCGACTTGGTTGTAGCAAGAGTAATCGACACAGACTACTACCAGTGCTACTATCCAGGAACATCTACTGCATCCGACGGTCACGTAACATTCATCTTCCACCACGCACTTTCCAAACTTACATTCGATGTAGTTAAGGACGACGACCTGAAGGACGAGACTATCACTATCACAGACATCGACGTAGCATTCCCAACTGTTGACCCTGAAACAGGTGAGATTACTTGGACACAGACCGACAAGGACAGCGACACAGGTACTACCACTTACACAGGTCTTGAAGAACCTGACAAAGACACTACAAAGGATCCGATCCTCGATGGTGGTGATCAGGAAGTTACTGGCAAACAAGAGCATGTGGAAGGAGTGCCAGAGTATATCGTAACTCCAAGCGGAGAAGGAGAAACACACACGATTGAAATCTCTGTAACTTATGAAATTACTTATGAAGACGGAACAGTAGAAACTCAGACATCTACAGGTGAAGTAGTGATTGATTTCGACGAGAACGGTCACTATACAGTAGTTATCAAGATTAAACCAGCACTCATCGAATTCGACGTTGATAAGGTTGAAGAATGGACAAACAAAAATTCAGGTACAATATTTTAAAAAACAGAAACAAACAATAAACAGTATTATAAACAATTTAAATTCAAATCAATTATGAAAAAGTATTTATTTATCATGGCAACAGCAGCATTGTTCGCTGCATGTTCCTCTGACAGTGATCCATTGGTGGAGAACGAAGATGAACCACAGGTGGCTATCAACTTCGACCAGTTCGTAGGCAATCAGACAAGGGCAGCAATCGCTGACAAGGCTGCTTTGGCAACAGAAGGTGGTTTCGTAGTTTACGGTTACAAGGCCGACAAACCAGCATCTGGCACTCCTGCATGGACAAGCGGTACTCAGACAATCTTCAACGCAGAGAACGTAAAATCTTCTGACTCAGGAACAACTTGGACATACGACAACCTTCGTTTCTGGGACAAGCAGTCTTATTACAACTTCTTTGCAGTAGCACCTTACAGCCCAGCAAGTGGTACTTATACTATCGACGGTGCTGCAAACGGATATTTCACTATCGACGGTGCTAAGTCTAATAAGAGTACTGACTCTGACGACTTCCTCGTAGCAAGAGGTGGCAAGAAAAATGTTGACGGTAACTACACTGGAACTCACGCCAAGGTTGAGTTCGACTTCCATCACGTAATGGCAAAGGTTGACTTCAAACTCAAGAGCACTCTTTCTACAGGTAAAGTAACAGTTACAAGACTGGAAATGACAGGTTGGAACAACGGTCAAGGTAAGTTCGTACAGAACCAAGCCGCTACTCCTACAACTCTCGAATGCACAGAGTGGACTATCGCTACAGCAGATGATGGCGACAAGATTCTCGTTGGTACAGGTGCAGGTCAGACAAGCGTAGAACTTACATGTGCTGCTACAAGCCCTGAAGTTAAGGCCGTAACAGACTGGTACATCATGGTTCCTCAGGCAATCGCTGCTAATACCCTTAAGTTCACAATTGACTACACATACACAAAGGGTGATTATACAGAGACATTCAAGGATCAGGAAGCTACTCTTGCTGCTGCTCAGACTTGGGGAACAGACTCACACACAACCTATACACTCAACATCGCTCCAGGTGCAATCGAATTCGACGTTACTTCTATCTGAGGATTCTGTGTTAACGGTGGTGACAATGGCGTAACTGTTCAATAATCAAGGATGTGGATAACAAAATTATAGAAATAAACAACATTCAATTTATTAAACAACATTCAATTTATTAATCATTTAAAAACTAGACTGTTATGAAAAAGTATTTATTCATCGCGTCCGCTGCATTAATTTTCGCAGCATGCTCATCAAGTAACGACAACGTTAATGAAATCGAGGAACTCGAGACTCCAATTCAGTTCTCAGAGTATCTTGGCAAGTCAACCCGTGCCGAAATCGCAAACGAACAGGCACTGGCTAAGGCAGGTGGCTTCAAAGTTTGGGGCTACAAGAACAAGAAAACTGCAGAAACTGATTGGAGTGGTAAGACTACGGTATTTGAAGGTACAACCGTAACTGGTACTGACGTAGCAGATCCTGTATGGAGCTACACTACTACTAAGTACTGGGATAAGACTTGTAACTACAAATTCTATGCAGCTGGTCCTGTAAAAGATATGACAGGTACTCTCTCATGTATTGATGACGCAACCAATATGAAGGCGTTTAAGGTTGAAGGTGCAGCATCAGCTCTCGCATCTGCTTCTGCAAGCGACTTCGTTATTGACCGAGTTGTCAACACTAAGGATGCTTCAACTGTAACTGACGGTTACAAAGAGGTATTTGACTTCCACCACATCATGGCAAAGGTTTCTTTCAAAGTTAAGAAAGCTGAAGGCATTACCGAAACTTTGGTTCTCAAGAGCATGAAGATGTCAGGATGGAATGAGAAGACTGGTACATTCGTTCAGGCTAAGTTCGACGGCACATGGAATGCTCTTAACGCAACAGAGTGGACTCTTGCTGAAACTTCAACAGCAGGTGAAACAGCTGAACTCGCATCTGACCAGACTTTGACAACTACTGCAGAAGCTTTGACTGGTAAGGACTATATCATGGTTCCTCAGGTGATCGCTGCAAAGGGTCTCAAATTCACCTTGACTTACACTCTCGGTGGTGAGACATTCTCAGATCAGGACGCAACTCTTGAAGCTGCTCAGACATGGGGTACAGATTCACACACAACTTACACAATTACTGTTGGTCCTAAGGCTATCAAGTTTGATGTAACAAGTGTTTGCGACTTCTGTGCTGTTGATGCGACAGGAGATGTAGAAGTTGAGTAATATCTTAACTCTCTTTGGTTTCTAAAACGTAAACCTCCATAAGCCATTCGGGGTTGAATGTTCCCCGTTTGGCTACAAGAAAAAAAGGCTCTGGCCTCCATGTATAAGATGGCACAGAGGATAAGATGACAAATGACGACGACAGTAAATAATAACTTAAAATATATCAATAACCACCACTAAAAGCTGGACAGGAGGTAGATATGAAGATGAAGAATATAAATAATAAGGTATGGGCAAAAGTTGCCGGATACGCTCTTTGTGGAACTATAATCGCAGGAGGTATGATGAGTTTGGCTGCATGCTCAAGCGACGATAATGAAGTAAACAACGAAGGCGAGGAGTGTGACATCGTGTTCGGTGCTGTTGTAGAGGATATCCAGGATAAGGATACAAGGTCGCTGTTCCATAACTCTACTGAATTCAACACGAAAGGCAGAGAAATCCTGGTATGTTCATATAAGTACAAGGATTTAGTTGCCAATCCAACTGCTGTGTTTGTAAATCAGGTAGTGACTTGTACAACAGAAGGCGAGGGAAAGAGTGCCACTTGGACCTATTCTCCTACCAAGTACTGGGACCGTCAGACAAATTACCATTACCTCGCACAGTCTCCTGTGACGAATACCAATAGTGCAGGTACAGATACATACGCCGATTTTAATACCGCAGCAGATAAGATGTTGGTTACTATAGGTCAGTTCCCTCAGTGGCAGAATGTGAATGCTGCAACGAAGGACCTTATGTTCGCTACAGCATCTGGTAAGTATAATCCGAATTCCGCTGATAATGCTTTCCCTGATGGATATGTAAGTTTCAATTTCTACCATGCCCTTACTCAGATTACTGTTCAGGCATATACTCCGGATGAGGCTTTCAATAATCTTTTCAGGATTAAGAGTATCAAGTTCGGTAAGCCAGGAGAGGGAAGTCAGGTACCAGATGGTGCAAACTCCGCAACCTGTACCTACGAACTGGCAAAGGCTACAACGGGTAGTAAAGAGGAAGTGTGGAGCGACAAGACATTTGCCAACTCTTATACCGCATTTACAAACAGTGATGGTGAGGCGTTGGAATACGCAGAGAAACATGAGGATGCTCAGCATATTACAAGTAATGTGGCTGTTCCGTTCAACGTCAGCAATGGTCTGGCTCTATCAGTAGAATACTCTTACAATGGCGGTACACCTCAGACGGTGGACATAGTTCTCGACGGTTCGGAGATTGCAGGTTCTGATCCAAAGGCATATATGCCGACTCTGAAGGACTTGGAGAGAGGAAAGAACTACGTCATCACACTGAGATTCACTACTACTCTCGGCGAACCAATCCACGTTACTGTGGATGTGGCTGATTGGCAGGATAAGGATATCAACCATACAATATACAACTGGTAAGTGAGTAACAAGAAAAGAAGAATTACGATATATGAATACTGTACTATATATAAATAAGGTGTCGGGAAAAGTCTTAGGCTTCGGACTTATGGTTATGAGTCTTATGGCAATCGCAGGTTGTTCTGACGACAGTGACGAACTCGTTATGAACGAGAAGGGTGAGTATCGCGTGAGGATAAGTACATCATCACAGAATTGTACTGTTGAGACGCGTGCTGCAGATGGTTACCACAAGGGTGATGCAGATGATTTTGGTACCAGTGCAACGATGAAAATATGTTTTGTGAAAGAGTCGGACGGAACCATAGTGGAGAAGACCAGTACATGGACATGGGATGCTAAGACAGAGAACGGAGGGTGGTCGGATGTATATCTCGAAAGAGACACCTACACTGTATATGCAGTAATTCCGGGAGATGGGTACGCATCATTCGACGATACGCAGTGGAAGATAACGGGAACACCTCTCGTAAGTCAGGGTGATATCCTCGCTGCAAAGATAGTAGACGACTTCGAGGTTGACGGAGAAGAGGCTATCAATTTTGAGTGTAACCATATGACTGTCAAGTTGGAACCACAGGTGAAACTCAACAGTGTATATTCTGCAATCCGTTCAGTCAATATCACTAATATCACAGTATCTACAAATGTGAAAGACCAGTACACTGGAACAGTTACATACAACGGAGTCAATCCTGAATATACTTGGGAAAAGACAGGAACGGGTAGTGCCACACCATCAGCAACTATCTTCTCAATGGAGCAGTTGAGTGGCAGCCAAAGCGGAAAGGAAATCGCAGCGGAAAACAGGGCAGGAAAGGCCTTGACTACAAGTTTCGCATCATTCAGAAACCAAGGAGGATATCTCCTTTCTGCAATAGGCAACGATGTCAATATGACAATTACATACGATGTATATTCAGCATTAGGTTTCCTGACGCGACAGAACACGTCGGCTACCAATGCGATCAGTCTGAAATCACTTGCAGGTACACTCAAGGACGGAACAAACTACAAACTGAAGATAGAGGTAATACCGACCTATCTCTATACCCTCTCTGATGATGACCAGCAGAGTAAATTCAAGATAAGCGATAATTAACATAACGAAACTGAGACTTATAGACTTTTGATATGATAACAGATAAAACAGAACCGAACATGAATATAGTAACAAACTGCAAAAGTAGGGAGGGCAGATGCTCTTACAGAAGCTTTGGGAAGTTGATGCTTGTGGGGCTATTCGCCACTAGTACGACCTTGCTATCTGCACAGACCATAACGATTGGTGGTAATGTGTATGGCGGAGGAAGTAATGGTGAGGTAGGAACGGATGCTACAAAGAGCACCGAAAACCAGACGAATGTCATTATCCGCGCAGGAGAAATCAGCGGAAGTGTCTTCGGAGGAGGTGAGAAAGCCGATGTAAACGGTGGTACACATGTCAATCTCGATGGGGCAAATGCCTCTGGAAATATCACTATAGGCAAGGTCTATGGTGGTAACGACATATCAGGTAATGTCAGCGGAAAGGCTTTTGTGGAATCTACCTATAAGGAAGGACATAAGTCAATTCACGTTACTACTTTGTTCGGTGGCGGTAATGGTGATTACGACTATTCAACAGAGTCATTTACCCAAGGTGAAGATCAGGTAGCAAATCCTAACTACGGTCTCTCTGCTCCTGATATAGCAAACGCAAAGATACAACTGTTAGCCGGTACGTTCGACCAAGTGTTTGGTGGTGGAAACAAGGCTACAGTAACAGGAAGCACACTTATCAACCTCAATAACTCAACAACGGTTGCAGATGGTACGTTCCAGTTCGGTAGTGTGTTCGGAGGTAACAACCTCGTGGATATGGCTATACGTCCTACATGGGATTTGGAAAAGGCAATAATCAACAACCTCTACAGTGGAGGTAACAAGGGTGGAATGACCTATAGTAACGGTATCCTCGTAGCAGTTACAAAACCTGATGTGCAGGTTGAGAATGTATATGGTGGTTGTCGTATGGCAGATGTGAACCCAATGAATGCGGGAGTTGCTGTTGAGTCCATTACGGCAGAGACTATCAAGGATAAGAACGACGCTGATATCTATGCTTTCCCAGAGGGCTATGCAGCAAGGGTATATATATCTGATGGTAAGGTAACCAATGTGTATGGTGGTAACGATGTATCGGGTGATGTGCATTTCGGAACAGATGTGGAAATCCACGGAAGTGTGCTCGGTGATGTGTATGGTGGAGGAAACGGTTCGTATGCTTATACCGATAAGGACGACACAAGTGACTACTACTATGCTCCGGGAGAGTCTTCTGTTGATGCACTCAATAGTTTCCGTCCTAATGTGGAGAATGTGTTGCTCCACGTGGCAGGAACAGAGGCTTCACCTACATATGTCGGTGGTAGTGTATATTGTGGTGGTAACAGTGCCACTCTGAGATCATTCGGAGGGGATGTCGCTGCTGCACAGGCTAAGTTTAATATCGGTTCGTATGCTGTGATGAACAATGTGTTCCTTGGCAGTAACGGTGCGAATATGATTTTGCCTGAGACTATCAAACAATACGCAGACAACGATTACAGTTCACTTAACCTGAAAGACCAGACTACATTCGATAAGTATATGGAAGGTGTCGAGGTGGGTATTCTCCCTGCCGTTAGTTTCGACGAGGGGTATGCGGGATATTCTACTAAGATAGGTTCCCTTTACGGAGGTGGCAACGTGGGAAGTATGTCGGCTGCTGGAACATTCACCCTCAACTTCCTCAATAGTGTAGTTATATATAATAAGGTGGTAGGCGGTTGTAACAATGCGAATGTCTATGTGGAAGATCCTGATAACGCAGGAACATATCTCACAGCAGAGTACAAAGGAGGTCTCAAAACTGGTACTGATGATGCCACAAAAGTGGTTCTCAATATCTCTGGTATGAAACTTGAACCTAAGACACTCAACCTTACCTATAACAAGACTTCCAAGAAATTCGAGGCAGCGATAGATTGGAACAAAGACTCTGCAGATAGACTTCTCGGTGGAAATATCTACGGCGGTTGTTATGCGAGTGGTTATGTGAAGGGTGGTGTTGAAATCAATATCACGGCAGATGCTATCTCAGATGCAATCGCTACAGCCAATATAGATACCAAACCTAACCGCGATTATGTATTCTCAACCGCACTCAGTGCTTTTGGTGGTGGCTATGGTGAAGAAACAGAAATTACAGGCCAAACGAAAATCAACATAAAGGAGGAAGGAAATATCCTCAAGGCATTCGGAGGAGGTGAGATGGGTGTTGTTGATAAGGATGCTACTATCAATATCACTTCAGGTAGTGCCGGTAAACTCTACGGAGGTGGTTTTGAGGGACTCGTTAAAGGAAGTACAGTCGTTTATCTCGACGGAGGTGAAGTCTATGATGCAATCGCAGGTGCTTGTAATGCAGATGTGAATGGCTCTGCAAAGATGCTTCTCGGATCAGAAGGTGGTCGTACTCATGTACTCAACAATGTATATGGTGGAAACGATTTCGGTGGAGCAATAAAGACTGCTCAAACCAACAGCACCAAGATACAGAATGCAGATGCTGAAGTAACATCCAACACATACGTTCTCTATAAGTACGGTACAGTTGATGGCAGTATATTCGGAGGTGCGTGTGGTAACTACGACTACAGCGTAGATCCATATAAGACAAAGGCTGCAGAAGCAGGATTCACTTATCCTAAGTTTGATACAGAGGTGGCAAATGCTTATAACTCATTTGTTGATGTGGCAAGTGAATCAAACGAATCAACAGATATCGTATCAGGAAATATCTACGGTGGAGGTTGTGGATATCTTGACGCAACAGGAATCGTTGATATGTTCAATACATATGTAAACCTTCGTTCTTTGGCTAACCGCGAGAGCATGTTGGTGGAGAATGTATATGGCGGTGGATATTATTCAGTTGTTAAGAATACCAAGGTGGATGGATACAGCGGAAACTACGGAACTATCTTCGGAGGAACATACGGAGCAAGTGCTGACCAGACCGCAGCAACTCATATTACTAAGGCAAACTACTCAAATGTCAATACAATAGTCAATACCTATCAACCTCTTACAGCCAACCAAAACCTTACTATTTACGGAGCAGGAGGTTATGCAGGTGCTACTACTACCAATGTCAACCTCTACGACGGAAAAGTCGGCAATGTATATGGTGGTTCACTCCACGAAGGATATTGTGGAACGACAAATGTGAATGTACTTGATGGGTCGAAGGTCAGTGTAGCCGCTCTCTTCGGAGGTGGTAAGGGTGACGATAAGGCTTTGCCATGTGACGTGAATGTCACAAATGTCAAGTTCCAGTCTGCTACAGCCTACGTACGCAGCGGAATTATCTATGGTGGTAACGACTTTGCCGGAGCATCAAAGACCACAAATGTGTATATTGATGTTCCTGTACTTACAGCCGCTAATGGTTCATATGCAAATATCGTCGGTGGTGGAAATGGTGAGAATACGATTTCCGGATTCACCAATGTCTATCTGAAGAATAATGCTACCGAAGAGGCTGAATACACATCAGCAGCACGAGTAAACAATGTATATGGTGGTGGACGTGACGGAAAAGTATTCAACCAGTACAATATCCTTAACGACTCATCCAATAAGGCTTATGCATATTACAAGACCAATAAGAACCAGAACAACGAGAATAACCTCTATGCCAACTGGTTTACCGAGACTTGGGACGACAATACCAAGCACACCAATGTGATAATAGACGAAGGTGTAGTTATCAATGGTAATGCTTATGCAGGAGGATATGGTGCCAAGGCAGATGTATGTGGTAATACCTACCTTAAACTCGACGGAGGTACCATCACAGGTGATGTGTATGGCGGTGGTTACAGCGGAAATGTCTTCCATATGGGTGTTGCTCCATATAATACTAATGAGTATGGCTATTGGAGTCAGACGGAAGCAGCAAAATTCTATGCCAACCTTGATATCGTAGGAGGAACAGTTCGTAATATCTTCGGTGGAGGTCTGAACGGATTTATCGGAGAAAGAAATTCCGACAATGCTTTGGCTGATGAATCCAATTCGAAGATTATGGATGAGACTGGTAACACACGTGTCTATGTGGGTGTGAAGACTAAGAACTCGACAGAAGCAAATGCCCTGACACTCGTTCATGGAAAACCTGCAATTCTTCGTTCTGTTTACGGAGGTGGTCAGAATGGCGCAGTATATGGAAAGACTGACCTGAATATATATAACGGATATGTAGGATACACCTACGACGGAAAGAAATATGTTGAGAACCTCAAACTCACCGAAACTGACGCAAACAATATCCTTGAGCAGAACGGAAATGTATTTGCCGGAGGATATGGTGAAGGTGCAATAGTTATGAACTCCAACCTCACCCTCTGGGATGGTAAGATCCGCAACAGTCTTTATGGAGGCGGCGAAATCAGCGCTATCGGTGAAGGTACAGTAAATGTTGCTGATGGTACGATATCACTTAAGGACGATATCCAATTCCCAGGACAGACACATGTACATATGTATGGTGGTGAGGTAATAAACGATGTATTCGGTGGAGGTCGTGGTTATAGTTATGACCTCTCGGGTAATATGATTAGCGGAACCAAGTTCTATACCGACGGATATGTATTCGGAACCACCGATGCTAATATCCATCGTGGAAAGATTGGAACAGTGATATCAATGCTTGATGAGAATGGTGGTCACGGAAACCTGTTCGCAGGTGGTAACGTAGGTTATGTATTCGCTGCATCAAAGAAGAATAGTACAGATGGATACTACTACGACACCAGCAATAACCTTACCGAAGATTGTAGGGCAGAGGTATCTGTATGTGGTATTGCTAAGGAAGCGGTGACAATCGATGGTACCACATTCAACGAAGGGGATATCGTTCCGACAGAATATCTTAACAAACTCCTTTTGAAGGATACAGAAACTTGGAACAAGATAGAACAGACTGGTGTGACAATTAAGAACGCAGTATTTGCAGGTGGTAACGTTACAAAAGGTTCAGATAAGGTATATGCTTACGCAACGACTATCTTTGGAAACGCAACCGCATCTGTAATTGACGCATTCAGCCGCGACCTTATTGAAATCGGAGGAAGTTATATCGGTGGTCTTTATGGTGATGGTAACCTCACATATGTTGATGGTTACAGAGAACTCAATATCACCAACTACGGAACCGATTACTATGCTTTGGCAGGGTCTCTTGACCTGACATCAACAGAGAAAGACGCTGACGGGAATACTCCTCGTGAACGTTATGAGGCTCTTACCGACCGTCAGAGAAATTTCTACAGTATCAAGTATAACTATGTGAGCGGTACTGCTCAGGATGATTATTACAACCATATCTATGTTGCAGGTGATGCAATTATGGATGAGGATTACAATGAGATGCTTGATGCTGTTGATACCGACAAGACTCTGACAGATGAGCAGAAAGAATCAACCAAGGCTATGATTAAATCTGCATGGGCTCCTATTGCAACTCAGATTCACGAAGGTCGTATGCTCAACACTATCCAGAGAGCAGACTATTGCGGTATCAACGGAAGCCGTATGATTCTGAAGGGCGCAATGGACCGTGCACAGGATGCCAGTGAAGCCGACTTTACTAACTACACCATCAACCGTGTAGGTGAAATTTCACTCAACCAGAGAACCGTTGACGGAGTGAACCACGGTAACTATTATGGTATATATAATGTTGTGAAGTTCCTCGGTGCACTTACATCGGATGTAAGTTTCACAGAGACAAGAACTACTACTTCTAATTCCCTTCCAGCAGATGGAAAGACTTATAGAGAGTTCAAAGATGAATATTTGGCAACTGGCAACCGCAACAACGCATCGTCAGTTAATAAGGTGGCATTGGTATCGGGTGTGTTCCTCGAATTGGTTAAGGAATTGGATGCTCAGGGCAAGAAGGTCTATGGTCCTATCACGGGTGTCGTAGAACTCGACCTTATGAATGTAACCCCAGGTGAAGGTGGTGGATATGTCTATGCAAAGAATGTTCACGGAAATGTTGACAGTCATTATGACTCAAGTAAACTGAAGGCAGATATCCTCTCTAAGTGGAATACTGGCAACATCACTTATAAGGCATGGGATTACGATGCTGCAATAGCCAACGAAGAACATACAAAACTCCAGACAAGTGGAAACTTCGTTCACCCACAGAAGCAGATTATCGACGACTGTTATCCACAGACAACTGGTTGGAAGGAAGATCAGTTTGAAGCAGCCCACTACTGGTACATCAGAGGTGAGTTTTATGTATATGATCAGTTGATTTCCGCTTACACAGGTTCTTCCACTGCTTATACCGCAACATCGGTTATCCCACTTACAATGACCGCTCAGCCAAATGCGAGAATTCAGTTGCTCAATGTCCTTCCGGGACTCTATGCTGATCCTAACCTCACAGATACGCTGACTATCTCTTACGAAGGTCAGGAGAAGACCTATGCAGCAGACGATCCAATCAGTTACTGGGATTGGTACATGGCTAACAAGGCAGTAAAGAACAAGTTCAAGTTACTCACTTACTGCTGTACAAGAGATGTGGAAATTGACGGAGTACAATATACAAGAGAGCAGGGTGTCACAGTAGAAGAATACAACTCCCTTGCTGGTAAGGTATTCTATGAGGACGATGATCCAGATACTCCGGTTCCTGCACAGAGCGCATTTGCAGTATCCAACGCAATGGATAAGGATCATGGATTTACTCTTACATTCGATATCAGCAACCCTGTAATCTGGGATGAGTACAAGACAAATAAGACAGATTATACAGATCAACTTAACAAGACAGTTTACAACAGAGGTATCAAGGAAAATACAATCCAGGCAGAAGACTATGTATCTTCAGCAACATACCGCTGTCTTGAGGAGAATGTATATGGTCAGTTCAGTTATAAGAAGGATGATATAATATCCAAGGCAATATATGATCTCCAGACTACAGAGAAGATGACTTGGCTCAACAGTCACACTGATAGTTTGGCTGCTCAGGCAGCATTTGAAAGTGCTTATGTGGCTACAGTTCCTGTAGTGGTCAATGGCATCGAGGTACAGGCTGGATATACTGTATCAGCAACTGACTATGCTAAGTTAGGTGATGCGCAGAGTTCATTTGAACAAGCATACGTCTGTGTAACAACTGTTCCTGTAAGTGCGAGTCAGTATATAGTACGCAACCAGGTAATCGGAAAGACTCAGGTAGAGGGGTATTCTGATAAGATTCAGGAGTGTTTCTTACCAGCGTACTACTGTACTAAGGACGGAAGTTGGGGTGGTAGCATCTTCAACAAGAATCAGAACTACAACGCACTTGAATATGCAGATGTATGGCCATCAGAGCGTAGTAAGTTCGAATTCAACGAAGACGCTTTGAATGTACTCTATACAGACTATGATCCATATAAGGATTTCACTACTCTGTATAATTACGCAACGTCAAAGGGTACATCACTCAATCCACTTGTAAGTGAATATGCAGATCGCTTCTATGGAGTGAAGTCTCTTGATTACAAGGCTACATTCAATGGAGAGGCTAAGGATCGGTTCACATTTGTTGATGTCGCTGATGGAGGAAAGGAATTCAGTATGGAAACTGAAGAGGATACTCTGTCGAATACACAGTACGAGAAACTCCCTAACGAGCGCAGGCACTTCGTATCGTTCACAGTGGCAGATGGTCAGACTGTTGTATATCTCGTAAATGAGACATTCGATGTCGGTGGTGTTATGTACACAGCAGGAAAGATTCTCACAGAAGACGAATATGAGGCACTGGGTGCTAATAAGAGTTATGTGGCTGTAATCCCTGTAGGAGAAAATACCAATTTCCCTGCTCCATCTACTTCTTCACTTAAAGAACTGAATACATATTACTATTGTGTTGATGAATTCACATTGGGTGAGAAGAAGGAATCAGTCAAGGACTTCAATCCAAGTCATACTATTACAAACCTCCTTAATGGTACCCATATCACGGTAGGTGGTACGGTTGATAAAGGTGTGATTGTTTCAGATGTTGATATGGGTCTTCTCCCAGACTATCAATCACGTTTCGCTGTATCAGGCAGAAGTCCATCAGAGTTGGCTACTCTCTATGTAACCCGCAGTGCTAACATCAGAGAATTGCTCAAAGATCGTTACATTACTTTGATTTACCAGTACACATACGATGAACCAGATGCAAGTGGTTTGAAATATGACACACGTGTAGAGAAGCACATTGTCAATCTCAAGGTTGAGTTTGAGGCTGGTACTCCTACAATCGGTAAGATTAAGGAACCGGAACTCGTTCTCCCATTGGAGACTGTAGGATTCGATGCTCCATACGTTGAGGAAGGTGCATTCCCTGTACTCGGTGGTGGATGGACAATCTTCCCAGATGAGACAAGTGCCAAGGCTCACAGAGAAGGACGTGGACGTGCATACAAGCAAGGAGCAGAAGAGATGTTCTGGTATCAGGATAAGTACTACGTAGCATATTACGCACTTACCGATCTCGGAAAGACATACTCAGATCCAGTTCCTGTTCACGTAGCCAACTACCAGAGACTGGAAGATGTCCTTGAGCGCGACGACCACATGTACATCTCACATCCAGACGTGAAGAGAAATCCAAAGATCTACATCGACAGCCACGAGGTTGCAGATGGTAAGAACGAACTCGACTACTTACCAGAACTCTTCCAGATGTCACTTAACGGTGGTCTTAACTTACCTACATCAGGAGCAAATACAGTGGTTGATAACCTCAAGAACCTTGAGTTCTTCATCCAGAGCGATATTGATCAGACAGGAAAGACGTGGACTCCAGTAGGTAATGAAACTGATGGCTGCTTCATGGGTAACCTCCACGGAAATGGTTATACACTCTCAGGAATGTCAGCATCCCTCTTCGGTAAACTCTGTGGAAACGTATACAACTTAGGTGTAACAGGAACATTCACCGCAGGTGGTATCGCCAATACAGGTGAAGGTCGTGTTGAGAACTGTTGGGTATCTACCACTGGAACTCCTAACGGAAAGGCAGTTTATGCTGAACCAGATGCAGATGCTCATGTAATCAACAGTTACTACCTTGAGAAGGATATGACCAAGAAGGCATTCACTGATGGACTGGCAACTCCACGTTCTGAGAGTGACTTCGTAAATGGTTTGGTAGCATACGACCTCAACCGCTTCTATCTCGAGGCACGTTACCGCAGGAACAATGCCAAGGCTGAAGGAACAGTGGAGAACGTAATGTACAACCGTCTCTCTGACGGAACAATCGAGACACACGTTGTGAAAGATGAAATCGAAGGTGAAGAGGTTGATGTGATAGAGAATGTTCCATATACAGTGAAGTATCCTGCTGATTATGCTTGGCACTTAGGTGCAACAAGTGCAACTATCAGCAATAAGTATGGATATGTAGAGAAGTATTATGAAGATGGTGACTTCAGGTATGCACAGGGACTTAAGCCAACTACTAACGACCTCCGTTACAGTAATGGCATCTTCGCTCCTATATATCCAGACGATTATATCATCTTCGGTCAGAAACTCAGTTACGGTCTCTATGACTATGCTCACGATACTTATCCAAGGGCAGCCGTTAAGGAAGTTACCGAACTCGGAGCCGATGGTAATGTGGACAACAGCAAGAACGGACTCCTCACCGATGACAAGGAGACTACCAACCGCATCTACCGTGCACCAGCATACTATATGGATGGTACATTAGGAAAGAGCGTAGTCTTCAATATGACAGCAGCATTTGCTGATAAGTATCAGAATAAGGATGTTCATCATAACCTCACTGCAATCGACTTCACTGGAGGCAACAATGACGTGGACGGTGGATACACAGATAAATATCTGCCATTGCTCGACTTCCTCCGTATCGATGATATCAAGACATCCGGTCTTACAAAGAACCTCCTGGCTTATACTCCGGCATCTGATACCGAGACTACTAAGGTAATCACAGACTACTTCAACGATCCTGATGTTAAGTTTACTGATGCGAAGTACAATACTATAGCCGTGCAGGAGACTTCAGGTATCCATGGCCATGTGGTTCAGAAGGAAGGCAAGACATATATAGCACACACCAGCCACTTCTTTGTAGATAAGGAGAACTTCAATGCACCAATAGCATATACTATTGATACAGACCATAATGCATGGTACCAGAGAACTCCTAACAACGAAACAGTAGGTGGTAAGTATGCAAATGGCACAAGCGGATGGGAAACTATCTGTCTGCCATTCACTGCCGACCTTGTTACTACTCAGACAAAGGGTGAAATCACTCACTTCTACGGAGACAGCAATTACGGTCATGAGTACTGGCTGCGTGAATTCTCAGGAGTTAACAATACCGAAGTGGATAATGTTCTCGAAGTGACATTCGCTCGTCCGGCAGCAGGTAGCAACGACATTACAGTAGGCAACACTTATCTCTATGACCACTACTACAGCGACAGTGAATTCAACGATAAGAATGGTGATGACTACTATAAGTACAGTGGATATGAAGATGCACGTAAATACTCAGATTATCCATATTACAATGCAGAGACTCCATACCTGATTGGATTCCCTGATGCTACATACTATGAGTTCGACCTCAGTGGACAGTTTGTGCCACAGAACACCGTGAACTCAATTGTAGCACTGCCAGCACAGGTAATGACCTTCGTATCCAACACAAGAGGTGGCGGTACAAGTATCGCTGCATCCGATGAGATGGTTAAGGAAGATGGCAGATACCAGACTGTAGGAGGATATGTACTGACTGGTTATCTTCAGAAGGATGAGATTCCTGCAAACGACTATGTACTCAATGCCGCAGGTTCAAGTTTCGATAAGATCGACGTTGCTCAGGAGGCAGTTCCGTTCCGCAGTTACTTCAACAAGGCAAAGAGCAGCGATGCTAAGGAAACCCGCCGACTCGTTATAGGTCATGACAGCGACAGCAAGGGTGAGTTTGATGCTGACAAGAAGGCAGACCTTGAACATACGATCCGAATCTATGTGCAAGACAGGAACCTTGTCGTAGAATCTTCATACGAGACCGACCTCAACATATACTATGTATCAGGCCAGTTCATCAAGAGAATTCACGTTGAGGCAGGAACCAACACATACGACGGTTTCCGTCCAGGATTCTACCTCGTGGGCAAACAGAAGGTACACTTCAAACCAGGTAACTATTAATATCCATAGTGGGGCTTGTTCACCCAAGCCCCAGCAATGGAAAGAATAGAGAAGATATTGAGGAGATTATAGAGAATGGATAAGAATAAAACAGAACAATATATGGACAACAAATATAATCAACAGGTAACTCCGGCAGATGAGTTGATGGGAGTCGGTGAGCCAGCAGTGGGGTATGATACCACAATGGCGCTACAAGATAGGATTGTCAGTATTGTAAAGAATATTCACGATACTAAAATATTAGGCAGATATCTTGAAACACTGACTATGTCAATGCCGGTAACAACAAGTCAAAAGGTAATTCAGAAGCACCCACTGCCAAAGACTTTCAGTCCAGAAGTTATGGCTCTCACAGGTGTCATACCAAATGCATGTATAGGCGATGATTATAAGGAAGTGATTGCAGATTATTTGGCAGAAAAATACGTATAATGATGAGGATTTTCATAGATACAAACATATTACTGGATTTGATGCTGCGACGTGAGCCATTTTACGCCAAAGCACAATTGATATACCAGTTAGGTGTATGGGGTGATGTGGAATTATTTGTCTCCGACTTAACTATAGTCAATTGTATGTGCATTGCTATGCGACAGAAAGTGGCATTGGATAATATCTATGACTTCATGCAAGAAATGAGAAAACATATCTTTATCTCTGGTATTGGCGAAGAGGTCATAGACAAGGCAATAAATGCAAAGTCCAAAGATTTTGAAGATATAGTGCAATACTATTCTGCACAGAATTGTAATGCAGACTATGTGGTGACAAGAAATAAAAACGATTTTCCTAATGATATCATACCAGTGATTGAACCAGAAGATATGGTGGGGATGTTCTATGAGATCAATTAACTCCTGTCAGGAAGAAGATAATGAATAAGAATAAAACAGAACAATATATGGAAAATAGAAGTAAAAGAATGGTTAAGAGTTTGTTCGGTCAAAGTTCAGTTATTGCCCGGCATTTCGTTGGCATTTGTCCGGCATTTGCCCGATATTTAGCCGCTATAGTGATGATGATTGTCCTGGGCATGGGAAGTGCCTGGGGAGCAGACTATGTGATTACCTATACCTCGGGCAGCACGACATATTACCTTGCCCGTAATGGTACCAGCGGAGTGACGAGAGTATCTACCTTTGACCCTACGACCTGTATTTGGACGTGCTATTCGAGTAGTTGGGGGACAATGACGGAGAACACTCTGAATAAGGACGACAGCCGCTATCTTGCTCAAACAGTTGATGGTACAAAGTATTATCTTACAGCGAGTCTAAAATCCAGCGGAAGCGGTAAAAATAAGACATACACTTGGACAGGTCCTGGTCTTTCAACCACGGGTTCAAACGTTTGGCGTGGTAACAATAATAAGTTATATGCTAACACGAATAACCGTAATGGTGCCATAAATCTTTCGGGCTCAACACCATCTATTACCGATGGTAGTACCTCAGGTAACAACAACTACTACACTATTTCTTCCGATTCCTACACTGCTGCGAGTTCCACAACTTTCACAGCCGACCCTACGGTGACTCCTGCTACGGCGACGCTGAGTTATGGTGAGAACCAGCAGTTCACCGCCACAGGTGCAGCCGCCACGACCACTACGTATGCGGCTTGTACCAAGTACACCTTCAACAGCACGACTCTCTATTATTACAACAACACAGCCTATACCACCGAGGACGCTTACAAGGCAGCGGCAGGAACCACTACCTCTGCTACCATCACCTATACTTGGGCACTCTCGGGAACAGGAACGTCTTACCTCTCCAAGTCAGACAACGGTGCTACCACCACGGTGACGCACTCCATACAGAATACCTCCGACAGCGACAAGACGGCAACCTTGACCGTGACTGCCAAGGCAGGCAGTGTCACCAAGACCGCTACCGCCACTGTGACCGCTACGGCCAAGACACCGACGTCATTGACATTCAATAGCAATGACCTTACGGTGAATGGCACTACTTCATTCCAGTTGCCAGGCACTACGCTGAAGAATTCGCAGACGAGTGCGGCTATATCGGGTACTGTTACTTATACCAGCAGCAATACCAGTGTGGCTACGGTGGACAATACTGGCAAGGTGACCATCAACGGCGCTGGTACGACCACTATCACTGCTAAGTACGCAGGTGATGACACCTATGCTGCCACCACTGCCACACTGACTATTACTGTAGCCAATGTGGATGCTTTGGATGAGGCCAGTACAACAGATATCGCCATCACCCCTGCTACCCAGACACTGGATGTGGGCGAGACAAAGACCTATACCGCGTCAGCATCTATCAAAGCAACTACACGTAAGCGCGATGCCTACCAGACCATTACTGCCGGTGGCAATACTGTCTATAAGCAGGGTGCTAACTATAGTGCAACAGAACCGAAGATCAATATAACCGAAGGTGCTGAAGTGCCTTACACCAGTTTCAACTGGAGCCTGGAAGGCGATAACGGTTATGTGACGCTGAACGATTACTACGTCACCAATAGCAACAGCACCACCGTCACCCGTGCTGCCAACCTCACCGACACCCAGAAGACCGTGACTCTGAAGGTGGCTGCCGTGTATGGCTCCTACAACAAGTCTGCCACCGCCTCCATTGTCATTCCTCTTACATATGTAGATATCGCAGGTATCAGTTGTGATGGCCTTACATTGAATTATGGTGAGAGTGGACAGTTGAATCCGAACACTTGGATCAGTAGTGCTGGAGCCAAATATGTAAGTCTCACATATAGTAGCGCTGATGAAACGATTGCCACTGTGGATGAGAATGGACAAGTTACAGCCACTGGCGTAGGTACTACTGAAATTACTATACAGAGTAAGAAACAGGATGGAACCAATGGTCCTGCATGTACAGCAAATATCACAGTCAACAAACTTGATCTGGAGGCTCCGACTATCACTATTGAAGGTACAGGACGTGTTACTATAACCGACAATAACGACCCATCTATCGGTGCTGAGATTTATTATACTATAGATGGTACCGACCCAACGGCATCCAGCACACTCTATGCCGGGCCATTCTTTGTTACCGGTGGAACCAATGTGAAGGCAATCGCCATCAAGGATGATAACTATAATAATTCTAAAGTAGTGGCTCAGATTTTTGCTACAACAGGTGTTGATGGTGATATAGTAACACTCAACGACTACGAAGACCATAACTGGACATATTATCAGCCTAATGGTGGTGTGAGTACAGACTATAACTATCCAGATAAACTCAGTTCCCCATATCCACGTAATGTGAAGATTACCTATTATGGTAACGGGCTTATGTACACAGGAGCCGATGGCGGTGCAACCACTGAGGCTACCGGTGTTGCGGTAGGCATCGATGCATCAGCAAATACCTTTGTCTATTACAAGACATTAGAGCGTGATGCCAACGACCGTTTCCCATACGAACTGATTCCTAATCCATTCAGCAAACGACCTACCTATAGTAGTGATACTACCACTAAGTGGCGTGGATTCTATAAGTGGCGTGTAAAGACATTGAAGAACGGTGCTATCTATGCTGCTACCAGTGGCGGCTCTGCTTTAGGCGAAGGTTCTCTCCTCGATGCCGAGACACAGTATTATTTCCAACCTACCGACAATGCCAAGACCAATGCCAACAACGCCACTTCCATGGAGGTGGAACTGGAGGCTGTTTGGGCAAGAGCCTACGTGGTTACTGGTGCAGCAAGCAATCTTAATACCTATATCACTTCAAGTTCTTTGCAAGCCGATTCCTATGAGCGCAACTTTGTAGTGCTTACCAGTGGGACATACGCTTCTACTACTGAAGTGAAGAACACTAAACCCGTAACTGTCACCATGGTAACACCTGATGGTGCTACCGACTACCGCAAGAGTACGGTTTATATCAACCCACAGCGCAAGGTTACCCTCGGTGCCGATATGAAGTTTGAGTACATCAACTTCAATGCCACCATTGGTGATGCTCTCACAGGTGACTACTGGACAATGACAGGTAGTAGTTCTACCATGATTTATGCCAACATGAATAACCTCACTATGGGTCGTGGCGTGGACAACACCACCTCTGGCGGACTTGTAGCTTATGAGATAGTAGGATATAACTCCAGTGCACAGACTGAAAGTTATAGCACCACTACTGAGGATTTGATATATAACATACGCATAGAGAGTGGTAACTACCATTTTGCATGCTCTACACAGAACTGGACATTTACCTACAAAGGCGGTGAGGCAAAGATTCGAACCACCTATGGTTGCGACTACGACCGTGCTACAGGTGACAACGACAAGATGAAGATTCGTCGCCGTGTATATGGAGGTAATGGTACAGGATTTACAACTAAGTCCAATATAGGCAAGGAAACCATCACCCATGTGATGAAGAGTGGTCAGTTGGGCTCCGACCTCGAGGTGGGTAATGGTGACTTGAATGGTAGTACGAACTCAACCTTCTATGCGACTGTGTATTTCGGTGTGATTGGCTATCATTGCTACAAATATGTCACATCACAGCCTTCTTATGCTGGTATCCGTTCATTCATTATGGAAGGTGGTATCGTTGGAAACTTGGTTGGTGGTAGTGATAATGGTACAGGTAATGCTACTACCGATGAATCGATACGTATCCGTTTGAAAGGCGGTACAGTACGCGGTGCAATGTATGGCGGTGCTACACAGACCCTCTGTCAGGGAACCCGTACCTTTGTCGTAACAGGTGGTACCGTCAACGGATGGGTAGCTGGAGGTGCCAATGGTACGGCAACGGAGAATGGTATGTTGTCCGCTGCTACCTATATGTATATTGGCGGTAATGCCAACATAAATAGTAATAATAGTACGACCCTTATCAACCGTGCTGTAGGTGGCAATGTCTTCGGTGCTGGTTGTGGCTATGGTGCTTCAAGTTCGTCAGGTCAGGTCTCATTAGGTACCAACGTTGTTGTTGCCGACGATGCCTATATTGAGCGTGGTGTCTACGGAGGAGGTTCCTATGGTTACACCGAGGCAACTTCCAACCTTTGGATTACTGGTGGCCACGTAGAAGGCAAGAAGGGCGGTGTGAACGGCACTTCATATGATGCCAATATCCTGGGCGGTGTGTATGGCGGTGCCTGTCAGAACAAGGGTGGCAATGCCAACATCTATATGACCGGTGGTAAGGTAGAAGGTGGAGTCTTCGGCGGAAGCAACAGTTCCGGTACCCTCTCCGGCTACACCAACATCCATATCGATGGCGGTCAGGTAGGAACTGAGACTGCTACTGCCAATGTACATGGAGGTGGTTATGGTTCAAGCACTGTGGTCAGCGGAAATGTCGATATCACTCTCGGTACCAAGACTGATGGAGAGAAGGACTACACAACAGAAGGCGATGCAGTTATCTATGGTGATGTCTATGGTGGTTCGGCTCTGGGTAAGGTGAACGGCACTGCTGCTAATACAACATATCATACCAATGTAACCCTCAATGCAGGAACTATCAATGGTTCTCTCTATGGTGGTGCACTTGGTGATGCTTCAACTGCTGCCAATGTATATGCTCCTGTTGCAGTAAAGGTTTATGGTGGTTCAGTTAAGAAGACAGACGAGAACGGTGCCAACGGTTCTGGTGGTGTATATGGTGCTAACAATATTAATGGTGCTCCGCAAAGTAGTGTAACAGTAGATATTTATGGCACCGACCCTGTTCCGGGAGAAAATCAATATGCTCTCTATGCCGTTTATGGTGGTGGTAACAAGGCTAACTATACTTATGGTAATGGTTATCCGAAGGTGACAGTCCATAACTGCGACAACTCTATTGAATATGTTTATGGTGGTGGTAATGCAGCAGCAGTTTCTGCAACCGATGTCACTATCTATGGCGGTAATATTATAGGTAATGTATTTGGTGGTGGTAATGGTACTGTCTCTGCTGCCAATGTCAATGGTAATGCCACTACGAAGATTTATGGCGGTACTATCCTCAATGTATATGGTGGTAGCAATACCAATGGTACTATCAGTGGTACTATCAGTGTAACCGCTGATGAGACAGGTGAGACTGGCCACGATGCATGTAAGATAAATGTTACCGACCTCTATGGCGGTGGTAATAAGGCAGCCAGTGCAGCAGGTAATATCACTATCGGTTGTGCTGATCATATAGGAACAGTCTATGGTGGTGCTAACCAAGCCGACATTACAGGTGATATCAACCTCAGCATCACTTCTGGTCATATCGACAATGTCTTTGGTGGTAACAACAACAGTGGAACTATCAATGGCAATATCACTGTCACTGTTAACGATGCTAAGAAGGACTGTGGTATGGTTGTTGGCAATGTATATGGCGGTGGAAATCTCGCAGCATTCACTGGCAATCCTACTGTGAATATCCTTAATGGTAATCTCACTGGCAGTGTGTTTGGTGGAGGTAAGGGTACTACTGCTGTTGTAACAGGCAACCCAAGCGTAAATGTAGGTGACTGGGAGGGCGACCATGCTGTCACAGTTGCCGGCAGTATATACGGCGGTGGAGATGAGGCTGCCGTAGAAGGTAATCCTACAGTAATTATCCGCGATTGTCAGACAGAGATTGGTGGTGACCTCTATGGTGGCGGTAACGCAGCACCTACGTATTCTACCAACACCACTATGTGGGGTGGAACTGTGAAGGGTAATGTCTTTGGTGGAGGAAATGGTTCTAACTTAGAGAAACCAGGTGCTAACATCGGATACGCAAGTGACAATACGACAAAGGCTGGTACAGGTAACTCCGTGATGAATGTCTATGGCGGAACAGTAGGAACATGGACTTATCCTGACGGAATTCCAACATGTGTCGACAATACTGGCGGAATCTTTGGTGGTAGTAATACTAATGGAAATATAGCAGGTACAGCCACACTCACCATTGATAAGGTGAAGTGTACAGAGACTGGTGCAAGTCAATGCGATATGAGAGTTCTTGAAGTCTATGGAGCAGGAAACAAAGCCGCATTCGATGGTAAAGGACTCGTCTTCAACCTCGGTTGTGTTGAAAATCTTGACTATGTGTATGGTGGTGCCAAGGCAGCCGACCTCAATCTCAATGGTGGCGAACTCAATCTTCTCATTACCAGTGGTACGTTCAAGGGCATCTTCGGAGGAAACAACCTCAGCGGTAATCTCAATGGTAAGGTAACAGTTACAATCGATGAAACAGGTTGTTCTCCAATTATTATTGATGAAGTCTATGGTGCAGGAAACCTTGCTCCGTATGAGGGTAATCCTAAAGTAAAGGTCATCTCTTGTACCAGCATAGGTAAGGTATTCGGTGGTGGACTTGGAACTGGAGCCGTTGTAAATGGTAACCCAAGTGTAGATGTCCAGATGATACCGGGTAATTATGCTGAACAGGCATTAGGCAGTGCAAGTGCTATTGGTGCCATTGGTTATGTCTATGGTGGTGGTAATGCTGCTGCCGTGACTGGAAATACAACGGTCAATGTAGCAACCGACGCTACAGTTAAGCATACCGATGGTACGGGTACAGCAACAGCACCAAGTGCCAATATCACTGGCAATGTCTATGGCGGTGGTAACGAAGCCAACGTAAGTGGTAAGACCAACGTAACCATAGGACAGCCAGCCAACTGATAAAAGTAGATAATCACGTTTACATTCCCCCTTTCTGATACCAGGAAGGGGGAATGTGTGTGTGGTAGCAAGGGATTCTCTAAAATTCTGAAAAAAATTTTTGGTTTGATATAATAAATCGGGATTTTTTACGTTATATGTGTGTAAAGAGGTTAGAGGGGAGAGGTTTTGGCACAATTAAATTGTGCCGATATAGACACGGTGAGAGGTTAGAGAGTTAGTTATATACCGAAAGAATTTGAATTTGCCTATGCAACATTTTACACACAGTCAGTCCGTTCAGGATTTCTTAGATTTTGATTTCGACAGCATGCCCCATCTGCATGCCAGTGAAGATTCTCTGTTTCTTGTCCGGTTGTTAGCCCGGGCATACAATCCAGCAGTTTGAATTTCGACAGAATACTGAAACTCTTGGGCAATCACCCAGGAGTGCAGGAACTTGCGCGTTCACTTTCCGAGGGAGGAGGTGACGTGGTGGTCGATGGACTTAATGGTTCATCGGCTGCACTTGTATTTGCTGCGTTGAACGGCAGAGAGAGTGGTAATCGCCTTTTCCTTTATATCATGGACGACGAGGAAGAGGCAGGGTATTTCTATCATGACTTGAATCAGGTAATGAGGAGTTCAAGGGGTCAAGTGGTTGAGGGGGCTGCACAATTAAATTGTGCACATATAGACACGATTCAGAGGGGTTCTGAGGGTGCTGATGGGGAGGTGATGTTCTACCCTTCGTCTTTCCGTCAGACCATGCGCAATCAACATAAGGATTCCGCTAATGAGGTGTTGCGAACTGATGTGCTTGTGGCACTTACTAAGAATGCTCTTCAACCTGCTACCACTTTGCATATAGTTACTTACCCCGAGGCAGTGAAGGAGATGGTAGTGCCGTCAAAGGAACTGACATCAAATACACTGACACTGAAGGTGGGTGAGAGTTACGACCTTGCAGATATGGAATCCTTCCTTGCTGACTTGGGATTCGTGAGGGTGGATTATGTGTATGAACCAGGGCAATATGCAGTGCGAGGCAGTATAATCGATATCTATTCTTTTAGCAGCGAGACTCCATACCGTATTGACTTCTTTGGTGATGAGGTTGACAGCATACGTCTTTTCGATATCCAGACTCAGTTGTCGGAAACTAAGGTGGACAGTGTTGCCATAGTGCCCGAACTGCGTACACAAGAGGCTGCACAATCAAATTGTGCAGATATAGACACGATTCAGAGGGGGGCTGAGAGTTCCAGGGATTCCGGAGTTCAAGAGTTCGTCCCCTTTACGGATTATCTGCCACAGGATGTGGTGATGGTGATGAACGACAGGAAGTTTGTGGAGGACAGGACCGAGATGGACTTCAGCCAGTACCGCAAGGTGATGATGGAGGGGGCGAGTGGTGCAAGGGTTCAAGGGTTCAATGGTTCAAGGGGGCAAGAGTTCCAGAGTTCCAGAGTTCCAGAGTTCCAAGAGGTTCATTTTCATACATCGCGTCAGCCGTTGTTCCACAAGAACTTCGACCTTATGCGCGAGGAACTTGGTCGTTTGGAGAGAGAAGGATATAAAATTCATCTCTGTGCCGACAACGACAAGCAACTCAAACGTCTTCGTGAGATATTTCCCGACATAAAATTCCATTCTGTGTGTCAGACACTCCACGCTGGGTTTACCGACCACGACCAGAAGTGCTGTTATTTCACCGACCACCAGATATTCGACCGTTACCATAAGTACAGTCTTAAGAGCGACAATGCCCGTAGGGGTAAGGTGGCACTCACACTGAAGGAAATCCAACAGTTCGAGATTGGCGATTATGTAGTCCATATCGACCATGGAGTAGGTCGTTTTGGTGGACTGGTCAGGGTGGAGGAGAATGGTACGATGCAGGAGAAGATAATGATTACATACAAGAACGAAGATACCGTGTATGTGTCTATCCATGCCCTGCACAAACTGTCGAAATACAAAGGCAAGGACGGTGAACCGCCGAAACTATCCCGATTGGGTACAGGAGCCTGGGAGCGGATGAAGGAGAGGGTGAAGACTCAGGTGAAAGATATTGCCCGCGACCTTATCCGTCTGTATGCCCAACGACAGAAAGAGGAAGGCTTTGCCTTCAGTCCCGACGGATATATGCAGCATGAATTGGAGAGTTCGTTTATGTATGAGGACACTCCCGACCAGTTCAAGGCCACCCAGGATGTGAAAGCCGATATGGAAAAGGTGCAGCCAATGGACCGCCTTATCTGTGGTGATGTAGGGTTTGGCAAAACCGAAGTGGCAGTTCGTGCCGCATTCAAAGCAGCCACCGATGGTAAGCAAGTCGCTGTGTTGGTACCTACCACAGTACTGGCCTATCAGCATTATCAGACCTTCTCCGACCGACTCAAGGACTTTCCTGTAAGGGTTGACTATATAAGCAGGGCACGGACGGCAACACAGTTGAAGTCCATCCTTGCCGACCTCGAGGCGGGGAAGATAGATATAATAATAGGTACGCATAAACTGATAGGCAAATCGGTTAAGTTCAAGGACTTAGGACTTTTGGTAATTGACGAGGAACAGAAATTCGGTGTTGCGGTAAAGGAGAAACTTCGTCAGATGAAGACCAATGTGGATACCATCACTATGACCGCCACACCTATCCCACGCACACTTCAGTTCTCGTTGATGGGAGCCAGGGATCTGAGTATCATCCAGACCCCACCATCCAACCGTTACCCCATCCAGACCGAGATAGAATGTCTGAGTGAGGAAGTGGTGAGGGATGCCATCAATTTCGAAATGAGCCGTAACGGTCAGGTGTTCTTTGTAAACAACAAGATTAGTAACCTGCCCGAACTCGAGGCTATGATACACCGTTGTGTACCGGATGCCAGGGTATGTATAGGTCATGGAAGGATGAATCCTGCCGAACTCGAAGAGGTAGTCTTCGATTTTATGAACTACGACTACGACGTGATGCTCTCTACCACCATAGTAGAGAATGGTATCGACATTCCGAATGCCAATACTATCATCATCAATTCAGCCCACACCTACGGACTCAGCGATCTCCATCAGATGCGGGGCCGTGTGGGCAGAAGCAACAAAAAAGCATTCTGTTATCTGCTTGCCCCTCCACTTGCGGCACTTCATGACGATGCACGCCGACGACTGAAGGCATTGGAGAATTTCTCCGACTTGGGTATGGGACTTCAGATTGCCATGCAAGACCTCGACATACGTGGAGCAGGTAATTTGCTTGGAGCAGAACAGAGTGGGTTTATTGCCGACTTAGGCTATGAAACCTACCAGAAGGTGCTGAAGGAGGCGATGAGCGAGTTGAGGGCGGAAGAGTTCAATGGGGTAAATGGTTCAAGTAGTTCAAAGGAGCAGGAGATGGGTGATACGAACTGGTTCCTGAGCCAGTCGAAGGAGGAGATGCCACCGGTGCATAAGTGGGTGGATGATGTGGTGATAGAAAGTGACCTTCCGGCATATTTCCACGACGACTATGTACCTACAAGTGGGGAGAGGATTTCACTGTACCGCGAACTCGACTCCCTTGAGACTGCCGAACAATTGGAAGCATATAAGGTCAGGCTCATAGACCGCTTCGGTCTGGTGACTCCAGAGGCAGAGGAACTGATAAACATCATGCCACTGAAATGGGCAGCCTGCCGATTGGGTGTGGAGAGGGTGACGATGAAGGAGGGCAGGATGTTGCTGTTCTTGGTGAGCGACTTCACCAGTCCTTATTATATGAGTGAAGCCTTCGGCAAAGTGATTTCCTATCTTACGTCCCATTCCCGTCAGACCAAACTCCGTGACGGTGAAAAACGGTCATTGCTGATAAAGGATGTGAAGTCCGTTGCCCAGGCACTGGCCATATTGCAAGAGATAGAAAGACAATAGCACAACTATTTTAGGGTATATGTTTTCTTGACATAGGACACCCTTTTTCTCGCCAGGATATATGTTTTTTCACGCTAAACTATATACCCCGTTACACTATGCTGTATTGCTACCTTTCACCAATTGGTCAATTCGTGTTCACCAATTGGTCAATTCGTGCGCACCAATTGGTCAATTCGTGCGCACCAATTGGTCAATTCGTGAAAAGCAACTATATATGATAGTGTGGAAAACTGTATATCCCGTGTCGGTAAGCGGTACTGGTTGTCGAGGTATGATATATATATTAATTTTTACAAAAAATAGTCTTAGATTTGTTGTATTATAAAAATTTTGCTTAACTTTGCCAGTGGATATACAAAACCGATATGAACGACAGCATAGTAATTATTCCTACCTATAACGAAAAGGAGAATATTGAGAAGATTATCCGTGCAGTCTTTGCACTGGAGAAAGCATTCCATATCTTGGTAATAGATGATGGAAGTCCTGACGGAACGGCCTCAATAGTCAAGCGACTGATTGCAGAGGAATTTGCCGACCGTCTGTTTATCGTTGAGCGTTCGGGTAAGTTGGGATTGGGCACAGCCTATATTGTAGGTTTCAAATGGGGGCTGGACCATGGTTATGACTATGTGTTTGAGATGGATGCCGACTTCTCTCATGATCCCAACGACCTGCCACGGCTGTATGCCGCATGTCACGACGAAGGCAATGACGTGGCAATTGGTTCGCGCTATATTACTGGAGTAAATGTGGTCAACTGGCCTATGGGCAGGGTACTGATGTCGTATTTCGCATCGAAGTATGTGAGATTTGTGACGGGAGTGAATATCCACGACACTACAGCCGGATTTGTATGTTACCGCAGGAAAGTATTGGAGACAATAAAACTCGATCAGATACGCTTCAAGGGCTATGCTTTCCAGATAGAAATGAAATATACAGCCTATAAGTTGGGGTATAAGATAAAGGAAGTTCCAGTAATCTTTGTCAACAGAGTGGAAGGTACTTCGAAGATGAGTGGCGGTATATTCAGTGAGGCGTTATTGGGTGTGATACGACTGAGGCTGGGGATTTAGGTTAGAGATTAGAGGTTAGAGGTTAGAGAGGTCAAGGGATATGAGGACGGTTATTCATAATGCAACGATAGTTAACGAGGGGAAATGCTTCGTTGGATATGTTGTGGTTGAAGATGAATTTATCGTTGACGTAAGGAAGTGTCCGGAGTCCAGAGTGCAAGAGTTCAGGAGTTCAATAAGTGCAGAGATGCAGAAAGCCGACAAGGTAATAGACGCCAAAGGACTCTATCTGATGCCAGGAGTGATAGACGACCACGTTCATTTCCGTGAACCGGGACTGACACAGAAAGGCGATATATCTACCGAGAGCCGTTCGGCTGCCGCAGGAGGAGTGACATCGTATATGGATATGCCTAATACCGTTCCTGCTACCACTACATTGAAATTGCTCGAAGATAAATTCCAATTGGCAGAGGAGAAGAGTTTGGTGAACTATTCCTTCTTCTTCGGAGGAACCAAGAAGAATATAGAATTGCTCAAACGTCTTGACCCTCACAAGGTATGTGGGGTGAAGGTGTATATGGATAACGACAGCCTTGGTAAGAAACCAGCCAAACAGGATAAGACCCTGAGGGCTATCATGGAACAGTCGCCAGTGCTGGTGATGGTTCATTGCGAAGACCGTAACACCATAAAGCAGAATATCAAACTGTTGATGAAGCGCTACAAAGGTCAGAACGACTTCCCTGTGCGCTATCATTCCAGGATATGTAATGCTGACGCATGTTTCAATGCCACTTTGAGGGCAGTGATGGTAGCCAAGGAGACAGGAGCCAGACTGCATGTGGCACAGGTGTCGTCGGAGAAAGAACTGTGGCTTTTCCAAAATACTCCGCTTGCAGGGAAACGCATTACCGCAGAGGCATGTATAGCCAATCTGATGTTCTGTACAGAGGATTACGACTGGCTCGGAACCCGGATAAAGACCGACCCAGCCGTGAAATCGTCGGAAGACAGGGAGGCGCTGAGGAAAGGCATCACCTTCGGACTGATTGATGTAGTGTCGTCCGATCATGCACCCCATCTGCTGAGCGACAAGGTAGGTGGTGCACTGACGGCGGCATCAGGAATGCCGTTGATTCAGGTGTCGCTCGTGTCGATGCTGGAACTATGTGACAAGGGCGTGCTGCCTATTGAGAAAGTAGTGGAACTGATGTGTCATAATCCTGCCATTATCTATAAGATTGACCGACGCGGATATATCCGCAAAGGTTATTATGCCGACCTTGTGCTGCTTGATCCCGAAGCCTATTGGCAGGTGAGAGGTGAGAAATACTATGCCAAGTGTGGATGGTCGCCTATGGACGAACATACTTTCAAATGGAGAGTAAGACGTACTATGGTCAATGGAAAGACAGTGTTTGAGGATGGAGAAATCGTTGAAGGAGTGAGGGGAATGAGGTTAGAGTTTGGAGGTTAGAGAGGTGAGAGCAGTAAAAAGATTAATGATGTGGGTGTTGGCAGTAGTTATATGTGTGGCAGTGATAGTGGTCTTCGGTTATGCGTATGGCAGTCGGCATTTTGTGGTCAAGGAACAGACTCTGTGGTTTGATGATCTGCCAGATGCGTTTGACGGATATCGGATACTCCAGTTCTCTGACTTCCACGCAGGAGCATTCCACATGGGACACGATGATGATGTGGAGAAGATAGTGGAGATGATCAATGCCCAAGGATGTGATATGGTATGCTTCACAGGTGACTTGGTGACACGCAGTGCAAAAGAACTTGAGGGATTTGAACAAGCCCTGTCACAGATTCAGGCACCTGACGGAGTATATTCCATTATGGGAAATCATGACTATGCTATGTATAACCATGGTTGGTCGGTGGGCAGACGGAAGAATGACATACAGGAACTTCAGAGGAAGGAACGGGCGTTCGGATGGAATTTGTTGCTCAACGAACACCAAAAGGTATATCGAGATGGTGACAGTATTGCTGTGATTGGGATAGAGAACGACGGAACTCCACCCCATTTCCCACAGTTCGGTGACTTGGAGAAGGCCTCAGAAGGACTTGCTGACGGAGAGTTCAAGATACTACTTTCGCATGACCCTACATCGTGGCAAAGACATGTGTTGACTCAATCGGATGTGCAACTGACACTGTCGGGGCATACCCATGCCGGTCAGTTTAAGATGTTCGGGTGGTCGGTTGTAGCAAATGTATATGACGAATGGAGTGGTGCGTATGAGATGGATGGACAGCAGTTGTTCGTGTCGGAAGGAGTGGGCTGTGTGCCGTTTCCTTACAGAATAGGCGCCTGGCCAGAAGTGAATGTGATAACGTTGAAAAGATTAGAGATACGAGATTAGAGATACGAGTTTTAGAGATGATATTATATAAGATATATAGTTTTTGCATTGCGCTGCCATTGTTTGTGTTGGATACAATATTCACATCATTGGCATCTGCGTTCGGAACATTGTTTCCGAATGCTGATGTGATATACACTAAAGTGGTGAAATGGTGGGGAAAGAAGACATGTAAACTCTTCCTCCTGCCTATAACAACGGAAGGCTTGGATATGCTCGACGAGAAGCAGTCGTATGTGTTCATTGCCAATCATCAGGGCTACTTAGACATATTCCTTTGTTATGGATACCTGAACCACGACATCAAATGGATGATGAAGGAATATCTGAAGAAAATACCATTCGTGGGGTGGGCATGTGAGAAGACACGTCAGGTGTTTGTGGGTGACAGTCGTTCGTCTATTCAAGAGGCCATAGAACAATCGAAACAGACCCTACAAAGCGGTATGTCGATGGTGATATTCCCCGAAGGGACACGTACCCACGACGGACGGATGCAGGAATTCAAGCGTGGAGCATTTATGCTTGCCAACGACATAGAACTCCCGATAGTGCCATTGACCATAAAAGGGTCGTATGAGGCATTCAGCAGAACGGCAAAGTCGGTAAGCCGACATAGGCTCACCCTTATAGCCCATAAGCCGATAACGGTGGAGGAACGCAAAGGCAAACCCACAAAACAACTGATGCAAGAAGTGTTTGATATAGTAAATTCTGACTTATGAAAGATATAGAAGACTACGGACTGGATATGCACTGCTGCATGATTCTGGAAGAATATAGGGAAGCACTGCCTATATTAGAAAAGATGCAGGAAATCGTGCTGAAGAAACTGAAGGAGTGTCTGAAGAAGAATGGTATCTATGTCACAGGCATCGAAGGCAGAATAAAGCAAGAGGCAAGTCTGGCAGGCAAACTCGAACTGAAAGGGAATAAATATGCCACTTTGACCGACCTGACTGATATTTTCGGTGCAAGGGTTATTACTTTCTATAACGATGATGTAGATAAGATATCTGCCTTGGTGGAGAAAATATTCGATATAGACTGGAAGAACTCAGTTGACAAACGCAGAACCCACGAACTGAATAGTTTCGGATATATGTCACTCCACTATATCTGTCGGGTGCCGAAGACGCTCTTCTTTGATGAGTCGATGCCTCAGTTGAATGAATTCCGTTTTGAACTGCAGATGCGGACCGCATTGCAGCATGTGTGGGCAAATATGTACCACGATATAGGGTATAAGGCAGGAATAGAGGTTCCGATAGAACATCTGCGGACACTCAACCGTCTGGCAGGAATGTTGGAATTGGCTGATGACGAGTTCTGCAGGATACGTTCCACGGTAAACGAATACCGATATAAGGTAGAGGCATTGGTCAAGGACGGGAAGTTTGAGGAAGTGATGCTCGATGGAGACTCCTTCAGCAAGTATCTGCAACTCGAACCATTCAAACGTCTTACTGAGAAGATAGCCGCCATTAACCAGGCAGAGATACATCAAACCACTATGATGCCGTTCCTTAAGGTGTTTATGAAACTCGGTTTCAAGACTCTTGGCGACATAGAAAGACTCATACACGACTATTCCGATGCAGCATACCAACTGGCACTGCATCAGATAGGCGGTACAGACCTGGATATAGTGGCGTCAAACATAGGTGCACAGAACCTGTGTATAGTCTATCAACTGAAGACAGGAGCCGGACTGCAGGGAATGACGAAATTCTTTGATACCATTACTGGAGAATCTCCGTACAATGCCGACAGAGCAAAACGGATATTGGATATGGCGGAGAAGATAGGAGTTTAAGGGGTTAAGAAGGGGAAGAGGTTAAGAGGTTAAGAAGGTTAGGAGGTTAATAAATATAAATAGAATTATGGCTAACAAATACATGGACAGTACGCTATTAGACAAGGCGATTATATATGCCGTCAAAGCACACGCAAATACAGAGCGCAGAGGTAAGGGATTTCCTTATATAGTTCACCCAATGGAGGCGATGGAGATAGTTGCTACAATTACATCCGACCAGGAATTATTGGCAGCAGCAGCATTGCACGATGTGGTGGAGGATACGGATGTCACTATAGAGGAGATACGCGAGCAGTTTGGCGATAAGGTGGCTGCATTGGTTGCCACTGAAAGTGAGGAAGAGGTAAAAGACAAGAGTCTGTCGGAATCATGGCACGAACGCAAGCAGGCAGCCATCGACCGATTGGCTGAGGCTTCGTATGAAGGAAAGATAGTGGCATTGGGTGACAAACTGTCGAATATGCGGGCAATCTACCGTGACTGGATGGTAATAGGCGACCAACTATGGAACCGTTTCCATTGCAGCGACCCACGTGAGCACGAATGGCACTACCGTGGCCTTGCTACATCACTGAGTGACCTGGTAGGTACTTTTGCATACAATGAGTTTACAGACTTGATTGGAAAAGTATTCGGTGAACCAAAGCCAGAACTGGTGAATATGGATGAATGGGAAGAGAGCGGCGACGGATTTACAGCTATCAGTTACAACCACAAGGACGGAAAGCGGATGATGAAACTATACGCTGACTTTATACCGACAGATGTACCAGCCAAGGAACTGAATGCAACATGGAAAATTCAGCGCTTAGGACTGACTATCCCTTCTGCATACAGACTTGTCACCGATGGAAAGCGAGTGGGAGTGGAGTTTGAAAGGATAACACCGAAGAAATCGTTTGCCAGAGCAATAAGCAACGAACCGGATAGTTGGCAGTTCTATGCCGATGAATTTGCAAAGGAAGTGGCAAAACTACATTCCACAAGATGCGACACAACAGCATTCCCAAATGTGAAGGATATATACAGAAATATAGTCAAGGAGAATCCTAACCTCACAGGAGAGCAGAAGGATGTGATATATAAGTTTATCAATGATGTGCCTGACTGCGATACATGTGTTCATGGTGATCTGCATATAGGCAATATCATCACCAATGGAGAGAAGAACTACTGGATTGACCTTGGAGACTTTGCATACGGACATCCTTATTTCGACCTTGCATGTCTGCATCTGCAATGCAGGGCGTTGCCAGATGAACTGATATACCATCTCTACCACATTTCCAGAGAGCAGATGAGGGCAGTAGGTGACAGGGTGATGAAACATTTCTTCCCGGATGCAGAAGGGTATGAGGATATAAAGAAAACCCTTGATCCGTTTGCTGCATTGTATATGATTGGGTATGACAATAAAGGCAAGATGATGCCTGAAATGAGAATTTTCATTAATAAGGCATTTGGGTTCTAAATAGTAAATAGCAAATAATAAATGGTACCTCTCAAGAACTCTTTTTCCACGCGTCTGAGCCTATATGTGATTATAATCACTATGGTGCTGTTCACACTTGGCATGTTCCTTGTGTGGCACAGTTCATGTGACATTATAACTAAGGAGGCGAAGAGCAATGCTGCAAATATGCTTGATGCGACAATCGGAGACATAGAGATGATATTGTCGAATGTGGAGGCAGCAACCCAGAACTCCGTATGGGTAGTTAAGGAGCACAAAGACTCCCCAGAGTATATGTACAATATCACGGAAGCATTAGTGAAGGATAATCCGAATATAGTAGGAAGTACGATTGCTTTTGTTCCGTATTATTTCAAGACGATAGGCAAATTCTATTCACCTTATACCCATATAGACGCAGACAGTGTGATACATTCGTTCCAGTTGGGAACCGAAGAATATAATTATCCTGAAAGCGATTGGTTTAAGACACCCGTGGAGACGATGTGTCCGCATTGGAGCGAACCATACTTTGATGAAGGTGGCGGTCAGGTGATGATGACAACCTATTCAGTTCCAATAACAGATGAGAAGGGTAAGGTGTTTGCTGTAATCACCGCCGATGTGTCGCTTACCAATCTTACAGAAATAGTTGATGCTACCAGACCATACGATAATTCCTATGCAGCACTTGTGTCGAGCGGAGGAGTATTTATCGCACATACCGATACGTCCTATATATTGAAGCGTACACTTAAGTCTGTGGCAGATGAGTTTGCCAACGGATTTACGGACGTGTATGATGGTATCATGAATCATCAGACGGGTATAGGCGAACGATATATTGATGGGAATAGGGTATTTGTAGTTTACGGTCCGGTATTTAATGGGTGGGGAGCATTTATAGCCTGTAGGTATGTCGATGTGTTGGCAGATGTGGAAACGATGCGGCTTGTGGTGCAGTTGATTATTGTGTTAGGACTGATTCTGATATTCTTATGTTGTGTGCTGACGGTAAGGAAACTCACCAAACCGATAAAAGAATTCTCCAATTATGCCCTTGAAATAGCCAGTGGACACTTTGAAGCAACACTGCCACAGGTGACCAGCAAAGATGAAATAAAAGACTTGCATGACTCGTTGGGGTTTATGCAGAAGTCGCTCAAACAACTCGAGGAAACCACAGCCGCCAAGCAACGCTTTGAGAGTGAACTGAATATCGCAAGGAACATACAATTAGGTTTGCTCCCGAGAGATTACCCTCAGAATCTTCACGCCATGCTTGTCCCAGCCAAAGAGGTGGGAGGCGACCTTTACGACTTTGCCGTTACTTCCGAGCATATGTATTTTTCTATAGGAGATGTATCGGGCAAAGGTGTGCCGGCAGCATTGTTTATGGCAATAACGAGAAGTGCCCTGAGATTTTCCAGCGGTCTCCATCTCCCTATGGGCGAGGTAATGAAACGGGTGAATATGGCGGTCAATGAGAACAACGATACGGATATGTTTGTTACTCTCTTTGTGGGAAAGCTCAATCTGAAGACAGGGCATCTGCAATATTGTAATGCCGGACATAATCCTATCGTGATAGTACAACCAGATGGGAAAGCAGAATATCTGCATTCAAAACCTAACTTAGCAGCAGGACTCGTTCCAGACTTTGAGTATCAGGGTGAAGAGATGGATTTGGCTCCAGGTACACGACTTATTCTTTATACTGACGGAGTAACGGAAGCAGAAAGAAATGATTATGCTCAATATGGTGAGCAAAGATTGCTCGATTTTGCAGTGTCCCACTCGGATGCAGAACCGCAGGAATTTACTGAACGGCTCTATGCTGATGTAAGGGAATTTGCTGATGGAGCAGTACAGAACGATGATATTACTATAATGACAATAGACTATGGAAAAACGATTTGACCCAATAAAGAACAAGAGTTCGGAGATTATTGAATGGGTGATGCAATCACCTGAATTACCACAAGACGAAGGTTTACAGTTCAAGATTCGTCTGTGTGTGGAGGAGATAGTGGAGAATGTGGTGAATTATGCCTACGATGACGGTTGCGGATATATGTTGGTTACAGTAAATAATAAAGACGGCAAACTGGAATTTTCGTTCCAGGATGATGGTGTGCCGTTCAATCCGCTCGAGAAAGAAGACCCGGATATAACAGCATCGGCTGAGGAACGTCCGGTGGGAGGACTGGGCATTTATATCTGTAAGCAGATGATGGACGAGATGTCGTACTCTTATACTAACGGATGTAATCAACTTACAATGAAGATGGGTATTTAGGTTAGAGGTTAGAGATTAGGGGATTTAAATGTATAACCAAAATAAAACAGAAACAATATGCAAGTAACAATTAACAAGCAGG
>R15__coassemble_426_pt1 | contig 42185 bp, 35 predicted proteins | sample R15__metabat2_low_PE_001 | metagenome-assembled genome bin R15
TATCGCTCCAGAGGAGTTAGCGAAGCGACTTTAGATTTATCTCTCCAGAGGAGTTAGCGAAGCGACTTTAGATTTATCTCTCCAGAGGAGTTTTCTAGAAGAGAATCCTCCCAGCAAGCCTCCCCCCTAACCCCTCCAAACCATATATCTTATCAGCCCAACTTGTACCCCCCAACAGAATACACTGTATCGCCTACGTTTACAACTTGGTCAAGTTGTGTTCACAACTTGGTCAAGTCACGCGCACAACTTGGTCAAGTTGTGAAAAGGAATTATGTATCCCATCACCATAATATATAGGTGCCGGTCCGAAATACCATATATCCCGCTACGGAAAAGAATAGGTCTGACAAAAATGTCAGAGGTGATCAAAACTTTTTAATCTGCAATACTTTTTGGCAGAAAAGTTTGGATGGATGGCATAGGGCTTCTTTTATGGGGTGGTGTATGTGAAATTGATTCTGCTATAATTATTAGTGTTTAGATATATTATCCAAAGGGGTCTTTATGTGTGCCTGGGTTTGTGAGTGGGTGCGTTAGTTTGTTATGAGGCATGTGCGGATTATATGAATGGGGGTCTTTGCTATTGGTTTACGAGTATGCGGCCGTCGGTGGTGATGCCTTCGGCGGAGAGGTGGATTTCTTTGGCGGTGAGGTTGTTGTAGAATTCTATCTTGGCGTTGCCTTGAGTATCGGTTACTACATTTGGATCCCAGAAAAGTGTGCGGCGCAGATTTTCGAGTGGGGGGAGTACATTGAGGTCTTCTTGTTGGAATACTTGGGGTTCGTTATAGCCTTGGAACCGTGTGCGGCGAAGTCCTTTCTGACTTTCTGAGGTGAAGATATGCTGGCGGTAGAGGTATATGCGCACGTAGCTTTCTTCTTCTTTGGGACTCCATGGTACGATATATATGGCTTTCAATTCGTCCATATCTACGGGAAAGTCGATATTTCCACTGAAGAGGTCTTTGCCTTCACTGAGGAGTCGCTGTACGGTTGAGGAGTCCATATAGTTGAAATGACTGGCGTCGCTGGTTCCTTCGCCGAGTCCGTTGTCGATTATCCAACGTATTTTCCTGCCTCCATATGCCATTCCGCCTTCCCACTGCTGGGTGTCGATGGTGGTGAGGGCTGTTGCCTGTGGGTTGTTGGGGTCTTTGACTCGGATGAAGTCGATGCTGCTGAGTTGTGGGAGTGTGGATGGATGGGGTCTGCCAAAGAGTGGGTTTCTCATTGCGAGGAATTGGAATACGGTTGGCTTTGGTTCTCCTTTGTCGAGGATTTTGTCGAGTTCCTGTGGTGCATTGTAGTAGATACTTGCCCAATGGCGTCCGGTGCTTTGGTTGTACCATTGGATATTGTCGCTGCTGGTCCAGTATTTCTTTGCTTTTACGGTGACCTGTGGGATGACTTGTACTCGGTCGGTGAGTGGTCGCATATCTTCTTTAGTATCATCTTTTGTCGGGTCGTTATTGGTCTTGGCGTATGCATTTGCGACTCCTTTGGGGATTACTCTTGTCTCGTCGGGGGTGATGAAGCGTGGTGATGGTGCAAACTGTCGGTCGATACCTACATAGAAGGTCTTTCGCTTGTCGTTTATCTTGGTGAAGATTTGGAGTGACCAGTCGCCGCTTATATCTGGGAGGTTGAGGATGTAGTTGCCGAGGGAGTCGGTGGTGGTGGTGCCTCGCATATTCTGTCCTTTGGTGTTGAAGAGATAGGTTTCTACTTCTACATTGCCGACTGGGTTTTTCTTCCTGTATTCGTGGAGTTGGCCGTAGAGATAGAGTTGGTCTTCTATTGGTTGTACGGTGTCGAACCATCGTTTGCCTGTCATGAGATTCCAGTCGTAGCGTCGCCACCCTTGTACCATCATAAGGAGGTCGGCTGCTTTGCGGTGCTGCTCGTCGTCGCTTTCGAAGTAGTAGTCTATATCGGCTATATACCCTTTGACGTCGCTGCTGAGGAGCATCCATGTCTTGGCGTTTCCTTCTCTGCCACTTGTCATCGAACCGAAGTCGAGTGCGGAGAATGAGAAGGTGGTATTGGGTGCTGCATGGGCTTGCAACTGTACTACCGAACATGGGCTTATATCTTTCGATATTGGTGTGAAGGTGATGCTGTCGGCTTTATCGGGTTTCGGACAGATAAAGAAGAGTCGTTCGGCGAGGATTTGTCCTTCTTCTGTGAATACTGTTATCTGGTTGACTCCGGCAGGCATGGTCTCGCGGAGCAGGGAGAGTTCGATGAGGGGTGCGGCTTCCATTGTGTCGCAGGCTATGATGGCGCCGTCGTGGATGACTGCATAACCGATATTCTGTCCGACGATATCGCCCTGGCTCATGAGTTGCATGGTCATTTCGTCGCTTACCACATCGAGGTGCATCGAGCATCCTTCTGCCTTTACCTGAGGGAGTGGGAAGGTCTGTTGTTTACCGGCATGGTTCTTCATGGCGAGACTGAGCCCTTCGCCTGTAGGCACAATCTCGAATACTCCCCTACCTGTGGAGTCGGTCTCTACGCTGCACAGTTTATTTCCTGCCTCATCGGTGATATCGCCTTTGCCGCAGTAGGCGGAACCATTATCATCAATGACGGTGAATGCCACTCGGCTTTTCAGTCCGCTGACTAAGTCTCCTCCTTCGGGATAGAAATGTGCAGAAATGAGTTTCGGAGTGTCGTTGGTGTAGATACCGTCTTTGGCAGCAATAAGATAGAGTGAGTCGGCATCGCGTGCATTAGGGTTGCGGTCTTTATAGAGGGTGGTGCTGATGGTAGGGTGTGACCAGTCGCCGTATTTGGCTGGTGCGTCGAAGATAGGGAATACGCGTGAGAACATGGCATTGACTCCCCAATTGGTCATATAGCGGGTGTAGGCGCGGACTTCGTAGAATCCGGTACCAAGGATACTATCGAGGCGGAATTGTCCGTTTGCCTGTCCTTTTTCGTCGATATTGAGTTTCTGTACTTCGAGTATGTCTCCGCTTGGGTTGACGAGTTCTACATAGAGTACTTTGCTGAGGGTGGTTGGCTTACGTCCTTTCTGGGTGAGTTGGCTTACATAGGCTTTGTACCATATGGTCTCTCCCTTGAAATAGCCTGTATTATCGAAGTGCAGATAGGCTTTCTCCTGTGGGTAGAGGGCGTTGAACTGCAGGATATGGCGGATAGTGTTGATAACACTTGGCGGGTTCTGAGTGTTCTGAGAAGCCGATTGCGCGCCAGCGGTTAGCGAAACAAGGCAACAAGTGATTGCAAGTAATAATTTCATTCTTAATTTTTTATTATTAATTATTCTGTCAGTATTTTCAGTATTCTGTCGTGGAACGACCGGGTTTCCGATTTATCATCAGTACCATTACTCATAATGGAGAAGGCGAAGAGATGACCGGTGGGGGCAGTGAGATAACCTGCGAGGGTGATGACATGGCTTACGGTACCCGTTTTGGCATGCACGTTTCCCTGGGCTTTGGTTCCCTTCAGTCGTGATGAGAGAGTTCCGTCGATACCTGCTATGGGGAGGGATGGATAGAGGGTATTGAATATCTCTGGCACTTGATTGGCGTATTTCAGCAATGCGACTTCCATTCGTGGGGTAATATAGTTATAGAGCGACAGTCCGCTGCCATCGGCAATCTCTATTGAAGATAATGGTTGGTCGGTTTTGGAGAGGGTCTTTTTTATCTGAGTGACACAATCGGCAAAGGTACAATTCTTTTTCTTCTGTGCCCCCAACTGATACAGCACGCTCTCAGCGTAGCCGTTGTCGCTTTGTTTGAGCATACGTTGCAATACCTGTTTCAATGTGTGTGAAGTGGTGCCCACCAATGTACCTCCTCCAGGATAGGTTTTGTAGGTAATAGAGATTTGGGATTTGAGATTTGAGATTTGGGATTTGATGGCAGAAAGGCTGAGGGTGAGAGGAGAGAGTCGAGGATTGTCATCATCCCAGCACCATCCCTTTCCTAACATCATCGTATCTTTCATACTCACATCGGCATAGACATTGCCTGTCAAACGATTGATACGATGTGTTTTCAGACTGTCGGCCAAGGCGTTCAGTCCTTCTTTGCCAAACATCGGGTCCATCCCTCCAACTATGTAAATGTCACCAACGAGAGTTCCTTGCCCTTTGGCATCGATACTGACGTTGCCGGTATAATACATTTTTGTGGCGAACTGGTAGTCGGGTCCCAATTGGTCGAGTGCTGAAATGGCGGTGATAAGTTTCTGTGTCGATGCAGGGCGCATTTTCTTCTGATGGTTATAGCCATAAAGCAATGCGTCGTAAGTGAGGTCATAGACGCAGATAGAGGTGAAGTAATGATTGTCGTCGGCTTTCCGAGCCATTTCATCAAGTTCTGCTATCACCCTGTCTTCCCATTGCTGCACTCCTTCGAGGGGCTCAGGAATCTCCTCCTGTTGGGTCTGTGCACTACAAACGGACAACCCTAAATTGAGAATTATTCCGCACAGCCATATAAACATAAAACCGTAAAACCGCATAACTACAAAACCTTTATTTTACTTCTTCTCCTTTTAGTGTGGCGGATGTTGAGTCAGTGATTCTGACTTTTACGAAATCACCGATATGATGGGTACCTTTATCGAAGACAACTACTTTATATTGCTGAGTCCTGCCGAATAACTGGTCAGGAGAACGTTTGCTTATTCCCTCAACCAATACTTCGAATGTCTTACCAATATCTTTTCTGTAACTCTCAGCCGAAAGGTCGTTCTGGAGGGCAATGAGTTGGTTGAGGCGTCGTATCTTCTCTGTTTCTGGGATATCATCAGGAAGGTGGCGGCTGGCATAAGTACCAGGACGCTCGGAATATTTGAAGAGGAATGCGCTGTCGAACTGGCACTGACGCATGAGAGAGAGAGTTTGTTCGTGGTCTTCTTCTGTCTCACTGTGATACCCGCAGAAGATATCGGTTGTCAGCCCACAATCGGGTAGTATAGTGCGGATAGCCTCAACCCTCTCAAGATACCATTCACGGGTGTATTTGCGGTTCATCAGTTTAAGGATTCTGTTGCTTCCGCTTTGAACTGGCAAATGAATATGGCGACAAAGATTAGGATAGCGGGCAATAGTCTCGAGAGTAGCGTCACTCATATCCTTTGGATGTGAAGTGGTGAAACGAATACGCATATGTGGTACGGCTTCAGCCACAGTGGCAAGCAACTGAGGGAATGGGAGTTGGGAGTAACTGTTGACATTCTGTCCCAACAGAGTGACTTCCTTAAAACCCTTGTCACTCAAGTCACGAACTTCGCGCAGGATACTCTCCACATCACGACTTCTTTCACGACCTCTGGTGTAAGGTACTATGCAGTAGTGGCAGAAATTATTGCACCCACGCATTATGCTTACGAAACCAGATATATGGTTTCCGCAGACTCGTTCGGGAATAATATCCTTGTAGGTCTCAGTGGTTGATAGTTCAGCATTCACTGCTTTCTCTCCAGCCTCAACTCTGAGAAAGAGTTCGGGTAACGACAGATAAGCATCTGGACCTGCGACCAAATCAACGTGATAATCGTCAATGAGACTTTGCTGCACCCTTTCTGCCATGCACCCCACAACACCGATAATCAGGTTAGCGTTGTGCTTTCTGAGTATCTGGAGAGCCTCAAGACGATTGAAAATCTTCTGCTCAGCATTATCGCGAATGGAACAGGTATTGAGTAATATCGCATCTGCCAGATTGATGTCATCAGTATATTCGTAGTCTGCCATCTTCATTATCGAGGCGATGACTTCGGTATCTGCTACATTCATCTGACATCCGTAGGTTTCTATATATATTTTTTTCATTATTCTTTCTGTTAATTGATTTGCTCTAACTCTCTATCCAACTGTCTCTGTCGAGATTTCGGTATCCTATGGCCTCTGCTATATGGCAGTCTTGTACTGTCTCTGAATTGTCGAGGTCGGCAATGGTACGTGCTACTTTAAGAATCCTGTCGTAGGCTCGTGCTGAGAGTGTGAGACGTTTCATGGCATCGTGCAAACGACTGAGTGAGGTTTCTGATGGCTGTACATAGAGTTTGAGTTGCGAAGACGACATCTGTGCGTTGCAATGAACTCCCTTAAGATTGCGGAATCTGTTTTCCTGAATGGCACGTGCCCTGACAACTCGTTGGCGTATGGCGGCACTACTTTCACCTTTTGGTTTTCCTGCCAAATCCTCGAAAGGTACACTTTCAACCTCTACCTGGAGGTCTATGCGATCCATCAATGGTCCGCTTATCTTATTCATATACCTCTGAATCTGTGTAGGAGTACATACGCAGTTGCGTGTTGGGTGATGGTGAAAACCGCAAGGACATGGGTTCATAGAAGCTACAAGCATAAACGAACAAGGCATAGTGATGCTGTATTTGGCTCGTGATATTGTAATCTGACGATCCTCAACTGGCTGACGGAGAGTTTCAAGTACATTGCGGGAAAACTCAGGGAGTTCGTCCAAAAACAACACTCCATTATGTGCGAGGCATATCTCACCAGGCATAAAATTAGTTCCACCTCCCACGAGTGCTATATCGGAAATGGTGTGATGAGGTGCACGGAATGGTCGTTGGCTGATGAGGGATGTCTCCCTTGACACTTGTCCGGCAATGCTATGAATCTGAGTGGTTTCGAGTGATTCGGCAAGTGAGAGGGGTGGGAGAATAGACGGGAGTCGTTTTGCCATCATCGACTTTCCGCATCCTGGACTTCCTACCAATATGATATTATGTCCACCTGCAGCGGCTATCTCAAAGGCTCGCTTCACTTGTTCCTGACCTTTCACTTCATCAAAATCATAATCAAACTGAGACTGCTGCAGCGCAAATTCTTTTCGAGTATCTACAAACAGTGGTTCTAAGATTGTTCTGCCATCAAGAAATCCAACTATCTCCTGCAGGTGGTTTACACCATATATCTCAAGCTGGTCCACTACCGCTGCCTCACGGGCATTATGTTCAGGAACAAACAATCCCTTATACCCCAATTCGCGTGCTTTTATAGCAATCGGCAATGCTCCTTTTATAGGTTGGAGTGAGCCGTCGAGACTGAGTTCTCCGATAAACATATACTTATCAAGAACATCTTCAGGTACAAATCCCAATGATGCAAGTACACCTATAGCAACAGGGAGGTCGAAGCCAGAGCCTTCTTTCTTGATATCTGCCGGAGCCATATTGACTACTATCTGTTTCATCGGAACCCGGTAATTATTGACCGATAGCGATGACAATATGCGTTCCTGACTTTCGCGGACCGCATTGTCAGGTAGTCCGACAATTACAAAACGCGGCTGAGGATTGTTGGAAACATTGACCTCAACAGTTACAGGCATTGCCTGAAGCCCTTGAAGGGTAGCAGTATATACTTTCGACAGACTCATAGTTGCTGCATATCGTTAAGACGTTTATAATAACCATTCTGGGCAATCAACTGCTCATGGGTTCCTTGCTCCACTATCTTGCCCTCATGGAGTACATATATGGTATCGGCATTGCGTATAGTGGAAAGCCGGTGTGCGATAGCAATAGTTGTACGCTGCTGCATCAGACGTTCGAGGGCATCCTGAACAAGTCGCTCTGATTCGGTGTCGAGTGCACTGGTAGCTTCGTCGAGAATGAGGATAGGAGGGTTTTTGAGTATGGCTCTGGCTATGCTTATGCGTTGGCGCTGACCTCCAGAGAGTCGACAACCTCTGTCTCCTACATTTGTCTGATATCCCTTCTCCATCTCCATGATAAATTCGTGGGCATTGGCAATCTTGGCAGCCTCTTCCACCTGCGACTGAGTGGCGTGTTCCACTCCGAATGCTATATTGTTGAATATAGTATCGTTGAAAAGTATTGCTTCTTGGTTGACATTACCGATAAGACTGCGAAGTGAACTTATGGAAAGTTCGCGTATGTCTGTATCGTCTATTCGGATTGAACCTTCCTGAATATCGTGGTAACGAGGAATGAGATCGACCAACGTAGATTTTCCTGACCCCGATTGCCCCACAAGGGCTATGGTCTGTCCTTTCTTAATAGTTATATTTATGTCGTTGAGTACCTTGTGGTGACCGTTATAACTGAAAGACACATCTGTGAGAGTGATGGAATGGTCAAGCCCTTCAATAGTTAAAGGATTTGACTTTTCCTTGATTGGATTTATAGAATTGAGAATTTTATTTATTCTTTCCATAGAGGCAAGTCCTTTCTGTATGCTATAACCTGCTTTTGAAAGGTCTTTCAATGGCTGGAGAGTAGTGTAAAGAATGACCAAATAATATATAAATCCCTCTGCCCTGATTGGCGAACTGCCTCCGAAGATGAGCATACCACCAAACCAAAGTACGATTACTATCATTACAGTACCAAGAAATTCACTTACAGGATGGGCTGCGGATTGTCGTACTGCCACTCGAGTGGCTATTTTCCTATGCTCATTGTTTACGGCAACAAAACGATCCTCCATCTTTTTCTCTGCAATAAATGCCTTGATGATGCGAAGTCCGCCGAGTGTTTCCTCTATCTGGCTGAATCCCTCACTCCATTTCTGCTGGAGCAGTAAGGACTTTGCCTTCAGCGATTTCCCGATTTTTCCGATACCTATAGCCAAAAGCGGCACTACAAGAAGAGTGAAGAGGGTGAGTTGCCAACTCCAATAAATAAGTACACCTATATATACTATAATAAGTATAGGGTTTTTGATGATAGACTCAAGCGAACTGGTGATAGAGGCATCGACCTCGTTGACATCGGTACTTACCCTGGCTAATATGTCTCCTTTCTTTTCTTCAGTAAAGAAAGAGAGCGGCAGTTGGAGTATCTTACGATAGATTTTTTCACGTATGTCCCTTACTATACCAGTACGAATCGGCATCAATGTAGCTGCTGCCCCGAAGTCGGATGCTGTCTTCAGGAGTGTGAGTAGTGCCAATCCTATTCCGAAGAGCAGGAGAGCCGTTGCGGGAGAATATTGTTCAACAAAAAGTTGTGAATAATAATAGAGATTATTAGTAAAGGTTTCTTTCAAGTCGCCAGTTCCCCATTCAATGAAGCAGTAATGTTCATTTTTCACATTGAACAAGATATTCAGGATAGGTTGTAGCAACGTGAACGAACAAACATTCATTATTGCTGCAAATATATTAAGCAATAATGTGCAGGCGATAAATTTTTTGTATGGGGCGAAGTAAGTGCCCATTATGTTGAAAAAATCCTTCATATCGTGATAATTATTTTCTACCAAAGTCGGCAGGGATTTCTCCCCATTCGGTTGTATTCCACTTTTCAATAATCGGAAGGTCGGGATTTGCTCTTAGCCAAGCCTCTGCCCTTGCCACAAGGTCGAGAGCCGCAGCGGTCTTCTCTGTTCGTTCCAATCCAGTCTTGGCACGTTTGTTTCTTACCCAAGCAAGTCCACTGATACTGTCGCTGTAGATGGTGACACCTGTGATTCCTTGCTTCTTCATCAGCGCAGCAGCATGTACTATAGCAAGGAACTCACCAATGTTGTTGGTTCCATGTATCGGACCGAAGTGGAATATCTGCCGTTTTGTGAGGAGGTCGATTCCTCGGTATTCCATAGGTCCCGGATTGCCGCTGCAAGCCGCATCTACACACCACGCTGAATTATTGTTTGCCATAATCTCAAATCTCTAACCTCTAATCTCTTTACATTCTTTCCGGCATTTCGATACCAAGCAGATTCATTCCCTTACAGAGAGTATCAGCAACTGTCTTAGCAAGACAGAGCCGGAATTGCTTCAAACTGTCGGTCTCTGCTCCGAGGATACTGTAATCATGGTAGAACTGATTGAACTCTTTTGTAAGTTCATAGCAGTAGTTGGCAATAAGTGACGGATTATATTCTGTACCTGCCTGTAGAACCACCTGACGATATGCCTGTAATTTCTGTATCAGAGATATTTCTTTTGCTGACAATGGGCAATCTGTAGACTGCAACTGAATATCATCCGCTGACTCTGCTTTGCGGAGGATGGATTGGATTCGTGCATAAGTATATTGTATGAACGGTCCTGTGTTGCCGTTGAAGTCAATACTTTCTTCTGGATTAAAGAGCATATTTTTACGGGCATCTACTTTAAGGATAAAGTATTTGAGTGCACCGAGTCCTACCTTTCGCGCAATTTCGTGAGCCTCATCATCTGGGATGTCGGCATTTTTGCTAAGTTCCTTAGACACGTTGTATGCATTTTCTATCATCGTTTCTACGAGGTCGTCGGCATCTACAACAGTACCTTCCCTACTCTTCATCTTTCCGTTAGGCAGTTCCACCATTCCGTAGGAGAAATGTACGAGGTCTTTGCCCCACTTGAATCCGAGACGGTCGAGGAGAATGCTAAGTACTTGGAAATGATAGTTCTGTTCGTTGCCTACTACATATATCATCTTATCGATAGGATAATCTTGATATCTCAGGTTGGCTGTTCCGATATCCTGGGTCATATAAACTGATGTTCCATCACTTCTCAGGAGGAGTTTCTCGTCGAGTCCGTCTTTTGTGAGGTCTGCCCATACACTCCCATCATCTCTACGGTAGAAAAGTCCTTCGTCGAGTCCTTTCAGTACGAGGTCTTTACCTGTGAGATAGGTCTGCGACTCATAATAGATTTTGTCGAACGATACTCCGAGAGTTTTATATGTTTCGTCAAATCCTGCGTAAACCCAGTTGTTCATTTTCTCCCAAAGGGAACGGATTTCGGTATCTCCTTGTTCCCATTTCACGAGCATTTCCCTTGCCTCTTTCATCAGCGGAGTTTCCTCGCCTTCTTTAAGGTCTTTCTCTTGTTCTTTGTTCTTTTTGTCGAAGAGCACATAGTAGTCACCAATCAGGTGGTCGCCTTTCTTTCCAGACGATTCGGGAGTCTCACCATTTCCCCATTTCTGCCAAGCCAACATAGATTTGCAGATGTGTATTCCTCTGTCGTTGACTATATTTGTCTTGACCACTTTGTTTCCACAGGCTTTTACTATTCGTGAGAGTGATTCTCCGAGCAGGTTATTACGAACGTGTCCAAGATGCAGAGGTTTGTTGGTATTTGGAGAAGAGAATTCTATCATCACCAATGGTGCTCCTTGAACGTCTTGAACTTCTTGAACGTCTTGAACTTCTTTAAGTGCCTTTATCCAACAACTGTCGGAGATGATGAGATTAAGGAATCCTTTTATCACATTAAAGCCTGTGACGATATCCGACAGATTTTCTTTCAGATACTCACCAATTGCCTGTCCCGTCTGTTCCGGTCCTGTCTTTGAAATTCTCAGGAAAGGGAAGGTCACTACTGTGAGATGTCCTTCAAATTCAGGACGTGTATTTTGCAGAGCAATCTGTGATGAAGGTACTTCTGCACCATAAAGTTGTTTTATTGCCGCTTGTACGGCTGCTATTATTTTTTGTTCCATATCTTAATCATTATATCTTTTAATCATTACAACGTTTTCCAGCGTTTTCACCGTTTTTCAGCTTTTTCAGCGTTTTCCAGCGTTTTTCAGCGTACGCGAAGCGTCCATTTTATCCTCCTATTATTGCTTTCAATTTTTCTGCTGCAAACATGTTTAGTAGTTCTTGTTGCCGTTCTTCCGATGGAGCCTGAAACTCTTGTGGGGTAAACTCTTGAATCCTTGAACCCTTGAACCCTTGAACTTCTTGAACCCCTTGAACTTCTTGAACCCTTGAACCCTTGAACCCTTGAACTTCTTGAACTCCTTGACCCCTTGAACTCTGTATTTTCTCTGCTTTTCCGAGTCCGATGTTGTGGTATGGCAACAAGTTTATAATCTCTGGCTTTAGGGGCAGCGACGCAAGGAATTGGATTGATGCCTTGATGTTGTTGTCATCTGTATTTACACCCTCTATCATTGGAATGCGAATCCAATAAGGGTGTCCCATTTCTGCAACCTTTTGAATATTCTTCAGGATTTGTTCGTTCGGCACTCCGGTATATTCTTTGTGGCGATTGGATTCCATCATCTTTAGGTCAACGAGAAAGAGTTCACAGTTCTGTGCGATTGTCTCTACCCAGTGGCTATCGGTAAAGAGGGTGGTATCTACGCTGCGGTGGAAACCTCTTCTTCCGAGTTCGGTGAGCAGTTCGAGCAAGTATTCGGGGTGCATCATCGGTTCTCCGCCGCTGATAGTTACTCCTCCACCGCTGTCTTCCATCACTTTCCTTTCTTTTTCAACGACCTCCATCAGTTTGTCCATTTCCCATTCTTTGCCTGATATTTGCTTGGCGAGAGTAGGACATTCTTTTGCGGCTTCTTCGGGAGAAAGTCCTATACAGGTTCCGCATCCAATGCATTTCTTCCGTGTGAAAAGCAATTGTGCCTGGCTTTGCAGCCCCTCGGGGTTATGGCACCATTTGCATCGCAGTGGACATCCTTTCATAAAAATGGTGGTCCTTATTCCCGGACCATCATTTATTGAAAACCGTTTTATGTCGAACAACAATGCCATCAGAATCCTTCGTTTTGTGTTCTTGCTATGATTTCGTTCTGGAGTTGTGCCGTCATATCGTTGAAATAGTCGCTGTAGCCTGCCACTCTGACGAGGAGGTCCTTATATTGGTCAGGATTCTTCTGGGCATCGAGCAGGGTATCGGTATCTACTATATTAAACTGAATGTGGTGGCCTCCGAGTGAGAAATATGTGCGGATGAGGCTTGCGAGTTTTTTGAGGTCTTCCTCGCGCTTGAGCAAGGTAGGAACGAATCTTACGTTGAGCAGTGTTCCGCCACTCTTTGTCTGGTCGAGTTTTCCGAGCGATTTTATCACACTCGTAGGTCCCTGTGTATCGGCTCCGTGGGCAGGAGATGTACCGTCGCTTATAGCGAAGTGGGCGTGGCGACCGTTAGGTGTGGCGCAGCAAACGCTTCCGAAATAGTTGTGACAGGTGGTTGAGAGCATATTCAACTGAGTCTTTCCTCCGCGTGTATTCGGATGTCCTTCTATTGCTTTTACGAGGTCGTCATATACTCTCACGGCTATTGTGTCGGCATATTCGTCATCATTGCCGAAGAATGGTGTGTGGTTCATTATGTACTGACGCATCTTTTCGTCGCCTTCGAAGTCGTTTTCTGTGGCTTTGATGATTTCGTCCATAGAGTATCTGCCATCTTCGAACACGTGTTTCTTGATAGTGGTGAAGCAATCGGTAATTGTGCCTAAGCCAGTGCATTGGATATATTGTGTGTTATATCTTGCTCCTCCATCGTAGTAGTCCTTGCCGTTCTTGATGCAATCGTCGATAAACAGACTGAGGAATGTGGCTGGGGCATAGAGTGAGAACATTCGTTCTATATAATTGTTGACGGAGAGTTTCAGGTTTACGAAATACTCCATCTGCTTGTGCCAGGCGTCGTAGAGTTCTTCGAATGATTTGAAATCGCGCGGATCTCCGGTCTTGAGTCCCATTTCCTTGCCGGTATTAGGGTCAACGCCATTGTGGAGGGTTATCTCAAGAATTTTCGGTGTGTTGAGATATCCTGTCAACAGATAGGCTTCCTTTCCGAATGCACCTACCTCGATACATCCCGAACAACCTCCTTCCCTTGCATCCTCGAGTGATTTGCCCTGGCGTACCAATTCCTTTACATATACATCTGGATTGAATACTGATGGGTATCCGTGACCTAATCGTATCACGCGGCATCCTGCAAGGAGGAAATCATCGGGAGTCTTCTCGCTGATATGGATTGAAAGTCCTGGCTGCAGTTCGTGGAGTTCTTCCTGAACTTCGAGGATGATAAACGATATCTCGTTGCTGCCATCTTCGCCATCACGCGTCACTCCACCGATGTTCACGTTGGTGAAATCGTTGTAAGTTCCCGATTCGAGTGCAGTAATTCCCACCTTTGGAGGTGCTGGCTGATTGTTGAATTTCACCCAAAGACAGGAAAGGAGTTCCTTTGCATAGTCTCTCACATTGTCGTGGCCAAGCAATTCCTTATTGTGGAGTTTCTCCTCTGCTCCGTAGAACGGCCACAGATGCTGGTCGATATGACCTGGGTTCATACTATCCCAGCCATTCAGTTCGGTAACAGTACCAAGGTGTACGAACCAATACATCTGAATAGCCTCCCAGAGGTCTCTTGGGGCATTGGCTGGTACCCAGTGGCACACTTCAGCAATATGCTCCAACTCTGCCTTCCTCTGAGCATCCTTCTCCTCTTTGGCCATTTGTTCAGCCAACTGGGCATGGCGCTCAGCCAACAATATAGCAGCATCACAACTGATAGCCATAGCCCTCAGTTCCTGCTCCTTATCGGTAGCCACAGGGTCATTGATATAGTCCAAAGCAGCAATCTCCTCCTCAATCATCTTCTTCGTATCAAGAAGACCTCTGTGGTAGAGTTTGCCATCCATAGCAGTATGACCGGCTGCACGCTGTTCCATAAATTCAGTGAACACACCTGCATGGTAAGCCTCTTCCCACTCCTTGCTCACGTGGCTGAATATTCTCTCCCTCTGAGTCCTGCCTTCCCAATAAGGAATGACCTCCTTCTCATAAGTGTCAATATCCTTCTGGCTGATATGGTAAGGTTGCAGTTCGCGCGTGTCAAGCACATGCAAGTCCTCCACACTGTGGCAAGTGAGTTCAGGGAAAGTAGGAACAGCCTTAGGCACCGGACCTCTCTCGCCCACAATCAGTTCATCCTTACCTATATATATAGTTCTCCGCTTGCAAATCTCATAGAAATTCATGGCACGGAGCACAGCATTAGGCATCTTGCCATAATTCTCCTTATAGAACTCAGTCTCAATAAGAGCACGTTCGATGGTAAGCGTAGTAGGAGTAGAAACACTCTCCTCCCTCAGCCGCTTGATACGAGGATTCATTCCTCCATCATTTTCAGGGTATTTGATTGAATAAAGCATAATATGTTAGTTTATAATTATCTTTGCAATTTTTTCTTTTTCCCGGCATCAAAGCCAATTAACTTGCAAAAATAACAAAAAAAACTTACATTAACAAATTAGATTGAAAAAAAAGCCCTCAACCTCAAAAAAAATAATTTTTCCTCCCCAATGTCTTTACCTTAACGTTACCTTATCTCTACCTTATCTCTACCAATTCTCCCATTCGAATGGGAGAATTACCTTTGGTATCCCTTTGGTATCCCTTTGGTATGCCTTTGATATGCCTTTGATATGCCAATTCCGAAAATGATATCTTTTCTGGACTTGCACTTAAATTTTGTCATTTCAGACAAAATGATTAACTTTGCAGTCTAAAATCCTAAAAATATAAGTTTATGAAAACATTTCCACCTTCAGAACTAATTATAAATCCCGACAACAGTTCGTTTCACCTACATATCACACCAGAACAACTGGCCGACAAAGTAGTTATGTGCGGCGACCCAAGCAGAGTCAATCTCATTGCAGACCACTTCGACTCAAAAGAATTCGACGTAAGCAGCCGAGAATTCCACACCATAACAGGAACATATCAAGGCAAACGCATCACAGCAATATCCCACGGAATAGGCTGCGACAACATAGATATAGTCGTCAACGAACTCGACGCACTCAAAAACATTGATTTCCAAACACGTACAGAGAAAGAACACCTCACATCAATGGAAATGGTACGAATCGGAACCTGTGGCGGACTTCAGGAAAATACCCCAGTAGGAACATTCATCTGCAGCGAAAAAAGCATCGGCTTCGAAGGACTCATCAACTACTACGCCAACCGAGACCAAATTTGCGACCTCGAATTCGAAAAAGCATTTACACAACACCTCGGATGGGACTACCACAACCTACCATCACCATACGTAGTAAACAACAACCAAGAACTGCTCCAACGCATCTACGACCCAACAAAAGGAATGGTGAAAGGAGTAACCATCTCATGCGGAGGATTCTACGGACCACAAGGACGAGAACTCCGAATACCACTCTCCGACCCACACCGCAACGAGAAAATCGAAAGTTTCAACTGGAACGGATACCGCATCACCAACTTCGAAATGGAAAGCGCCGCACTCGCAGGACTCTCAGCCCACCTCGGACACAGAGCACTCACAGTATGTATGGTAATAGCCAACAGAATAGCACACGAAGCAAATACAGGATACAAAAACCAAATAGACGACCTCATAAAAATAGTACTCGACAAAATCTGATGACACAGCAACCACCCCTCAAAGGAAACATAAAAGCCATATTTCTCGATATCGATGGCACACTCGTTTCATTCCAAACACACCGAATTCCACAGTCAACAAAAGACATAATAAGTCAAGTAAGGAAACTCGGAGTCAAAATCATCATAGCCACAGGACGCCCACTGCCATTCGTCGACAACCTCGAAGACCTTGAGTACGACGGAATTATGACCGTCAACGGAGCACTCTGCCAAACCGCACAAGGAACCACCATACGCAAAACCCCCATCAACCACGACGACCTCACCCGCCTCATAGACTACTGCAACACCAACCCCATAGCAATGGCATTCACATCAGCAGAAGAAGCATACCTCAACTTCGCCACACAAGAACTCCACGACGTCTTCCAACTCCTCAACATCAAAATACCACCACAACTACCACTCAGCCACTGTCTCGATATGGATATAATGCAACTCGTCATGTTCTTCCCACCCGAAAAAGAACAAGCCCTCATGGCACACATACTGCCACATTGCACACCACACCGATGGCACCCCTATTTCGCAGACGTCATAGCAAGCGGAAACAGCAAACAAAACGGAGTAGATGCATTCTGCCAATACTTCAACATACCACTCTCACAAACCCTTGCCTTCGGCGACGGAGGAAACGACATAGGAATGCTACAGCACGTAGGCTACGGATACGCAATGGGCAACTCAAAACCAGAAGTCCTCAAAGCCGCACCATACATCACCGACTCAGTAGATAACCAAGGAGTCGCCCAAATCCTCCAACAATTACTGTAACCACATAACCTGTAACCGTTTTGTTTAATTATGAATTATGAATTTCGGTTCTGTGTCTATACCAGCACAATTTAATTGTGCCAAGACCGAAAGACCGCAAAACCGGAAAAAAACGAAAAACCGCAAAAATAACGTTTATTTTAGAAAAAATTTGGTAGGAATAAAAATTTTTCTTACCTTTGCACCCGCAAAACAAAAATGGTGCCTTAGCTCAGTAGGTAGAGCATCGGACTGAAAATCCGTGTGTCCCCGGTTCGAATCCTGGAGGTACCACAAAGAAGTTGCTGGAAATCAGTAACTTCTTTTTCATTGATACTTTCGCTAATGGTTGTTGCGAAACATGAACCCACAATCAGACTTCTGTACCTAAAATGACCAATTACAATATCCACAACAAACCTCTTTGTTATCTCCATAACAACGCCATGGCTTTGTTTGAGTCTGCTGTTGTGAGCCAAAAAATGCCTACCGATTGGGTAGGCATTTGTAGATATTAGATTCGTTTATTACTGAATTTCCACTTTTTCATTCTTTAGTGCCGTTCTCTGCGGACTGAAACTCTTGGGGCTGCTGCGGAGGATGAGGATGATGATTTATCTGTCTTCTCTGCCTTCACTTTTGTTTCTTTTGTTGCTTTAGTTCGTGTTGTCTTTACCTTCTTTGTACTTTTCTGAAGTGCGGCAATAGAGTCTCTACGTGCCAATTCGGCTGAATCAACAGGATTTACCCAGATATGTTCTTCGAAATCGGAGAGTTGCTTTTCTATACGATCTTGCTCCTTCTTGAGTTCTTTAGGATTGGCATATTGTTCCTGAAGAATCTTGTTCTGCATATTGGTGGTCATATAGATAGTTCCCTTGTATTTGTTGGTGTCGAAGAAATCAGCCATTGAACATGTTGCAGCATTGTTGTAGTTGCTGGTCATTATCATGTGTTGTGAAAGGTATGGTGCTACGTCTTCCAATTTTACCCAGAAGAGTGGAAGGTTGCGTTTCTGAATTGGTTCGTTTGCCATCTCAGGTTCTTCTCCGAGTGCATCTACGTCATCTGATGCTTCCTCATCGCCTCCACCAAAATCGTCGTAGTCTCCGAAATCGAAGTCATCGGCTTTCTGGAGCACTGGACAGATAGCAACTACTCTGCTGTGGAATGTTGCGGTGTTCTGGTCGTAATAAGTGGTCTCCTTGATATTGAATCTGGTTACATAAGCAGATGGGATGTCACTTGGTTCTACTTTGATGGAGTTTCCCTGTATTTCATAATCTATTCCGTTGTCATCAAGGAATTCCTTGAAGTGCATACGGTTTTCCTTGGAGAAATCTTCGAGAGCATCAAGTTTGTATTTGTATGCAGGGATTTTTCCTTGGTTGAGCAACTGGAAGAGAAGTGTGAAGAGGTTCACATTGTCGCCTTGTGGTTCTACAGGGAAATAGAGTGGTGCATTGGCATCTTGAGTGAGGTCGAGTTCACGATAGATGTCGCGTCGCCAACTTACGTCCTTTGGTACATCGACAGCAGATGGAAACATGATGCTTGCGCGGTCAACTGATGGTTTTGTGGTGGTGCCAGTTGTTGCCTTGTTGGCTGTCGCTGTTGTTGTCTTACGAACTGGTGTAGGAGCATTCTGTGCCCCTGCTGTTGCTTTCTGCTGTTGACTGGCTGTTGTTGTTACTCTTGTCTTTGCTGGCTGTGCCATAACGATGGCAGACAGCATTAACGATAATGATAATAATACTATTCTTTTCATAATCTCAAATCTCTAATTAATCCTTCCGTCCATTGCGGTTTCAAGTGTACGTTTTATTCCATCCGGACCTACTACCTGTATTTCACTAATAAAGAAATGCTTTCCTTTTGTAAGTTGTCGCATGAGAGCCTGTTGTTGGTCGGTAAACTGGTCGCCCTGAGAGGCACGAGGTACGAATTCTCCGAGTCGGGTGGTGAAATAGATGGTGAATCCTGTCACCTTGAATGGTATGTCGAGCAATCCATCGTCGATGGCTGCCGAGAGTCCTGTGGCACTGAGAAGCGCTTTCTTTGATATGGCTTTACCACCACCCTTGTAGCGTATCACATTTCCGTTGGCGTCTTTATACTGTATATATGCCATTGGATCAGGCAGTTTACGTACTTTGAACGGGAATGTTCCTATCTGCGTGGAATGGCCTTCTTGATTGGCTGATACGGTGAAGATGACGTCTTCTCCTACTTTTGCTGGAACGGCTGTATATTTACCATCACCATTGCGGGTAAGTGTTCCACCTGTCATGGAGAGGCTGACTTGATTGACTGGAACTCCTGGTACAGATACACTGATAGGGTTTTGGTATCCAGCATAGAGCACATTCATAAGTGTTGCCGAGACTGTGGCGGCTGGTTCTACAACTGTATATTCCTGTGTAAATTCTTTCTTGACAATCTTTCCGTCGCCATCGACTGCAAGTACATATCCGCTGAAATGGTGGGTTCCAGTTGAAGAACAGAGTGTTTCATACATTCCGTCGGTTGCCTGAAGTAGGCTGTTGCCTACATATATACTTGGGTGTTGGGTGGTGTCAATGGATCCCACTACTACCCTTGCCTTAAACTTACTTCCTCGCACGATAGTTGTGGCATTTGGAATGACATAGGCATCGATAGCATTGACGTGAAGGCGGCGACCTGTGACGTCGATATCGAGGTCGGAGTTATTGATGAGTTCGTGGAGCACTTGTGTTTCCGAATATCTCACATCGCTCTGGAGTTTGGAAAGGATTGTGATTGCTGCTGAAGAAGGGGTATTCTCAAACAGGTATTCTTTCCATCCCTTGCCTACGCCTCTGGTATTTTTAGGTACGTCGGTTGTAAGGTTGTCGGCTATGAGTTTTTTCTGGGTAGGAGAAACGACGACTTCGAGGATTTTCTCTCTGTATCGGTCGATTGATGCTTTGAGTTCGTTGCCCTTTCCCCGTGCCGGTGAGAGCATTATTTGGTTGGCAGCCTCGAGGTTGTCGCGGTTTCTCAGGTTGTGTGGATCGGCGTCCTTACCATCTACTTCCTGTGCGATTTGCAGTTTGAGGGTGTCAATAAAATTGTAGAGTGCATCGGCAAGAACACTTATTTTCTGTGCCTTTGCGTGTATTTCTTTTGCCTTGTCTGGATCTTTCTTCAACTCTGAATCCAATGCGGAATAGATATTTTTGTTGAGTGCATCGGAATTTTTTGTTGAGCGTGTGAGGCTGTCGTCCACCATAGTGAATGCATCGAGTACGTCGCTGCTGACATTGAGTGCAAGCATAGCAAGCAGAACGATGTACATCAGATTGATCATCTTCTGGCGAGGCGATATTTTCTTTTTCTTAATTGCCATTTGTTCGTTTTTGGTCTCTTATCTCTAATCTCAAATCTCCAATCTCTTACTCTTTCGTTCCCATGTGGGCTTGCATGGCCTCAACCATACGTGCATAGACATTGTTGAGTTCTTCCAATTTGGATGCAAGGAGTTTGGTCTGTTCGTTGACTTCGTCGATAGTGGTGCTTTGGTTGCTTACGCTGCGAAGTTGCATCTCGTAGAAGCGGTTGATGCCTGTGAGAGTGCGGTTCATAGTCTCCATCTCTTCGCTGTCGCGTGTGAGTCGGGCACTTTGTTCGGCAACTGCCTTGAGGGTATTGGTGAGTTCGTTGAGTTGATCTACGTAGTTCTTTGTGGCATCCTCCATATCGTTGTTCATTCCCACTACTTCAGGCATTTCACCACCACCGATTCCACCTACTATCACATTGCCTCCAACACCAGAAGTAGGGAGACCTGCTAACTGGTCAGCAAATCCATTTGCATCTACAGCAGAACCATTTCCTCCGCCTACATTTCCTACGATGGTCACACCACCGCCTCCTACAGAGGTTTGTGCTGCATCTGGAGTTTCCTCATACTGGCGTTCGAAACCAGAGATAAAGAATACTATTACTTCTGTTCCCATACCGAGGAAAAGCATAATGTCGGCACCTGTCATGTGTGTCAGTTTGAAGAGGGCTCCGAGGATAACAACTGATGCGCCCCAACTATATGCATAGTTCATAAACATCTGTCCGTTGCTGCTATCCATCCAATGTTGCAGTTTTGCAATTATATTTATACTACTTGTACTCATAGACTTATTTACTGTTTAGCTATTTACTATTAATTCCTGTTTAGTAATTTATTATTTCAGTTTTTTCAGTTTGCCTGCTGTGCCGACTTGTGTGCGAACGCAACGGAATCCGATAAATGAGCGTCCTACATTCTGGTATTCGTTGCTTCTCCAAGCAGATTTGATAAAACTCTCCGGGTCTTTCCACGAACCACCTCTCACGCTCTTGCGTTTCAGTGCATAAGGGTCTTCGATGGCTGCGTTGTAAGAGAGTTGTGGATTGATATCGCTCATCGAGAGTACTCCTGCGTCGGTATAAACTGTACTTGTCCATTCTGCCACGTTTCCTGCCATATCGTACAGTCCGTTGGAGTTGGCTGAATAGATTCCTACCTTGCTGGTTATGAGGTTGCCGTCTTTGGTGTAGTTACCTCTTTCTGGTTTGAAGTTGGCAAAGAAACATCCGTCTTCGCTTTTCACTCCAATCTGGTTCCAAGGGAGGTCGTTGCCGTCTTTTCCTCTTGCTGCATATTCCCATTCTGCCTCTGTAGGGAGTCGGTAGCGTTGGATATACTTGGCATTAGGACCAAGTCCTTTCATCAGGAAGTCGGTACGCCAATTGCAGAATGCTGTTGCTTGTTCCCAGTTGACTCCCACTACTGGATATTCGTTGTAGTTAGGGTGTGAGAAATAGAGGCGCATATATGTTTCGTTCTCTGAATTCTGGAAGTCGTTAACCCAGCATGTGGTATCTGGATATATATTAATAATGTATGTATTCACGAAATCCCACATACTGCTGAGTGGGCGGGTAATGGTCTGGCGTACAATTCTGCCTTCGTCGTCAATATAGGCTGTGTCTTTGGAGATGATTACCTGTTCGTTCGGATCGACCTGAATATCGGTATTCAGATTCCTTTCCTCTGGATTGAGGCGGTATTTCCTCTGGGCTGCCATAGCGTAGTCGAACACTTCATATCGATAGTTCATCTGACTGGCATCCAGCATCTTTGTTCCGTCGAAAGGGTGGGTTATATATACGCTTTCGATTGCTCTTTGTTGATCTTCATCAGGATTTTTCCAAGGGATTGCCTTCGACCAATTGAGGTGTGGCGGGATAGGGTCTCCGTATTTGTCTTCTTCGATTTTGTACGATTCATCACCTCCGTAGGCTGGGTCGGCAAGACGTTCGCGGATAATACTGTCGCGTACCCAATTGACAAACTGGCGGTACTTGGAGTTGGTAATCTCCGTTTCGTCCATCCAAAATGCGTCAATGGATATTTCCCTCAGAGGCATTTGTTTGCCCCAAAGACTATCCACATTCTCTGAACCCATTTTGAGTGAACCTCTCTTCACCAATACCATTCCGTAGGGTGCTGGTTCGCTTATTGCGCTGCTCCCCACTCCTGTCAGTTCTCCTCCGACTGCATTGGAACTTGCACTCTTGCCTCCCATACATGATACTATCGCCAGAGTGCAGATGACCACTGACGAGAGTTGGGCAACAAAAGACAAATGGCCTGATGGCCTGAACATTTCCTTCTTCATATTGTTTCTTAAATTCATATTTTACAAAAATCTTACACTCTTATGCTTGTTTCTTCCTTTCTTGAAAAGATCGAGGTCGGTCAAGTAACTCAGTACCAGTTCGTGGCTCCCGTTCACCATCGATATCCCTTGTGTGTACATCTGGTACGAATAGCCCAACTGTATGCCGTGGAATACTCCTCCTAACATCACTGTGGCCGATGTCTTGGGACTGTATCCTACTCCCACATAGAATTTCCTTTCCTCGAATTCGTATGCCACTTTGCATTGTATGTCTTCTCTCCAGGATTGCAAATCTGTCTGCACCATAAAGGTTGGTTCCAAAGAGAATAACGAATTTTTTAAGCGGATATTATATCCTCCCATCAAATAATACACTCTGTCGAGTTGTACTTCGTAGGTCTCTCCCATTTCAAGTAATGGTGCGGTGAGGTGTTGTACCGACATTCCTACCCATCCTTTCTGGTTCCACAGATATGCTCCTACTCCCAAGTCGAATCCGTTTCCGTCAACCTGAGATGTTGGGAAGGCATCGTCTCCGCTTTTTTCCAGCACTACCTTGCTTCCGTCGATATTCTCGCTCAGAATGGCTCCTTGTACTCCGATAGCAATACGAGTCTTTTTTTTCTTGCCTACGGCATAGTTGAACGAATACTGCAGAGCGATTTTCTTTGTGCTGAATATTCCTATATTGTCGTTCATAAAACTCACACCACCACCGTGGCGCGGTCCGAGGAAGTAGATTGGCAGGTCGGCTCCGATGTACATAGTCTGCGGTGCATCGTCGTATCCTGCAAACTGCATACTATAGGCGGCCTGTACAGAGAGTTGACCATCTGTACCCGATACAGCAGGATTATAAAACGAGCGTAACCTGCTGTAATCAGACCACTGTACATCCCACTGGGCTTTTCCATCCAAACAGATTGTCAACCCCAACAGGACTAAACTGATACATTTTCTCCATTCCATCCACTCCATACAACGAAAAAAAATGCGGATTATTGTGAAAGATATGAAAAAAACTTAAAAAAGGTGCATTTTTCCTTCTTTTCTCCGTATTCGAAGAAATCCATAATGGGAATAATATTAACCCGAGTCAACGAACTTCAGGAATAAGAAGGCAAGTAGTCAACCAAAATCAGTAAATGACATATCAAACAAATGTCACAAAATCATCAACTATTTTTCCATTATTCATCATCTATTCAACTACAATATATCTCCTATTCGAAATAGGAGGTAAATAGGAGATAAATAGGAGGTAAATAGGAGGTAAATAGGAGGTATAGCCTTGAAGAGGCAGCAAAAAGGCGGAGATTTGACGGAAAAATGGACATTGAATGGGAGAAATGGTAACGTTAAGGTAGAGATAAGGTAGAGATAAGGGAACGATGAAAGGTTTGAGAAGTGTAAGAAGTTTGGCTGGTTTTTGCCTTGCACATAGTTCTTGGTATTACGCATAGAATTCTTGACCAATATCAAAAATTTTTGAAGTTTACTAAATTTTATCAAGCAATATGGTTGACGTTTAAAAACTTTTTTGTACTTTTGTCCCCGTAATTTAAAATTTATTTTTCATGTCTAATGAATTATCAATTTTCGCAAAACGCCTGAAGCAGGCAAGAGTGCTCAGGAAGCTCTCAATGGAGCAGCTTTGCGAACTTATGGGTGGACAGGTGTCCAAACAAGCCATTTCCAAGTATGAGTCAGCTCTGATGAAGCCGAACAGTACCGTGCTCATTGCTCTTGCAACCGCATTGGACCAGACTCCGGACTATTTCTTCCGTCCGTTCACTTATGATGCCGACAAGCTGCAGGTGTCATTCCGTAAGAAGTCAAGTGCTGGTGCCAAGGATGTCAGCGCATTGAAAGTGCAGATACAGGACGATATTGAGCGCTATCTTGAGATTGGAGATATACTGGGCATTGAAGCCAATGTTTCTCTGCGCGACCCAGAGAAAGTGATTGCCACAGCCGAGGATATGTGCCTCGAAGCCCAGAAGCTCCGCAACGAGTGGGGACTGGCACTGAACCCTATCGGCAACGTGCAGGATCTGCTTGAGAGTCATGGCGTGAAGGTGATACTCACCGAGGCTTCGGAGGAGTTTGACGGAGTGAGCGGTGTGGTGGATGGGAAGCACCTTATTATAGTATTGAATAAGAAGCAACCACACATAGAACGGCGTAGGTTCACTGCACTCCACGAACTCGCCCATCTGCTCTTCGACGGCAATTTCCCGGAAGACATGTCGCAACACGACAAGGAGAAACTCTGCGATACCTTCGCCAACGAGATGCTCATCCCTTCAGAGGTGCTACGCGAGCAGTTTCATCCGAAAGATAAGTTTACCACCCAGGAACTCATACCACTGCAGTGCACCTACGGAATCTCTATCAACGCCATCCTGGTGAAATTACACCAGATTGGCATCCTGGGCGAAAAACGCTACAGAGCCTACTGCATGCGTCGTCAGCAGGACAAAAAACTGAAAGCATACGTAGAAGAAAGCCGCTACAAGGAAAATATCACCGACAGATTCGAGGCGATGGTCTATAGCGCCATTGCCAAAGACCTTATCTCTATCTCTAAGGCAGCAACACTGCTGAATTGCTCCGTAAATACCATCCGCACAAAACTGAATCTGATATAGAGAATGCAGAAGATTGTTATCAGCGACACCAATATCTTGATTGATTTGCTCGACATCGGACTGGCGGATAAGTACTCTCCATTTCCGTGGAACGTACAGGCGTCTGATATGGTTTTGCATCGGTTGCAGAATAAGCAGCGAGAGTCCTTGATGGCGTGCATTGCATCGCACAGACTCACGCTGCACAAGATGGAAGACGAGGAACTATTGACAGTGGTCAGGAAGAAAAACAATCACAAACAGGGCACCAGTATAAGTCTGGCCGATTGGAGTGCTTGGCACTATGCCCATGAGGGTCATCACCCATTGCTCACCGACGACAGAATTCTCCGCCAACTTGCAGAGAAGGATGGCATTGAGGTGTTGGGCAAAAAAGAAATTGAAGAAAGGATAAAGATTTGGAAAACACAATTATAAACAGATTGTTAATGGATAAACAAAACTCTTTTTACGAAGGTTTTCTCTTCACCGATGCCGACTTTGAAGACAATGTTGGTGTAAACGAAGAGACGGCTTATAGCTGTAGTGACAGTGATTTGCTTGAGAATCTTCAAAAGCAAGTCACGCTTGTTGGTAATTATGAGATGCCGGCAGTTGAACCATATAATGGAGACCTTCCTGAACACATAGGGCGTTTTGAAAAACTGATATTGGCAGTGACATATGGCATCGCACCACATTTCTTTACTGACGATCGGAATTTCGAAAGGATATGGCTGAAGTTCTTTGTCTATGCAAGAAAACTCAAGCATTTTGTCTGTGTAATAGGTCCGGACTTCTCATTGTACTTGGATATGCCTTATTCGAAAAAAATATACAACTCCTTCCGAAACAAGTTAATAACTGCATTGTGGCAGAAGCTCGGTATCAAAGTCATTCCAAACGTAAGTTGGAGCGATGGGGATATGGATATGTACTTGGATGGCTTCCCGAAAAATTCAGTAATAGCGATAAATAGTACTGGACTGAGGCGTGACAAGCATTCCATTGATGTTTTCAGGCGAGGCTATAAGGCTGTGCTTGAAAGACTCAAACCCGTAGCTATTCTGCGCTATGGTTGCAGTTTTGACTGGGAGAACAAAGAGATTAGCAAATATTACGATAACAGCAATAAAATCAGATAACCATGGGAGCAAACGGTAGTTATAGTAAAGATTGGGGCGGTGTGCCAACTGCTTCACGCACACATTCAGAGTTTGATGGCAGAATTGATGGCCACAAAATCTTGGTTCAAAGTTCTAACATGTCTCAGATGAAGATTCCGATGAACTCTAATTCTGAGAGCCCTCTCTATCTCTGCGGGGTGGTGGATACTAAGACAGGTATAATCACAATTAAATCAATTGGAATTTACAAGAACCATAAACTTGTGGGCGCTATTGATATTGTGACTGACAAAAATGGCAACCTTGTTACTTACACAGATGGAAAGAAAAGTACGCATTACCACAATTGGCAAGAAGATAGCACTGGGAATGTTGGACGAAAATCCCATAACAAGAAGAACACTCTTCCTGTTGATAAGAAGTTTGATGGACTTTTAAATAAAATAGTTGAATTTAACAAACAAGGGCATATATGGAAACAAAAATTGTAAGAAAAATCGTCATTGAGAATTTCTATGGCGAGGGGATACACCTCTATGAGGACCAACTAGGCTGGCAAGAAAATGAACGCAGAGAGGCTAAATCCAATGTTTCAAAGAAGATATTTTGGACAGAAGTTGTCGAGATTGGATGGGACATCTCTTTCTACAGCCTTGACGAGGATCTGTTCTGGGGTATCCACACAGAGGAGGAGCCTATCGTCGTAAAAGCATTGCCACGCAACAGGAAAGAGCAATATATCTTCGACCAATGCGAAGGTGATACTCACGACGAAGGTGAAGTGATAGCAACCTTTGAGAATAGAGAAGATATCTGGGACAATCTGCGAATCAATGACAAATCACTTGAGGAACTCATTCAGCGTTCACTGATATTGCAGTTTGGATAAATCGCAACAAATAATGAAACATCACGATTTTGCAGACAACAACCGGATGGTCGAAGAAGACATCCGTTTGTTCGCAGAAATGCGAGGTAAATGGTTCTCGGAGAAGGAACAGGAATTCTTCGAGACAGTGGAAAACAAGGAACTGCACGAACTTGCGCCGTGTGGGGACGAACTGCTTCTATACGATGAGAATGAGGATGGCATTGAAATCATCCGCAACGACTTCTCAGAGTATGAGATCACGGGCTTCAACTCCATGACGCAAGCGTCGGAAAGTCACGGCGAATATTGCAGTTCGCTCTGCGAGGCACTAAAAGTGAATATGCGCAGTGCCAATCTTCTCGACAGAGACATCACTCTTCTGGACTGGCTCAGAGCCATCGACTATCGTAACATCAACTACAAACGTAATATTGCTATTGACTGATTATGGGAAATCAAAGATATCATCTTGATAACGGAGAGTTCTATCGTCAATGTATATGACTCTTGATCCTGCAACCGGAAAGCCTTCTCAGGCTCGTGTATATAAGGACCACGAGCCATCGATTGACTTCGATTGGAGACACGACCATAAGGAAGGTGGAAAGATGAAAGGTTCGCATTGGCACCGCGGTGTGACCGAGCAAGGGATGAGAAAAATAATTTACTGCCAAAAAGTATATAATTGCCAAAAAATTTGTCAAGAAATTTTTTTTTGCTACCTTTGCAAATTATTTGTATATTAATAAGGTAAAAATGAATAAAATTGACACTTTATGCGTTCAGGCTGGATATTGTCCAGGTAAAGGTGAGCCAAGGCAAATGCCTATAGTTCAGAGTACTACATTTAAGTATGAGAACAGTGAACAGATGGGTAAGTTGTTTGATTTGGAGGAATCGGGGTATTTTTACACCCGTCTTCAGAATCCTACCAATGATATGGTTGCTGCAAGGATTACCGCTATGGAGGGCGGTGTGGCTGGTATGTTGACCAGTTCGGGGCAGGCTGCCAATTTCTTTGCTTGTTTCAATATCTGCGAGACGGGGTGTCATATGATAAGTGCTGCCGATATTTATGGCGGAACTTACAATCTGTTTGGATGCACATTCAAGAAGATGGGTATTGATGTCACTTTTGTCGATCCTGATTGGAGCGACGAGGAGATTGAGGCTCTGTTCCGTGACAACACCAAACTGGTATTCGGTGAGACTATATCCAACCCTGGAGTGAGGATATTCGATATTGAACGATTTGCGAGGATTGCCCACAAACACGGTGTGCCGCTTATCGTTGACAATACTTTTGCCACTCCTGTTCATTGCCGTCCTTTTGAATGGGGTGCAGACATCGTGACTCATTCCACTACCAAATATATGGATGGTCAGGGCGTTCAGGTAGGTGGTGCAATAGTTGACAGTGGTAATTTCGATTGGAATGCCCATGCTGAAAAGTTCCCTGGTCTGACGACTCCCGACGAATCGTATCACGGACTTATCTATACCGAGCGTTTTGGCAAGGCAGCATATATCACTAAAGCTACAAGTCAGTTGATGAGGGATTTTGGCGCTATTCAGAGTCCACAGAATGCATTCTATCTTGGTCTTGGTCTTCAGACTCTTCCAGTAAGGATGGAGCGTCACACGAAGAGTGCGCTTAAGGTAGCCAAATATCTCCAGGAGCATCCTGACGTGGCTTGGGTACATTTCCCAGAACTGGAGGGTGATGCTGAATATGAGAAGTCGAAGAAATATCTGCCAAATGGTTCGTGTGGAGTGATGGCATTCGGACTGAAAGGCAACAGAGCAAGGGCAGAGCGCTTTATGGATGCTCTCAAGATGATCACCATTGAGACTCATGTGGCTGATTGCCATACATGTATCCTTCACCCGGCATCACATACACACCGCCAACTCACCGACGAACAACTGAGAGAGGCCGGTGTGGCTCCAGACCTTATGCGCTTGAGCATCGGCTTGGAGGATGTGGACGATATAATCGAGGATTTGGACAATGCATTGAAAAAGGACTAACCAGATAAGAAGAAACTAACTTAACAATATGAAAGTACTGAAATTTGGAGGCAGTTCGGTAGGTTCCGTAGAGGGATTGAGGAACATAAAGCAAATCGTGGAGTCGCAGGACGAACAAGTGATGGTTGTAGTATCGGCTCTTGGCGACACTACAGATGACCTTATCTCGATATCTCGAAGAGCCGAACAAGGTGACAGCGGATATGTTGAGGAATTAGATAAAGTAGTAGAGTACCACCACGAGATAATCACATCTATGGGACTGCACGACGAGCATCTCGAGAACAAGATAGACTCATTGTTCGACGAACTGAGGAGCATCTGTCAGGGAGTGTGCCTTATAAAAGACCTCTCTGTGAAGACTCTCAACGCCATAATGAGTTACGGAGAAAGACTTTCGTCGAATATCGTGGCAGCCGTTATCAGCGACTCCGTTCTCTATGATTCTCTCGAATACATAAAGACAGAAAAGAAAAATGGGCGCAATGAACTCAATGTAGAACTCACCCAAGCACTTATCAAAGAGCAGTTTGCAGAAGGATTTGATGTGAAGGTGGTCGTTTGGCCAGGTTTTATTGCTACAGATACAGTTACAGGTGAGATAACCAATCTCGGCAGAGGTGGTTCCGACTATACCGCAAGTATCCTCGCGGCCACTTTAGATGCCTCAGTACTTGAAATCTGGACCGATGTAGATGGATTTATGACAGCCGATCCAAGAGTCATCAATACCGCCTACACTATAGCCCACCTGAGTTATAACGAGGCAATGGAACTCTGTAACTTCGGAGCACAGGTGGTTTACCCACCTACCATCTATCCAGTGTGCGTAAAGAATATACCTATCCTTATCAAGAACACTTACAACCCAGAAGGCAAGGGCACGGTTATTCTGCAACATTGTCTCGAAGAAGACAGAGCCATCAAGGGTATTTCGTCGATCAACAATACCAGCCTGATAACCGTCTCTGGACTTTCCATGGTGGGAGTAATCGGAGTGAACCGCCGTATCTTCACTACTTTGGCAGAAAACCAGATAAGCGTGTTCCTTGTAAGCCAGGCATCATCTGAAAACAGCACCTCTATAGGTGTGAGAAACGAAGACGCCCAGTTGGCTTGTGATGTGCTCAACGAGGAGTTCGGTAAAGAGATAGAGACAGGTTCCATGTTCCCAATGAAACTCGAATCCAACCTCGCAACTGTAGCGATTGTGGGGGAGAACATGAAGCATACTCCAGGTATAGCAGGAAAACTCTTCGGCACTCTCGGCAGAAATGGTATCAGCGTCATAGCATGTGCTCAGGGAGCATCTGAGACCAATATATCATTTGTGGTTGAAAGCAAATACCTGAGAAAGTCACTCAACGTTATTCACGATAGTTTCTTCCTCTCAGAATATCAGGAACTCAACCTCTTCATCTGCGGTATAGGAACCGTAGGAGGCAAACTCATAGAGCAGATTCTCTCACAGAGAGAAAGACTCATGAGTGAACAAGGACTGAAACTCAATATCGTTGGTATTGCCAATAGCCGTCACGGAGTATTCTCCCGTGATGGAATAGACCTCCTGCACTATAAAGATATCCTCAATCAAAGCGAACCTTGTGACCTCAACCGCCTGAAGGACGAAGTGATAGGAATGAATATCTTCAATTCCGTGTTCGTGGATTGTACCGCAAGTGCAGATGTAGCAGGACTATATAAAGATTTCTTTGAACACAGCATCTCAGTTGTGGCAGCCAATAAGGTGGCAGCATCTTCCGACTACGAGAACTACGCAATGCTTAAGAGCCTTGCACGTCAAAAGAACGTAAAGTTCCTCTTCGAGACCAACGTAGGTGCCGGACTTCCTGTCATCAACACTATCAATGACCTCAGCCACTCTGGCGACAAGGTTCAGAAGATAGAGGCAGTGTTGAGCGGAACTCTCAATTTCATCTTCAATACCATCTCAGCCGATATACCACTTAGCCAGACCGTAAAGATGGCAAAGGAACAAGGTTACAGCGAACCCGACCCGCGTATCGACCTCAGCGGAAAAGATGTGATGAGAAAAATTGTCATCCTCTCACGTGAAGCAGGATATAAGGTCAATCAAGAAGATGTGGAAGCCAATCTCTTCATTCCAGACCAGTTCTTCAGTTGTTCCATGGACGAATTCTGGGACAATCTCCCTTCACTCGATGCACAGTTTGAGACTCGCCGACAGGCTCTTGAAGCCGCCAATAAACGATGGAGATTTGTTGCCACTATGGAGGATGGCAAATGTTCGGTGGCGCTTAAGGAAGTTGATATGCATCATCCGTTCTACGGACTTGAAGGTTCAAACAACATCATAATGCTTACCACCCAGCGCTATCACGACTACCCTATGCTTATCCAAGGCTACGGAGCAGGAGCAAGTGTTACCGCCGCAGGTGTGTTTGCAGATATAATGAGTATTGCGAATATTTAGGTTAGAGATTAGAGGTTAGAGATTGGAGATTGGAGGTTAGAGATGAAGCACATAATTATACTTGCTGATGGAATGGCAGATTATCCCGTGGAGCGACTTGGAGGAAAAACCCCACTCCAATATGCCCACACGCCATATATGGACCTTCTTGCAAAAGAAGGACGTTGTGGGATGATGAACACTGTTCCCACTGGATTTCCACCAGGCAGCGAGGTAGCAAATACTGCTATCCTCGGTTATAACCTCAATGAGGTGTATGAAGGCAGGGGACCTCTCGAAGCAGCAAGTATAGGTTATGAGATGCAACCAGGTGACCTCGCCATGCGTTGCAATATCATCGCACTTGAAGATGGCAAGATAAAAAACCATCACGGCAATCACCTCACTACCGAGGAAGGCAGAAAACTCATCAACCTGCTCAACCAACAACTTGGCACTGAACAGATACAGTTTATTCCAGGAATACAATACCGCCACTTACTTATTATAAAAGGTGGAAACAAAGATATCACCTGCAATCCTCCTCACGACCATCCCGACCAACCTTGGCAACCACTGTTGCCAACGGCAAATACCAGGCAGGCACAGGAAACAGCAGAACTTCTCAATCGTCTCATCCTCCAATCACAGGAACTCCTCTCATCTCTCAACTCTCATCTTTCAACTCTCAACTCTAACCTCTCCATCTGGCCTTGGAGCCCTGGTTATAGACCCCATATGATTCCGCTAACCACCACATTCCCACAGATTCGTCAAGGAAGTGTGATTACAGCAGTTGACCTCATACGTGGTATAGGCCACTATGCTGGACTGAAAACCATCGACGTAGAAGGAGCAACAGGCCTCTATGATACCAACTATGAAGGTAAGGCGCAAGCCGCTATAGATGCCCTATCGGGTGACGACGATTTTGTCTTTCTCCATCTCGAAGCATCCGATGAAGCAGGTCACGATGGTGACCTCGACCTGAAGATTAAGACAATCGAAAACCTCGACAGACGTATAGTAAAACCAATATACGAATTCGCCATCTCCTCTCTAACCTCTCAACTATCCATCTCCATCCTTCCCGACCATCCAACACCAGTAGAACTACGGACACATGTCGCAGAACCTGTGCCAGTACTAATTTGGCATCAGGATATAACTCCTGATGAAGTTCCGACTTTCGACGAGATATCATGTCATCAAGGGTCACTTGGAGAACTCAGTAACGATCAATTTATAAGACAATTCCTCAGTTTATGAAATACTATTCAACCAATCACCAATCCCCACTCGCAACACTCGAAGAAGCAGTTGTAAGAGGATTGGCACCCGATAAGGGACTCTATATGCCAGAGCATATAAAGACATTGCCACAAGCATTCTTCGATAATATCCATACTATGTCGTTCCAAGATATCGCCTACAACGTGGCAAGCGCATTCTTTGGAGAAGATGTAGATGCAGATGCACTGCAAGATATAGTCTACGACACACTCTCCTTCGAATGTCCTATCGTCAAAGTTTCTGACAATATCTATTCCCTCGAACTCTTCCATGGTCCCACACTCGCGTTCAAAGACGTCGGAGCACGTTTTATGGCTCGGCTGTTGCAGTATTTCATCAAGGGAAAGAACGAAAAAGGAGAAGTCAATGTGCTTGTGGCGACCAGTGGCGACACGGGCAGCGCAGTTGCCAACGGTTTTCTCGGAGTTGACGGCATCCACGTATATGTGCTCTACCCAAAAGGGAAAGTATCACCAATCCAAGAATGTCAGTTCACTACCCTCGGACAGAATATCACAGCCTTGGAAGTTGATGGCGCATTCGATGATTGTCAGGCATTGGTAAAGAACGCCTTTATCGACGACGAACTCAACAGCCACTTGCAACTCACTTCAGCCAACAGCATCAACGTAGCACGTTTCCTCCCACAGTCATTTTATTATTTCAATGCCTATGCCCAAATCCGCAAGTTAGCACTCTGCTCTAACCTCTCAACTCTCAACTCTAACCTCGTTATCTGCGTTCCAAGTGGCAATTTCGGCAATATCTGTTCAGCGCTATTTGCAAGGCAGATGGGACTTCCAGTAAAACGATTCATAGCAGCCAACAACGCTAACAGCGTCTTCTACGACTATCTCCTGTCAGGCAACTACACCCCACGTCCATCCATCCAGACCATAGCAAATGCAATGGACGTAGGCAATCCTTCCAATTTCGCCAGAGTTATTGAACTCTACCACCATGACCACACTACAGTCTGCAACCATATCAGCGGAGCAACATATACCGACAGCCAGATAGCCGATACTATACGGGCAACATATACCGACACTGGTTATCTGCTCGATCCGCATGGAGCATGTGGTTACAAAGCTCTCAAGGAGGGACTGCAATCAGGAGAAGTTGGAGTGTTCTGCGAAACAGCCCATCCAGCCAAATTCAAAGACACAGTAGAGCCAATCATAGGCACATCTGTAGAAATCCCATCCCGTCTCCAAGCCTTTATGAAAGGAGAGAAACAAAAGGTACAGATGCCAAACGACTACACCGCCTTTAAGAACTACCTCTTGGAATCATCAATACACTAAGTCAAATGATATCAACAAAAAAAGGAGGACTCGCGAATGCGAATCCTCCTTTTTCGTTTGTATCGGTATTACTGATTATTTCTGATAATACTTAGTACCGTTCTTGATTACGATGCCCTTGAATGTGCTGTCAACTACCTGACCTGCGATGTTGTAAACCTTCACACCTGTCTGTGCTTTCTTAGCATTTTCGGTGATGGTTTCAATGCCTGTTGCATAGTTGAAGTCTGCATCTGCACCAGTGAAGTAGAGACGTGCATCCTTAACGAATGTGTTAGTGTCCCAATAGTCGGTTGCGCTGCCTTCTTTCTGAGCAAGTCCTGATACGTAGTTTTCTACAACACCTAAATGGAGAGTCTGACCAGCCTTCTTGATGTTTACGTTAGGAACGTAGGTAGCGTGAACGCCCCATGCTCCTGCTGCGAATGGTACCATCACTGGGTCTTCTTCGTCGATTTGTACGAACATATACTTATCCCATACCTGGAGTGAGTCGCAGAATGCGTTGTAAGGTACTGTATTGCCTTCTGCATCTGTAGTGGTGGCTGTACGTGTGCCGATATATACGCTGTAAACTCCTACTGGAAGGTCTTCGATTTCCTGCCAGAACATATAGTTGCTTGCTCCGTAGTTGTTGATCATTACATCTGTAACTGGCATGCTTGTTGATGGAGCATCACCATTGATGTGTACACTACCTGTGCCGTTGATTTCCTGATCTACCAACCATCCTGGGATGCTTTCGTTTGTGAGGTTGCCTCCAACTGCGCAGTACATCTTAGGGTTGTTTACATAACCTGTGAGGTCGATACCTGTGATGATGAGTGGATAACCATCTTCGTTCCATCCTGGTTCACCGTCGTGGATTCCTTCAGCATCCTGGTTGAGGTCGTCGTAGATCTCGTCCATATACTGTGTGAGGTCTTCACCATTTGCAATCTTTGAATAGAGTGCATCCTTAACTTCTGCATTTACCTGTGCTGCAAGTTCTCTGTCGTTGTCAACAGCATTGTATGCTGCATCTACGTTTGCTGACTCGATACCGAATCTGTCGGCTGCGAGGGCTGCCTTGTAGAGTCCCCATGTGAGGAGGTCAGTGAAGGTCTTGAGGTTAGCGAGTTTGCCTGATGCTGCTGTGAGTTGTGGTACTACCTCTTCGAGTTCGTCGTCGGAGAGAGTAGATGCAGCGATGTCCTTGTACTTATTTACAAGGTCGGCTACCTCAGTATAATAAGGTGAGTTGACATACTTGGTTCCTTCTACTTCTTCGAGAGCAACTGCTGCTTCGAGTACTGCGATATCGTAAGCATCGATATTATCAATGCGTGTCTGGAGTTGTGCTGCTACTATGTTGAGAGTCTGGATTTCCATCTCAACCTCTGATGGCTGGTGGAATGCAGTTGTTTCTGCCTTGGCGATTTCTGCCACGAGTGCTGTCTTAGCATCTCCATCGTACATCTCATCTTCTGCATTAGCAAGAACTGCCTTTGCGTTTTCGAGCGCTTCGTCGAGGAGTTGGTGATAGTATGCTGCCTTTGATGGCATAGTGATAACCTTCACGTTAGCAAGGAGGAATTCCTGCCAAGTCTGAGGGTTGGAAACGAATTTGAGTACATAGTAACCATCAGCAGGAACTGTGAAGTCGGCCGTACATTTCACTGTACCTGAAACATATCCTGTTGCACCATTTACGTTTGGTGCTGCGAGATAGTCGTCGAACTTACAGTAAACTTCCTCGTTGAGGTCTTCAAGTGTGAATGAGAATGTAGGTTCGCTCTTCCATGCTGCCATGAGGAATGATACCTGATATTTACGTGCCTCGAGTTTGAGTGCGATATTCTCTGGCATATCTGGGTCGAAACTGCCGTCAGGGAGAATATAGTCGCTTACGAGTTCTCCGTAAGATGCATAACCGAGGGTTGTGTTACGGCTGCACCAGTAGAGAGCCTTGTTGAAGTCGCCTGAGAATCCTTCGTAGAGACGAGCACCACCACCACCTGGAGTACCACCCCAGTTGTAGTTGAGTTGTGAGGTCTGCTCTTCGTCGTTGAATCCGTACTTGTGTACAACTGGTTCGCCTTCTTCGTCATCCTGTGCAAGTGTGAGCCATCCTGGAGGAACACCACCTGTCATGTCGTTGTCAAAGTCGGATGCGTAGATTACTTCTGACTTGCTGTCGTCTGAGCTTTCTCCTACTTCGATTGTAATCTTCTGATCACCTTCGCATTCTACTCCTGCTTCATTGCATACACCTGAGAGAACGATTGAATATTCACCATCTGCCAATGTAGGGAGTGCTACGTTGATTGTGAGTTCGTCTTCAGAGAGAGTCATTCCGCTTGTGAGGTTCTTGGCAATACCATTGCTTACGAGGCTTGCTGAAGCGTAGTCGATAAATACTTTCTTATCGAATGTGAATGAAACTGACTTGAGAGTTGCTGATTCGAGTTCGAAACTGCCGTCTTCCGGAGATGTGCTGATTACCTTAGCAGGTGCCCAAACTGATGAGAGTTCGTCGATGTCGGCATCAAAGTAACCGAGTTCATTCTCAAAACTTACTGCTGCCATGTCGGCGTCACCATCTGTATAAGGTGCAGGGCGCTTCTCTGTGTTGTACATGATTTCCTCTGGAGTAGTGAGGGTTACAACGATTTCTGCGTCATCGTCGAGTACATCGTCTTCTGCGAGGAATGCATAGAGATAACCATCTTTGTGGCCTTCAAGATATTCTACATTGAGGACTTTGTCGCCTGAAGTGATCTTGATGAGTGATGGATCGAAATGAGCGTATCCGTCGTCGGCTGCCTTTGCGAGGTTTGCGATGTTGGTTGGATAACCGAAGTCGATCTTTACTGCGTCGTAATTGAATGTAACATTTCCGAATGATGATTCTTCCACGAGGATATCATCGAGGAGGTAAGTACCAGGGCTGTACATGTTGATTACGAGGAAGTACTTCTCTGGGAATGAGTTGTTGAAGTGCTCTCTGTAGGTCTCACCTGCACCACCTGGGTATTCACCTGTACCTACCCATGACTTGCTGTCGAGTACTTGGTTCTGGAGGTCGAGGTTGGTGTAGAAGGCATTGAATGTAATGCGCTGCCATTCACCAGTCAGACCCTTTGTGTGCTCAAGTGTATAGTCGGCTACACTTGGAGTTACGAATGAGTTGTCGAAATTCTCGATACCGATTGAGAGGTGAGTCATGATTTTCTTGTTCTGTTCTGCACCATCGGCGTCGAAATAAGTAGGCTCTTCTGCCTTTACCCAGAATGTAACACGGTAAGGAGTGTTGTCCTTAATCTGGAGATTGCCTAACTTGAAACCACGGTCCCAAGTGTAGCCTTCTTCATCTCCGTTCTCTGCCATGAAGCAGTAGTCACCGGAGTGAGCATCGTCAGAATAGGCTTCGTCCCATGTGTCAATTTCCTTGACATTTACCCAGTCACCATAGTAACCTGGGGTAAGAGCCTCTTCTGTTACGTACTTTTGGTCGCTAACCTCAAATCCGAGTTGAGCAACGACCTGTGCGTTTGCCATCATTGTGATGCAAAGCGCAGCAACGAGCGTAAAGATTTTTTTCATAAGTTGATAAATTAAAAAATTAAAACTATATATAGATGTATAACTTTGCCGCAAAGTTACAAAATACGCGCGATACATTATATATTTTTTTGTATCTTTTTTTTTATTTTATGTTACATTTTTTACTAAAAGTGCCATAAAAGTAAGTGTGAGCGGTTATGCAGTTATACGGTTAAGGAATTATGAATTATGAATTATGAATTGTGAATTATTTTTTGTAACTTTGCAGCGCATTTGCTATTTGACAATGCAAGTACAAGCAGTATTAATCACATAACAAGAGGAATTATGACTACGATTACATTGCAAATACATAACCCATCCATTCTTCCAAGTCTGCGTAAAGTTCTTGGTGCTATAGAGGGGGTTGTTATTCTTCCGCAACGAGGAAAATCATTGGTTTCAACAGATGTTCCTAATGCCACCACAGTGAAGGCTATCAGAGATGTAAAAGCAGGCAAGACCATTAAGGCCTCGTCGGTTGATGATTTACTAAATCAGTGCCTTGGTTAATACATGTACGAACTGGAATATTCGGATCAGTTTAAAAAAGACCTAAAGAGAATGGTTAGACGCAGTGCAAATATTGAGGCGATGCGTACTGTGTTAAACTACCTCGCAAACGATGGTCAAGTACCAGAATCTTATCATCCTCATATTCTTCATGGTAATTGGAATGGTGTATGGGAGTGCCATATTTCCTCTGATTGGTTACTTCTTTACGATATAAGTGATACCATTAATCTTATACGCCTTGTAAGAACAGAGACCCATAGTGATGTGTTTAAGAAATAGTCAATATTACAGGAGAGGAAAAAGCAATTGCTAAGATATACCTACACCGCAAATGGAAAAATTAGAACAGATACTCCAACCTATCAAGCAAGAGTTTGATCAGTGCAAATCGATATACCGCTCTGCTCATTCTGAGGTCGCTCCCTTGCTCAATAACATATTAGAACTCATTCAAAAGCGCGAGGGCAAGATGATGCGACCTATTCTTCTTTTGCTTTGTGCCAAACTCTTTGGGAACATTGACCGCAAAGCCATCAACGTGGCAGCAGCATACGAATTTTTTCATACAGCCAGTCTGGTTCACGATGATGTAGTTGATGAGAGTGACGAACGCAGAGGTCAGCCTTCCGTCAATTCATCTTACAATAACAAGAGGGCTGTCCTTGCCGGCGACTACATCCTCTCCTATTGTCTTCATTACATTGCCTCAGCAGGAAATCCACGTCTGGTAGATATCATATCCGTTGCAGCAAACAGTCTTTCGAGCGGTGAATTGCTCCAGTTATCAATGACAGGCAAGGCAAAAAGTCAGGAAGAATATATCGAGGTGATTAAGAACAAGACGGCAGCACTCTTTGCTGCATGCGCCCAGTCGGGAGCAGTGGTAGCCGGAGCTAGTGAGGAAGATATTGAGGTGATGCGTAGGTTCGGTGAAGCCTTAGGTATTGGTTTCCAGATAAAAGATGATTTGCTTGATGAGGAAATATCTCTCGACGAAGCCAGTCCAATGCTGTCATATTATACCCATACTGCCAAGTCATTGCTCAGCAGATACCCAGATTCCACAACCCGCCAATCGTTAGAGGATTTTGTGGACTTCGTTACAGAGAGAGAATACTAAAAGAATTTTGTTTCCTTACCAAGAATATCGCTCAGCAGTTTGTTGGCGAGACTGCTTGTGCCAAGTCGGAATTTCTTCGGAGTGAGCCAATCCTCTCCCAACACCTCTTTTACTATTGTGTAATATGTGAGTGCATCATCAACGGTTTTCATACCTCCTGCTGGTTTGAACCCAATCTGAATTCCTGTTTCATGGTAATATTCCTTTATTGCCTGACACATCACATAGGCTGCCTTTGGTGTTGCTGCGGGTTCCATCTTGCCAGTTGAAGTCTTTATAAAGTCGGCTCCGGAATACATTGCGAGAATACTTGCCTTCTTGATATTGCTTGACGTCTTAAGAGCACCCGTCTCCAGTATCACCTTGAGAGTCCTGTCGCCTACCACCTCCTTGAGTTCGGCTATTTCGTCGGCTACAGTCTCATAGTCCTCCACAAGGAACTTCCCGACACTATGTACTATGTCTATCTCAGTAGCGCCATCCTTACATGCAAGGGCTGTCTCAGCTATCTTTACCTCTATAAACGACTGAGACGAAGGGAAACATCCCGATACACAGGTAATTCCCACCTCTTCGCTGCCTAGAGTCTCATATACTGTAGATGCAAAATTAGGATACACGCATATTGATGCCACATGACCGAGTTCCGGGTATTCCTCCTCAAAACGGTTCACCTTCTCTGTGAAAGCCATTACACTGTCCTCACTGTCATCCGTTTTCAGCGTGGTGAGGTCCACACAGTTAAGAAGGAATTTCTTCACTTCTACCGTATCGTTCTCACTCTTATGAGCAAGGATTTGCTCCACTTCGTTTTCTACTTTTGTCTCGTCAAGTTCAAGATTATACTTCTTGAATGCCTGCAAAATCTTTGGTTCTGACAATTCCATATTATTCTTTATTTTTACTATCCATACAAATGGTCACTGGACCATCATTAACAAGAGTCACCTGCATATCCGCTCCAAACACTCCGGTCTGTACTTCCCTGCCGAGTTTGGCGGAAAGTAACTTACAGAAACGCTCATACAAAGGTTCCGTCACCTCGTGGCTTCCTGCACGGAGATACGATGGTCGGTTGCCTTTCTTATACGAAGCCCAGAGGGTGAACTGGCTCACCACCATTATCTCTCCCCCCACATCAAGTATGGAACGGTTCATCACACCATTCTCATCGTCCATCACCCTAAGATTGACAATCTTCGAAGTCAGCCACTCCAAGTCCTCCTCGGTATCCTCCTCCGAGCATCCAAGGAGCAACAGATATCCCTTTCCGATGGCAGAGAGAGGTTGTTCCGCCACACCTCCTATCGACACTTTCGCTGAACTTGCCCGTTGCAATACTACTCTCATGCCGACAAAGGTAAGAAAAAAAATTGACCCGTCAAATTTTTTTCTTACCTTTCATCGAGCATTTTAGGCATGGTCAGCCCGATTAGCGTCAGTTAACCGTGGCTGGGGGCCGTTACGAAGTGAAAATGCGAGGTAAAGAAACTAAAAAAAATTGACCCGTCAAATTTTTTGGTAATTATATACTTTTAGGCACAAATGACACATCAATTAAGGGAATGATAACAATTTTTCATCCCCTTAATTCATTATCCATACAGTACTCTAATTATGCATTCCTTTATAATGCCTTTTAGTTCAGTTTCTGTAATTATTCGATTGGGAATCTTAGATTCATTCAGCCAAGTAGAATCAATTACAACTCGCTGTCCATTGCATTTCCATGCGTCTGCTTGATTATTTATAAATGCGTTCGCTGACCGAAAGTCAGTCCGTGACAATATGTGCTTTTTGCCATTCTTTATGTACCGATAATTTTCTACATATCTTGGAGTGCCATTTTTACTTACATTACGTTTGACGATTTCCATATCTATACCGTTTAACGTACCACCTTTTCGAGAATAAACATATGAATCTTTACGAGATGCTCTGACTGAAGGTGCTCTTCTGATTCTCTTTGTTCTTCTTTCCCTTTCAGAACCACTTTGAATTGTAGAATAATACGTTGGATTTGGAATATACGATTCTACGAAAAAGATGTATTGTCCATCTTCAAGGAATGTTCGGTATGTTATATCTCCTATGGGTCTCCTTATAGTTGTTGTATGAGCGACGGGCGGCAAATGCTCAAATGTTGTATACAAATCTCTTATAAGAATCTGAAATGATTCACTAAAATGTATTCCGACATATCCTAATTTGTAATTTTCATAGATACTTTTTAACCTAAGTTGTACTTCAGTTGATAACTTTGTATTTGACATTAATTGTGAATTTGTTAACTTGCTTATTTTAGTTTATTAAAGAAGTCATCCAAATCTACATAGCCATATCTTCTGCAATACTCTTCTATTGGTATATCTAAAGTTGGTATTTCTTCTTCGCTTTCATTCAAGATTTCTTGTGCTTTTATAAAGTCACTTCTTTCTTGCTCTGACATATTTGATAGTCTGTTCAAATATTCAGATAATTCTTTCCTGTATGTTTTGCTATTCATCATTATACGATATTAATTTACTACAAATATACTATAAATATTTCAAATATCCAAAAGTTTTTTCATTTTTTCCAAATTAATACTATTTATAAGTAATCAAATAAAATATTATGAAAAGAGCAAATAAAATTAGACTTACAGAGTCACAGTT
>R15__coassemble_439_pt1 | contig 39661 bp, 24 predicted proteins | sample R15__metabat2_low_PE_001 | metagenome-assembled genome bin R15
AGGGTTCTGAGAGGTTAGAGGTTAGAGATGATGTAGTGCAAACAGAACTGTTTGTTGACAATCCGCAACTGTGGGATATTGATACCCCACGGCTCTATACTCTAACTGCACAGTTGTACGCGGGAGGCAAAAAGGTGGACGAGATAAATGAGAAATTCGGTTTCCGAACAGCGGAATTTACAGTTGACAAGGGCTTCTTACTCAATGGCAGACAAGTAAAACTGAAAGGATTCTGTCTGCATCAAGATGATGCGAGCCTTGGTTCTGCTCTTCCTTACAGGAGTATGGAGAGGAAATTGCAGATATTCAAGGATTTCGGTGTGAATGCCATTAGGTGCAGCCATAATCAGCCTGCTCCTGAATTTCTGGATCTTTGTGATGAATTGGGACTTCTTGTGATTGATGAGGCATTCGATAAATGGAAGTCGGGTTATTATGCAGAATATTTCGACGAATGGTGGCAGAAGGACTTGGAGAATATGCTTGTCAGGGACAGAAATCACCCGAGTATCATCTTATGGAGTATCGGAAATGAACTTCAGGAGGCATGGAGTGGTGGCAATGATGGTGTTGAAAGAGCAAAAATGCTGCAAGACTTTGTGCATAAGATGGAGCCTACACGTCAGGTATGTGTGGCTTGCCAGAACAATCACCAAGATAAATTTGCTGGAGTGACAGATGTTGTGGGCTATAATTATCAGGAAGCCCGAATGGTAAACGACAGGAAACGTTTTCCTGATCGTCGTTTCGTGGTTACAGAAGAACTTCCTTATTATCAGGGAGCAGAAGGTGATATAAGGGCATACGACACTAATAACCCTTGGAACACTATCGCCGAGCACGATTATATAGCAGGAGGTTTTCTATGGACTGGTGCTGACTATATAGGCGAAGCCGGATGGCCTTCTCATGGATGGCCAGGAGGATTGCTCGATATATGTTTGGTTGAGAAAGCAAGGGCGGTATTCCATAAAGCAATGTGGAATCCCGACAAGCCAATCGTGGGAATTGCCGTGAGAGATAATGCTCTAAATATGGACCATGCGCGCGACCTTTGGCAATGGCCGAGAATGGCTTCAATATGGAATTTCCCAAGAGATTATGAGGGATTGATGATGGAGGTGAATACTATCACTAACTGTGAGAGAGTTGTGCTTTTTATAAACGGTAAGCGAATGGGTGATAAAAAGACGGCAGACTTTAAGAATCACACTATAGTTTGGAACGTACCATTCACCCCTGGCAATATAGAAGCATTCGGAATCAATGGAAACGATACCGTGGCTCAATATAGAATCAATACTGCAGGAAATCCAGTGAAATTGGTTTGTCGTGCTGATAGGGAGGAACTGAAAGCAGATGGGCAGGATCTTTGTTATGTACAGATGGAACTGCACGACAAGGACGGAAATCTTGTTCAGCATATTGACAGAAATGTCGTAGGAAAAGTAGAAGGCGAAGGAAGACTCATAGGATTGATTAATAGCGACCTGCGCCGCACAACTCCATTCACGAACAATGAAGACAAAACTTATTTCGGACGAGTAATGGCCATTGTCCAGACCACACGGAAAGCGGGTAGTATAAAACTGCATCTTGATGTTGAAGGTTTACCATCGGAGTGTGTGGAGTTGATAAGTAAATAAACAAAGAAGGCGTCCAAGTATATCTGGATGCCTTCTCAAATAACTAACTAATTATTAACTAACCTATTTAATTATGAAGAAATGATTACTTCTCAGTAATGTGCTGCAAAGGTACGGACTTTTTTCGCATAATAAAAATTATTAAGTAACAGAAGTTTGAGTAAATGTAACATATTTAAGAAATTGCCATAGTAAATGTAACAAAAAATGTAGAAAATGAAACACAGGGAGCCTTGAGGTGGGTTGTGTTGGGGTTTTGCGTTTAAATATGAGATTTTTCCCTAAAATAGAATGAAAGTACATGTGATTTTGTATGTTTCTTTTATTCCTATGTCATTTATTAAAAAATGTTACATAGGCTAAAAAAAAAGTTATTAAAATATAAAAGGTATAAAAATCTTTTTTTGTACTTTTGCATCGTGAAATGAAATGTCAGTGAATATGAAATGTGAATTAAGAATGAAGAAGTGTCCATTAGTTGCATTATTAGTGTTGATTTCTTGCATGCCTATGAGTGCACAGAAGAGAAGTGCAACCTTGAGAATTGATGTCAATACAAAGTATCAGCACATTGATGGCTTTGGCGGAACTGGTATGAATGGTCAGTGGTCGGATGTATATACTCAAGACAAGGTCAATAAACTATGGGGAACAGGCGATAATCAGATGGGGTACAACATCATGAGAATCCGCATCAATCCTAACGAAGGTAATTGGGGCGAGTATGGCAATCCAATCAAATGGGCGAGGAAAGTGAATCCTCATCTTCATGTCTTTGCTACCCCTTGGACTCCACCAAAGAAATATAAGACAAGCAAAACAACGAAATATCAGAATGAGTTTGGTACATGGGTATGGCCTCTTGTCGAACATAGTTGGGGAGGACAAGGCTCTAATGGCGGAGCAATAAATCCAGATTCGATTGATGCTTATGCCGATTTCCTCAATCGTTACCGTCTGACGATGAAGAAAAAAGGGTGTCCGATAGATATGATTTCTATCCAGAACGAGAGTGATTATACCCCAACCACAACAGATAATGGGGTGGAAAAGGCAAGTTACGAAAGTTGCATATTCTCACCGAAAGAGATGGCAAGGATGGTGAAGGCGGTGAAAGATTTGGTTGGAGATGAATGCAAGGTGATGGGACCTGAATGTTTCGGCTGGAATCAGCACAACTATAACAATCAATTAGTTGCCATCCCCGATGCTGCTAATAGTATTGATGTGTGGGGAAACCATCTTTATGGTCTTCAGAACTTTACCCATGTAAATACCATTACTAAAAAGACAGGCAAACCTATGTGGCAGACAGAATACTATGTAGAGAACACAAAGGGTACATGGGAGGCAGAATACGATTTTATTGAGAATGTCGAGAATACATTAGCAAACGGATTCAGCGCTTATGTCTATTATAATATGCTGAACGACTTTTTTGGTGACGGAACAGATGAGGATAACCACAACCAGTCATCTTCTACTCTCTACAAACGAGCATACGTGTTCAGCCATTATGCTAAATTTGCTACAGGGAAGAGGCGCGTGAAACTGACCATATCCGATGGAAACTCCACCCCTCTGACGGGCTCAGCATTTATGTCGGAAACTGGAGATACCGTAACAGTGTTTGTGCTCAACAAATCATCGAAAGAATACAATATGAGGGTTATCCTTCCGTTTACTACCAAGAGTGTGGTAAGAGCAGTCTCGGGTGAGAGTGCAAACAGGATAATCCAGGATGTATCGGCAGAATATGCTGGAGTTAAGAATCCTACGCTCTCAGTATTGCCTGGTATGTTCTATACATTCCAGTTCGTGGAAGGCGAATACGACCCAAGTGATCCAAGTCAATTTATGCTTGCTGAGTCGTCGAAGACGATTGAGAATGGCAATCCACTTACTCCTTTAATGTACTTAGCCGATCCTACTGCTGTGGAATATGACGGACGGTTATATGTCTATGGCACTTACGACCAGCAGCAGTTTGATTATTGCGATGGTTTGCTTGCCAATGATTACAGCAAGATAACCAAACTTGCAATGCTCTCAACAGATGACTTGGTCAACTGGACTTTCCATGGACTTATTGATGTAGGAACGATTGCTCCTTGGATATATACAAGTTGGGCACCGAGTGCAGTTTGTCGTGAGGAATCTGATGGGAAGACACATTTCTATCTCTATTTTACTAACTCCGCTTCTGGTATAGGAGTACTTACATCTACGTCTCCGGTAGGACCTTGGACCGACCCTCTCGGTAAGGCACTCATTGATGGAAAGACGGCAGGTTTGGGAACAATCTCCAACCTTATAGATCCAGGTGTAGTAATCGACGATGATGGCATTGGATGGCTTGCATTCGGAGGTGGTTCTCCTAATGCTTCTGGAACAACGGCTCAGCCTGGAAATGCAAGAATAGTGAAACTTGGAGATGATATGATTTCTCTTGCGAGTGATATTGTACAAATCCCTGCACCGTATCATTTTGAAGCAAACGAACTCAATGTAATGGGTGGGAAATTGGTATTTTCATATTGTTCCAGTTGGAGTGCATCGGATGCATGTTGCATAAGATATATGTCAACTTCCGACCCTCTTGAGGGCACATGGAAAGACAAAGGCGTTTATTTCAAGAATCCTGGATCTTATGGCTATCCATATGGAAACAACCACACTCATTTGCAGAAATTCGGCAATTTCTGGTATTTGGTCTATCACACTCAGTGGCTTGAGAATGAGAGAGGTTTCAGTGGCGGATACAGAGGATTGGCACTTAATCGGGCTACAGTGGTAGAGAAATCGCAGAAGGTGGCAGAGGTGAAAGCTACCGATACAGGAAATAACCAATTGTCCTCCAACAGGGTAAGACCAACTCAAATCCACGAAGCAGAGATGATGGCAAATGCTGGTTACGGACTTAAGATGAGCGATTACGATGAAGTGGGCAATGAAGTGGTTGAACCAATCGCAGGGCAGTGGACCGCAGTGAGAGGTGTTACATTTGAGGATGAGCAACCAAATGTGATGAAACTGAGAATCCAAGGTACCGGAAAGATAGAGATTTATTTCGACGAGATCAATGAGGACCCTCTTGGTACTGCTTCTTTCAGTTCGGAGGAGATGGAGTGGATAGAGGTAGAGTTGGATTCGCAAAAGATGATAAATGTGCAAAACATCTTCTTCCTCTTCAGAGAGGCAAAGGATGTGAAATGGGATAAATGGACATTCGGAGATACCACAACAGACGTTAACGATGTAAAGGTGAAACGGTATAACGGTGAAGAGGTTTATAATCTCAGTGGTCAGAGGGTAGGAGCCGATTACAAAGGAATAGTGATAAAGAATGGAACTAAAATATTAATCAAATAATAACCATTATGAAAAAACGAAGTCTTTCTTATGCCTTAGGCTGTTGGCTGTTGACTTTGGGTGGAATGTATCTTACCTCCTGCGACGGCTACGACTTGATGGATGAGGACCCAAGTTGGTTGGGATCAAGCATCTACGAGTATTTGGAGTCGGAAGGCAATTATGCGAATACGCTTCGGCTGATTAACGACTTGGGTTACGATGAAGTCTTGAAGAAGACTGGAAGTAAAACCCTGTTTGTAGCCGACGATGATGCTTTCGCAAGATTCTATGCCAATGGTGACAACGAATTCCAAGTCAGTGGTTACGACCAACTCACTACTGCACAGAAAAAGTTGTTGCTTTATGGTAGTATGATTAACAATGCGTGTCAGGTGGCGTACCTGAGTAGTACAGAAGGTCCTGTTGAGGGTGACTGTATGAGACGTATCACCTCTATCTCAGCATACGACAATGTGCCGTTGGTATCACCATCGGAAATGCCAGCTACTGAGTATTGGCAGTATTACATGGAAAACTCAAAGACAATTCCATGTTTTGAGGACCTCACCTCTGCTCCGATGATTCATTTCATTGAGGACTTCCTCAACAACTCACTCATTACGAATGACGATGTCACTTTCCTCCAGAACGGTCAGGTGCGCAATCCTGGGGATGCCAATGTCAACGGAGTGGTCATGGAAACTCAGAACATCAAGTGCTCCAACGGATTTGTCCACAAGATGAAGGAGGTGATAACTCCTCTTCCTAATATGGCGCAGATAATAAACGAAAACAGCAATATGTCGGAATATGCTAAATTGCTGAATCGTTTTTGTGCACCATATTATGCTGGCGACTATGCACGCGATGAATATAACCGTCTTTATGGCACCAGTTATGACAGTGTATTCCAAAAACGCTATTTCTCTGAGCGTTCCCAGGGAGGTGAACCGCTCGACCTTACTCCAGCAGATGCACCTGTGTCGGGTACTCTGAAGTTCGACCCAGGGTGGAATCAGTTCTATTCCCAGACTTCAAAATCGGATGTCAATGCAGCACTTCAGGAGAATATGGGAGTGATGCTCGTGCCGTCCAACGAAGCCCTCAACCGCTATTGGACAAGTGGTGCAGGAAAGGTGCTCAAGGATTATTACGGCACTTGGGAGAATGTACCTGACAAGGTAGTCAGCAAGATGCTCAATGTGAATATGTTGAACTCTTTCGTCAATAGTGTTCCGAGCAAATTCGAGACTGTGCTCAATGATGCTAACGATGAGATGGGACTGGACACAACATATATTGACCATGTGTATATGGGTTGCAACGGAGCGGTATATCTCACTAACCGAGTGTTTAATCCAGTGGCATATGTGAGTGTGCATTTCCCTGCTTTGGTCAACGAGACCATGAGTATTTTCTATTGGGGTATCGAACAGTTGGGATTCGATGTATATCTCAATTCCCAGAATTCCTACTACAGCCTGTTTATTCCTGACAACGATGCAGCGCTCAACTATATCGACCCATGCAGTTATGGTAAGATTAATACTCAACTTTTCCGATTCCATTACCAGCCAAATGCTCCTGCTGAGACTCAGAAGGTGTGGGCATCAATATGGAATTACGACACTGAGACGGGTGCTGTGCTCGACTCCATCGGTGAGGCAACCTACGACCAGATAAAAGACCGTTTGGAAGATATCCTTGACTACCATATCATAGTCGGTGATGTGGAGGATGGCAACACTTACTACAAGACCAAAGGTGGTGGTATTATCCGTGTGGCAAAGGTGGCTGAAGGCGAAGGCAAGATGGAGGTTTATGGAAGTCTTCAGGATGATGTGAACCGTCCGGTTATAGTTGAGAAAATCTATGATGAGAGTGCCGAGGGAAATGGAAAGACCTATATCCTCCACTCCGAACCTCTCATGACCACTCAGAAAGCCGTGAGCAATATTCTTCAGGAGCATGCTGAGTTCAGTGCATTCTGGACCTTGCTCCAAAGTAGTTCGTTCCTTGAAACCAAACACATAATCGGAACCGACCAACATGGCTGTGCAAGCGAGAATATCAACCTCTTCAATACTTTCAATTATACGGTTTATGTACCTACCAACGAATCGATAGAGAAGTTGCAAGCCGATGGTGCGCTCCCAACTTGGGACCAAGTGGCACAGGCAGAGACTGATGAAGAGGCCGACAGTCTTACAAACGAGATAGAAATGTTCCTTAAGTATCATATACAAGACAACTCAGTGTTTATCGGACAGGGTGACCTCAGTGCTAAGTACGAGACATCGGCTTATCGTGTAGAAGACGACAACCTTCTCTACTATAAAGTCACTACAGAGGCATCCAACGACGGCATTACAATCACCGGCCAGGATGGTCAGCAATGCCATGTGGTACAGACTCCGGGACTGTATAACCTTATGGCAAGGGAATATCAGTACGATGCAGCCGATGCTACTCGTGCCTCGACACTCTACACATCGAGTTACGCTGTAGTACACCAAATAGATGGATGTCTTAATTATAAGGAAGGAGGTGACCAATGAAACGCAGAATAATTTTCTTAATTCCAGCCATACTTTTCGCTGTCAGTGCTTTTGCACAGAAACCAGGTGATATGATCAGTGGTAATGTGGCTGACGACCTCGAACCGCTGATGGCTGTCAACGTAGTTGAAATCGATGCCGCAAAACGTATCGTGGCTCATGGTATAACCGATATAAACGGAAACTTCTCTTTCCGTATCGTCAATCCTAAAAACCATATCCGTATCAGTTATGTAGGTTATGAAACCCAGTTGTTGCCAATCAACAAGACTTTCTTCAAGATTGTGATGAAGAGTGCAACACAGATTAAGGAAGTAGAAATTAAGGCAGTTAAGCGAACTCAGTCCAATATGAGTCTTCCAATTCCTGAAAGAGAGTTGTCGGTGGCTTCACAGAGCATCGATATGAAGGAGTTCGAAGGATTGGGAATGACCAGTGTAGATGAGGCGCTCCAGGGGCGAATCTCCGGACTTGATATCATTGCCAATTCCGGTAACCTCGGTGCCGGTACCACCATGCGACTTCGTGGTGTGAGCAGTATCAACGGCAGTAGCGAACCGCTCATAGTAGTCGATGGAAATATCTTCGAAAGCGACTATAAGGACGGCTTTGACTATAACAACGCAACTGAAGAACAGTTTGCCGAACTCCTCAACGTCAATCCTGATGATATTGCCAATATCAATGTACTGAAGGATGCCGCAGGAACCGCTCTCTATGGTTCTCAGGGTGCAAACGGTGTGATAGAAATCAAGACCAAGCGAGGCAGTCGTGGAAAGACCCGCCTCTCATACTCCTACCGTGCTACTCTGACCCACCAGCCGAAAGGACTGCGAATGCTCGATGGCGACCACTACACGATGCTTATGAAGGAGGCATACTACAATCCGAAACTGAGTGATGCCGCATCCGATATCATTGAGTTCAACTACGATCCTTCCTGGTCGGAGTACGAGATGTACAACAACAACACCGACTGGCGTGAGGAAGTCATCCAGACCGGATTGCTCCAGAAGCATAATGTGAGTATTCAGGGAGGTGGTGAGAAAGCCAATTTCCGTATCAGTGCAGGTTATGACCATCAAACTGGTACCGTTATCAAACAGGTTCTCGACCGTTTCACCACCCGTGTAGCACTCGATTATTTCGTCAGCGACCGTATCAAGATTGTTACCAACTTCAACCTCACATATACCGACAACCACAAGAATTATTCCGATCTGCTCTCCATAGCATATCAGAAGATGCCAAATCTCTCAGTATATGAACAGGATGCTGAGGGTAATAATACTCCTTATTACTATCACATGCTTAATGACTATAGTTCAGAGTTAAGCAGCCAGTATAGTCTGGTCAATCCAGTAGCATTGGCAAACGAGGCAACAAACGACGAGAGTACCTATCAGATTCAGCCGGAATTCCAACTCCACTACAACCTCCTGGGCACTCAAGACGATGAGACCCAACTCAAGTATGAAGGAAAAATACTCTTCAATATTTTCAACAAATACAACGACACATACTATCCAAGCAGTCTTGTAACAGCCGATTGGTCCTCTACTAATAATAATAAGGTGACAAACGACTCCCACAAGAGTACAGCCATCACCACCACCCATACCCTCACCTTCATTCCTGCTTTCCATAATACCAATCATAGTTTTATGGCACTTGCCCGTTTCCAACTCACCGATGGAAACAGTAAGGGACAGAGCAGCACCATCTACGGACTCCCTTCAGGAACTATCCGTTCCATTGCATCCGATGGAATTGTCAGCAGTGTAGGAACCACCACAGGTCAGTGGCGCAGCGTTTATCTCACTTTCTCTGCCCACTACGCATACAAAGGTCGTTACATAGCCGACTTCACCCTCCGTCGCGACGGAAGTACGAAGTTCGGCGACTCGAATCGCTGGGGTAATTTCCCTGCCTTGTCGTTCCGTTGGAATGTCACCGACGAACCTTGGATGGAAAAACTGAAATGGTTGACAATGCTCTCCATTCGTCCAGGATGGGGTATTGCAGGTACTCCTCCAGGAAGTGAATACCTCTACTTCTCCCGTTATGCCAACGGACAGTCATATAATGGTAATGGCTCCATCTACCAGAGCAATATCCGACTCAATACCTTGCAGTGGGAAGAGAAAGAGACTTGGAACGTAGGTTTCGACCTCGGACTCTTTGATTCCAAACTCACAGCCGACTTCAATATCTACACCCAGCAGTCACGTCAGTTGTTAATGTACAACCAGGCAATTCCAAGTTCATCTGGCTTTGCTTCACTCTCTGTACTCAACAACGGCAAGATGCGCAACAATGGATGGGAGTTCAATATCCGTACCAACAATATGTTCAGGAAAGGCAAGTTCAATATCGACCTCAACGTCACCTTTGCCAACAACCGCAATGAGATTATAGAGATGGACCCTACCATCCTTGCCAATATGAACAAAGACTTCGACCGCAGCAACGGTTCTTATCTTGCACGAGTACAACTCAACAACCCATTCGGAAGTATTTATGGTTTCCGTTATAAAGGCGTATATCAGTATAGTAAATATTCAGCAGTAGAAGAACCAGGTGTGAGTGGCCCTAATGCACCTGTAGCAAGAGATGCAGAAGGAAATGTGGTTTACGACAAATATGGACTCACAGTTCCTGTAGTTTTCTGCTACGACAGCGACAACAATACCTCTATATATGAGTTCAAGGGTGGTGATGCCATTTATGAGGATATCAACCACGACGGACAGATCAACGAACTCGACATCGTTTACCTCGGTAGTTCACTCCCTAAGATTACCGGTGGATGGGGATTCCGCATCACTTATGGCCACTGGTCCTGGAACAATCAGTTCAATTTCCGTATAGGAAACAAAATCATCAACCGAGCCAGAATGCTCGCCGAGAGTATGTACGACAACAACAACCAAAGTGCAGCAGTCAACTGGCGTTGGAGAGTTGAGGGCGACGAGGCTGAGATTCCAAGAGCACTCTACCAGACAGGTTACAACTGGTTGGGCAGCGACCGCTTTATGGAAGATGGTTCATTCCTCCGACTCAACTACACACAGTTGTCATACACATTCGACAACCGACTCCTCAAGACTATCGGACTCTCCGCCTTGCGTCTTGACTTCAGTATCCGCAATCTCTTCTGCATCACCGGTTATAGCGGTGCCGACCCAGAAGTGGGATACGGAGGCTATGGTGTCGCATCCGACAGTGCACGCACTCCAAGAGCACGAGAATATCAACTTGGTTTAACGGTTCAATTCTAAAAGAAAGGATTCAATATGAAAAAGATATCAAGTATAATAGTTATCGTTATCGCTATCGTTTTGTCGAGTTGTTCTGACTTCCTTACCATCACTCCTCAAAATGAGATCGTATTAGAGAATTTCTGGACAGAAAAGGCCGATGTCACCAGTGTGCTCAACAGTTGCTACGCCCAACTTCAGAACAGCGACTGTATCAGCAGGATGATAGTATGGGGCGAACTTCGCAGCGACGACATGACCAATGGTGCAAGCAGTGATAATACGATACGTGAAATCCTCAAGGAGAATATCCTTGAAACCAACACCTACTCCAAATGGGAGTGTTTCTATCAATGTATCAACCGTTGTAACACCGTCATCCATTATGCCCCTGGAGTATATGCCATTGACCCTAATTTCGGAGAGAAAGAAATGAAAGCAACAATAGCCGAAGCCACCGTACTTCGTTCGCTGTGCTATTTCTATCTCGCACGTACTTTCCGCGACATACCATACGTTACAGAACCATCTATCGACGACACCAAATCCTATGTCGTTGCACCTACTCCTTTCGAAGCAGTTCTCGACAGTCTTATTCAGGCAGTTGAGAGTGTGAAGGAGGATGCAATTATTTCGTATGGAGAAAATTCGATAGAGAACACCTGTAGGATAACCAAGTGGGCAGCCTACGCACTCCTTGCCGATTTGTATCTCTGGAAAGGCGAGTACCAGCAGGCATCCGACTATTGCGAACTCATCATCAAAGAGAAGATACGCGATTATGAAGACAAGAAAGAAGAAGACCCTACATCCCTCACCATCGAACTCTACGGACGTTATCCGCTCATTTCCGAAACCCCTTCCGGCGCCATCTATTCAGGCAATGCCTACGATGAGATATTCGGAACCGGAAACTCCTTCGAAAGCATCTTCGAACTCTCCTTCGAACGCAACAAGTCAACCAGCAACTCCACTGTGTCCAATTTCTATGGCGGCAAAAATACCAACGGTCGCATCTCTGCCCCTACATTCCTCTTCGAGGATGCCTATTCCGGACAGAACAAATATTTCCGCAAGACCGACTGCCGTTACTTGGAGTATATGCAGGAATCATCTACTAAGATAGCGATTACCAAGTACATCAACGAGACCGTTTCCTTCAAGCCGACCACCGCTTCTGGTGCAGCCCCTACGGTCACATCCGAAGCCCGTTCCGATGACTATGCCAACTGGATTATCTATCGTCTCTCCGATGTGATGCTCATGAAGGCAGAGGCAGAAATCGAATTGGCAGGTGCTACCGACAGTGTGATTACCGACCAACAGACATCGCATTACCAAAGCGCCTTCTCACTTATCTCCGCCGTTTGGAAACGCGCCAACAACAAACGCATCGCCACTACCGACACATTGGTATATGGTGATTATGCCACCTCGCGCACCACTATGGAAGACCTGCTCTTCGACGAACGTCAGCGTGAGTTCCTCTTCGAAGGCAAACGCTGGTACGACCTCGTCCGACTCAGCCGTCGCGACAAGAGCAACTCAAGAATGATAGAGAAAGTACTTCCTAAGTTCGAAGAGAATGCCGCTGCTATCCGCATACGCCTCGCTGCACAGGATGCCCTCTACTGGCCATACCATGAGGACGAACTCAAAATCAACGGACTCCTCACACAGAATCCTGCGTATGTTACAGATAAAGGTTTTGAACAATAAAAGAAAGGGTTAGATATGAAAAAAGATAAAAATATCCGATTATCCGATTATCCGATTATCCGATTATCAATTATAATCGTCTTCGTCTTCGCAGGCGCAGCCTTTGTCTCCTGTTCCGATGAACCCGATAGAGAGAATTACTACACCGCAACAGGGGAGATGATAAGCGATTACCTTGTCAACAGGGAAACCACCTACAGCGACTTTGTAACCATCCTCAACCGTTCGGGCATGATGGGAATGATGGCAACCTACGGCACGTATACCTGTTTTGCACCAACCAACGATGCAATAAAGTCGTATTGTGCAGAACGTGGACTGGCCTCCGTCAATGACCTCACCACCGCCGAGTGCGACACCTTGGCGTGGAACCACATCATCAAGAAAGCCTACTTCACCACCGACCTCTCCGATGGCAACTTCCCTATGGCAAATATGAACGACCGCTATCTCACCTTCTCGTGCGACAGCGACGCATTGAATGCCAACAATGTAACATATTTCGTCAATAAGAAATCACAGATAGTCGTTCGCGACGACTCCGTACAGAACGGTGTGGTCCACACTATCAATCACGTCATCACCCCATCCAACCAGTATCTACCAGAACTCATTGAAGCCAATCCATCAGTGTCAATCTTCGCAGAGGCACTCCAACTCACTGGCATCGACGGAATGATGTTCGACTATATCGACGAAACCTATACCTGCGGTTCCGACTCCGTAAACAAAGGATTCTATGTAACCCGAATCGGAAGCGAACAGCATTTCTGCAAATACATCGGAAAACGCATGAAGCGTTATTCAGCATTCGTCGAGACCGACTCCATCTACGCCCTCCACGGCATCACCTGCCTCGACTCTCTCAAGGCATATGCTAAGAGCGTATATGATAAGGTGTATCCAGAAGATGCGGGACTTTACGACGACGACTGGACCAACCGCAAGAACCCACTCAACCGATTTGTTGCATACCATATCCTCCCTTACTACGGAGGTTACAACGACTGGACAGTCAGCGAGTCTGGCATTGACTACAAGACCACATGTGCCGTCACCAGCAAAGCCGATTGTACCGACTGGTACACCACCCTTATGCCTGGAACCATATTGAAGATGAGTTCGCCGTCAGTGGGTCTTTATATCAACCGCAAAGGAGTTGGTGCAAGGGCTTCTGTAAAAGGTGTCAAAGTATTCTCACCATCCGAAATAGAAGAATTCGACCAGCAGGCCCTTAACGGAATCATTCATTATATTGACAATATTCTCGTATATGATGTCACTGCCCGCGATGTAGTGTTCAACGACCGTATCCGCATCAATGCCGTAACCCTCTCCCCTGAGTTCCTCAACTGTGGCGCCAGAGGAAATACCGACAACGTCACCGGATTCAAAGTTGTTGAAGATTGGGACTTCCACGGATCTATCCCACGCCTTATGTTGCGTGAGAGAGGAGTGTGGATGGCAACCTATTCCGATGCTGTCGACCTCATCGGACAGTTCGACATCAGTATGAAACTCCCTCCTGTACCCGAGAATACCTATGAGGTACGCTTCGCCTGCGGTTCCCACGAAAGCCGTGGAGTTGTACAGGTTTATTTCGGAGAAAAGAACAATCTCAAACCAATGGGTATTCCTATCGACTTCCGTATCTACGGAGGTGACCCTTCTATTGGATGGGTTGCCGATACAGGCGATGAAGATGCCGACCGCGCTATCGACAAGGCAATGCACAACCGTGGTTGGATGAAAGAAATGGATACCTGGTTGCAGGGTGGGGCAAACAACCTCCGCGACAATAGCGGAAAACTCCGCCGAGTACTCACTACCCAGACCATGTCGCCCGACAAGGAATACTGGCTCCGCATCCGACTCGTCCTCGAAAATCCACAGGCTGAGTTGCCTATCAACTATATTGAACTTTGTCCTAAGAGTGTATATGCAGGACTTACTGCAGAAGATACCCATTGAAAGTTTGAAAAGTTCAAGAAGTTTAAGAAGTTCAAAAGTTCAAGAGTATGAAAAAATTATCAATTATCAATTATCAATTATCAATTATAATTGCCCTCATGGCAGTGTCCTGTTCCGACACTTGGGACGACCATTATGATTCGCAAGGATCAGCAGCCGACAAGACTATCCTCCAACTCATTCAGGAAGACAATAGTCTGAGCGATTTCTATAATTTGCTGAAATCCACCCATCTCTACAATAACAACCACCGTACTCCGGTCACCTATGCCGACTTGCTCGCAAGCGACCAGAGTCTCACCGTTTGGGCTCCGAAGAATGGTACTTTCGATGCCGATTCACTCCTCAAAGAGTGTGCCACCGCACAAGGCGACTCAGTCATCGGACAGCATTTCGTAGGCAACCACATTGCCCATACACTCTATCAGCATGGGAAATTGGCCGAACTCGACTATATCAAGATGCACAACTCCAAGTATCTTTATATCGACGACATACCAGCATTCCTTTCCACCGATGTGCCAGCCAGCAATGGTCTGCTCAACATAATCGACAGCGAGGTGCCTTACAACTACAATATCTACGAAGGATTCACCTCCATGAGCGACGCACAGCATGTAGGTCAGTGGATGAAGAGTTACGAAAAACAGGAACTCGACGAAGACGCAAGTATCCAGCGCGGACTCGAAGATGGGCGCAAGGTATATAGCGATTCAGTAATGGTCAAAGAGAATATCCTCTACCGCACATTCGGTAAGATCAATTCTGAAGACAGTTCCTACATAGCACTTCTTCCAGTTAAGGAAGTATGGGAGAAAGTAGTTGATGAGGCTGCACCGTATTTCGATTTTGGAAATATAGAGAAAGCCGACTCCATCGGCACTTATTGGAGAAACCTGCTCCTCATGCAAGACCTCTTCTTTAATGTCAACGAGCAAGCATCACCATCCGACTCACTTATCTCCACATCCTATAGCAAGAAGACTCCAGAGTACAATGTGTATTACAATCCTAACGCCGCAGGCGGACTCCTCTCCGATACTTACATCAGCGGCTCCCGCCTCTGTAGCAACGGTATGATTTATTACCTCAAGCAGTGGCCGTTCACCAAGGAACAGTTGTACTTCAAGAAAATAGTAGTTGAAGCCGAGAGGGAATCATCGTTGATGGACAATAAAGACTGTACTTTCAACTACCGTACCGCCATAGGCGACAGCATTTCCCAGAATGGCTATCTCGACATAGTGCCTAAGACCAGCACATCCAACTGGACAGCCACTTTTGAACTTGCCAACACCCTTGCCGGAACCTACGACATCTGTGTTGTAGTATTGCCAAAGACAGTCTATAACCCATTCTCACGCGACTTCAAACCTAATAAATTCACCGCTGTACTCAATTATGTTGACGCCGAAGGTCAGAGCCAGCAACAAGAATTCAAGACAGCAGTGTCCAACGACCCATATGTGGTTGATACCGTAAGCATCGGCAGATTCACATTCCCTGTCTGCAACTACGGACAGCAAGACGCACTCGTAAGCCTGCAACTCAAGTGCAACATAGCCAACCGAGAAGTGAAATTCTCACGCGAGATGTTGCTCGACTGTATTTATCTCAAACCAGTAAAAGAGGAGGAATAAGATATGAAAAAAATTATGAATTACAAATCCCTTGTTCGTCATATCGAGCTGCATAAGAATACCCCGCATGGAATAGTTGTCGTTTTCGCTTTCGTTTTCGCTTTCGTAGGCGCAGCCTCTGCCTCTGCTCAGAACTTCCAGACCCCTTCCGAACTCAAAGCGATTACCGGAAAAGTCATAGACGCCGCCACTGGCAATCCAGCCGTCGGAGTGAAGGTAGTGACCTACAACGACCGTCGCTACACCGCCATGACCAACGACGAAGGAGTTTATACCATCAAGGTACCAGAATACGCCACATCGCTCACTTTCAGTGCTGAAGGCTACAACCTTATCCAGCAGCCGATACGCGAAGGCGAACAACCACTGGTAAGCATGTATTCCGATAAGTTCCAGCAGTTCTACAACCCTGCCACATCAGCTACGAGTGGCAAGACCGCACAGGTAGGCTATCTCAACAATGATATCAGCATTGACCCACAGATTCAGCAGCACCTCGGCAGCGATATATATACACGCAGCAGAAGCGGTGCACCTGGAGCAGGGATGATGATGCTCATGAACGGACTCAACTCCATCAACGCCAACGCACAGCCGCTCGTCGTTATCGATGGGGTAGTGCAGTATATGCAGTACGACAGTCCGTCGCTCCATGATGGGTTCTATAACAACCTCCTCACCAACCTTATGGTCGAGGATATAGAGAAAATCAGTGTGATGAAGAACGGAACAGCCCTCTATGGTGCACAGGCAGCCAACGGAGTACTCCTCATCGAGACCAAGCGAAACAAGAGCATGGCAACCAAGATTGACCTCAGCATAGGCGGATCCTACGAACTCGTGCCTAAACTCCCCGACCTGCTCAGTTCAAGTCAGTTCCGAGTATATGCATCCGAACTCATCGGTACTACCGGAACCACCAAAAACCAGTTTAAGTTCCTCCAGACCGACCCTAACTACTATTATTATAATATGTATCACAACGAGACCGACTGGAGCAAGCACGTCTACGACGAAGCCTTCACCCAGAACTACAGTCTCAATGTGCAAGGAGGTGACGACGTAGCAAACTACAACCTCTCCGTAGGTTATGCCAAGAGCGATGCAACACTCAAGGACAACGACTTCAGCCGTTTCAACCTCCGACTCAACTCCGATATCGTACTCGCAAAGAATGTAACAGTGCGCTTCGATGCCTCTTACAGCGATGTCACCCGCGATATGCGCGATGATGGAGCATCAGCAAGTCTCTCCTCTTCAGGCAATGCCACCTACGGCACACCTACGTCACCAGGATTCCTTGCACTCATCAAGTCACCATTCCTCAATCCATACGCCTACGACACCAGCGGAAACCTCACATCCTACCTCGCCGAAGCCGACGACTATCTCTCCGATGTACTCGCAAAAGAATCGTGGAGAACCAGCCTCGCCAACCCAGTAAGCATACTCAACAACGGAGAAGGCAACAACAAAAACTACTTCGGAAACCGAACCATATCCCTTTCTGCAACACCGAAATGGATTATCAACCGCGACTGGAGCATATCCGAACAATTTGCTTTCAACCTCGTCAATACCGACGAAAACTACTACCTCCCACGCAACGGAGTGCCTAACTACGAAGTAGAGTCGGTAGGAGAAGTGGAAAATCAGGTCAGCGCACTTGCAGGCCGTTATATCGGACTCTTCAGCGACACCTATGCCAACTACACACACCGCTGGAATGCCCATTACCTCAGCGCAAGGGCAGGATTCCGATATGTCAACAACAACTACAAAGTAGATACCAAGTTGGGCTACAACTCAGGAAACGACAAGACACCGAATATGTCCAGTTCCCTACAGTATAAGTCAACGGGAGGTTACGAAGACAAGAGCATCAACCTCAACTACTACCTCACAGCCGACTATAACCTCCGCGAACGCTACTACTTCTCAGCAGGAGTAAGTATGACCGGTTCCTCTAAGTTCGGTCCTGATGCTAACGACGGAATTAAGATTGGCAACTACGCATGGGGATTCTTCCCATCAGCAGAGGCAGCATGGGTCATCACCAACGAGAAATGGTGTAACCTCCGCGGACTCGACTATCTCAAACTCAATGTCGGTTACGACCTCACTGGTAACGACGATATCAACGCCATTGCCAACCGTACCTACTTCACCGCAGGCACACTGTTCGACGAAATCGGTACACTCTCACTCGGCAACATAGGCAACACCAAACTCCAGTGGGAAACAACAAGCCGATTCACCGTAGGAGCACAAGTCGCTGCATTCAATAACCGACTCCACGCATCCTTCAACTACTTCACATCCAATACCTACAACCTCCTCTCACTCAACGCACTCTCTTACCTCACAGGAATCGATGCCAACTGGAACAACGACGGACGACTCCTCAACCAAGGATTCGACATCAGTGCCAACCTTAAAATCCTCTCACTCAAAGACTGGAAATGGGACATCGCAGCAAGCATGGGTCACTATAAGAATGAAATCAAACGCCTTGCCAACGGTCAGCAGAGCCAGATTAACACACTCTACGGAGCAAATATAATCACCAAGGTAGGAAGTGCGATGAACCTCTTCTACGGCTACACAACCGAAGGAGTGTTCTCCACCGAAGCAGAAGCCCAGGCAGCCAACCTCTGCATCAAGACATCAACAGGAGAACTTCAGTACTTCTCAGCAGGCGATATGCACTTCACCGACCTCGATGGCAACCACCGTATAGATGAAAGCGACATGCAAGTAATCGGAGACCCTAACCCCGACATCTACGGAACCATCTCCACCAACCTCTCATGGAAAAACATCACACTCTCAGTCCTCTTCAACTACTCACTCGGAAACGACATCTACAACTACCAGCGCAGCATACTCGAAAGCGGGTCATACTTCTATAACCAGACATCCGCTATGAGCCGCCGATGGACCCACGAAGGACAAGAGACCGACATTCCACGCGCCTCCTATCTCGACCCAATGGGCAACAGCCGATTCTCCGACCGTTGGATAGAAGACGGAAGTTACCTCAAACTCAAAAGCGTCACACTATCCTACGACCTGCCTATACGCAGCACATACCTCCAGGGAATTACCCTCTGGGGATCTGCCAACAACCTCCTCACCATCACCAAATATCTCGGCACCGACCCCGAATTCAGTATGACCAACAGCGCCATCGGAATGGGCATCGACCGAGGACTACTCGGAGCAGGACGCACCTTCGCACTGGGAATAAAGATTAACTTGTAATAAAAGTTTAAGAGTATGAAAAAAGATAAAATTATCAGATTATCAGATTATCGGATTATCAGATTATCAATTATAATCCCTTTTGTCTTCGCAGGCCTCAGTTCCTGTGCCGATGTTGATTCCGAACTCGTAGAATTCCAGGACGACAATACCCTGCAGAGTGCCAACGACACCGTATATTCACTCATGGGAGTAATCGGGAAAATGCAGAAAGTAGCCGACCGCACCATACTCCTCGGAGAAGTGCGAGGCGACCTCGTGTCACTCACCGATGCTGCATCTACCGACCTACAGACACTTGCCGACTTCACAGCCGACACATCCAATGTGTATAACCGCGCACGCGACTACTTCGCAATCATACAGAATTGCAACTACTACATCAAAAACGTCAATCTCGACCTCAAAAAACGCCGCGACTCCATCTTCGTCAGGGAATATGCAGCCATCAAAACATTCCGAGCATGGACATACCTACAGTTAGCTCTCAACTACGGAGAAGTACCATACCTCACCGAACCAATCCTTACCGAGAAAGACGCCGACCCCGACCTCTATCCGAAACTTGGAATAAAAGAGATATGTGAGTTGCTTATTGCAGATATCCAACCATATGTCGATGCCAAATTCCCAGCCTACGGACAGATGGGCGGATTCTCATCATCCAATTTCTATATACCAGTCAGAGTACTCCTCGGCGACCTCGCACTCTGGGCAGGAAACTACACCCAGGCAGCAACCTACTACCACGACTACCTCACCCTCCAGACCGACCCACATCCAATTACCTCCAACAGCATCACATGGCGCGACTATGAGTTCACTTCAACCAACAACAACTACTCACGCGCACTCTTCTCCACAGCATCATTCATACCAATGGCAGCCGACGACTACGAAGGACTCATGACCGACCTCCCAGACCTCTTCAACTCTACAGAAGACAATCAGTACTACTACCAAATCACACGCTCACGAGCCTATACCAACCTCTCACAGAGCCAGCGCTACACACTCCAATACACCGACCCGGTGAGCCAACTCCCAGTGGTCATCTACCCATCCGACTCAGTAGTCTATTCCGACCAGGCACTCCGAGGCGACCTCCGGCTCTCATCCAATTTCACACTCCGTACCACCGATGTCCACGACGGCACATACAACACACAGCGACAAACAGTCAGCAAGATAGCCGACGACCGCATCTACACCACCACACTCACACGCACATACCTCCATTATGCCGAAGCACTCAACCGGGCAGGATATCCTCAGAGCGCATTCGCAGTCATCAAGTACGGACTCTGCAACTACAATATGGACCGCTTCATATCACCAGAAGAACGAGCCGAGGCAGGCGACCTTATCACCTTCTCTGAAAACTACTTCACCCGCACCAACACCATCGGAATCCATGCACGCGGATGCGGAAATGTAGAAGAAGACTCACTCTTCATCATCCCAGACCTCGCATCAAAGGCAGACAGCATACTCTTCGTCGAAGACCTCATCATCGATGAGGCAGCACTTGAGATGGTGGCCGAAGGTCAGCGATTCTACGACCTCATGCGAGTAGCACTCCGAAGAAACGACCCAGCCTACCTTGCCGACAAAGTCGCAGCCCGCACAGGCACCCTCGACGCCACACTACAGCAGCGTCTCAACGACAAGAAAAACTGGTACCTCCCACTTGAATAACTTCACCATAAAACGCAAAGCCACAAAAATCCCTACACACCATTAAGGACTGGCAAACGCCAGTCCTTTTATTATTGGATTGCGAGGCAACTATTCCCAACTGATGTTGGTGTTGCTGATGCTTGGGTGCTGCTGGAAATAGAGTACTACTCCCTGGGAAAGGTTGTTGGTGATTGGTTTACCTTCAGAAACCAATACTTTTCCTGCTGCAGCGAATTCGTCATAGACTCCATCTTCAAGGGTATTAGGGCATAGGGCAACAACGTATTCTTTGTTATCGTCAAGTGTCATTCTGCCTTTGGTCTCACACGCGTATGGATAGGTTTTGTATCCGCGTGCTACGATTTCCTTGATGCGGTGTCCAGTCATACGGATTCCTACTACGTCAGTGCATGCTGGTGGTTCGAAGATGTAGGAATATCCTTTATGCAAGACTCCACGTTTCACGCGTATGTTTTGCACGGGCACTTTTTCCCAAGGCTTGATGTCTTTGTAACTGTTGGCATAGGGCAAAAGTGCTACATTGACTTCTTCTTCCGGTACTGCATCCTGAAGTGCCATACCGCAGGAGATGGCTACCATTCTGGCTATTTCCGGAGATTCGATAGCCTCTTCTGCCCAGCCGAGATAGTCTTCTTTCTGTGCGTGCAGGCTGTTTCGGAGCATTCCTATGGCGGTGTCGAAGTTGGCATTGGGCCTGAACGTATAGTTCATGTGGCGCACATCCTTATAGAGCCAGCCATTTTGCATGTAGGTACTCACAATGTAAGACGCAATCTCAGTGCCAGTCTCGATGATGGTGGCTTCCTCGAAGTCATTGTAATACCAAGGTTGCAGGAAACCTCTCTTTATGTCGTCGGCATAATAATAGTAAAGGCGGTCTTCTTCGATTTCTTGATTTCCGAAGGCGACATAGATGTCCTCGCCTTCGGATGCTGCCATCTTTGAATATTTCTCGCTCATCATATAATCCAGCACGGCGAGGGTGTTGGCGAGTTTGTCTTTGTCGTCGGCAACGGATTTATTTACCATCACCCAACAATTGTCGTAGCGGGTGAAGCAGTTGTTGGAGCCGTCTTCGCTTATCCATGGCATCGAGCGGAATTCGTCGTTGAGCATAACGCCGGTTTCGTGACCATCACGGTCGTACATAGGACCAGAATAGCCGGCAAGACTGTTGGTGGTGGAGTAGCCGAAGAGTGCCCTTCGCTGTCCGAACTGTTTCATCGCATCGCCGCTGAAATCGGCCAGTTCGCCGAAGAGCCCGTTCTCTACCCATCTCCTGAAATAATCGGCATTCTCCTTGAATACGTGGAGAGTCTTGGTACCTTTTATAAAGCCGTCAAACCAGATTTTTCCTTTGACGGTGGAAAGCCATTGTGCGCCCATAAGATGGAACAGATAGTTGAACGAGTGGCCTGTGTATCTGAGATCGGTGATGGCGAATACGCAGCCTGCTTCGTCGCTTTTCTTCTTAAGTTCAAGCATCTCCTGATAGTTGGACGGGACTTCCCAACCTTTTTCACGGAAGAGTGTGGCGTTGTATGTGATTCCGATAAGACGTGAGGAGAGTGGCAGTGTGTAAATGCTGCCATCATCCTCCATCACTTCCTTGATCTGTGAGTAGGAGTAATGGGATGTGAGGTCTGACTGGGATGCGAAATCCAGGCAGCAATCCTTGAGGTTTTCACCAGGAACTTCGCAGCAGATGAATATGATGTCTGCCTTGAGGTCGTTGTGTATGAAGTCTTGAACAATCGCCGAGGTCTGGCTCTGTGCGTTTTCGTAAACGAATTCGAGGTCAATGCCGAGGTCTGTCTTCACATCCTCTGCCAAAGCCAGGTAGAATGGCTGCTTGAAACCTTGGGTGACGAGCATGGACACGGTAGGGGTTTCTTTCTGTCCACCACATGAGCAGAGCAGAATCAGGAATGCCGCAAGGATTATGGATTGGCGTTTCATACTTTCATCAGGCTTTGTGGATAAATGATGATATGGTGCTAATCACTGACGCTATATTGATTGGTTTGCTGATGTGGGCATTCATACCAGCCTCTTTGGATGCGCGTATGTCTTCGTCGAAGGCGTTGGCTGTCATGGCGATGATTGGGATATCTGCTGCATCCTCTCTGTTGAGTGCGCGTATGCGCTTGGTGGCCTCGTGGCCATCCATTCGTGGCATCATGATATCCATAAGGATGACATCGTAACTGCCTATGTCTTTGGATGTGAAACGATCGATGGCTTCCAAACCATCCCAAGCCTTATCAACTATGGCACCGCTGGCTTCGAGCAGACTCTCGGCTATTTCCATATTCAGTTCGTTGTCTTCCACGAGGAGTATTCTGATTCCGCTGATATCTGCCTCCATGACTTCTTCCTCAAACTGTACATGTTCTGCAAGATCGCGCTTGAAGGTGAGTGTGACATAGAACTGGCTGCCCTTATTGAGTTCGTTTTCGACTTCGATAGTGCCGCCCATAAGTTCTACGAGTTGTTTGGTGATGGCCATACCCAAACCAGTTCCCTTGTATTTGGTTCTCTCTCGGTTTTCTTCCTGTGAGAAGGCTTCAAAAATCTGACCGAGGTATTTCTTGCTCATGCCGATGCCGGTGTCCTTGATTTCGAATCGGCAAGTTATCTGTTCGTCGGTACACTCTGTCTCCTTGCAACGGAAGGTAATTCCTCCTCCGTCGCGGGTGAACTTGACGGCATTGCCGAGGATATTAATAAATATGCGACGGAGATGGACTTCGTCGGCGAAGACCTTTGGATGGTTGATTTCGAATTCTGTGGTGAAGCGGAGGTCTCTGTCGGCTATCTGGCCTCGGATAATTTCGCTGCAGTTTTCGCATATCTGGGTGATGTCTGCTGCATCTACACTTATTTGAGTCTTGCCACTCTCGATGCGTGACATATCCAATACGTCGTTGATAAGCGACAGCAGGTGATTGGAGGCTCCATCGATTTTGTCCAGGCATTCGGATACCTTCTTAGGATTGTCCATAGAATTCCTGGCAATAGCGGAGATACCCATGATGCCGTTGATTGGTGTTCGGATATCGTGGGACATATTGGAAAGGAACACGGTCTTTGCTCTGGAGGTCTCTTCTATGGCCTCCATCATCTGCTTGGATTCCTCGATGCGTAATTCCTGGTTCTTGATTCTGTAGGAGTATGTGGCAAGCACCAGTGCGGCTCCTATGACGAGCAAAATGGCAATACTGTAGAGAATTATGACCCAAACCCCACCTGTCATCGTTTCGTTTATCTGCTGTGGAGGAAGCAAAAGAGACAAAGACCAGTCGGCAATTCCTATCGGAGCGGAGCAGAAATAAAAATTCTTTCCTTCGGCTACTATCTCTGCGACCACTTCCTCACCTCCGCGGCACCTCTGGCTTATCTCTTCGGGAGTTTCACCGAACGGCATCTGACAATGGGCGAGTTTCCTGTAGATATTATGACCTTCCAGAAGGGTCTGCATGCCATAGTCCTCGTACAGCAAAGCGCCTTGGGAGTCGAAGATGAATATGTTGGAGGCGTCCTTGAACATACCGCCTATGGAGTTCTTGAACTCAGTGAGGTCCTGTGCGTAGGCGAAGAAAACAATGGCCTTGTCACCAAACTCTGTAGGCATGCTTAGCACTTCGTCGAAGCGACTGCGGTAAATCATATATGTCTTTCTTGGATTGAGATGGGGCAAAGTGGCAAGATATTCCACTCGGTCGGGGGAGGTTTTAAGATAGTTGCTGAAGTCGTCTAATTTGCCGGAAACACCGTCTGAACAGTAGTAGTTGCCACTGTCGTCCACGAAGAAATAGTAGTCTGTGCCGAAATCGTGCTGGATGTTCACGTTAGTGATACATTCGTGCAAGTCGGTGGACTCGAGTATGGTTTTCGCAACGATACTGTACGATAAATAATAGCATTCCCATTCGGCTTCGATTTCTCTCTTGAAGGTTTTGGTGGCGGAATTAGTGACCAAAGAGAGCATCTGCTGCCGTTCAGAATACATGGTGGTGCTGAACTTCTTAGATAGAAGCATGACGAGTAAAATCACGATTGCGGCTACTATAGCGATGAAAATCACTTTTTGCATGGAGGTCTCCATGACAAGGTGAGTGGATATTTTGCCTGATTTATTTTTCATGTTGTCACATTGATTGGAGTATTTCGAGTGCTTTGGTGAGGTCGGGGTCGTCGGTGAGGGATTGCTGGACTGTGCCTGCCTGATAGAACCAGCGTTTGGCGATTTCGTGGATGAGGAGGTGTTGGATGTCTTTGCGGTGGCGGTGGAAATCGGTCTGGAGGTCGTGGGTGAGTTTCTTTTCGAGGGCAGCGAATTCGTCTTTGGCGCCTTCATAATAGCCTTCGAACTGTGTCATTTTCTTTAGTTCGGCTACGAGTTTCTCGCTGAGTGGGTCGTAGGAGAATTGGCTTTCCTGTAACATGGTGAGGAAGTGGTCCAGGTCGGTGTCGGTGATGCTGATGTCGGTGACTGATGCGGGTTTGGTGTGGGTTTGGCAGTAGTGGGTGCCGAAGTCGGTGAGGATGTCGTCGTTGGAGAGGTAATAGACTATGTTTTGGATGGTGTCGTGGTGGACTTCGTAGTCGGGTGTGATTCCTCCTTGAAGTTTTGATTGGTTCTGAGGGTTCTGAGAGTTCTGAGGGTTCTGAGTGGTCTCTTGACTTTCGGTTTCTGAGCCTGCCGAAGGATTATCTTCTTGAACTCCTTCTCTACGTGCTTTGTAGTCGATTTTCTGGATGCATCTGCCGCTTGGGAGGTAGTATTTGCTGGTGGTGAGTTTGAGGCTTCCTCCGTAGGGCAGTTCCTGGGGTGCTTGTACGAGTCCTTTGCCGTAGGTCTGTTGGCCTACGAGGGTGGCTCTGTGGAGGTCTTGGAGTGCTCCTGATACTATTTCGGCTGATGATGCGGTGTTGTTGCCGACGAGTATGGCGAGTGGGATGTCGAGGTCGAGTGGACGGTGTTGGGTTTTATATGTGCTTTCTACTTCTGGGCGTTTGCCTTTGGTTTCTACTATTGTTACGCCTTGTGGGAGGAAGAGGTTGGCGAGGTTGACGGCTTCGCTGAGCAGTCCGCCTCCGTTGGACCGGAGGTCGAGGATAAGTCGTTTGGCGCCTTGTTGTTTGAGTGATGTGATGGCTTTGCTTACATCTACATAGCAATCTTCGGTGAATTGTTCGAGGTCGATGTATCCGCAGTCGCCGTCGAGTATGCACTGGTATGTGATTGGTGGTACTTTGATGACTTGGCGGGTGATTTTGAAGTCGCGTGTCTTTGTTTCTCCTGGTCGGCTGATGGTGAGGAGGAATGTGGTACCTGGTTCGCCTCGGAGCATTTCGCTTACTTCGCTGGTGCTTTTACCTGTGAGGTCTTTGCCGTCGATTTTACGCAGTATGTCGCCTACTTGTAGTCCTACTTGTGCTGCGGGCATGTCGGCGTAGGGTTCGTAGATGATGACGGTGGAGTCTTTCCTCATGCGTATGATGGAGCCGATTCCGCCGTATTTGCCTGTGGTCATCATTTTGAGGTCGCCCATCTCTTCGGCTGCATAGTACTCGGTGTAGGGGTCGAGCCTTTCGAGCATGGCGTCGATGGCTGTGCGGATGAGTTGCTGTGCGTCGAGGGTATCGACGTAGTATTGTTCGAGTTTGCGATATATGCTGTTGAAGATGTCGAGGTTTTTGACTACTGTGAAGTTCCTGTCGGACTGTGCTGGTGTCTGTGCTGTTGTAGTGAGGGGTGCGAGTGTGAGAAGTGTGAGGAGTGCGAGGAGAGGAAGTGTATGTGTTCTGCGGGGCTTCTGGATGGGTTGTATGATGTCTTTGCCAAGAGCCAATGAGATTTTGGCTATTGTGGACATTGTGAGGTTGTGGGTACCTGAGAGCCATCGACTGACTTCAGTCTCTGTCTTCTCCATCATGTGTGCAAATTCTTTCTGTGAGAGTCCTTTTTCCTCAAGCAGGTCATAGATTCTGTTGGCTATGCCTACTGACAGTTCCATTTGTTTTTTCATTTCAGGTGAGATTGTCTCCCTGATTTCATCCATTATTTTATTTCTCATCCCTTCCTGATTTTTATATGTCGATGACAAATGACAGTTCTCCAAGCAGTTTAGTGCCTTTTACTGTAATAATCTTTTCGTTTTCTCTTTCTCGCAGTTGGATGTCTATCTTTTGCAGGGTTTCAACGCACTTGTTGAGATTGGCATCCTCTTGGTATGTAGCGGTTGATTTAAGCCCGCCATTTCCAAGTATTAATAATTTTGCATGAATATTCAGAAGATACAGGCGAAGCGATGTCGTTTCCAAATGAGATGGAAGTGCCATGACGCGATCATGTCTTGTCCCTTCGTAACGAAAATGTCTGTCAGCAGCACCATCACGTTTGATTATATCAAGACGATACACTAATTGCTTGACATCGTTGGGATGTGTATCCTTATATGTGAGCAGGAATTTTTCAAATTCAGTGTATTCTTCGCCTTCAAACTTTGGTGAGTAAAGGCTTACATTCTCACCGTCCTCAAGGAGTTCTATAAAAAGATTTTTATCCACGAGCAAATATGTTTAATGGTGCAAAAATAAACATAAAAGTTGATTTTTCAAAATATTATCACCATAAATAATCAAATTTTATATTTATTTAACCGTTTAACCATTTAATTGTGCACCAGTGTTCCGATTTCTTGTCCTGTCACTACTTTGAGCAGGTTGCCTGGTGTGTCCATATCGAAGACGTAGATGGGGAGGTTGTTGACTTTGCACATGGTGGTTGCTGTGAGGTCCATGACTTTGAGGTCGCGGTTATATACTTCGTCGAAGGTGATTTCCTTGAACTTGGTTGCTGTTGGGTCTTTTTCTGGGTCGGCGGTATATACTCCGTCGACGCGTGTGCCTTTGAGCATCACTTCGGCTTCTATTTCGATGGCGTGGAGTGAGGAACCGGTGTCGGTGGTGAAATAGGGACTTCCTGTTCCGCAGGAGATGATGACTACTTCTCCGTTTTGCATACATTCAACGGCGCGGTGTTTGCTGTAGAATTCGCCGATTGGTTCCATTCGTATGGCTGTGAGTACTCGGTTGTTGCATCCGGCTGCTCCAAGTGCGCTGCTGAGTGCGAGGCTGTTGATGACTGTTGCGCACATTCCCATCTGGTCGCCTTTGACGCGGTCGAATCCTTTGGTCGCGCCGCTGAGTCCGCGGAATATATTGCCTCCGCCGATGACTATTCCTATCTGTACTCCGAGGTCGTGGATTTCTTTTATCTGAAGGGCATATTCGTTGAGGTGGTCAACGTCGATGCCGTATCCTTTCTCTCCTGCAAGGCTCTCGCCTGAGAGTTTGAGCAGTATTCGTTTGTATTTCATTACTATTTAGGTATTTGTTATTTACCATTTATTATGGCACAATTAAATTGTGCCGGTATTGACACTGACTATTTATTTGGTCATTTAACTATTTTAATTTCCCGTTGCGTGTTCCTCCTGTCCAGGTGTCGGTTCCTGCCTTTATGTCTTTTGCGGCTGAATTGGTGACGCTGATGGTTATATCGCCTGCTGTCTGGGTGAGGACTTTATCGGCTTTGATTCCGAAACATTTCTGGCTTTCTGCTGTGTAGGTGCCTCCGGATACAGTCATGGAGATGTCGGCTCCGCTGAAGGTGAGGTTGCCGCCTGCAAGTACTGTGCCGCTGGTGGTGTTTTTGCCTCTGATTCCGCGGCTTCCGTTTCCGCTTACGTCGGCGGTATATTTACCTCCGCTGAATTTAGCGAGATAACTGCAACGGATTCCGTCGGAGATGACTCCTGATATGTTGGCTGTGATGGTACCTCCTGAGAGGGTGAGTAGGCTATCGACTTTGAGTCCGGTGCCATCTTCCTGACTGATATTCATGGTGATGTTGCCGCCTTTGATGTATGCGCAGCCGTAGTCGTCGGTGTCGATGCAGTCGCTTCCGCAGGATGAGATGGTGAGTGTTCCTCCGTTCATCTGGAAGTAGTTGTTTTCTCCGTCACCTTTCTCGCCTTTGCCGCAGTGGATTCCGTCTTTCTGTGCTCCAGGGATATTGAGAAGTCCGGTGAACGATGCTTTGATTATAAAGTATTCTTTTGCTGCAAATGCGTGACCTGTATTTCCTGTTATGGATATATTGCCGCCTCCTTTGAGTTCTACGTGTCCTTTGGAGTAGAATGCGGCTTTGTGTGTGCCGCTCTGGCTGTCTTCGAAGGTGTTGTCTGTTCCGTCGGCAGCGATGATGTCGATGCGTTTTCCGCATTCGATATCTATGGCTGCTCCTTTACTGCTCTTGAGGTTGACTCCATTGAGTTTGAGTGTCAATTTATAGGAACCGTTGAGGGTGAGTGAACCGTCGGTACTTTTGCCTGAGATGGTGTAGAGATATTCGTCGGTTGATGTGGTGGAATTGATGATGACGTGGGAACTGCTGCCGCTTGTGCATGTGACTCCCTTAACATTAGATGGGATGGTGACTGTGGCTGTAGTTCCGTCGTAAACGATTTTCACTTCCTTAAACTGTGGCTCTGCGAATGTGATGCTGTCGATTTCTTCCCAGTTGGCACTGAGTTCCAGTCCTTCTGAGATGGGTACTGGTGTGGCGTTGAAGCCGTCGCACTTATAATAATTCTGTGCGATGGCGGTAGTGGAGAGGAGTGCCAGGATGGTGAGGTGTCCTATGAAAAGTTTTCTCATTTGTTCAGATATTTTTTGCCGTTTCGGATTATGATGCCTTTATAGGTGGTATCTACTCTCTGGCCTGCGAGATTGTAGTTCTCGGCGTTGTCGTCAGCGTTGTCGTCGTTTTCTATTTGTTCGATCTTAACTGGTGTGGAACTGAAATACATTTTGCTGATGTCGGTCAGTTTTACTTGCTGTGCAACGGTACCGTCTTTCTTTGTGATGACGATTGCTCCGTTTTCAAATGTGATTTTCTGGAGTTGGCTGAGTTCGTAGCCTGTCTCTCCACTTTGTGACTGCACATAGAGGTTGAAGTCTTGTGCGTTGGCGCTGATGTGTATCAGTGAAACGATTGCTAATACGAATAAATGTTTCATATGTTTTTTGCGGTTTTGGCACAATAAAATTGTGCAGATATTGACACTTTTTGTGGTTTACACGATTTTTGTGGTTTATGTTGTTAGAATGCGAAACTATATCCAAATCCTACGAGGTGGCCGTTGGGTTCTTCATCGTCGTCTTCGTGGTTGTAGCGATAGAAGGCGGTGAGTTTGCCCTGGCGGGTGAGTTTATAATCGGCTCCTGCGGTGTATTTCCATTTGTTGGCTGAATAGTTGAGTCCTATTCCGTAGTCGATGGATAGGAATGGGTCGAGTTTGCATTTTTTGATGTCGTATGTGACGGTGAGTTTGTTGCGGAGTACGAATTTGTCTTTTGCTGTCTTAGGACCGTCGTTGTCGATGCGCTTCAGGAAGAGTTCGTCGTCGTCGTTGAAGCGCCATTTCTCTACTGCAATGGTGTCTTTGTTGCAGTAGTGGTTGTGTTGTACTGTCTCTTTGAGTTGGAAAGACCAGCGTTTGTTGGGTGTGTAGTTGGCGGTGAGTCCTAAGGATGTGCGGTAACGGTTTCTCCAATAACTCTGGGTGTGGTTGTACTCGTGGATTTCCTGTTGGTCGGCTATTACGAAGTTCTCTTTGAGGGTGGTCTGGCTGAGTTTGTGTGTCCACAGATAGTCGAAACCAGCATTTGCCTTGAGTTCGAATTTCTTGTTGGCTGTGGAGAAGAATTTATAGGTAAGTCCGAGTCCGAGGGTGTATCGGTCTATGCTCTTGGTGTTGTCCTGTGTACGGACTCCTCCTTCGAGACTGAGTTTAAGTCCCGGAGCAAGTTTTTTCTCGGCTTCAAGTCCGAAATCGAGTCCGAAATCATCGGACTGTGCGAATGCTCCGCCTGCGAAGAACATCTGCAGGATGAGGAGAAGATGGACTCTTTCCTTCGATAAACTCAGGAACCAACTTCTTGAATTTCTTAAACTCATATTCTTAATCATAGAGTTTTGGCATTTTCTGTAGTGTATCGTCGTTGTTGTCCTCGCTGTCGGTTTCGTCGTAATAGACTTTGAGGAGTGCCATGTCCTTGAGGAAGTCAACGGAACCGATGCTTACGCTGGTGATATTGAGGCCTGTGCGTTTTTTCAGGTCGGCAATCAGTTCGTTATGCTTCTCAGGTGTGATGAGGTCGATTTTGTCGTATTTGACATATTTGGTGGAGTGGCTCTTTACCCATTTCCTTCCTTCGGATATCCAGATGACGAGGAGGAAGAGGAGGTTGGTAATGGTGAGTTCAAGGATTGATACTACTTCTGGCCAGAAGAAATCGGGGTGTTTGCCTGATACGTCGGCTGTCCATGCCAAGCCGTTGATGGCTGCCATGGATATGATGAGGAAGAGGTAGGTCATTTCACGAATAGGCACTGACTCGGTGCGGTAACGCATGATGCAGAATATGGCAAAGAGTCCCATTGCTATTCCTGTCTTGAGTTTTGCGTCGCCCATAAGGTGGATGAGCATGAAGATGCCGAATCCTACGAGGATGTAGGTGAAGAAGAAGTCTTTTCTGCGGCTTTTAGGGTAATAGAACTGCTTCGCTATGATGATAGTGAAGATGGTATTGATGACAAGACGGAAGAATAGATCGAGAATTCTGCATGAGTCGTTGTCGAGTAATGTTAAGAAACTGTTCATAATGGTTCGTTATTTTTTGTTATTAATTTTCTGAAGTTTGTGTATTTTGCGTTTGAAGTTGTTCTGTTTGAGATTTGGGTCGGTCCAGCACATTCCGATACAGCATTTGCTGAATCCGGTAGGGTGGATATGGAGGTCGCGCAACATGTTGATAACGGGGGAATAGACGTTTCCGTCGCGTTTGAGTTCTACGATTACCAATTGGTCGCTGTCGGCTTCGTTCCCTGTCTCGAAATTATGGAAGCGGATATTGAAGTCGATGGTGAGGCGTTCGGTCTTTGCCATATTGACGAGAGTGACGCGGTCGAAGAGGTTCTGCACAACGGGGTGCATGGTCATGAAGTCGAGTCCGGTCTTTTCCTGCACCAGTTCGCATGCCCCTTCTGCCATCTGTGCCTTTTCTACAGATGGTACGCGCATCCTTTTCTTCTTTGTACGAGCGTGATTGTCTTTGCGTTTTATTTCGAGGAATGTGACATCGCCATCTACGAGATAGGTCCTCACTCTGACCTTTGTCCGTCTTGCGCGCTTATTGTGGTGCTGCATATACTGGACATGGTCGTCGGTGTCGAAATATGTGGTACGATACGGACAAATACGGATAGTGCGAATGTCCTGCGCATAATATTTGCCTTGCAACATACCAAGCAAGGAGAGAAGTCCGGACTTCGTTGTAACGTATTTGGTGTCAAGCCGGTTCATAAGGCGAATTGACTCCATTTCGTCTAATCCTATCGGCGGCATCATGTTGAGAATGTCGCCTATCTTTGTGTCGATATTATCCATTCAGGGTGTAAAGGTACACAAATTTTATTAATTTGACATAATTTTTTATGATAAGTTTAATATTTTTTAGTACTTTTGTGGCAGAATTAGTAAAAAGAGCGATGAAAGAATATGTGAATACGGCTCCAAAGACCGAAACAGCGGTGCTTGTAGGACTTGTCACACCTCAGCAGAATGAGCGTAAGACCAACGAATATCTTGACGAGTTGGAATTTCTTGCGAAGACGGCTGGGGCAGATGTGGCTCGCAGGTTTACCCAAAGGGTAGGAGGACCGAGCAGTGTGACTTATGTGGGTAGTGGAAAATTGGAGGAGATACGTGACTATATTAAGAAATGTGAGGACGAACACGAGGAGAACGAAGAGGTTCCGAAGATAGACATGGCCATCTTTGATGATGAATTGAGTGCGAAACAGATAAGGAATATAGAGAAAGAACTTCAGGTGAAGATTCTCGACAGGACGAGTCTGATACTTGACATCTTTGCCATGAGAGCCCAGACCGCTGCTGCAAAGACCCAGGTGGAACTGGCGCAGTATAAGTATATGCTTCCGCGACTTACCCGACTGTGGACACACCTTGAGCGGCAAAGAGGAGGAAGTGTGGGACTGAGAGGACCTGGAGAAACTCAGTTGGAGATGGACCAACGAATCATCCGAGGCAGAATGGCACTTCTCAAACAACGACTTCAAGAGATAGATACCCAGAAGAGTACGCAGAGGAAAAACAGAGGTCGGCTGATAAGAGTGGCGTTGGTGGGTTATACCAATGTGGGGAAATCTACACTTATGAACCTATTGTCGAAGAGTGAGGTGTTTGCAGAGAATAAACTCTTTGCTACCCTTGACACCACGGTAAGGAAAGTGACGATAGGAAATCTGCCGTTCTTGCTCTCAGATACGGTAGGGTTCATACGAAAACTGCCTACCGACCTTGTGGAGTCATTTAAATCAACACTTGATGAGGTTCGTGAGGCGGATATGCTTGTGCATGTGGTTGATATATCGCATCCCGATTTCGACGAACAGATACGAGTGGTGGAGAAAACACTCGGAGATATCGGTGCAAGCGGAAAACCATCGATGTTGCTCTTCAATAAGATTGATGCCTATTCGTGGATAGAGAAGGAGGAGGATGACCTGACTCCACGAACGAAGGAAAATATACCCCTCGAGGAACTGATGAATACCTGGATGGCTAAGATGGGGGATTCTTGTTTCTTTGTCTCTGCACACGAGGGTACGAATGTCAAGGAACTCAAAGACCTCCTTTATAAGAAAGTACGTGAACTCCATGTGCAGAAATATCCGTACAACGATTTCCTATACCCGAATATAGAAGAGGAAGCAGGTGACTGATAAGTGATGGTGTAATTGTGTAAAGATTAAATTGTGTAAATATTAAAAAATTATGCGAAGACTCGATACCAACGAAATTCAAATTCTGGAAAGGAATAGATGTTTCTGTGAAGATTGGACGAAGATTCTCGTTTCTGATGATTTCAATGCCATTCATATCCGCAACAGCAATTTCTACGGATATGTGATGATTGGCAAGGGGGTGAAGATTTCAGATACGCGAATGATAAAAGGTAGTGGTAAACCAGCAAAACCGAATATCATCTCCGTACTTAATGAGGGAGGTGATGGTAATGTCATCCTCTGCCATCAACTCACAGCACAACTTGCCTGGCTTATGATGAAGAGCAAGTGTGTTATGGATATGGTGAGGAGAGAGGTGGAGAGCGATCTCGAGAAATTGGGTAACAGACAATGGACTGTAATTGGCGACTATACCGTTATTGAGGGAGCGAGCAGGATAGAGGATAGTGAGATTGGAGATTGGAGATTGGAGATTGGAGATGTGGAATTGGAGATGGGAAAGAGGGATGCTGCTGTGTATATAGGAAACGATGTGGTTGTGCATCAGAGTGTTATAGTGGGTGGAGCAGAATTGACAGATGGGGCGAAGGTGTATGAGAGTTTTGTGGGAGAGGCTGTACATATAGGTAAGGGATTTTCAAGTGAGGCTTCTTTGTTTTTTGCCAATGCCTATATGGATAACGGAGAATCGTGTGCCGCTGTGCTTGGTCCATTTGCTTGCAGCCATCATAAGAGTACCTTATTGATTGGTGGCGAATTTTCATTCTATAACGCTGGTTCGAATACCAATCAGAGCAATCATGCATACAAGATGGGGCCAATCCACTGGGGAACTCTTCAGAGAGGGGCTAAAACGGCATCGGGATGCCATATATTGTGGCCTGCCACTATCGGTATGTTCTCGATGGTGATGGGAAAACTTACCCAGCATCCTAATCTGGAAAATTTGCCGTTCTCGTATGTCTTTGCCAATCCGGAGAAGACATATATCTATCCTGGTATCAATATGGCTACAGTAGGAACCTGGCGTGACATAAACAAATGGCCAAAACGAGATGCCAGAGCGAAGTCATCACGCAGGGATATAATTACATTTGACTTCCCTAACCCACTCGTCAAGCAATATGCTGAGAAGGGAATTGAGACTTTGCGGCAGTTGGCTCAGGAGCAAGGAGATAATGCTGATGAATACAGATATCAGAGTTGTTTTATCAAGAACAGGGCTCTTCATAGAGGACTGGAGTATTATGAACTGCTTCTGTCGATCTGTGACAAGTCGTGGGAAGGGGAGTATGTTGATGTGCTGGGATGTATAATCAGCAAGGAAGATAAAGATGAGATAGTCCGCGATGTGGCAGCAGGAAAGATCTGCGATTCGGAAACTCTGATATCTCGAATAAACGAGGTTCAGGTTTCTGGTTCCAGGGTTCAGGACAGCGAAGCCATGACTAAGTGGAAAGAAATGATAGCAGATGATGCGAGGAAAGAATTTGCAATGGGAGATGTGGAGGAATCTCAACTCGACGATTTCCTTGAACTCTTGAACTCTTAACCCCTTAACCCTTTAACTCCAAATATATGCTTACTCGTAAGGAATATGAAATAATGGCTCCCGTGGGATCGCGGGAAAGTCTTGCCGCTGCAATAAACTCAGGTGCGGACTCAGTATATTTCGGTATAGGACGACTGAATATGAGAGCACATTCCGCTAATGCCTTTACAGTCAGTGACCTGAAAGAAATTGCCGCTATATGCCGTAAGAATGGACTTAAGAGTTATCTTACCGTAAATACTATTATCTATGGCGAAGATATGGATGCGATGCACGAGATTGTGGATGCAGCCAAGGAGGCACAGATATCGGCTATTATAGCGAGCGATGTGGCTGTGATGATGTATTGCAGAAAAGTGGGTGTGGAGGTGCATCTCTCTACCCAACTGAATATATCCAATGTGGAGGCTCTCAAATTCTATGCTCAGTTTGCTGATGTGGTGGTATTGGCAAGAGAACTGAATATGTGGCAGGTGAAGGAAATATCCCGACAGATAGACCTACAGAATATCTGCGGGCCAAGTGGGGAGAGGGTAAGGATTGAGATGTTCTGTCACGGTGCACTCTGTATGGCGATTAGTGGGAAATGCTACCTTAGTCTTAATAATGCTGGAAGAAGTGCGAACAGAGGGGAATGTGTGCAGATTTGCAGAAGAGGATATGAGGTTACGGATTTGGAAACTGGCATGAAACTTAATGTTGACAATAAATATATAATGTCGCCAAAGGATCTTAAAACTATCGAGTTTATGGATATAATGATGAACAGTGGGGTGCGGGTGTTTAAGATAGAAGGCAGGGCAAGAGGACCGGAATATGTGCATACTGTGGTGAGCGCATATAATGAAGCCATAAACCATGTGCTTGCGGGAACATATACCGAAGAGAATAAAACGGAGTGGAACAATCGGTTGCAAACCGTTTTCAACCGAGGTTTTTGGGATGGATATTACCAGGGTGCCAAATTGGGAGAATGGTGTGAGGTCTATGGTAACAAGGCAACGGAGCAGAAGGTGTACGTGGGTAAGTGCATGAAGTATTTTACCAAGATAGGTGTGGGGGAATTCCTGATAGAGAACGAACCGCTTAATGCGGGAGATAAAATACTTATTACTGGTAATGCAACGGGAGCGCTCATACAGAATGTGGATGAAATACGCTTTGACCTCCAACCTGTTCCGACGGCAACCAAAGGGCAGTTTATCTCTATCAAGACTGAGGCGAAGGTCCGTCCAAACGATAAACTTTATAAATTAGTCAGCAGAAGCATATAATCAACACTGCACCCCCCCCAACAACCTCTGACAGCCAACACTCCAAAAAAAAGTTTACCTTTGTGGCCGTTTATCGCTACTAAAAAAGCCCTCCACAAGTACCTGTGAACTCTGATTCCGGAATCTTTGATAAGATAAAAAGCGTAAGTTTTTGACCTATGGGTCAAATATGCCACACTTTATTATTCCCTGCCGATGATGTCCAGGATTAGTGCTTAATCGTGCTCCGAGAAATAGATATTTCCGTCCTTATCGTGCCAATCGTCAATCTGGAACTCCAGTTCCTTCAACTCTGCTTTCAGTTCTGAGCATGGCTTGAAGTAAACTTTTTTCCACAATACATCCGCTTTACCTTTTACATCCTCTCTGTTTTCATGAGAGAGGGTTTTCAGGTGCAGCGAAAATGTTCCTACTCCTGGAAGTGTCACATTGTGACCATTCAGGAGTAAATCGTGAAATACTTTTGCCTGTGCGTCCAATACTGGTTGGATCCATCCTTCTGGAATGGTACAGTTCGTTGCCATGTACTTTTTGACCTCTTGTCCACGGATGGTAGAATAACGTTTAGGTCTGAGTACCCACATAATTTTGTTTTTTACAGCCACCAACTGTTGGCGGGCTGATAGGAGATAAATTGGTTTAGCCATATGTTTTAGTCTATTTTAATATATCGGTTGTAAAGTTACACAATATATTTGACATTACCAAATAATATGGTAAATTTTTCCAACTTGGTCAAGTCACGTTTCCAACTTGGTCAAGTCGTGTTCACAACTTGGTCAAGTTGTGCGCACAACTTGGTCAAGTTGTAAAAGCATATCATACAAGGTATCTGAGCGGGGGGTATATCATCTCGCTGTGAAGGGTATGTATTCTCGCTGTGAAGGGTATATCTTCTCGCTGTGAAAGGTATATCATCTCACGGGGAAGGGTATGCCTTTTCGGGTCGAAGGGTATAGTTCGCATTGACGAAATCGAGAAATGTATAAAGTTTTTTTGCTGAGTTAAAAATTTTTTCGTACCTTTGCGACCGATTATGCAGAAATCCGCCATAAATATAGCATTGCAGAATATTCTCACCCTCGAATGGGGGGGGGTAATCCACTCATACTCAGTAGGTTATACGATTTACCCGCTATGAGTTCGTCAGTTCTTGACGACTCATGGCGGGCTTTTTGTGTATATACACATTATTATTATTCACATAGTTATCAACCATTAATTACAAACTCAATGAAGAAAAAGATTTATTTTCTTTCCGCCTTGTTGATGCTGAGCATCACCACGGCAGCGGCTCAGACAGTTGATGGCATCTACGCCTGGCAGGATGGCAAGGGTACCAGTTATAAACTGTCCGACAACGCAACATTTACTTTCGACAGCGAAGACAAGGTCGTTGCAAAGATTGGCGACGAGACACAACGCACTTTCGACATCAGCACAAGTGTTGCCACTGTGAATTATGGCACTTATGTTGCCATACCTGCAGTCACTCTCAACGACAAAGGCTATGCCACCTTCTCATTCCAGAAGGATGTTACCGTTGCAACAGAGAATGTTACAGCAAACACCCTCAAACAGGAAGCTAACTCCTACAACCTCACCTCTACACCCATCACTGGCAATAACATCCCAGCGGCTAATGGTGTATTGCTGAGTGGAACAGCAAACAAACAAGTTGACTTCTACTTCTTAGAGACTGCTCCTGCGGAATTGTCTGACAACGCACTTAAGCCTACTACCTTGTCAGACGGATCACTTGCCTCAAAGGGTGCTTGGGTCTATGCTCTCAAAGGCGATAAGTTCAAGCAATTCACAGGTGACGGTTTCACAGCCAACAGGGCTTATCTCAGTTTTGGCAGCGACCCATTCCAAGCATCATCAGTCAAGGAGTTCGTGATAGATCTTGATGGAGAAGCCACCATTATCAGCAGTTTGTCATCATCAGCAAACACGCCTCTTGACGGCAAGTATTTCATAGATGGCAGGATAGTGATAGTTCGCGGTGGTAATCAGTATGACCTTAACGGCATCCTAATGAGATAACCACTAATTGTATCACACGAAAAAAGAATAAGGTATGAAAAAGAACTATATATCCCCAGCGATAAAGGATGTGCAAATCACAACCAAGCACGTAACCATGCTCACTTTGAGCAGCGGCACTACAGATACCATGGATGCCAAGGAGAATGTCCTGACAGACGATTATGACGATGAGGACCTTTATAAAATCTTCCTCGGCTGGGATTTCTGATGGAGTTAAGAATTAAAGATTCGCAATTCAGATTCAGAGGATTCCAGATTAAGAAATCAGAAATAGCAATTATCGATTAAAAAAGAATACAAAACGAACAATAATTAAAACGACAAATAGAATTATGAAAAAGCTTTTATTATCCCTCATCGCCCTGATGGCGATAAGCATGACAGCAAACGCACAGTATGTAAAGCTGTATAAAGGAGAGACACTTGTTGAGCAGTATTCCAAGGACCAAGTTGATAAGGTTGAGTTCAGTAAAACTCCTGTCACCACCGGCACTGCCAAGGCGAAACTTGACGGCACCACCGAAGTTGACGTGACCTGGGTGCAGCTCTGGGAGAATGGTCCTAAGTTTGCCACTATGAACGTTGGTGCGACGATAACGGACTATGCCAGTGTAACAGCAACGAGTGGTCAGTACACCACAGCGAATGTCGGTGGTCTGTATGCCTGGGGTACACCTGGCACAGACGGCAGAACCACGACTTGGGATTCCTCAGTCACTACCGGAACGGATGACATTGCCACCACTCTCTGGGGCAGCAACTGGAA
>R15__coassemble_440_pt1 | contig 39610 bp, 29 predicted proteins | sample R15__metabat2_low_PE_001 | metagenome-assembled genome bin R15
ATCGTAAATCTTAAATAGATGACAAGAAATCTGTGATAAATCCGACATAAATGATGGGAGGATTTAGGGCAAGGCGGAACTAAAGTTCCTTGAATCTGTGATAAATCTAAACAAAAATCTGTGATAAAGGGGTTCAAGGGGTGCAGAGTGCTGATTTATCTCCCAATCTCTTGCTACCAACCCAACCAGAATACGTCATATCGACGGAGCGAAGCGGAGGAGTATATCTCACCAATTGCTTTCTTGTGTTGATGGTGAGATACACTCGCTAACGCTCGGTATGACGATCCTGGGGAGGTGGTAAATCCAGAGAGTGCTGATGGTGAGATACACTCGCTAACGCTCGGTATGACGATCCCGAGGAGGTGGTAAATCCAGAGAGTGCTGATGGTGAGATACACTCGCACCGTCTTGGAGACTTCCCGTGAAAAAGGTAACAAAAAATTTTGTAGAAAAAGATTTTTTTGCTACCTTTGTGCGCCAATAGAAGAAATTAATTGCTTAAACGATATGAAAAGGGTATGTATTATTGTGTGTGTGGCTGTCTGGATGGCTCTGGGGTCAATGGGTGCTAACGCACAGAAATTCAAAATCTACAGCACTGGATTTTATAATCTTGAGAACCTCTTCGATACTATCCACGATGAGGGTAAGAACGACTATGAGTATCTGCCTGATGGTACTAACAGTTGGGGAACTCTGAAGTACACTAACAAACTGAAGAATATGGCGGAGGTGCTGAGCAAGGTGGGGACTGAGATGAAGGGAAAGGATGGCAGTTATGTGAAATGTTGTAAGTCGCCTGCCATATTGGGTGTGAGTGAGGTTGAGAACCGCCGTGTGCTTGAGGATTTGCTCAAACAACCTGCACTCAGGGACAAGGGCTGGGAGATAATCCATATCGAGGGTCCTGACCGAAGAGGTGTGGATTGTGCGTTCTTCTATGACCCTGTTCAGTTTAAGTTGAAGAACTATCATCTCACTCAGTTTGTTTATGAGAATGGTGACACTACGCGCTTCACGCGTGGATTCCTCCTTGCAAGCGGTACGATAGACGGTGAGAGTTTTCATTTCATCGTAAACCACTGGCCTTCGAGGGCAGCGACGAGTATGTTCAGGGAGATGGGCGGCCGTCAGGTGAGGGTGATGGTGGACTCTATCCATCGGGTTGACCCAAAGGGTAAGGTGGTGATTATGGGTGACCTGAACGATGACCCGAAGGACAAGAGTGTGGTTGAGGCGCTGAAGGCTAAGCACAGTGTGGGCGATTGTGGTAATTGGGATTTGTATAACCCTTGGTGGGATACTCTTTACAAGGTAGGGCAGGGAACTTTGCTCTATGATGGCAAGTGGAATTTGTTTGACCAGATTATCTTCTCATCGAATTTGCTTAATCTGGATGAGAAGCACAAGACTTACTCGGAACTGAAATTCTATCGCAACGAGATATATCTGCGTGATTACCTGATGCAGACGGAGGGTAAGACGAAGGGTGCGCCGAAGAGGACTCACGCAAGCGGTGTGTGGCTGAATGGCTATTCCGACCACCTGCCTACTCAGGTGTTCTTTAGGAAAGACGTGGAGTGATTTTGGACGCTTCGCGTACGTTGGAAAACGCTTCGCGTACGTTGGAAAACGCTTAGCGTACGTTGGAAAACGCTTAGCGTACGTTGGAAAACGTTGGAAAACGTTGGGAAACGTTGGGAAACGGGGGGAAACGTTGGGAAACGGGGGGAAACGTTGGACAACTTTGGAAAAAATTAAGAATTCAAAATGAAAAATAAATAAGTATATGAAGAAATCAGTAAAATCAGCGGTGTTGGGATTTGGTCTTTGGGCTGTGGGTATGTCGCTCTGTGCTCAGGTGGCTGATGAAGACTCGGTGAGAAGAAGTCAGGACGACAGTTCGGATTTTACCTTTACGGAAAGTCAGTTGGACGATGACAACGATGCTGCACAGACAGTGTCGTCGATCCTCTCGTCGAGCAGCGACCCGTACCTTTCTGAGGTGGGATACCGGTTCAGTCCGATGAGGTTCAAGGTGAGGGCATACGACAATATGTACCAGCAGAACTACATGAACGGACTTATGCTCAACGACCTTGAGCAGGGACGTTTCAGTTATGGTATGATTGGCGGAATGAACGACGCTACCCGTAATCAGGAGAGTGCCGATGCCTTCGAGTTTAATAATTTCTCGTTTACGGGAATAGGTGGTGCCACTCATATCAACACCCGCGCCAGTGCATTTGCTGCGGGAAATAAGGTGACTTTGTCGGGTACCAACCGTAACTACATCCTCCGCGGGATGTACACCCATGCTACTGGATGGCTCGACAATGGTTGGGCTTTCGCCGGAACGGTGGGTTACAGATGGTCGAAAGAGGGTGTGATAGAGGGTACGTTCTACAACTCATTCTCTTACCTGCTCAGTGCAGAGAAGCGGTTTGATGGCGGACACAGTCTGTCGCTCGTCACTTTCGGAAGTCCTACGGAGAGGGCTCAGCAGGGAGCATCGACAGAAGAGGCCTATTGGCTTGCCAACAGCCACTACTACAACCCTTACTGGGGCTATCAGGATGGTAAGAAGCGAAACTCGAGAGTGGTGCGCGACTTCGAACCTACCTTTATCGCTACATGGGACTGGAAGGTGGATAACGACAAGAAACTCACCACAGCGGCAGGATTCAAATACTCTATGTACAGCAACACGGCACTGAGTTATGCCAACAACGCATACAATCCCGCTCCCGACTATTACAAGAATTTCCCAAGTTCGATATTCAATGTGTATGACAGTGAGATAAACGATCCTGATTACCTTGCCGACCATCCGTACTATCTTGACCAGTATGAGACACTGAAGGATTATTGGGGAGTGAAGGCAAACAGACAGATTGACTGGGACAAACTCTACTATGTGAACAGCATTCAGAACGAGAAGGGTGAGACTGCATCCTATTACCAGGAGCGTCGTCACAACGACCAGATGATGATTTCCCTCTCACCTACCTGGACTCACACCATCAACACTATGCATAAATATGCTGCCGGACTGGTGCTCAACCATACGAAGGGAATGCACTACAAGACTATGCAGGACATGCTCGGTGCTGAGAACTACATAGATATCGACACCTATGCTGAGAGAGATTACGGTAAGGGTAGTGAGGAAGTGCAGAACGACTTGCGCAATCCTAACCGTAAGATAAGTGAGGGCGACCGATTTGGCTATGATTACAATATATTCGTTAACAAGGCAAAACTGTGGGGACAGTACCAGTATTCAGGTGCCAAGACCAATCTCTTTGCCGGTGCATATACCGAAGGCACTACACTCGAGAGGGAAGGAAAGATGCAGAACGGCCGTGCAAAGGATTATTCCTATGGCAAGAGCGGTGCTGCCAAATTCCTCGGTTATGGTGCGAAGGCAGAACTGGCGTTCCGACCATTTGCCAACAACAGAATAGCAGTCGGAGTGAGTTACGATGCTCAGGCTCCTCTGTCGAGAAATGCTTTTGTGGCTCCCAGAGTGCAGAATAACTTCGTGAACGGACTCACACTCGAGAGGATCCTTGGAGCCAACCTGGCTTGGACTTTCCGATTCGGCGAACTGACAGGTAAACTGAGCGGATATTACACACGGTTTAACGACCAGGTGGAACAAACTGCATTCTACAACGACCTCGACAGCCGATTCTACTATGTGACTATGTCGGGACTGAATAAGGAGCACTACGGATTTGACGGTGCACTGAAATATCAGGTCAACAGTGAACTCTCGTTCAATGTACTCGCATCAATAGGCGAAGCAAAATATATCAACAACCCTGATGCCCAACTCTTCTCGGAGAATAACTCGAGCGAATATAAGCAGTGGGTGAACCCTGCCAATGGGGAGGTGATGCAGGATAAGATTTTTGCTGACGGAATGCGGGTGAGCGGTACTCCTCTCACTGCATTGGGAGTAGGGGTGAACTACAATATCAATAACTGGTATCTGGAACTCAACCTCAACTACTACGACAGGGCATATCTGGGATTCTCGACCTACAGACGAATGGGATATGTGCTGAGTCAGACGAACAACAAGACTGCAAGTGTTGACCAGATGTCGGGAATGGAGTATTTCGAGATGACAGATGCTGAGAAGATGGCATTTGAGGAAGAGGGCGGAGTGCTCTACTATACTAATGGCGACATCGCTAAGGTGTATAGTCCGAAGCAGGAGAAACTCAACGGTGGATTTATGCTTGATGCCAGCATAGGCAAATTTATCCGACTGAACGGAGGACGGGCAATTTCCATCAACCTCTCACTGCAGAATATCACTAACAACCGTAACCTCCAGACAGGAGGATTTGAACAGAACCGAAGCGACTACTATGCTGATGGTGACGAAAGGGGCAATTCGAAGACTTATAAGTTCTCAAAGAACCCTAAGTACTACTATGCCAATGCGTTCAACGCGTTCCTGAACATTAACTACAGATTCTGATAATGGTGAAATGATGTAATGGTGTAACGATAAAATGATGTAAATATGAGAAAAAATATAATTTATATAATTTCAGTTGTTTCAATAGTCGGACTGGCACTCGTGGGATGTCACGACACTTGGGACGACCAGAATACGGACAATTATCTTCAGGAATCTGTTACGAGCCCTACCGATATAGGTGAACCTACAATGACGATAGAGGAATTCAAGGATGCGTACAGCAGCCTGTTCCGTCAGAGCAACTCGTTCCAACTGATGGAGGAAGACCTGATAATAGAAGGTGTGGTGATAGCCAACGACAAGGGCGGCAATCTGTACCAGAGTGTGATATTAGGTCAGGTGGAAGAGGTGGATGGAGCTCAAGAGTATGTAAATCCTGGTAAGTGCATTCAGTTGGCACTGAAGAATACCTGTCTTTATCCTTTCTTCCAGGTGGGACAGAAGGTGAAGGTGAATGTGAACGGAATGTATATTGGCTGCTACAGTTATCTGCCTAAGATTGGTCAGCCTTACTATACCAGTGCAGGAAACCTGCGACTGGGTCCGGCGCTGCTCCAACTGTGCAAAACGAATGTGTATCTCGTAGGTAAACCATCTGACTATGCCGACTTGGTAGAACCAATGGATATCGGAGAGGATGACAGTTTCCTGGCAAGCAGTTTCCAAAACTACCACAACTGTCCTTCACTGGTGCGGGTAGAGGGTTATTTCCAACTGAACGACACAACGAAGCACCTCGCTGACTATGACGAGCATGACGACGGATATGGTGTGAACCGCGACTTCATGGTGGGAGGCACTACTATCACAGTGCGTACAAGTACTCAGAATGAGGTGTCGTATATCAATATACCTAAGAAGACGGAGAAAATTCGTCTGACTGGTATTATGACCTACTACAGCGGATGGCAACTGCAAATACTGAATAAAGAGAGTTTCGAGAAGATAGACGAATAATAAAAAACATATAACAATGAAAAAGTATTTATCAATTTTATGGGTGGGTTTGCTGATGGTGGCACTCTCTGCATGTGAAGATGTGCCGGCACCATACGAAATCCACAAGGAAGGTGGCAGTACTACTACTATCTTCAGTGAGACTTTCTCCAGTTCGCTGGGTAAGTTCAAGAACTACACTACCGACGGTGGCGGCGAATGGGTGAACGACTACAGCACCGCCAAGGCATCGGGGTATGACAACAATACGAAGGTGACGACAGCAGGTACTTACTATCTCGTATCTCCGGAAATCGACCTTACGAGCGTGGACAGTGCTTATGTGACTTACGACTACATAGTAAGATATAATAAGGGTGATGAGAATCAACAGGTGTTGATTACCGCAACCTTCGACGAGACAGACCCATCGGCAGGATGGACAGTGCTCAACCAAACTCATACCGAGGGTGCTGACTGGAGCACATTCTATAACGCTGCAATCAATGTCCCAACTGAGTTCTTAGGCAAGAAGGTAAGAGTGGCACTGAGGTATAATACCAACTCAACAAGCGGTTCTACCTGGGAGGTTAAGAATTTCAAGGTGATGAGCGGTGCAGCACCAGCAGAGGAAGAACCAGAACCAGAGCCAAGCGACAATTTATTGGACAAGACATTTAATACCAGTCTGGATCCGTTTGTGAACTACACAACAGCAGGTGAAGGCGAATGGGTAATTGACTATAGTACAGCTAAGGCAACTGGTTGGGATGGTAGTAAGACGACAGCCGGTACTTATTACCTCGTATCTCCTGAAATCGACCTTGCAGGAATAGAGTCTGCATACGTTGACTATAGTTATATCCTTATGTATAATAAGGGCAATGAGAACCAGCAGTTGCTGATATCCGCTTCGTTTGACGAAAACAAACCTACAGAGGGATGGACTTTGCTCAATAAAGAACATACCGTAGGGTCCAGTTGGACTGTATTCGCAAACAGTACAGTGACAATCCCAGCAGAGTTCCTCGGACAGAAAGTGCGTATTGCTTTCTATTACAATACCAACAGTACATCGGGTTCTACCTGGGAGGTTAAGAGTGTATCGATCAAGGAAGGTGAACCGGAACCAGGACCTACACCAGGTGGTGGCAGCAGCGCCGACAAACCTTACACAGTGGCTCAACTCCATGCACTCTTCGATGCAGGAACAATTCCAAGCGATGTGGTATATACTAAGGGTATCGTTTCGAAGATTGACGAGGTAAATTCCACTACCTACGGAAATGCTACATACTACATCTCAGATGATGGTACTACAACAAACCAGTTTGAGGTTTACCGTGGATATGCCCTCGGAGGTGCAAAATTCACATCACAAGACCAACTCCAGGTGGGTGATGAGGTAATTGTTTATGGTAACGTTGTAGAATACGGTACTTACAAGACTCGCGAATACACTACCGGTAGCAAGATTTATTATTCAAGCCGTCTCGGAACAGAAGGTGGCGATACTCCATCTGGAGATAACAGCCTGCCTTACAGCAGCAGCAACCTTAAAGACTTCTCTGTGAAGACCATCGAAGGTCAGGGATGGGATTTAGGTACTTCCTATGCCAAGGCAACAGGTTATAATAATGGATCGACTGTAGCCTCCAAGACCTGGCTGGTGAGTCCGGCAATCAACACCACCGTCAAAGGTAGTGAAGGTGCGGTGATGACATTTGACTATGTTCTTAGATATGTTTCCACTTCAACCGATATTAAGGGATTCCACAAGGTTCTCGTAAGTACTGATTACGACGGAGTGGTCACAGATGCAACTTGGACAGTTCTCGACTTCGAACCGATAGAGAGTCCTACATACGACTGGACATTCTATTCTTCAAATGCAATCACTATCCCTGCTGAGTTCCTCAACAAGGAGAACGTTTATTTCGCTTGGTACTTTGAGTGCACAACTGAGAACTCCACTACCTGGGAACTCAAGAACCTGAGCATCAAGGAAGGCAGTGGAGATACTCCTGACGACCCTGATGAGCCAAGCGATGCTAAGACTCTTGCCGACTTCACCAACGGAGGATTTGAGAGTTGGGAAAGCGATAATGTGCCTACTTTGTGGAAATCAACCACAACGGCTTCAAACGGAACTCTTGCTAAGTCAACTGATGCTCACAGTGGAACATATTCTGTACAAATCCAGGGTAATACATCAGCCAACAAACGTTTGGGTTCAACAGAACTCCTCCTCGAGGCTGGAACATACGATGTGAAATTCTATGCCAAGGGTGATGGTGCTGCTGCAAGTGTACGCCCAGGATATGTACCAGTAACAGATGGAAAAGTGGGTTCGTATGTCTATGGAGAATATACCAACGACCTTTCATCGGAAGAATGGACGGAAATCAATCATCAGTTTACACTTTCTGCAAAGACACTGGTCAATCTCGTGATAATGAATTCGAAGAATCCAGGTGCGAATGTGCTGATTGATGATTATACAATAACTAAGCAGTAGTGAAGAAACTAATCGTTATATTATGCTCTGTAATCGTTCTTGCTGCTTCGTGCAGTAAGGACGATTCAGACGTAGATATCCGTCACTACACTCCAAGCACAGCATATATGTCGAGACTCGAAGTGCCGAAGGTGCTTTCTACCGGTACTCAGTTTATCCAACACAGCACAGTGGTGAATGGCGACTCAATGATGACATATTGCTTGGAGTACGACCTACAGAAACTGCACTCTCGTTGGGTGGCATTCAGGTTCGATGGGCTTACTCGTTTGGTTAACTCCACTCGGAACAACCCGTGGGCGGATGATCCGAAACTCGCATCGAAATACCAGATAGGAAATGGTACATTCCAGGGTGGTGGAGTGAGAGGACATATATGTGCCTCCCACGACCGCAGGTATTCGCAGGAGGCCAACGACCAGACATTCTATATGACGAATATGACTCCTATGAACTATGACTTCAACGGCAGTTACTGGACTAAGTTCGAGAGTTATGTTCAGGATCTCGGCAGAAGTACCAGTTTTGCTGACACCTTATATATAGTAAAGGGAGGAACCATAAGAGATGGTCAGACTAAGGGTACCATCAAGAGCAGTGGCGGAAAGCAGGTGGTGATACCGAAATACTATTTCATTGCTCTGCTGAAACTCAAGGGAGGAACATATAAGGCGATAGGATTTCTCATAGAACACAAGGATTACGGCAGAGAAGCCACTATGACCGATGTGAAGGATGCGGCAATGACTATCGATAAACTGGAGGAACAGACGGCAATAGATTTCTTCCCTAATCTGCCGGATAATATAGAAACATCGGTGGAGAAGAGTTACAGTACAAGCGACTGGAATTTGTGAAATGGAATTAAAAATTAATAATTCAAAATTAATAATTAATAATTTATGAAAAAAGTATTACTTTCAATCGTGGCACTTATGATGTGCTTTGTTAGTGCAAATGCAGGTGATTACACCTTCAGTTACACTACTGGTGATGGAGAAGGTGACGGCAGTGTATGGACCTATCTCGCAGAACCATTTAAAATTGTGCAGACGAAGTCAGGAACCGTTGACATCAACACAACCTACGCACAACTGCGACTCTACAAGAATCACTCCCTTGAGATTTCTGCAACAGAGTCGGGTGTGCAGATTACAGCCGTAGAATTTAACTGCGACACAGAGGCTTATGCAACTACAATGAGTGGCTGCACAGCAGAAACAGCAGGTAGTTGGTCGGTAAATTCAAATGTAACTACCTTTACCCTTGATGCAGCAAGTGAGACTTTCAAGTTTAAAGCTGATCAGGGACAAGTACGTTTCAGTGCAATTACCATCTATTACATCAAAGAGGGTGAGGTGAATGTTACTGCTCCTACCATTTCTCTTGCAGCAGGTAATCTCTACGAAGTTTCAGAGGTTACTCTCACTGCTCCGGAAGGCGATATCTACTATGCCTTCGACGAAGATGAATATGTCAAATATACAGCACCTCTGACAATCGACAAAACAACTACCCTTCATGCTTATGCTCAGGTAGGTGAGAACAAGAGTTCGGTTAGGAATGCAGCATACGTAATGGCTCAATCGTATGCAAGTCTTGATGTTCTGCTTCAGGAAACTCCAACATCAACAGGATGGCCTGTTATCGTTCCAATCGAAGACGAGGAAATAGCAGATTTCTATTGGTCGACTGCTGGTGAGAATAAATATAAGAATGGTGTGTATCTCGTTCGCCAGGCTAATGACACAAACTTCGAACTCTATAAGAGCGGTGTTCCTGATGAGTGGCAGATAGGTGATAAACTCACTGGTACAGCCAAGGGAATTTATCAGAACTATAACGGTCAGTGGGAAATCAGCCTTATCAGTTGGGATGGCATTAGCAATGGTGCTGTGATTGTAGAGGCTCCAACGATTTCTTATGATGAGGCAACTGCAACAGTGACTATTACAGACCCTTCAGGCAATAACTATACTATCTATTATACTCTTGATGGAAGTGACCCAGACGACAGCCAGACATTGTATGAGGGTCCGTTCCAAATCACAGCATCATGCACTGTAAAGGCTGTATGCTATGACGACGACGACCAGAAGAGCAGTGCGGCTTCTCTTGACTGTAAGGTAGCAGGTGCAGCCGACTATACTGACCTCGCTTCTATCGTTGCCGCTGCAACAGGATATACTTCAAGTGATGCTCCTACAGTAACTCTCAAACTGACTGATATCCTCGTTACAGGAGTCAATAACAGCAATGTATTCGTGAAGGATGATGCAGGTACAGCATTCCTGTTGTATGGAAAATCCTCAGGCTTGAGCAGAGGCGATAAGATTTCCGGTATCGTGGAGGGTAAACCATATTCTTATAATGGTCTGCCAGAACTCTCAGTAACCGACAGTTGGGCAAATATTGCAATCGACAGCAAGGACAATAGTGTTGAACCAACACCATCAACAGCAGCAAATATCACAGCAGATGATGCTAACCAGTTCGTTAGTTTCAGTGGTGTGCGTTTCGTATCGCTTGATGAGAGTAGCAAACATATCAATTACACATTTGAACAGGATGGATTCCAGTTTAATCTGTATGATAACTTCGATGTACTGAAAGACCGTGTGCTGAGCACAGGTGAAGCATATACCTATAGTCTGGATGTATTTGTAATCCCTTACAAGGAGAATATTCAGTATTATGCAGTAAGCAGCGAAGATGTGATTGAATACACAACGAAGGTCAATGCTGTATGTCAGTTTGATGACTTTGCCGACGGCCAACTCTTTAATATGGATTACCAGACTTCAGCCAGTTATGCTCGCACCATTACTTCTGACGCTACAGAAGTGATTTATGAGACATCCGACGAAGAGGTTGCTACCATAGACGCTGATGGTATTTATTTCCATGGTTCTGGTGTTGCAACACTGACTATGTCAGTATTGGAAACTGAGAATTATACAGCAGCCAAGGACAGCCGTACAGTCCGTGTATGGAGTGGTGCAGCAGGTACATTGGATGATGCTATCAATGTAGGTGATGTAAAGGCATTCTTTATTGATGGCGATACCGTTAAGAGTGTATGGGTTAAGGCTTATATCGTAGGTACTGCCAAGAGTAATATGGGCAGTGTTGTCTTCGGTAATGGCGACGGTACTCAAGCCACTAACCTCGTAATTGCAGCAAAGGCAGATGAAACCGATGCAAATAAGTGCCTCCCTGTAGAACTTCCAAAGGGTGATGTGCGCGCAGCACTCAACCTCGTGGACAATCCAGACAACTGTGGCAAGGAAATCTGGCTCTATGGAAATATCATCAAGTACATGAGCGTTGCTGGACTTAAGACCGTCAGCGACTTCAGTTTCGACGGAGTGGTAGCAGTTGATAAGGTTATAGGTGAGAGATTAGAAGTTGGAGATGAGATGTACAATCTCCAGGGTATGAAGGTTGATGGTTCTTATAAGGGAATCGTCATCGTTGGCGGTAAGAAATATCTTAACAGATAATGCAGACGCGTAGTATAGCGATAATGATTGCGGCAATCTTTACGGTTGCCGCTTTTGCTCAAGGACCTAACAGCACTGGTACTTATTACAGCAGTGTCGATGGGAAGCGTGGCGAAAATCTTAAAACCGCACTTTTCGGGGTGATAAAGGAACATACTATACTCGATTACAGCGGGTTGGAAGACTATTATCCCGATACTGACAAACGTGATGACGGTAAGGTGTGGGATATGTATTCCTGTATCACTAACTATGCTTGGACTGCGAATACCGGCAATGCTACGGAAGGTGCAGGATGGAATAAAGAGCATGCCGTTCCGCAGAGTTGGTTTGGTGAGCAGAGTCCGATGAAATCGGATATCATGCATGTGCTCCCTACTGATGCAAAAATAAACAATATGCGCAGTAATTATCCATACGGAGAGGTCGGTACGGTGAAAAGTCAGTCTTCTCAAGGTTGGTCGAAACTTGGCACATGCAAGACTCCTGGGTATTCCGGTACGGTATTTGAGCCGAATGATGAATACAAAGGAGACTTTGCACGCATATATTTCTATATGGCAACTTGTTATGAGGACAAGAAACTGAATCAGTCAACTGGTGCTGAGGTGTTCGACGGAAGCAAATATCCGTTTTTTAAGAGTTGGGTGATTGATATGCTTCTCCGATGGGCAGCGGAGGATCCTGTGTCGCAGAAAGAGATTGACCGAAACGAGGGTGTGTATAAGCATCAGAAGAACAGGAATCCATTTGTTGACTATCCGGGACTGGAACAGTATATATGGGGGGAATGGAAGGAAGTCACTTTCTCTTACGACAACTATGTTCAGCCAGATGATGGTCCTGTTCCAGGTGCTCCGTTCTATGTTGATCCTACTGAAATCGATATGGATCTCGTGGCAATCGGTACAGAGGCATTCTGTTCGTTCACGGTTACTCCTAACGAGATGGATGGAGATATATTCATCACTACCAGCGCAGGTGAAGTGGATGTGACTTGTATTGAGGGCACAGAGACGGAACCGGTTGAGGTGACGCTCTATTATACTCCTACCAGTGTGGGCAAGCAGACCATTACTGTCAGTCTGACAAACGGAACGAAGACGGAAACGGTAACTGTAAGTCTCCGTGCTTACAGTGATGTGCCTGTTGATTATGACTTCGCAAAGGTAACAGAAGACCTTGACGATTGGACAGGAACGTACCTCATAGTATATGAGCCAGATAAGATTGCCCTCGATGCTTCACTTCAGAATATCGATAAGGCGAATAATACCCAGAATGTAGTTATCTCTGACGGAACTATCACCATAGATGATATTGACTATACACAGTATGCAGTTACTGTTACTAAGAGTGGCGACAGGTATCTTATGCAAGGTACTTCAGAATTGTACATAGGACGGACATCCAGTTCAAATGGATTGGAGGCAAGTGCATCGCCTACATTGACTAATACCTTTGCGGTAAATGGAACGGATGTCGATATATGCAGTAATGCTGGGACGTATTTGAGGTATAACACGAGTGCTTCGCGTTTCCGTTATTACAGGTCGGGACAGGATGCCATACAACTCTATCGTCAGGTTTCTGCTCCTACAAGTATCAATGGCTCATGGGTTCAAGAGTTCAAGGATTCAAGGGCTCAATGGTTTATAACCACAGGAACCAGTTCGCTTTCAGCAGACGATTGGAGCGAGGCGTATAATGTTGCCGGTCAGAGAGTTGATGCTTCGTATAAAGGTGTTGTAATCGTGCGAGGCAGGAAGTATTTGAGAGGTGGGAGATAGGAGGTTGGAGAGATGCAGTGTTTGAAACACTGCGATATAGACGCTTTTCAGAGTTTAGGACTTTATATAGGTCGAAGGGTTAGTTGATGAAAACTAACCCTTTTTCTGTACAATCTACCGTAATCTGCTTTTCCTTATCTATAGTGCCGGCAATAATCTGTTTGCTGAGATCGTTGAGCAGATATTTCTGAATGGCACGTTTCACTGGTCTTGCTCCGAATTCCGGATTGTAACCTTCCTCTGCAAGGAAATCGATTGATTTGTCGGTGAGGTGAATCTTGATATTCTCTGCACTGAGCATCTTCTGAACCCCTTCGATTTGCATAACGACTATACCAAGTATCTGTTCTTTTTCGAGGGATTTGAAGGTGATGATTTCGTCGATTCTGTTTAGAAACTCAGGTCGCATCACTTGGTGGAGTTGACTGTCGCTGAGGTTGCTGGTCATGATAATGATGGTGTTCTTGAAGTTTACGGTACGTCCTTTATTGTCGGTCAACCTACCATCGTCGAGAACTTGCAGTAGTGTGTTGAATACATCGGGATGGGCTTTCTCTATTTCGTCGAAGAGAACTACGCTGTATGGTTTTCGTCTCACTGCTTCGGTGAGTTGACCACCTTCGTCGTAGCCTACGTATCCCGGAGGTGCACCGATGAGTCGGCTGACGCTGTATTTCTCCTGATATTCGCTCATATCGATACGTGTGATGAGGCTTTCGTCGTTGAAGAGATAGTCGGCAAGTGCTTTTGCCAGTTCGGTTTTTCCTACTCCCGTTGGTCCGAGGAAGATGAAACTGCCGATTGGGCGCTTAGGATCTTGCAGTCCCGCTCTGCTTCTTCTCACTGCGTCACTCACTGCGAGTATGGCTTCATCTTGTCCGATCACTCTCTTGTGTAGTTCTTCTTCGAGGTGCAGGAGTTTGTCTTTCTCGCTCTGGAGCATCTTGGATACAGGTATTCCGGTCCATCTGCTCACTACATCGGCTATGTCGTCACCTGTTACCTCTTCCCTTATCATTGCATTCTTGCCCTGAGTGGTTTGGAGTTCGTTTTGGATATTGACGATGTCGTTCTGGAGTGCTTGCAGTTTTCCGTAGCGTATCTCAGCCACCCTTCCGTAGTCGCCTTCACGTTCAGCCTTGTCGGCTTGGAATTTCAGATGCTCTATCTGTATCTTGTCTTGTTGGATTTTGTTCACCAGTTCACGTTCTTTCTCCCATTTGGTTCTCAGTTTTGTCTCTTCTGCTTTGAGGGCTTCGATGTCGGTGTTGAGTTGGGCGAGTTTCTCTTTGTCATTATCGCGTTTGATGGCAGCACGTTCGATTTCGAGTTGCTTCAGGTGCCTTGTCAGTTCGTCGAGTTCCTCCGGCAGACTATCCCTTTCCATTTTCAGTTTAGCCGCAGCCTCGTCCATAAGGTCGATTGCTTTATCGGGGAGGAAACGTTCTGTTATATAACGATTTGAGAGTTCGACGGCGGCTATTATGGCATCGTCTTTAATCCTCACTTTATGGTGGTTTTCGTACCTCTCTTTGAGTCCTCTGAGAATACTGATGCTGCTCATCACATCTGGTTCTGCCACCATCACGGTCTGGAAACGTCGCTCCAGAGCCTTGTCTTTCTCGAAGTATTTCTGGTATTCATCGAGTGTAGTAGCACCGATACTTCTCAGTTCGCCTCTTGCCAAAGCTGGTTTCAGTATGTTGGCTGCGTCCATAGCCCCCTGACTTTGTCCTGCTCCTACGAGGGTGTGGATTTCGTCGATGAAGAGGATTATGTTGCCTTCACTGCTGACCACGTCGTTGATTACTCCTTTGAGTCGTTCTTCAAATTCACCCTGATATTTGGCTCCCGCTATGAGTGCTCCCATATCGAGAGAATAGAGTTGTTTATCTTTCAGATTGTCAGGCACATCACTTCTGAGTAATCTATTTGCCAGTCCTTCCACAATGGCGGTCTTTCCAGTTCCCGGTTCGCCGATAAGAACAGGATTGTTCTTAGTCCTTCGTGAAAGAATTTGCAGCACACGCCTGATTTCCTCGTCTCTGCCGATTACAGGGTCGAGTTTACCATTTCTTGCCTGTTCTATGAGATTTGTTGCAAATCTACCAAGAAATTCTTTATTGTTTTCTTTATTCATTGTTGGGTTGTTTAGTTGGTTGTTATCCATATTAATGTCTCTCCTTTCACAAGTTGGTATGCAAATTATGTGCCAAATTGATTTTGTGCTTAATTCTTTTTTTTTCAACTACCAGGAGAATTGCCTCGCAGACCCATATGTTTATTCCTGTTAAGGTATATCAAAAATGACTATCATCCATCCCCCATCAGGAGTACCTGTATCGGTGGCTTTCACCAATTGGTCAATTCGTGTTCACCAATTGGTCAATTCGTGATCGCCAATTGGTCAATTCGTGATCGCCAATTGGTCAATTCGTAAAAATACAGTATATAGTTCCTCTCGTTAAGATATGGGGCTTCTCTCGTTAAGATATATGTTTTCTCTCGTTTAGATATGGGGATTATGAGGTTATGGGTTAGAGGTTAAGGATTGGCTTATTGTGTTAAACTTTTGTAGTGTCGGATATTTTTTGTAAATTTGCACGTTTTTTGATTGAACGTAGCCATACTCTGGAGAAATTTTTAATATTTTTTTAGATTTGGCACAATAAATAATATAATTATTCGTTATATAGGTTAAACTGTTAACGATTATGGGAGAATCGGAAGTAATATACGATGGAATGAATATATTTGAGCGCTTCGTGAAGCGTACATTTGATATGCTAGGGGCTTTTGTGGGGCTGATTGTTACATCACCAGTCATGCTCATTATCTATATACTGCAAAAGCGGGAGAGCAAAGGACCTGTACTGTTCCGCCAGGAAAGGATAGGCAAGGGTGGCAAGACGTTTAAGATAGTGAAGTTCCGCACAATGAAGATAAATGCCGAGGAGGATGGTCCGCAGTTGGCTGTGGAAGGTGACCGCCGACTTACTTGCATAGGCAAGGTGCTGAGGGCTCATCATCTGGACGAACTGCCGCAACTCTGGAATGTGTTTGTGGGAGATATGTCGTTTGTGGGCTATCGGCCTGAACGGGAGTTCTTTATCAATCAGATAATGGAGAGCCGTCCCGACTATACAAACCTATATGTGAGCCGTCCAGGAGTGACTTCAGATGCCACTTTGCACAACGGCTACACGGATTCGTTGGAGAAGATGATAAAACGTTTGGATATGGATCTGGACTATCTCAGGAACCGCAGCCTTTGGCTCGATGCCAAGATAATATGCGAAACCCTCTTTTCCGTGGTCGGAGGAAGGAAATTTTGATAGTATGAGAGTCGGGGCTGAGTGTAAGCCCCGAAAACTGTTTTTAGTAAAATATACCTAAAGTGATTCGTAACAGAAAAATAGGAACTATGAATAATAATTTTTTGCGTTTTTGTGTTTTTGCGTTCTGTATCGTCGCCTTTGCAGGACAGGCGTCGGCACAGTCAATGAGGGACGACCAGATAATCAAGTTCGTTACCGAAAGAAAGAACGCTGGTGACAACGAGGCAACCATCGTCAGCAAATTGCTGCAGAAAGGTGTGTCGGTTCAGCAACTCCAGGCCTTGCGGAAGAAGATGGAGGCAGAGCAGAGCCAACTCGGAGCCGTAAGTTTAGGTACCCAGAATACGAGCAGCAGCCGTAGCCGTAAGCGTACAGAGAAACAACTGGAACAGGAAAAGTACCAGCAGACGAACAACTATATGATGTGGAGCCAGGCACGAGGCAACAGAGGTGTAGGCGGATATACCAAAGATGAAAAGCTCGAGATGATGGGGTCGGAAATCGATTTCCTCGATATCGACTCAATCCTTTACTATAAGGAAATGCTCAAGGCAGAACGAGAGAACGAAGTGTTCGGAAGAAATATATTCAACAATCCGAATCTGACTTTCGAACCTAATATGAATATGGCCACTCCAGCCAATTACCGACTCGGTGCAGGCGATAACGTGACAATAGACGTATGGGGTGCTTCACAGGAAACATTCGAAGGAGAGATATCGCCAGATGGTACGATAACCATTCCAGGAGTAGGACCAGTACAATTAGGAGGACAGACAGTGGCTCAGGCAAATACGCTCCTCAGACAGAAACTCGGAAAATTCTACGGAGACTCAGAAATCCAACTTACCTTAGGGTCAACACGAACCATACAGGTGCAGGTGATGGGAGAAGTAAAGACACCGGGAACATATACCCTGAGTGCACTCAGTTCGTCATTCAACGCACTCTATATGGCAGGCGGTATCAGTGATATAGGTACATTGAGAGATATCAAAGTGTTCAGAAGTGGCAGGACAATCGCTACCGTCGATGTATATGACTATATCCTCAACGGAAATATAAGCGGAGACGTACGCCTACAGGATAACGACATCATCGTAGTAGGTCCATACGACGAATTGGTGAAGATAGCAGGAAGGGTGAAGCGTCCGATGTACTACGAGATGAAAAAAGGAGAAAGCCTGAAAGCCGCCTTGGATTATAGTGGCGGATTTGCAGGTGATGCCTACAAAAAGAACGTGAGAGTGGTAAGAAAAGGCGGAACAGGTTCGGAATACTCAATGCATACAGTAGGAGAATTTGATATGGCGGCTTTCGACGTTCAAGACGGAGACTCAATCTATGTAGATTCAGTTATAGCCCGCTATTCCAATATGGCTGAGGTGAGAGGAGCCGTGTTCCACCCGGGAATGTATGAAGTGGGTGGAAATATTACCGACATAAGGAGTTTGATCGAAGCAGCCGACGGAGTGCTTGAAGGAGCGTTCCTCAACCGAGCCGTAATGCACAGACAGAAAGAAGATATGTCGCTCGAGGTAATATCAGTTGACCTAAAGGGAATCCTTGACGGCACTTCACCAGATATAGCGCTGAGAAAGAACGATGTGCTCTTTATCCCAAGCAGAACCGACCTTATCACCGACCAAACCCTGAAGATTACAGGTGAGGTAATATACCCGGGAACATATCAATATGCAGCCAATACCACACTCGAGGACCTTATTCTCCAGGCAGGAGGATTGACCAATGAGGCAAGTACGGCAAAGGTCGATGTGTTCCGCAGACTCTATAACGCATCAGCAACAGAAACCTCCGACCAGATAAGTGAGACCTACTCATTCTCACTGAAAGAAGGGTTTGTGGTAGATGGAGAGGCAGGATTTACACTTCAGCCATTCGACGTAGTGGCAGTAAGACGAAGTCCATCATCATCCGACCTCCAATCAGTATCAGTAACAGGTTCGGTGAACTTCTCAGGAAGTTATACGATGACCTCGAAGAACTATAAGTTGTCCGACCTTGTCAAAGCAGCAGGAGGATTGACCAATCTGGCATACGCAAAGGGTGCACGTCTGGAACGAACAATGACAGAGGAGGAACGTCAGCAGAGAGAAACCAGTCTTCGCAGTCAGCAGATAGCCCTCTACGAGAACAGTCTGACAGCGGAGAAAACATTCGATTTCAATAAGGCCGACTCACTGCTCTCGATGAAACTTGACGTTGGTAATACATATCCAGTAGCCATCAATCTGGAGGAGGCAATAGCACATCCAGGTGGAGTGGAAGATATCGCACTCAGAGAATCAGACAGACTGATTGTTCCACAATACTCAAGTACAGTCAAGATAAGCGGCGAAGTGATGTACCCAATCTCAATGAACTACAAGCAAGGTGCTCCATTGAGTTACTACATCAAACGTGCCGGAGGATATGCCAACAAAGCAAGAAAGAGCCGTGTATATGCTATCTATATGAACGGTTCCGTAGAACTGGTGAACAAACGCTCATCAAAGTCCATCCAGCCAGGATGTGAAATAGTTGTACCAACTAAGGATACGAAAGAGAAGTTGAGTACAGCCGAATGGATGGGTATGGGAACAACAGCAGCATCAATCAGTACGATGATGGTATCGATTGCTAACCTCTTAAAGTAGTAGGAAAGATGGAAGATAAAGTACGAGATATTATCGATTTGGGTAAAATCCTGAGGAAACTTCTTTCTAAGAAGAAACTTATGATGGTAGTATTGGGAGTGACATTTGTCCTTTCATGCATCATTATATTGATGGTACCAAGATATTACAAATGCGAAGTAATTCTTGCCCCGGAAGTTGATGCTGGTTTGTCGGGAGGTACTCTCGGTTCAATAGCCTCACAATTCGGCTTCGACCTCGGAGGAGCATCAGTGAGTGGTTCGGATGCAATCTATCCTATGCTTTATCCAGATTTGTTTGAAACGGTAGATTTCACAGTCAGTCTCTTTGATATTAAAGTAGAGACTATGGACGGACAAGTGAAGACCGATTATTATGATTATCTTGCCAATCATCAGGAACATGCACCTTGGGAACCTGCCATACTTTGGGTTAAACGCCTCTTCAAGCATAAGCCAAAAACCGTGTCAATGGGCGGACAACAGACGGCAGAACAGAATGTAAGCCGTTCGTTTATCCTCACCGAACGCGAGTATCACATGACGAAGGCGATAAAGTCAAAAATTAAGTGCGCAGTTGACAAAAAAACTGAAGTGATAACAATCTCAGTTCAAGATCAAGATCCGTATGTCTGTGCTACACTTGCCGATTCGCTGAGCAGTAGGTTGCAGGCATTTATCACATCTTATCGTACAAGCAAGTCACGTGCAGATATGGAATATTATCAGAAACTTACCGTGGAGGCTAAGGAAGATTATGACGATGCGGTGATGAAATACAGCATATTCTGTGATAATCATAAGGATGTTATTTTGCAGACGTACATCTCCGAGCGAGATAACCTGGAGAATGATATGCAAATGAAATACAACACCTATACAGCACTTAATACCCAACTTCAGGCAATGAAGGCAAAGGTGCAGGAAAAAACCCCTGCATTCACCGTCCTTCAAAGTGCTTCAGTGCCGATCGAACCAGCAGGACCGAAAAGAATGTTGTTTGTAATAGGTATGATGATTCTCGCATTGCTTGTAACTGCGTTTGTGGTTGTCAGAAAAGATTTGTTTGTAAGAGATTAAGGGGGTAAGAGGTTAAAGAACACACAATAGTAAACCTGAGAATGGATTCTGCCAAGCGGGTCATAGTAAACACTCTTGCACAACATATACGGGCAGTAGTTAATATATGTCTGTCGCTATATTCAACGCGTTTGGTTCTTGACGCATTGGGTAAGACAGATTATGGCATCTACGCCTTAGTGGCTGGAGTGGTGGCTATGTTAGGATTTATTACTAATGCTTTGCTTGTCACTACGCAGCGATACATATCTTACTACACAGGAAGTGGCGACGTAGATTATGTGAAGACAATATTCAAAAACAGTATGTTTCTGCATGTTGTCTTTGGCATTATTATGGGGATAGTTATCTTCTTAGTGAAAGATGAATTAATCAGTTCCTGGTTGGTTATAGATGTAAACCGACAATTTGCTGCAGTTGAAGTCCTTATGTGTGTGATGGTTATGTTGGTGTGCTCGATAGTTGCTGCACCTTTCAAGGCATTGTTTATAGCCAGGGAGAACATCGTGTATATATCTATAGTGGAGATTTGTGACAGTGTTGTCAAACTATTGATAGCATTGAGTCTGCTCCGTTTTGGTGACGACAAACTGATGCTCTATGCCCATCTCATGCTGATTATTCAGGTTCTCAATCTTTTGGCATTTGCAGTATATGCACTTTATAAGTATCCGGAATGCAGCGTAAGGATTTCACTTAGGGATCTCAATAAGAAATGTCAGAAACAACTATGTGGTTTCGCTGGATGGACTATCTATAGCATGGGGTGCATAGTTGGCAGAAATCAGGGAATGCAAGTGGTACTGAATCATTTCTTTGGCACTGTTCTTAACTCTGCTTATGGCATAGCAACACAAGTCAATGGCTCTGTTCAATTTCTTGCCCAGGCTATATTGAATGCGATGAACCCACAGATAATGAAGGCAGAAGGACGCAACGAACGCAGTGAGATGTTACGTCTGGCGGGAATAGCAAGTAAATATGCCTTTCTGCTTTTGTCGATACCAGCGATACCCCTGATAATAGAAATGCCATCGGTACTATCCTTTTGGTTGAAGGAAGTGCCTGAGCACTCGGTTGTGTTTTGTCGTTTCATTTTGATAGCAGCACTCTGTGACCAATTGACCGTGGGGCTTGGCTCGGCAAATCAGGCAATAGGGAAAATACGTAACTACTCGTTGGTGATTAATACTCTGAAGATTATGACTCTGCCAGTGGTGTGGTATATGCTTAAAGGAAAATGCTCAATTGAGTTGATTATGTGGACATACGTGTTGATAGAGTTCGGATGTGCAATGATACGCCTTCCGTTCTTGAAATATACTGCCGGTATGTCCATCATTCAATACTCTTCGGAAGTTTTTAAACCGATTATCTTGCCATTGATGAGTGCTGTATTTATAGGACTTATAATGACAATATATATTCAGTGCCCATTAAGATTCCTGGGTACAATTCTGCTATCTGTAGTAGTTGAAACTATAGTAATATACTTTATTGTCCTTACAAGAGTTGAAAGAGAAAAGGTACAATCATATATCAGTAAAAAGAAAAAAGCCAAATGAAGGTAATTAAAAATATAAAACATACTATACGTGACATATATTTTGCGTATCTTGGGAAGTATAACCCAAAGAAACTTGCGGATGTAAGGTTTCGGCGGGCTTTTAAGAGACCGCTCAACTGGGACAATCCTCAAGATATAAACGAGAAGATTAACTGGCTGAAGTTCAACTCTGATACCACAAAATGGTCAGAACTTGCTGATAAATACAGAGTGAGACAATATGTGAAAGATTGTGGATTGGAAGATATGCTGGTGAAACTCTATGGCAAATGGGATAAGGCTGAGGATATAGAATGGGACAAACTACCAAATAGTTTTGTGATGAAAACCAATAATGGCAGCGGAGATGTCCTTATTTGCTTGGATAAGAGTAAATTGGATACGAAAACTGAAGAGGCAAAATTCGCAAAATTGCTTAAAGTGAAATTCGGTCAATCTATGGGTGAGCCCCATTATGATAAAATAAAGCCGTGCATCATTGCTGAGGAGTTGCTTGATAATGAGAAACAGGCATTTAAGTCAACCTCATTGATAGATTATAAAATTTGGTGTTTTGACGGTAAGCCCGCTTATGTATGGGTGTGCTATAATAGGGCTCATCATAAAACAGACGTAGCGGTATATGACCTTGATTGGAATTTTCATCCGGAATATTCTAATTCTATACCACATTATGTACTTTCCAGTGAAATCCTGCCTCGTCCGCAATCTCTTGACAAGATGTTGGAGGCGGCTGGTAGGCTGTCGAAGGGATTTCCTGAGTTGCGTGTGGATTTGTATGAGGTGGATGGCAAACCTTATTTTGGTGAAATGACATTTACGTCATCGGCTGGTTTGAATGATTTCTATTCACAGGAATTCCTGAATATATTGGGTGATCATGTGAATCTGGATAAAGTAAAAAGGAATAACTGACAGAGGCTATGCAGATAGATATACAGAAATTGAAAATCATACCGATTTGTATGGTTATAGTGCTTTTGACAGAAACGTCGTTGATGTTTTCTGCCATTGAGCAACTGCAACTTCTGTCTTATCTTTCATTAGGAATAGTGTTGCTGAGTTTTGTTGTGGTAGCATATGTCTATTTCCGTCATTTACATAAAAATGTATTTGACGTTTGTGTCTTGTGCTATCTTTTGCTTATTATAGCGTCTTCGGTAATCAACGGAACTGATATTAAGGATGCCATATACAGGTCTGTTGAGACCGCATTGTTCGTTATGCTCATCAGTTACTATAGAGATAATGTGAGGATGATACTGATAGCCAGCACTATAGCGATATCGTTTGCGGTGTATGTTAATTTCCTGCATATGATGTCTGACCTTTCGTGGATTTTGGATAAAGCAGCAAACGCAGAGAATGATACGGAAACGTCAGGATTTCTCCTTGGTGGAAACTACAACCAGTTTGGCTGTCGTATGATTTGTGGTCTGATATCAACGACATTGTGCCTGAAATTCAGCAAGAAATGGTTACTGAACCTTATACCTTTGGCATTGGTGTCTTTGGTTACATTGGGTATGGTCAGTTCAATGACTTCTTTCGGATGTATTTTGGTGTTCCTTATTCTTTCAATGATGCCATCTGTGCGTTTAATCAAAGTGGGAACGCTGTGCATCCTGATAGTCTATCTGCTGTTTCAGATATTCGTGGTGTTTAATGGAGATGGAATAGAAAACAATGAGTTTGCGCGATACATAGTGGAAGATATAATGGGTAAAGATATTACTTTTACCCGTCGTACAGAAATGTGGGATGCGGCACTAAGACTTATCGGAGAATCTCCACTTATTGGTTACGGATTTGTTGACTCAGAGTGGTACACATCCAATATGGTCGGAAGAGCAATAGGTCCTCATAACTGGATACTGTCGGTGCTTATCTTTGGCGGCATCTTGTTGCTGGCAATAATGGTTTATGTGATTGTTATTTCAGTTGCCCCAATTTGGAGAATGAGTGAACGAATTCCTGCGGTGGTATTGGCGGGGGTTATGATGTATATGGTTATCCAACTGATGGAGGTCTTCCCGTATTTCTTCTTTTTCTATTTGCTCTCTTTGTTGTATTATTATCCCAAAACAAATTCTCAGACTCCCCAACTTTCTGAATTATGAATCCTATATTGTCAATCATAATGCCTGTATTCAATAATCCTCAATGCTTGTCGTTGATGATTGACTGCATACGTGCAAATACTTTCACCGATTGGGAACTCTTAACGGTGGATGATGGGTCGGAGCAGGAGACACTCAATCTGCTGTATCAGTATGCTGATGCTGATGACAGAATAAAGGTATTACTTCGTTCCGAAACCCCTAAAGGTGCTCAGACTTGCAGAAATATAGGTTTGAGGAATGCGGTCGGGAAATATGTTATATTCTTCGATTCAGATGATTATCTTACTTCCGATTGCCTAAAACAGAGAGTTGATGCCATAGAGAGCCACCCAGAACTTGATTTTATGGTGTTTCCTTCTGGTATTGTGAGTAATAATGTTTTCTCTACGAGTGCCAATAAATATGCTTATGGATACCCAGTGTTCAAGGATACCTTAGTCGCCTTTGCTCATCGTACATTGCCGTTTGTGGTATGGAGTAATATCTATCGTTTGGAGTCTCTTCGCAGGATTGATATTTCCTGGGACACCTCATTGCGTTCATTGCAAGATGCTGATTTCAATGTGACTACATTGGTTGAGGGGTTGAAGTATGAGTATTTCCAGGGAGAACCGATGTTTGGCTATAGGATAGATGCCAACGTGGGCTCTGTGTCTAAGAAAGCAGTGTCGGCAGAGCATCAGGCAAGTACATTATATGCGATAGAGAAATTCTATAAGACATATCAACAACATTTCGGACACAAATACGATGCCGCCCTTTATCATGGGGTACTCACATTGTATAATTGGATAATGACCGATGGAATGATTTGGGACTATGCCAAGAGAATGGCACGTATTGTCAGCAAATACTCTCCTTGTTATGGAGCGCTGTTAAAGATGCAGATAGGTCTAAATCGTGTGTTAGGAACTTTCCTCCCAAAGAAAATGGCACGACAGATACCTATGTTCTGTTTCCTTGTTCAACATCGTGGACTTATAAGACAAAAACTCGAAGGCATAAGAAAATGTCAGCAACAATGAAACGTATTTCAATAGTCATAGTAACCTACAATTCCGAAAAGGATATTTACGACTGCGTATCAAGTATAAAACGATATGCAGACATCCCATTGGAAGAGATTGAACTGGTCATCGTGGACAACAAGAGTACACAGGGTTATGAGGATATGTTCGAGCGTCTGCGTAGGGAGTGGGGAGAAGATATTGTCTTGATTGAAAACACTCATAATGGAGGGTATGGACAAGGGAATAATGTGGGAATACGTCACAGTACCGCTCCTGTCATATTGATTATGAATCCAGATGTCAGAATGCTGATGCCGTGCCTTAAAGTACCAGTCGAGCACTTTGAGAAGGATTCGCATCTTGTGATGTACGGAATGAAGCAGATGCAGACAGAGAATAGGCCGAGTACATATTCTTTTTCTGGCACGACAATGATGAACGGCTATATGCGTACTATATTGACCTCTGTGTGTAATAAATGGAATCTTTATATCCCATCTTTGATGTATTTCCAGGGCTCATGCTTTTTTGTCAGAAAAGAAATGTTCGAAAAAGTAGGATTGTACGATGAAAGTGTATTTATGTATGGTGAGGAATGTGATATCCATTATCGTCTGAAAAAGGCTTTTGGGGCTAATTTCTATTTTAATAAGAAGTTGAAATATCTACACCCTACTCACCAGCGGCCATTTACCGTGGAACATGAGTTGATGCTCTTGGATATTGACCTTAAGCATCATGCTAATAAGGGCTATTCACGCAGGAAGACGTTACGGAACTATATTCGGAAATGCCGCCTCAATTTATTGCGTCAGAAGTGTTACCAATTGGTAGGCAAAGCTAATTGCGAATATATGGATTCTCTGAGAAAACTTATTGATATAACAACTTGTAAACTGAAGGAAGAACTATGACTTTGGAGGTTTTGATTTCTTGTATGCATCAAAAAGATACATCGATAGTGGCATCTTCTAATATTCAGACTGATGTCGTTGTCGTGAATCAATGTGATAAAGAGGAATTGATAGAAGAACAGCGTAAAAATTTGAATGGTGAATTATTCAGAGTTCGTATGTTCAATACTTTAGAGAGGGGACTTTCTAAGAGTCGAAATATGGCAATTAGGAACGCGGAAAGTGATATCTGTCTGTTCTGTGATGATGATGTGTTGTACAAGGACGATTATGCTAATGTTGTATTGAGTGCTTTTGAAAAATATCCAGATTCAGACGTGATATTGTTCAATATAGGCAATCTGTGTAGAAAACCTATACGGAAACCGACGAGGGTAAATTATATATCAGCATTGAAGGTGGCGAGCCTTCAGATTGCATTCAGACGCAAAAGAATGCTCGAAAAGGATATATTTCTTGATGAATCAATGGGCTCAGGAACAGGAAACGGTGGTGGCGAGGAGGCGAAACTGATATATGATTGTTTAAGGTCGGGACTGAAAGTGTTTTCAGTTCCGGATATGATTGCATCTGTAGATAAAAACAGTCCTTCATTGTGGTTTAGAGGGTACAATCCGATGTTCTTGATAAAAAAGGGTTGGGCTACAAGAAAAATAATGGGACGCTTTTGGGGTGTATTCTATGCGACCTCGTTTGCAATAAGAAAGTACAAAGAATATAAGAATGATTGTTCGTTCATTCAGGCTTTCTGGTGCTTGATGAATGGTGTGCTTTGGCATAAGGTCTGATTAGGTGCTATCTTGAGGTACTCTTATTGCTTTAATTGATATATTTTCACCCAATCGATATCTATATATGCGGGATAGTCTTTTTCGTTAGGCTCACCTACCCATTTACCTCCCACTTGCATGTCTATCATAAGGTACATGTTGGTGCCGAAGGGGTATTGTCCGGGCTGATCAGAAAGCCTGTTCTTGTATCGTAAGGTCTCCTTCCCATTCAGGCTGTAAATGATTGCTGTTGGAAGAATTTCTACGGAATAGATATTGTAGTCTTTCGCTTTTATCGGAGCTTTTACTGAATAATCTGATTGTTTTATCAGTTTCAGTTTGTCAGTATGATTGGTGTGGGTGGTTTGATAGACATAATCATCGTAGTTCAAGTGTTCCATTATGTCTATTTCGGCATAGTCTGGATATGGCCTGTGTTCTTCGGATCCCATCCATATTGCCGGCCATGCACCTCTTGCTCCGTAAATCTTGGCTTTTACTTCTACCTTTCCATATTTGATGCTGACCTTCCCCTCTGATGTGATACCTCCTGTGATATAACTTGCAGTATCTTGAGGTGCAAGTCGTTTGTTGTTTTTTCGGGCATAAAGGCGCAGTCTTCCATTTTTTACATTATAAAGGGACTGATGTGGTGACATATATTTTATCCACGGGGCTTGATGTATTCGCTTTATCTTGCTCCATGTCAGTGTGTCTAATTCTTTTCCGAGAAAATCATCAAAGCAAATGAGTTCATACTCTGGTGCATTATCCTGAGCCTCCGTAGGATAGTACTTAATTGAAACACCAACAGTTATTGCTAATACTGTAATTGCTGTCATCACCAAGAACAGCAGAAGAAAAATTGTTCTTGGGGAATTGTGTTTCATAACGTAATGAGTTTTCCTGCCATTTTTTGGAAATCATCAGAATAGAAATCCATAAGTCCTCCAAGTGAGGTAAATGTCATTTCTCCGAAATAGATTTTCCCATCAAGGTTGTAAAGATCAACCCTTACTACTGGGAATTCAGCGGCTAATCTCTCTGCGTATTGTAACATCAGTTCGAGATTTTTAGGCTTTGGAATCACTGGACCTTTTCTATAATGAGTTGTGAAAATGGAGAATTCCGGGTGTGCATTCCATTGGGTATCGAATGTCATTACGTCAGTACCATTTTTGTCTCTGTTGCAACAAGTCCAGATGTAGTGGGCTTTACCATTGAAACACCATATCTTATAGTCAATAAGTGATGATGAATACTTTGCAGATTCTTCGTCATTATTTATGAGAGTCTCGGCTATAATCCTATGAGGGATGTTGTAATAGTGTTTCCCTCCCTCGAGTTCTCCATAATTTGAATGGAGATATTTGTGGAGTTTTATCCTAAGATCATTTACGTCGATGGACGTTTTGTCTGTTACGAATATGCAATCGCTCGAGCCGAAGGTTGTTTTCAGTACAAATTGATTGGGTAGTTGGTCGAAATAGATATCTCTTTCATCGTCCCAAACTCCGCATAATGGAATGAGTGTGTCTTCCAGTCCGTGTTCCTTGACGTATTCTCTTACTGCATATTTATCTGCAAGTTTAGTCCATAAAGAGGTGTCTGTACGAAGTGATAGATACAGAATCTTTTCGTTCAGCGTTTGTGGATTAGTGAGATTGAGAGGCTTCTTGAATCTGATGAAATACCTTATCTTTACCAGTAGTTCGGGATTATGTCTGCCAATGTATTTGGTGATACCATAGAATGGTTTCTTGCACGACTTGGAAATGCTCATAATTTTCTGTTACTGGTTATGCCTGTTGTGGTATTCTTTTATGTAGTAACTGAATTTTATCTTATTGCTGAGACACTTGTATGTATAGGTTGGCATAAAGATGAAATAGAAATAAGCATTTGCTATGATGGTGTTGTATCCAAATACTTCTTTATAGACTTGTACGTTATACTTTATAAGACTGAGTTTGTTTCTTGATACAGAATTTTTGCTTATTCTGTAATATGCGAGAGGCTCTGTGAGTGCGTAAGCATCTTTGCACTCTTTCATAATTGTAAGGAACAGAGCCCAATCCTGACGTTTACGGATTGTTGGCATATAGAATTTACCAAACTTGCTTGTGTCGTATATTGCCGTCAGACAACCTATCTTGTTGTCGCGTTTTAGGTCATTGAGTGTGATGTGATCAGGTGCTACGACGATGCCGCATATATCATTGTTCTCATCGCATTCCAGATATGAGCAGTAGCATAGTGTGCAGTCTTTTTCCTGCATAAACTCAATTTGCTTTTGGAGTTTGCATGAGTACCATCTGTCGTCACAGTCACAGAATGCTATATATCTGCCATTTGCCTCTTTTATGCAGTTGTTTCGTGCAACTCCCGGACCTTGGTTCTTTTCGAGGAAGAAAGGCTTCACACGTGAATCTCGTTTTGCGTATGCTTTGATTGTTGAAACAACATCTGGATTTGTGGAATGATCGTCTGTAATAATAAGTTCGAGATTGGAATATGTCTGACCGAGAACACTTTCTATGCTCTCTGCCAGATGCCTTGTATTGTTATATGTCGGCATTATAACCGATACCAAATCTCGTTCCATATTAATTCAAACGTGCAAAGGTAATCAAATTATGCGATATGACAAAAAATATTTCGTATTCAGTGGCGTTTTGCTACTATGTTTATCGCTTTATGATGCTCTCGGCTTTCTAATATTTTCTGAATTTCAGCGTGTTTATATTGTTCCTCAACACCATGTGTTCGTCAGTCAGTAGTTCTATGAAGAATTTCCCATCGGGAGCGACTCCTAATTTCTGTACGTCAGAAAAGGTGACGAGTGTATCGGTGTTATTCATTTTCTTAAAGACTTTTCCCAGTATCAGACTGTCGCCCCTATGGTCGAAATAGGCCAAGTAGGGCATTGTCTCCACTGATTCTCTCGATTTGTCTTGCATCTGCAGGAGTTCCAGTTTGATGGTATAGAACAGTTGTGCATTTTTGTCTTTCACCACTTCTTTGGTGCTGTTGTCTATCCACTCAGTCATCTGCCAATTCCCATCGAGTGTTCCGTTGGTGTCCATCTTCCCGCAGCCAATGATTGTTAGCACCAGTCCGAATAATAAATATATGCTGTTCTTGTTCATCTTAAAATAGTTTTCCTGTTTTCCTGATTGTCAGTCCGAATCCGGAACTCTTGTCAAGCAATTCTCCGTCGTTAAGTCCGTAGGATACTGTTCCTGACCATCCTTTAAGTCGTTTAGGAGAGTAACCCAATTCCACAAGCAGATAGTTTTGTGTCATTGGATCTACAGTTGGGAAATCATATCGTCCCCACGTCTTCAGATGGGAGTAGAGCAGTTTGTAGGCAATCTCTGTTGTGGGATTTCCTGAGATTCCGAAGTGCAGGGCATACAGACGATTGTATTTGAATTCGAGTTTGCCGTCGCTATTATATATAGGTGAGAGCAGTAGTGGATTTCCCATTGCCTGTCCCCAATGTTGCCATGCTCCATACACATGGTGGTTGTAGTAGTCGTCTCTTCCGCTTATCTGAACTGGTAATTTGTCATTGCTGTCGTGGTAGATACCACCGGTTTGGTCTTTAGTGTAAAGATACTCTGCAACGACATTGCTTACGAATGGGTTCTTGGGCAGTTCGGCTTCCAATCCCCAGAGCATATCTTTCCATCCATATTCGAAGAATAACTGACTGTGATCTTCAAAGAAATGTTCTGCGTATGCTTTTACGCTCCAGTCCTTACCTTGGTATTTCAGGTCGAAGTGCCAGTTTCCGGTGTGGTTACCTTCCACATTACTATAATCTCCGTCGTTCACATCGTTTCCTCCTGGAATAAATGCGTTCCAGAAACTCTTCAATCCATTTCCGAGATTGACATCGTCGAACAGTTGCAGATTGTCGTTTCTGTCGGGGATGTTGTACCCATATCCTCCGAACTGTGTTGCCATTTGTATTCCGATAGTCGCTGTCATTGGGAATATGTCTTCCCTTCCCACTTTCACATATCCTGCCTTGCTGTGGAAGAGTGATTTTTTAGTGTATTTCTGTCCGTCGGCTATAAAATCCTCCTGCCAGTTCCAATCGGTGTACATTCCGTATGCGATATGTCCTTTCACTGCTACCCAATCGTTAGTGAAGTGCCATACCCACCAATCGGGAAGTTCGAATCTCACTTGTGGTATTGGTCTGTAGTTGCCGGAGAGTGTTGTTCCTCCCGAACTCAACTGTTGGTTGAGCATCTCACTCGGCATCTCCTTAGCACCTATGGTAAGCAACGCATTTTTATATTGTATCGCTCCGTAGGCTTGATGGATGACGAAGGGAGATGTGTACTGAACAGGCACTGCTATATCCAAACCATATCCGTATCTCCAATTGAGCAGTGAATCGGTTTCTGTACTTCTGAACAGTCCGGCTCTTAGATATCCGGAATTTGGTTCGGTGGATGACAGCCCGTATTTATTGGCCGACATCCAGAATGGTGCCTGGTCACCGCTTGAGAAGGTTCCGTTCAATTCGACTTTATAATAAGTCTCATCGGTAAGACCCTCTATCTGGGCAAACATGGTCTGTGCAATCATCCACAAGGAGACACACAGCAAAAGCATTTTATTTTGCAAAGCTGACTGCACGTGTTTCGCGGATGACTGTTATCTTTACCTGTCCAGGATATGTCATTTCGTCCTGGATTTTCTTTGCTATATCGTTGCTGAGGTTTTCAAGGTCAGCATCGCTTATCTGGTCGGCTCCGACGATAACGCGGAGTTCTCTTCCTGCCTGGATAGCATAGGTCTTTGTAACTCCAGGATAACTCATGCCGAGTTGCTCAAGGTCGTGGAGGCGTTTGATATATGCTTCTACTATTTCGCGTCTTGCACCTGGACGTGCACCACTGATTGCATCGCATACTTGAACGATAGGAGCCAGCAATGTGGTCATTTCCATCTCGTCGTGGTGGGCACCGATAGCGTTGCAGATATCAGGTTTTTCCTTGCATTGTTCGGCCAGTTTTGCGCCATAGAGTGCGTGAGGTGTTTCTGGGTCTTCATCAGGTACCTTACCTATATCGTGCAATAATCCTGCTCGGCGTGCTTTCTTAGGATTCAGACCAAGTTCGGCTGCCATCACTGCACAGAGGTTGGCTGTTTCTCTGGCGTGTTGCAGAAGGTTCTGACCATAGGATGAGCGGTATTTCATCTTACCTATAATTCTTATAAGGTCAGGGTGGAGTCCGTGGATACCCATATCGATGGCGGTACGTTTACCGGTCTCGATGATTTCTTCCTCTACCTGTTTCTTCACTTTGGCAACTACTTCCTCTATTCGTGCAGGGTGTATTCTTCCGTCGGCTACGAGTTGGTGGAGTGCGAGTCGGCATATCTCTCTTCTCACTGGGTCGAATGCGCTGATTACGATTGCCTCTGGAGTGTCGTCAACAACAAGTTCAGTACCTGTAGCGGCTTCCAATGCTCTGATGTTACGTCCTTCGCGTCCGATTACTCGTCCTTTGATTTCGTCGTTGTCGAGGTGGAATACTGATACAGAGTTTTCTATAGCGGTTTCAGATGCAACTCTCTGAATGCTTTGTATTATGATTCTCTTAGCCTCTTTGTTGGCTGTCATCTTGGCATCGTCAACAATCTCGTTGATATACTGCTGTGCCTGTGTCTTGGCTTCGTCTTTCATACTTTCTACCAGGCGCTCCTTTGCTTCTTCAGCCGACAGTCCGCTGATGCTTTCCAGTTTTTCTCTTTCCTGTGCTTGAAGGGCTTCGAGTTCGGTCTTCTTCCTTTCGAGATTGGCTTTCTGGGCATCGATACTCTGTTTCATGCTGTCGAGTTCTTGCTTACGCTTCGACTGTTCTTCGTGTTGCTGGTTGAGCGAGAGTTCGCGCTGCTTCAGTTTGTTCTCTATCTGTTGGAATTTCGAGTTTTTCTGCTGCACTTCCTTTTCAAGTTCAGATTTCTTGTTGAGGAATTTCTCTTTCACCTCGAGCAGTTTCTGATTTTTGATTGACTCTGCTTCTTTCTTCGCCTCTTCAACCGACTTTGTGTAAGCCTGTTTCATCACATAGCGGAACAGGATGTAGCCTATTACTACTCCTACCACCAATGCTCCTACTGCAATTGCTATTTCCATTTTCTTTATGAATTGATTAATATTTTGTTAATAAAAACGCACCATCCAACCTCATCTTTTGATGAAGGAGGGAAGAGTGCGCGTTTTGTGTTATTTGTCTGCGGTCTTGGAAAGGTCTGGCCTCACTTTGCCAGGCATTCCTTTATCTCCGATTCCAATCCCTTGATTACGTCAATGATGGGAGTGGTATCCGATTTGTTTTCCGACTTCAGTGCTTCTACGGCAAGGTTGAGCATCACCATCGCAGAATAGTGTGCCTCTGTTGGCACATTCTGATAGCGGCTTCTCATTGCCCTCAGACGGTTGTTGACCAACGATGCTGCTTCTCGGTAGATGCGCTCATCTTCCGTCGTCTTCACCGTCATTGGGAGGGTAATCCCGTCGATGTTGACATTTACTGTCAGTCCGTTAGCCATATCTGTTGTCGTATCCGATATCTGACTATTCTGTACTTAGAAGTCCGATACATTTGTTTACTTCGCGCACTAATCTCGTTATCCGGTTCTTTGCCGACAGGATATCTCCGTCGCAAATCTCCATCATACGAGCAATTTTCAGATGATTGTAGTCATCTTTACACTGTTCCACCTCTACTTGCAGACGGTTTATTTCTTCGTCTTTGGCTGAGATTTCATCTTTCAGTTCGGCAACCTCTTGTTGCAGGTCCTGATATCTGAGCAGGAGAGAGCGTACTCGGGTCTCAAAGTTCCTTAAAAGTATATTCTCGTCCTCTGTCACAGTGCGAATTATTTATTCCGGATTTTGTTCCGGCATTATTTCTTGAGTTTCTTTTCTGCCTTGTCCATCTCGTCTTGTGATGGTTTTGGCTCTTTCTTTGCGAGTATTACTACATTATACACATATTCGGCGGCCCATTGCTCCGACAGTCCCAGCACTTTCTGGTATTTTCTCAGTGCAAATGCTGTCTTGCGCTCACCGTCGTCTTTCCAGTCCATCTTGTTGAAGATGTCGTGGACAGTCTTGTCAGTCATCGCCCTCATTGCTTTCTTCAGAAATCCAGGTACTCTGAATTTCCATTTCATCATGTTGCCTACCAGCATCATCAGGTCCTGACTGTAGCCTTGGAACATAAACATATAGTTCCTCACTTCGTTCTGATTCTTGCAACCTTTCTTGATGCTCATGTCAATTTCCTTGAAGAAGGAGTCGCTGATGCCGTAGAGGCTCTGGAGCATCTTTTTGCAGGCGTTTTTCTCTCCGACACCCAATTTGTTGTTCACTGTAGGTACTTTGAGTGATCGCTTGAAGGTTGCCATATCAGGAAAGTAAGCCAGATTGGAGATACCCATATTTGCTGCCAGAACGCTCTGGAAGTAAACGCGGATAAGTGTCATGAAGTCTTCCATGCCACCTACGTTGGCTTTATCTTTCTTCTTGAATAATGAAAATATTCCCATTTTTGTCACTTAATTTTTTACCCCGGATTTTATCCGGAATCATTTTCAAGGTGCAAATGTACGGAATTATTTTGGAACTAACAAATTTTTCCTTGCAATCGTTGTATATTTCTGTCAGGTGGTCTCTGTCAGAAACTGTTTTAACACCGTTTCGAGTTGGGCGATATTGATAGGTTTGGCGATATGTTCGTTCATCCCTGCCTCAAATGCTATCTGACGGTCTTCTTCGAATGCGTTCGCAGTCATTGCGATTATAGGAATATCTTTACCCATTGCTCTTATTTTACGGGTTGCTTCGTATCCGTTCATCTTCGGCATCTGTACATCCATCAATATGATGTCGTAGTCGCCTATGTTTGCTGTTGACATCATCTCTACGGCGATGCTGCCGTCTTCTGCTGATGTTACTTTTGCACCATATTCTGTGAGTATCTCGGTTGCTATCTCTCGGTTGAGGTCGTTGTCCTCAACGAGCAGTATTTTCTTGTCTGCGAGGAACTGACCTGTTGTTTGGGCAGCGGCTTTTGCTATCTGGTTCTCCTGTCCTTCCTGTATTTTGAATGGGAGTGTCACTGTGAATGTGGAACCTTCTCCCTGACGGCTCTTGCAGGTGATTTTTCCTCCCATAAGGGTTACCAGGTCCATACTCAGCGCGAGTCCGAGTCCGGTTCCTTGTATTTTGCTGACTGTGGATGTCGCTTCTCGTGAGAATGGCTGGAATAGTTTTTGCTGGAATTCTTCGCTGATACCTATTCCGTTGTCTTTGAATGTGAAACGGTAGATACCTGTTCCGTTGTCTTTGTGCTCGGTTTGCTCACATGTAACCCACACATTTCCTCCTTTTGGGGTGTATTTTATTGCGTTGCCTATGAGGTTGGTGAATACCCTCCCGCAATGTCCGAAGTCGCCGATTATATATCTGTCCTCTATATCACCAAACGATATCTGCAGATTGATGTCTGATTTGCTGGCCAGTTCCATCAACATTGATTCTATATTAGCGAATATATGAGTCAAATCGCCCTTGTCCTCCGACAGGGTTACCTTGCCTGCTTCGATACGGCTTATCTCAAGAATATCGTTGATTATGGTCAGGAGTGCATCGCTTGAGCGTCCGATTTTCAGCAGGCTGCTCCTTACCTTTTCTTCGTCTTTGCCCAATGCCTTCAGGGCCATATTATTGAAGCCTGTGATTGCGTTGAGCGGTGTACGTATGTCGTGGCTCATACTGTTGAGGAAGGCGGTTTTGGCTTTGCTGGCCTTACTCATCTCGATGGTCTTTGTCATACGTTCTTCGAGCATGTCTGTCACAACAAACGAATAGATGATGCAGAATCCCAACATATAACCGACGGAGTAGGCTGGGGCATCAGGGTAGAGCAACTGGAAAAATCCGCACAGAATAGGCGCTGCAACGAATGCGAGAATTGCTTTCTGATGTGATTTGCTCCTGGCGTTTCCTGTGATTCGGATAAGTGCCACAATGGCTAATATGACGTAATTTATATATTGTGCATAGAACAGGAACTGTCGCCACGGACCGCTTTTGTATGTGTTGTCGGTATCTACGTAGAAAATCATCTCGTTCCAGAAATTCATTATGAGAAGCACCACTTCTGCTATGAACAGAACAACGGAAACCGTGACGTAGAGGGGTTTCAGTTTTACGTCTTTGCCAGCATATGTCAGAACGAAATAGAGCCATACCAAAGGGGTGATTGCTGCGGATAAGTGGAAGAAGAACGATGCCACTCTCAGCATGTTGTCGTTTATCACTGATTCGCTGGCTGCTATACCCCATATTCCGTCGATAGCACAGAATAAAACAATCCAGTTGGCAAGACGAAGGAACGCCTTGTCCAAAGGCAGTTTTTTCGACATGTTGCTGCGTGTCCTTGCGGGCAATATCAGCACCACCAACGCACAAACAAAAGCCGCAACGGCATATAGGAGATGTACCATACTTTTTCTTTCTTTATTATAGTCACCCCTCTGTCGGTTCTTCTGTCGCTGTAGTCCATAGTTCCGACATAGAGTTCAGTCTCACAATCTCAGCATCTCATCAGTCGTTTCCACTGGGTGTGGACTCAATAGTTTACAAAATTACAAAAAATATCCCACCTCATTGTCATTTGTTTTGGGATTTTATGTTTTTTAACAGTTTTTAACCTAAATCGAGTGTTAAGTATTTCCGAATTTGTCACCTTTCTGAATTTATCACCCATTCTGGAATTGTCCAACCATCCCTAAATCGTCATATCGAGCGAAGCGAGTATATCTCACCCATTGCTTATCCTACATGCCTCCTCTTGTGATGGGAAGGATTCTCTTCGAGAAAAACTCCTAATGCTGATTTGGGTTTAGCAATATGAGTTTCTCGTATTGCTGTATTCCTTCGATGAGTCGTTCGAATCGCACACTGGAGCATCCGTCGGGGTAGATGAAGTAGGTGTCGCCTGGCGGGAAGAACTTGAACCGCGAATCGGTCACGGGGTTGTCTGTCCAATTTATCCACGACCAGTGCAGATAACCGTCGAAGTTGTTCTCGTAGCAGTAGATTGGTATATATGCTGCTTCGTCGGGTGCAGAGTTGGTGAAGAGGTTCGGGGTGGGATTGCTGCAGCAGGTGTAGAATGTGGTTGTCTGACCATTCGAACGCCGTTTGTCGAGTTCTTCTTTTGTGAGATGCTGTCCGTATGCCACGCTGTAGTCTTGGAGTATGTCCACGAGCTGCTGGTGGTAGTTGCCTGCCAGTGCCATTTTCATTCCTGGCACGGCTTGCTGGGCTATCTCGTAGGCGTTGAGCATATCGTTGAGACTGCGTTCGTCCATCGCGATACAGGTTTTCTCAAACCATCCTTTTTCTCTGAGGTGGACGGCGAAATTCTTCAGGAAATCGGTCCATAGTTGCTTGTACTCGGTGGCTGAGGTTTTGGTCTTCAGATAGGCGTAGGAGGATGTCTTTTCGTCCCAGTAGCGGAACGACATATCCCACGGAATCATTGAGAAACAGTCTATCTGGTGGTTGATGCCGCATTCGTCCATAAGGGTTACCCATTGGTCGAAGATGGTGTAATCGTATGTCCATTTGCCTTCGGTGGTGAGGGTGGTCTGCACCATCGGTTCGAATTTGTCGTTCGACTGTTCGCCCCATGGTTCGTAGAAGAGTATGGCGCTGACTACTTTCTGTCCGGCTCTTGCAAGCATTTTCATATATGGCCGCAGCAGGTCGATGTGCTGTTGGCTCCATGGTTCGACATTATAGTAACGGCTCACGGCGTAGGGTTGCTGCCAGAGGTCGAGGTGGAAACGGTAGTCGTGGGGTAGGGGCAGAATACTGTCTTTTACCTCTATGCTTACCTCTGAGGTGCCGATGGCATTGCCGGTCTTGTCTTTTATTCCGACTTCTATCTTGTGAATGCCTGGAGTGGCTGTTCGTGGCACTTCGGCTGTGAGCCAGAAATGTGACGCCTTGTCAATGTCCTTGCCCACTGTGGCCATGAGGTCGTGGCTTATCCTGTCGGCTACGAGATAGGGCGTGATGCTGTCGGGGTGTGTGCCGCAGGTCTTGAAGTCGTCGGTGATGACGTATCTCAGCCAACCAATCTTTGTGTCTGCCCAGTCGGAGAATACTGAGAGTGTGAGTGTGGTCCCCTCTGTGCAGTTGGCGATTTCGGCCTGCATTCCGATTCTCTCACCTCTCCACGCAGATACATGGTTCTTCGTCCATTTTATCTCCTGAGCATAGGTGTACGCTGTGCTCAGAATTATGGTTGCCGTCAGGGCAAGAAATCGTATGCATCGGTTGGCTGCTTTCATATATCTCAAATCTCAAATCTCAAATCTCAAATCTCTCGTCTCTAATCTCTAATCTCTATTCAGGCATTATTTCTGCCTGTACGTTGCTGATCATGTCCTTATGAGTCTCGTTCGGCTCAGTGATTTTCGAAGTCAGTTCTATCTTCCCCGCCTTGTCTTTCGATGAGAAACTACCTTCATAGGTCACGATACAGTTGTTTATAAGGGTTGCCTCCACACATATCTTGTACGTTCCCGCAGCGACTTTCTTCCCCTGTTGGTCGGTAAAGTCCCATATGAACGTTTGCTTGCCGTTCTGCTGAGGTGTGGCGCCTGTAAAGCCGTCGATTTCCGTGTCGGAGAGCGACTCTGCCTTGGCGTTCTTCACCCATGTCGGTACACACGAAGGCCGGAACGTATAGCCCCTCCGTGCCGGTTCGTTACCCCTTGCACGTCCTTTGGAAGTGAACGAGGTGACGAAAAGTGTCTTCACCACTTCTCCTTTGCTGTTCTCCACCCAAACGGCGTACTGGTTGGAACCAGGACCATTCTGGCGAACGTAGTCGAAACTGACTACCACTTTATTTCCCTTAGCCTGAGCCCCCGTCATCATAAGAACTGTCAGGACAAAAAACATAATTCTCTTCATATCAATTACTGTATTTGTTATTCACTGCAAATTTACGAAAAAAAATCCATATATGCAAATAATTTCAAGGAAAAATTCGGCTCGCCGGCAATAATTCTCAGGTGATTCAAAAAATCTACTTCTTCTGGAACATTCCCCCTTTCTGAAAGACCACAAATCTCTTGTTGTCATTCCGAACCGAAGGTGAGCGAATCTCACCTCCGGCACAATGAGGCAATTGGTGGGATGGAAAGACAAAAATCGGCCTTAGGACATATTTGGCTAAGGACATCCTTTACCCATTTTTACCATGATTCCTACTCAGAGGTACTTCTAATGGGAGAATTGGTAACGTTAAGGACTTGTTAAGGACTTGTTAAGGACTTGATGAGGCATTCATACCTGTTGTGGTTTTCGGCATCGGCAGAAAAAATGACACATAGTAGTACCCTACCTTTCGTCATCGTCAGAAAAAAATGGCACCAAATGCGGTGTGGTTTTCCGCATCCGCAAAAAAAATGACACCTATACCGTACTACCTTACGGCAGCGGCAAGAAAAAAATAGATACACATAGTAGCGGTGTGGTTTGCGTCAGCGTCAAGAAAAAAAAGACACCCCAACCTGTAGTGCTTTAACGCACACGCAGAAAAATTTTATGTATGTAGGTTAATCTTGAAATATATATATTCAAATGAATTTAATAATATATATATTATATATAATATAATTATATAATATTATTAAGATATTTTAACATATTGTTTTAACATTTCAGTTGTAGGTCTTTTTTTTAATCAAAAGTACCCAATTTTTTTGCGGATGCGGAAAACCACACCGTATGGTATGTTGTTTTTCTGACGATGACGAAAGGTAGGGTAGATGTCACATTTTTTTT
>R15__coassemble_453_pt1 | contig 37978 bp, 30 predicted proteins | sample R15__metabat2_low_PE_001 | metagenome-assembled genome bin R15
TCAACGAACTTCAGGAATAAGAAGGCAAGTCGTCAACCAAAATCAGTAAATGACAATCTCATATCTCTACCTTATCTCTACCTTATCTCTACCTTAACGTTACCTTAACGTTACCTTAACGTTACCCTCGACTGGTGTAATGATGTAATGGTTCAAGGGGTCATCCTTCGACTGGCTCAGGAACCAAAGTTTTTCCGTTAAAAATGATTAAATGATTTTGGTGGTTTCGGAATTTTGTTGTAATTTTGTAGGCGATAAACTATAATACGGACTTTTAACCTGTAAAATAACTAATATGATTATGAATAAAGAATTTATGAGATTGGCAATAAATGCGGGGGTGGAGAATGTGAGCAGTGGCGGCGGTCCGTTCGGAGCCGTGATTGTGAAGGATGGTGAGGTGGTGGCTGTAGGGGCCAACAGGGTGACTCCCAATAATGACCCTACTGCTCATGCGGAGGTGTGCGCCATAAGAAAGGCTTGTGAAAAACTCGGCACGTTTGACCTTGAGGGATGTGAGATTTACAGCAGTTGCGAACCGTGCCCTATGTGCCTCGGCGCTATCTATTGGGCTCGCATCAGCAAACTCTACTACGGATGCAATCAGAAGGATGCCGACGAGGTGGGGTTCAGCGATGAATTTATATATAAGGAGTTGGCTCTTGACGAGAGTGAACGGAGTCTGAAGACTGAGGTGCTGCTTCCTGAGGAGGCAAAGGCTGTATTCGAGGCTTGGAAAAATAAAGAGGACAGAGTGGAATATTGATATGACTGGAAAGAATTATTATTGTGTTATATTGGCTGGAGGTGTTGGTACACGTCTTTGGCCAAGCAGCAAAACAGAGAAACCAAAACAATTTATTGATATTCTGGAAACGGGTGAGACGCTGATCCAATCGACTTACAGGCGTTTCTGCGGATTCATTCCGAAGGAGAATGTATATGTGGTGACTTACTCTGATTACAAAGAGTTTGTAGAAGAACAGTTGCCTGACTTGCCAAAGGAGAATTGTCTGCTTGAACCGATAAGACGAAATACCGTTCCCAGCACTATGTGGGCGACCTTCACGATTCTGTCGAAGGATATGGATGCAAGCATTGTGTTCTCTCCTTCCGACCATCTGATAAACGATGAGGAAATGTTTGAGGAAGACATTGTGGGGGGACTTGACTATGTGACTGAGCATAAGCGGCTCCTTTCAATGGGAGTGATGCCTTCGCGTCCTGATACTAATTACGGATACTTGCAGATGGGTGACGAAAGGGAGAAAGGGGTGTTCCAAGTGAAGAGTTTCAGCGAGAAACCTGCATTGGAATTTGCGAAGATGTTTCACAAAAGTGGCGAATTTCTTTGGAATACAGGTCTTTTCATAGTTGACGGAAAGACTTATATTGACACGGTATCAAGGGCTTCCAATTCGTTCCAGGAACTGGTTGAGGGAGTGAAAAAGCGTGTGTTGGAGGGAAAACCTATCAACGATGTGCTGGAATATACCTACTCACGTTCACCGAATACTACACTTGAACAGGGATTGCTGGAGAAGGCAAGCAATATCGACATGAAACTCTGCCGATTTGAATGGAGAGACCTGGGGTCGTGGAGTGAATACTATAACATCAGTGAGAAGGACGGGAAGGGCAATGCTATTCTGTCGGATTCTCAGATGCTGTATGATTGTGAGAATTGCTTGGTCAAAATGCCTCATGGCAAGTTAGTGGTGGCTAAAGGACTCAAAGACTACCTGGTGGTTTTTGATAACGACGTTCTGCTTATATGCAAAAAGGATAACCAGCAAGATATACGGCGTTTCGTCAACGACTACGAGATGAAAAACGAGTGAATGGACGCTTCGCGTACGTTGGGAAACGTTGGGAAACGATGGGAAACGATGGGAAACGATGAATTATTCTGTGCAAAGTTGGCAAATAATTTTGGTAGTTTCAGAATTATTTGCTAATTTTGCACGATTTATTCTATTAGATGTTATATTAATTGATTTAAGATGAACGTAATTACAAAGAAAGTTTCACTGCCTGATGGTCGCGAAATCAGCATTGAAACAGGAAAATTGGCGAAACAAGCCGATGGAGCCGTAATGTTGAAATTCAACAACACAGTGCTCTTGGCCACTGTATGCGCCGCACAAGATGCAGTACCGGGAACAGACTTTATGCCGCTGCAAGTGGAGTACAGAGAAAAGTATTCAGCAGCCGGACGATTCCCTGGTGGTTTTACAAAACGCGAAGGCAAGCCTTCTGACGAGGAAATCCTCACTTGCCGACTTATTGACAGGGCTCTGCGCCCATTGTTCCCATCAAACTATCACGCAGAAGTTTATGTGAACGTAATAGTATTCTCCGCCGACGGCGTTGATATGCCTGACGCACTCGCAGGATTTGCAGCAAGCGCTGCCCTCGCAGTTTCCGACATACCATTCGAAGGCCCTATCTCAGAAGTGAGAGTGGCTCGCATTGGCGGTGAGTTCGTAATCAACCCTACCTTCGAACAACTCAAGAGTGCCGATATGGACCTTATGGTCGGTGCCACAGAAGAGAACATCATGATGGTGGAAGGCGAGATGAAGGAAGTTCAGGAACAAGACCTTCTCGAAGCACTCAAGGCTGCTCATGCCGCCATCAAACCACAGTGCCAGTTGCAGAAGGAACTGATGGCAGAACTGGGCAAGGACGTGAAACGCGAATACTGCCACGAGGACAACGACGAAGAACTGCACGAAGACGTGAAGAAAGTGTGCTATCAGCCAGCATACGACGTAACAAAGCAAGGACTCGAAAAGCACCAGCGTGCTGAGGCATTCGAAAAAATCAAGACTGACTATCAGGAAGCATATGCTGCTGCACATCCAGAACTGACAGAAGACGAAATCGAAGGAAAAAATGCCCTTATCGAGCGCTACTATGCAGAAGTAGAACGCGATGCAATGCGCCGCTGCATTCTCGACGAAGGAATACGCCTTGACGGTCGTCATACTACCGACATCCGCCCTATATGGTGCGAAGTAAGTCCACTGCCATTCCCACACGGAAGCGCAATCTTCACACGTGGTGAGACTCAGGCTCTGGCAACTGCTACACTCGGCACAAAACTCGACGAAAAACTCATTGACGGTGCACTCGAGAAATACTACAGCAAATTCCTCCTCCACTACAACTTCCCTCCATTCTCAACAGGAGAAGCAAAAGCACAGAGAAGTGTAGGAAGAAGAGAAATCGGTCACGGACACTTGGCTTGGAGAGGTATCAAAGGACAGATTCCTGAGGACTTCCCTTATACAATAAGAGTAGTGAGCGACGTGCTCGAATCAAATGGCTCATCATCAATGGCAACCACATGTGCAGGAACCCTCGCACTGATGGATGCTGGTGTACCTATCAAAAATCCTGTAGCAGGAATCGCAATGGGACTTATCAAAAACCCAGGAGAAGATAAATATGCAATCCTCAGCGATATCCTCGGTGATGAAGACCACCTCGGAGACATGGACTTCAAGACAACAGGAACAAAGAATGGTATTACCGCCACACAGATGGACATCAAGTGCGACGGACTGTCATACGAAATCCTTGAAAAAGCACTCATGCAAGCAAAAGCAGGTCGTGAGCATATCATGGGCGAAATGATGAAGACCATCTCTGAACCACGCGAAGACTTCAAGCCTCAGGTACCACGCATCGAACAGATAATCATACCTAAGGAATTCATAGGAGCAGTTATCGGTCCTGGTGGAAAAATTATCCAACAGATGCAGGAAGACACCAACACCGTTATCACTATCGACGAGGAAGACGGAGTGGGCAAGGTTCAGATTTCTGCACCAGACAAGACTTCCATCGATGCAGCAATGGCTAAGATAAAAGCCATCATCGCTGTTCCAGAAGTGGGAGAAGTGTATGACTCTACAGTGAAATCAATCATGCCTTACGGATGTTTCGTAGAGTTCCTCCCTGGCAAGGAAGGTCTGCTCCATATCTCTGAAATAGAGTGGAAACACCTGGAATCAGTAGAAGAAGCAGGAATACACGAAGGCGACCACATTCAGGTGAAACTCGTAGGAACAGACCCTAAGACCGGCAAGTTCAAACTCTCTCACCGCGTACTTACAGAAAAACCAGAAGGTTATGTGGAACGTGAACGCCCTCAGCGCCCTGAAAGAGGGGAAAGAAGAGGAGAGAGAGGAGATAGACGTGACGACAAACGCGGACCACGTCCTCAGCGCCCATCTTTCCGTCATGAAGACAAAAATGGGCAGCCAGATGCAGAAGCACCAAAAGCAGATGGCGACTTCGGTTCGGACGGTGAAGTGAAAAGTGCATTAGACGACCTTTTGAACTAAGTAGGTATGAATCTAAAGCTAATGGCTCAGGGCCAAAAGCTAATGGCCAATATACTGATAGCGCTTCTTGCGCTGTCAGTATTTTCTTGCAACAACTCAACAATGAGAGGTGGCAAAGATGATGGTATGCCCGACTTCAAAGTGGAGAGAGTTCACTATGAAGACAGTATAACAAGTACCGAAGGGGCGATTTACTACAAGGCAGAGATAGACATGCCGGTAGCTGGGCCAGACTCATTGCTCAACTGCATCAAGACTTGGATAAACGACGAAATGGGCGGCAGTTATACCGGTGAACTCAACTGCGACACCGCTATGCTACAGAGTTATGCTGAGTTCTTCTTCGAAAATGATGCTGACGAAAACTATCCAGGCTCTGGAACACAGTTCTCTATTCATAAGGTCTATGAAACAGAAAAATACGTGAGTTTCGTAATGCAAGGCTACACATACACAGGAGGAACCCACGGAATGCCGTTTACAAAAGGTATGACATTCTCAAAAGCGGATGGTTCGAGAAACGACTGGAATATGTTTGAGGAGACTGCCGACCTGAAGGAACTTCTATATAAGGGAATAGAAGACCAATATTTTGATGGCGATTCAACTGCATTCTTCAGCGCTATTGAGATTATGGTAAAAGATACCGCTGACTTCCCTTTGCCAGAAGCAGACCCGTGGTTAGTAAATGATAGCATGCAATTTATTTATCAGCCATACGAGATTGCTCCTTATGCTTCAGGTCAACCAACTTGCAGGATTTCATTGGCAGATGTATTCCTTTTCCTGACCGACAAAACAAAGATACTGATACAATAGAATGATCGGATAAGCAGATAATCGGATGATCGGATAATCGGATAATCGAATAATCGGATAATCGAATAAGCAGATAATCGGATAATCGGATTCTCAACTTATCTCTCCCCAATTTATCATAGTCTTTTTCAGTTCCTTCATCCTTCGCCACACAATTTCATTCTCGGGATTGTGTTCGTAAGGGTCGGAATCGATGATATGTGCAGCGGCTTCCCTTGCAAGTTGGAGCACTTGTCCGTCGCGCGCAAGATTGGCAATTTTAAGGTCGAAAGCCATACCACTTTGCTGTGTACCCTCCAAATCACCTGGTCCACGAAGTTTGAGATCCTGTTCGGCAATCTCAAAGCCATCGTTGGAATCAACCATAATCTGTATTCTCTTGCGTGTGTCAGCAGCAAGTTCATATTTAGTTACGAGAATACAGTAAGATTGTTCAGCACCTCTTCCCACACGTCCTCTCAACTGATGCAGTTGGCTGAGTCCGAACCGTTCAGCATTTTCTATTACCATAACCGAGGCATTGGGTACATTTACCCCTACCTCAATAACGGTTGTTGAAACGAGAATCTGTGTTTCGCCATTTGCAAAACGCTGCATCTCGGTTTCTTTATCTGCGGGCTTCATCTGGCCATGAACCTTACTGACTTTGAATTGTGGGAAAGTCTCCTGAATATGAATGTAGCCTTCTTCAAGATTCTTGAGGTCGGTTTTCTCTGATTCCTTGATAAGCGGATAGACGATATATACTTGCTGCCCTTTCTCTATCTCATGCTCTATGAGGCGGTTGAGAGAATCCCGTCTGGCATCGAACATATGAACGGTCTTTATCGGTTTTCTCCCTGGAGGAAGTTCGTCGATGACACTTACGTCGAGGTCTCCGTAGATGGTCATGGCAAGAGTACGTGGGATAGGAGTTGCGGTCATTACGAGAATATGGGGCGGAGTTGGATTCTTCTGCCATAGTTTTGCTCTCTGTGCCACACCAAAACGATGTTGCTCGTCGATGATTACAAGTCCTAAACGGTTGAAAAGCACATTGTCTTCGATTACGGCATGTGTACCAATAAGGATGTCGATTGTTCCTGATGCCAAATCGGTGAGTATGGTCTGACGCTTTTTCCCTTTTACACTTCCTGTGAGGAGTTCTACTCTGATATCCATCCCTGAAAGCATCTGACGAAGGGTTTGCAGATGTTGCTCGGCAAGTATCTCAGTCGGTGCCATGATACAGGTTTGACATCCATTGTCTTTTGCAATAAGTGCACACATAAGTGCCACGAGTGTCTTCCCACTTCCCACATCCCCTTGCAGCAGACGGTTCATCTGACGCCCACTCCCTACATCCTTGCGTATTTCGCGTATAACTCGTTTCTGCGCCTCTGTGAGCGGAAATGGAAGGTGGGAATGATAGAAAGTATTGAAGGCCTCCCCTATTGTAGGAAACGGAATGCCGAGAAATTTACGTATTCTGTCGCGAGTATATCGAAGTATATTGAGTTGTACGTAGAACAATTCCTCGAATTTGAGTCGTTCCTGTGCTTTTCGCAATAGAATAGCATTTTGAGGATAGTGAATATTGCGTATTGCCTCATCGTAACTGATGAGGTGGTACTTATCGGTTATCTGTGGTGGAAGGGTTTCGCGGAAAGACTGTTTAAAGAGTTGGAACATATTGGCGGTAAGTTTCCCCATCGCCTGAGATGTAAGTCCCGAATTCTTCATCTTCTCGGTGGTATTGTAAGAAGGAACGAAAGTGAGTTTGGATTGTTTTGTGGCTGATGCTTCGTTTTGGGAATCTGAAACTTCCTGAGCACTCACATCTTCTATTTCCGGATGGGCTATATTGATTCTGCCTCCATAAACAGACGGTTTGCCGAAAATGATGTATTGTTTACGAACTTTGAGGTTGCGTGTTGCGTATTTCAGTCCAGCGAACCAAATGAGTTCCACCACTCCCGTTCCGTCACTGAAATGTGCGATAATATGCTTTTTCCGCCCTACCCCAGTATTGTCGATGGAGAGAATTTCACCTTTGAGTTGGACGTATGGCATATTACCATCTATATCTTGTATTTTGAGGATATGAGTGCGGTCAACATATTTATATGGATAATAGGTGAGTAGGTCGTTGATGGTCTTTATGCCCACTTCGTTTTTCAGCAAATTGGCCCGTACTGATCCCACTCCGCTCAAATACTGTATGTCCATGTGAAGTATGTCCATCTTCTTATGTTGAATTTTATATGTTGCAAAGGTAAGAAAAAAAATTTGATTCATCAATTTTTTTCTTACTTTCATCGAGCATTTTAGGCAAAGTCAAGCGAGTGCGGAGATACCAAAATCCGCATGATTTTTTGTTGTATAAGAAAAATTTACTAATTTTGTGGCATGAAAAGTATTTATAAGATTTTATTGCCTGCTTTACTACTTATGGTAAGCGGTTCAATTGGGGCAGAAACGGTTACTGCTCCCGAGTCTCCTTATGATTTTGCCCCACTTTGTATGCATGATTTTCCTGATAAGGATTTCCCAATCACTAAATATGGAGCAAAGAAAGATGATGTAAAAGCCAATACCCTTGCCTTTTCCAAGGCTATGGAGGCTTGTAATAGGGCTGGAGGTGGAAGAGTGGTTGTGCCGAGTGGGGAATGGCTGACAGGACCTATACATTTCCGCAGCAACTGCAATCTATATCTCAGCGAAGGTGCAAAGCTTGTGTTTGAGGATGATTTGAAACTCTATTATCCCGCAGTCCAGGCATCGTGGGAGGGGGCTGAGTGTATGAATATCTCTCCGCTTCTTTACGCATTTGAATGTGAGAACATAGCAATTTCTGGTCCTGGGATGTTGGCTCCGAAGATGACTTTCTGGCGGACTTGGTTTGAACGTCCCGACTCCCATATGCAAGCGACAAGGCAACTCTATGCAATGTGTTCCACCAATGTGCCAGTAGAAAACCGACATATGGAAGCTGATGGAGTGAGGATGCGACCACACCTTATTCATTTTAATAGATGCACGAATATACAGTTCTCGGGTTTCAAGATAAGGGAAAGTCCTTTCTGGACCATCCACACCTTTATGTGCAAAGACGTATGGGCTCACGATCTTGATGTGTATGCTCACGGTCACAACAATGATGGTATAGATTTGGAGATGACCCAACATGCTTTGGTGGAGAATTGCCGCTTTGACCAAGGTGATGATGCTGTGGTATTGAAAGCAGGACGTAATCAGGATGGGTGGCGACTCAATATGCCTACACAGGATATAGTAGTAAGAAACTGCGAGATAGTGAAAGGCCATTGTCTGCTTGGTATAGGAAGTGAAATGTCGGGGGGAGTAAGACGGGTTTATATGCATCATTGTAATTCGTCGGATCAGGTCTATCGACTCTTCTATATTAAGACCAACCACAGAAGAGGAGGCTTTGTAGAGGATATCACTGTAGAGAATGTCTCGGCGACAAAGATGCTCAGAGTATTTGAAATTGACACTGATGTGCTGTACCAGTGGAGAGACATAGTACCTACGTTTGAAACGAAGATAACAGATATTCGCAATATCACTATCCGTCATGCTCAAGCACAGGAATCGGATGCAGTATATGAACTTAGAGGTGACAGCCGCAATCCTATCGACGGAGTGACGATAGAAGATGTAAGAGTTGGAAAACTCATGAAATTTATCGACAACGTGGAATATGTGCGTAATCTATGCGTAAAAGATATAGTTTATGACAGTTTTATGTCTGCTTCGGGAAATAATGCCAATGTAGCAATTCCAGGCATCGCCCCTGGAAGATAATATTATATCGGGTGTAGCAAAAAACAGGAAACACCATCAGCAATGCTTTCCAAATGCGGCCAAAAGCAATTAAAACATTGCAAAATGTCATTATTTGAAAATAATTTACAAAAAAGTCGGCAAATATGATGCGTGTTTGCTGACTTTTTCGTAACTTTGCAGCCGTAAATAAAAAAACAAGGTAAAAAGTAGTTTTATGGACGCACAAAAAGTATTAGACGATCTTATCCGTCGTTTTCCAAATGAACCTGAATATCATCAGGCAGTGAAAGTGGTTCTTGGTACTATAGAAGAAGAGTACAATAAGCACCCAGAATTTGACAAAGTAAACCTTATTGAACGTCTTTGTATCCCAGACAGAATATATCAGTTCCGCGTAAACTGGATGGACGACAAAGGGAATATTCAAACCAACATGGGATACCGTGTACAGCACAACAATGCAATAGGTCCTTACAAGGGTGGTATCCGTTTCCATGCTTCAGTAAATCTTGGTATCCTGAAGTTCCTTGCATTCGAACAGACATTCAAGAACTCACTTACTACCCTCCCTATGGGTGGTGGTAAAGGTGGCAGCGATTTCTCTCCAAGAGGAAAGAGCAATGCTGAGGTGATGAGATTCTGTCAGGCATTTATGCTCGAACTTACCCGCCATATTGGCCCAGATACCGATGTTCCCGCAGGCGATATTGGTGTAGGTGGCAGAGAAGTGGGATATATGTTCGGAATGTATAAGAAACTCACCAACGAATTTACAGGAACATTCACTGGTAAAGGCCGCGAATTCGGTGGTTCACTTATACGTCCAGAAGCAACAGGCTATGGTAACGTATATTTCCTTCAGGAGATGTTGAAGACCAAAGGCGACAGCGTAGAGGGTAAGACAGTACTTATCTCCGGTTCCGGAAACGTGGCACAATACACAGCCGAAAAAGTACTCCAACTGGGAGGTAAGGTAATGACTATGAGTGATTCCGACGGATATATATATGACCCTGACGGCATAGATCGCGAAAAACTTGATTTCATTATGGAACTTAAGCAGGTCTATCGTGGACGTATTCGCGAATATGCAGAAAAGTATCCGGGAGTAAAATATGTTGCAGGTGCACGTCCTTGGGGCGAGAAAGCAGATATAGCATTGCCTTCAGCAACCCAGAATGAGGTGAACGTAGATGAGGCTCGTATGCTTGTAAGCAACGGAGTAATGGCTGTCAGTGAAGGTGCTAATATGCCTTGCACTCCTGACGCAATCAAAGTCTTCCAGGATGCCAAAATACTTTATGCTCCAGGTAAAGCAGCAAATGCAGGTGGAGTAAGTGTTTCCGGATTGGAAATGAGTCAGAATTCTGAGCGTCTTTCATGGACTTCTGAAGAAGTTGATAACTATCTCCACAGAATTATGGAAGATATCCACTCCAACTGTGTGAAATATGGTACAGAAGAAGGCGGATATGTAAATTATGTCAGAGGTGCCAATGTTGCCGGTTTCATGAAGGTGGCAAAAGCCATGATGGCTCAGGGAGTGATGTAAAGATTACGAAAGATAAAAGACCGAGTCTATAACATTAAAATGCATACTTAAATCTTTTTTGAGCAAGATTTATTGCACAACGTAAATTAGTTTGAGAAAAGTAGGAAAATCTTTTGGGATTTTTCTACTTTTCTTTTCATTTTAGTTGTAACTTTGCCTCGCATTTTTGCAGAAGCATCGGCATCCAGACGGTCCGATTTTCATCCGAACACGTCTGACTTTGCCTAAAATGCTCGACGAGATCAACTTGCCTCGCATTTTTGCAGAAGCATCGGCATATAAAATATTCAAACAAAATAAGGACATTAATACAAACAAAAATAAAGTACAACAATGAAAAGACAAATTATTACGCTGTTAGGCGGTAACGCAATTATGCGTTTGTGGGTTATGAACTGTGGTTTATGGATTATGGGCGAAGCATTTGCCGGAGGTTATCTTACCAACACCAACCAAAGTATTAATTTTCTCCGTAATCCGGCAAGAGATGCTGCAATTGGCATCGACGGAGTGTATTACAATCCCGCAGGTGTGAGTTTTATGAATGATGGGTGGCACCTACAGTTCAACTGGCAAATGGTGCACCAACATAGAGACTCCTGGAGTGATTATCAGTTAGGCGGATTGGGGTACGACCACCTATTTAAATATAATACAGACAATCCAGTCACTGAAGAGACAGATTACATGAGAAAATCAAAAGGTAGGGTGAATGTACCTATTCAACCATCCTTATTTTTGGATTACAACAAAAACGGATGGGCATTTCAATTCGGTTTTGGATTTATAGGTGGTGGCGGAGGCTGCGAGTTTGAAGATGGACTTGGTGCATTCGAATATCTTGCTGCTGCTTCCGGTATTTCCGCATTGAAAGCCAATGGATTGAGTATGGCTGGCTACTCTCTTGAATCATATATGAAGGGCGAATCGTATGATTTAGGATTTACTCTTGGAGCAGCACGAAAGATTTCAAATCAGATTAGTGCCTATGTGGGAATGAGAGGTATCTGGGCAATCAATCAATATGAAGGATATCTGAAGAACATAAAATACACTGCCAGCAATGGACTTACGGTGCCTACTAATGATCTTGTACTTGATTGTGGACAAACTGGATTTGGATTGGCTCCTATCCTTGGAGTGGATTTCAAGCTCAACGACAAACTGAATTTTGCAGCCAAATATGAATTCCGTACTGCTCTCACGGTAAAGAGTGATGCTAACAATAACGACGCATTCAATGCCCTTGCTTCTCAAAATGCCACATTCGGAGGTTATGTTGACGGAGCGGAATCGAGAGCAGATCTTCCTGCCATGCTTTCAGTAGGAGTACAATATTCACCTTTGAGAAATCTCGATCTCTGTGCTGGCTATCACCACTATTTCGACACAGACACAAAACAATGGTCTGAGAGTGGCTTGGGAAACACAAATGAATTTACCCTCGGTGTTCAGTATCGTTTGAGTAAAAAGTTGGAGATAAGTGGCGGATATCAGAAAACGATTTATGATCAGCCATCAGATTTTCACACTGACATGAGTTTCTCTCTCGACAGTTACAGCATAGGTTGTGGTATTGGGTATAAGGTGTCTGAGAATATTACTCTTAACGCAGCATATTTCCAGACTATCTACTCCAATTATGATCAGCAGCAGGCGCTTACCACAAGTGTTTCTGGACAGGAGATACCTATTGGTAGCAAGAATGTGACCTATTCACGCACAAACAAGGTAATAGGAATTGGTGTGGAAGTAAGTTTCTAACCCTAACGGTACAAATCGGCTTTGGTGGTTATTTTGATATTCTCTCGGTTGCCTTCGACAAGTGTTATAGGGTGACCGAGAGATTCTATTACGGAGGCATCGTCTGTAAATTTTGGTGAATATGGTTGCTGATATGCCTTACGGAGTAGTGTTGCTTCGAACACCTGTGGAGTCTGTACTAATTTATACTCTGATCGGGGAACCGTATGGCTTCCATGAGGGGTAATATGGCGGATAGTTTCAACTACATCTATGGTTGGTATAACCGCGTTGTGAATATCTGCATCCTTAAAACAACGCTCAATCACATCTATGCTCACGTATGGTCGTACTCCATCATGAACTGCGATTAATTTGCATGATGACGGAATTTGACTCAGTCCGTTAAGTACAGAATGAAATCGTTCCTCGCCTCCGTCGCATACAATGTGAGGAATAACAAAATTGTGTTTTGTTTTGAGTTGATTCCAGAAATCGTGTTGAGACGGTGGCAGTACAACTACAATGAACATCGAGCGGTCGTATTCGTAAAACCGACCTATTGTGTGCATCAGTATAGGAGTGCCATCAATTTCCAGGAACTGTTTGGGAATATCCGTTCCCATCCTCGTTCCTTTCCCTCCTGCTACTATGATTACCGCCTTATCCATTGCATATCATCCCTTTACGCAGAGTGTCGGCTAATGATTTTCCGCACATACGTTCTACAATTGCAAATCCCAGTTCGTAGGCCGCTCCCGGACCTTTGCCAGTGATTATTTGTCCATCTTGCTCAACGAGTGCTCCTGTAGGTATTGCTCCGAGGAGTTCTCCTTCAAATCCCGGATAACAGGTAGCACGAAGCCCTTCGAGGAGTCCTAAATTTCCAAGGACAAGAGGGGCAGCGCAGATAGCCGCGAGTAATTTTCCCGACCTGAAATGTGAAAGTAGGACATTGCAAAGCCCTTTGTGTGCGAGTAAATTTGTTGCTCCTGGCATTCCGCCTGGTAGCATAAGGACATCGGCATCAGTAAAATCACATTGTTCGAAAAGAACATCGGCTACTATTCCGACTTTGTGGGCACTTTCCACGACTGTATCACCTGTAACAGAAACAACAGTAACGTCTATTCCCGCTCTGCGGCATATATCTACTGTTGCCAAGGCTTCGCATTCCTCGAAGCCATTTGCTAAAAATTGATATAATTTCATAAACTCAACAACTGTTCTTTGTATTGGTGTATTGTCTCTTTAAGGCCGAGATAGAGTGCATCACAGATAAGTGCATGACCTATGCTCACCTCGTCTATCCACGGAATATTTTCTATAAGATAACGTAGGTTTATGAGACTTAGGTCGTGCCCAGCATTCACACCGAGTCCACATTCTTTTGCATATTTTGCGGCTTTTACGAATGGTTCGACACTGGCGGCAGGATTTTCCTGATAATTGGTCGCGTATGGCTCAGTATATAGTTCAATCCTGTCAGCACCTAATTTGGCTGCGTATTCTATCATCTCTAACTCTGTACCAACAAAGATTGAGGTTCGTATGCCCAGTTCCTTGAATGTGCCGACAATATCGCAGAGGAAGTCATAATTGGTTTTCGTATCCCATCCAGCATTTGATGTGATTTGGCCTGGTTTGTCGGGAACGAGTGTCACTTGAGTAGGGCGCACACTGCACACAAGGTCGATAAAACTTTTCTGAGGGTAACCTTCGATGTTGAATTCCGTTTTAAGTAGTGGCTTGAGATCGATTACATCCTGATAACGGATATGGCGTTCGTCTGGACGGGGATGTACGGTTATTCCGTCAGCACCAAATGCCTCACAATCCAGAGCAACCCCAACGACATTTGGGTTATTGCCTCCTCGCGCATTTCTAATAGTCGCAATTTTGTTTATATTTACACTTAAGTTTGTCATTTTGCAAAACTTTTATTAATTTTGCAAAAGTAATTAATTTTACGCAAAAAAACGAATTTTTATGTTAAAAAAATATTAAGTTTATGTCTTTAACTGTTAAAAAAGTGGCGCTTTTCGGAAATGATGGGCAAAAAAAGGCATTTTCAGCGGCTCAGAAACTCTATGAATCCGCATCGAAACACGGATTAAATATAATTTGTCCAGACGGCGATGATTTTTCTGCTGATTTGGTGATATGCTTAGGAGGTGACGGAACTTTCCTTGATGTGGCGGGCAGAGTGGGAAAGAAGGAAATTCCTATCTTGGGAATCAATGTCGGTCATTTAGGATTTCTTGCCAATTATGCACCAGAAGACATTGACAGCCTATTCGATGATATCAATGATGGAAAGTATAAGGTCTCGGATCATAGTGTACTCGAACTCTGCTCAGATGATTTGTCACTGCAAGGTTATCCTTACGCGCTCAATGAGGTTGCGATATTGAAACACGATGTTTCATCAATGATAAATATCCACACCTCTATCAACGGAGAATATCTTACTACATATATGGCAGATGGTCTTATAGTTGGAACTCCAACTGGTTCAACTGCCTATTCATTGAGTGTAGGTGGGCCAATCATATCCCCTCCCGTTGAGATAGTGTCCCTAACCCCTGTGGCACCTCACAGCCTTAATATGCGGCCGATGATTGTGGGGGGTGATTCTGAGATAGAACTTCACATAAGCAGTCGCAGTGGCAGTTTCCTTATCTCACTTGATGGTCGGAGCCATAGTTACAAAGACAATGTGCGTCTTCACATTCACAATGCGCCATATAAAGTACACGTAGTAACTCACGAAAACTACACTTTCTTCTCTACGCTTCGCAATAAACTTATGTGGGGAATAACCTCTCCTCTCTAACCTCTTACCCCTTCCAGCGTCCATACCGCAGCGTTTAAAACGCTGCTACAACATAACCATAGAACCATGAAATTCAAACTAAACAAAACCCGATACACCACCAAGCAGATAATGCAGTGGCTATGGAGTCATCATAAAGGGTGTCGTACTCAGGCAATTGCTAATATGGCAATTGGATTGGTACTGGTTATTACCGGGTTGATTAATGTAGAACTTATATACAGACTTACTGATGTCGCCACCCATTCAAGGGAAGGATCCTTATGGACAATGTGTATTCTTCTGGCACTCGTTTTCGTGTTTAATCTACTGATCCGAATGCTTAAGACTTGGATAGGAGCCGTACTTGGAGTGAAGACACAGAACAAGATGCAGCAATATTTCTTTGCACGTATTCTCGGTGGTAAATGGAGTGGAATAGAGCGTTTTCATAGCGGCGACGTGCTCAACCGTCTGTTTGGTGATGTCAACGACATAGTCAATCTCATGACAGAGGTACTACCCTATATAGTAGTCATTATTTCCCAGTTTCTATTTTCCTTCGTCTATCTGTTTCTGATGGACAGGAGTCTTGCCATAATCGTAATCTGCGTATGTCCGATATTCCTCATTCTCAGCAGAATATATTTCTCCAAGATGCGACGTTATGTGAGGAAAGTCAAGGACAGCAACAGTGCCATTCAGGCGATTATTCAGGAGAGTATCCAGCATAAGATGGTGATAAAGGTCCTGGAACAGGGTGAGACCATGATTAATCGTCTCGACCACCGACAGTCGCTTCTTCGCAGTCAGGTGAAGTCGAAGGCGCGCTTCTCAATATTAGCAAAAGCAGTTGTAGCAATTGGTTTCACCGGCAGTTATCTCGTAGCGTTAGCTTGGGCGCTATTCCAACTCAACGACGGACTCATTACATATGGTGTGCTTATTGCCTTTACCCAACTCGTAGGCAAAATCCAACGTCCACTCGAAGACATGGCACGTATATTGCCATCATTAGTAAATTCCCTGACATCGTCCGAACGACTCATGGAACTCGAAGAACTTCCACTTGAACCTATTAAACCACTTGAGTCCTCAGAACCCTCGAATGCGTCTATACCGGCACAATTTAATTGTGCCAACCCTCACACCCCCTTCGGCCTCCGCTTCGAGAATGTCACCTTCCGCTATCCAGATATTTCGAATCGGCACATTCCTCAGCGCAAGATGATTCTCAAGAGTTTCAGTTATGATTTTGCTCCCCGATCATTCACAGCCATTCTCGGTCCTACTGGTTCCGGCAAGACCACACTTCTCCGACTCATGTTAGCACTCGTTGACCCACAGGAAGGAGAAGTCAGTCTCTATAATACTCAGAGCGAGACATTCAATGCCACCCCATCCCTTCGCAGTTGTTTTTCGTATGTACCTCAAGGGAACACACTTTTCTCTGGCACCATACTCGACAACCTGCGATTTGGGAAATCAGATGCCACAGTAGAAGAGATGAAAGAAGCGCTCCGTTTGGCAAATGCCGAATTTGTATTTGACTTTCCCGAAGGACTTTATACCCATTGTGGAGAACACGGCGGAGGACTGTCCGAAGGACAGGCACAGCGCATAGCGATAGCCAGAGCCATCCTACGCCCTTGTAAGGTACTACTACTTGATGAAGCCACCAGTGCACTCGACATCGATACCGAGAAAGAAGTGCTCACACGCATCAAAAATCATTTTTCCGATACCACCATCATATTCGTAACACACCGCCTCTCAGCAGTCCCTTTCGCCACCAACGAACTCAAGCTCACCAACGAATAACTATCAAGAATGAGAAAGTACAACCTTCTGAGTCTTCTGCTCATAATAGTCCATTTGCCGTTAATGGCGTTGCAATCTTCTTCTGATTATAGTGTTATAGTTGATGGAGTTGCAGTGCCTGTCAACGAATGTAAAGTAGATATGCACAATGTTCAGAAAGCCAGTTGGTGTGAATGGGATTGGACTGCCCCAGCAATGGTAAGAGTAGTCACCCATATTTCCACAACCAACGCAGGAGTAATTGTGCGTCCTAAGAGCAAAGGAATTATACCAGAAATTCTGAATGACTCTACCATTCAATTCAAAATATCTCAACCAGCATTTCTCAGTGTTGAGTTCGGTGGAGACAGAAAGCACAACTTGCACATATTTGCCAATCCTATGCTATCAGAGACCTATAATCCACAGGAACATAGAAAGGCTATTATGTGGGATAGCGGTAGCGGAAACAACCACGATGTATTTGTAAAGGGAGCCCACGTTATTTATTTCGGCAAGGGAGAGCATAAAGCCAAAGACCTCGTGATGGACGAGCAGGATAAAGGAGTATTCCGCATCCCGAGCAATACTACGGTATATATCGCTTCAGGGGCAGTTCTCAAGGGTAAAATACTCATTGATCATGCAAAGAATGTAAGGATAATCGGACACGGAGTTCTCGACCACCCTTCGCGAGGGATAGAAATCACCTATTCCAAAAATGTTTTAATTGACGGATTGACCATATTGAATCCCAGCCACTATACTGTTTATGGCGGACAATCGGAGAATATAGATATTCGCAACATCAAGTCTTTCTCGTGCATGGGATGGAGCGACGGAATCGATTTGATGTGCTGCCGTAACGTAACAATCAACAATGTGTTCCTGCGCAATTCCGACGACTGTATCGCACTTTACAATCATCGCTGGTGGTTTTGGGGAGGTACTAAGAATATAGAGATATCCAATGCCGTTCTCTGGGCAGATGTAGCACATCCAGTCCATATAGGAATTCACGGAGATGACCGAAGCACTAAAGGCGAGACTCTTAGAAAAGTCCACGTTCGCGACTGTGATATCCTGAATGAAGATGGAGACGGAGTTCTTGCCATCCGTTGCGGTGATAATAATGTAGTAAAAGATATCCGTTTCGAGAACATAATGGTTGATGCAGTAGAAAAAGGCAGAATGTACAATATTCAAGTGGTCTATAATCAGAAATACAATCGCGCACCAGGCAGGTCTATTTCCGATATTTGGTTCCGCAACATATCATTCTCGGGTGACACATCGGCCCTCTTACCAGACATAATTCAGGATTATGATTCTCTTCATCGAGTTACCAACATCCATTTTGAAAATTCATACAGAAAGCCATGAACCGCATAACATATTTCCTTCTTCTTCTGTCACTACCGCTGATTATCAGTGCCCAGAAATTCTCACATCCTGGTTTGCTGCATGACAACGACGACATAGTGCGTATGCGCCAACTTATTGCAGACGGAAATCCAGTAGCACAAGGTTCCTATTCAAAAATGTTGGCAGATCCAAAATCATCGGCATCTTACAAAATGAAGGGACCTTTTGAAATTATTGCCCGCGACGGAGCATTTGCTGCCACGAAGTCACCTTGTGAGGATGATTTTAATGCCGCCTACTACAATGCTTTGATGTGGGTTCTTACCTCAGACGCCTCCCATGCATCAAAAGCAATGGAGATAATACGTTCCTATGCCGATTCCCTTATGTGCATCAGCGGTCATGATGCGCCACTCTGTGCCGGACTTCAAGGGTTTATCTTCGTCAATGCCTGCGAACTCATGCGAGAGAGTGCCATTTGGACCAAACAAGACACCAAGTCGGTTGAGCGAATGCTCCGTAACGTATTTCTCCCCATAATCAACGACTTCAAGGAAAAATCTCCTTATGCCAATGGCAACTGGGGAGCAGCGGTCAATAAAATGCGCATGGCGATAGCCGTTTTTACCGACGACAGAAAACTCTTCACACAATCAATCGACTACTACCTCTCTGGAGGAGATTTCAAAGACGATAACGGGATGTTGCAGTATTATATCTCACCTTCGGGGCAGTGTCAGGAAACAGGTAGAGACCAGGCTCATTGCATGTTGGGTCTTGGATGTCTTGCCGAGGCCTGCGAAGTGGCATGGCATCAGAATACAGACCTTTATGGAGCACTGTCGAATCGTCTGCTTTTAGGTTATGAATATGTAGCGAAACTCAACCTCGGCTACGATGTACCTTATGAGAAATGGACCGATAAGACTGGCCTTTACTGCGATTGGGACTGCATAGGAACCAAAGGACTTGGCATATGGAGAAATGTGTTTGAGATAGCATACAATCACTATGTTGGCCGGCAGCATCTTTCTATGCCATTCACCGCGATGGCACTTCGTTATGTACGTCCTGAAGGCAGAGGATTCACATGCGATAATCCAGGATTCGGATCATTGCTCTTCTACCGCAACACCCCAACAGATACTCAAACACCAATTGTATGTGGAAATTTGGATGTAAAGAAGGAAATTCGTTATTGCCTTACTCAGTTGTCCCGCACCTTTGCCTGGATTGACATCCAAGAACCCGATACAACTCTCATTCCATATTCCATTCCCCCTTATACCTCTGAATGGCAGCGCAGAAAAGTTGTTTATAATGATTCGTTACAGATATTCTGGCAGCGACTGCTTTATAATGCTTACAGAGCATTGGAAAGTGGTCAGTTCACTGATATGAAATTCTCTGCTCTTCGCCATCGGCTACAGAGTTTAGGACTTCAAAAGACTGGAGAAGTATGGATGACACCATTATTAATCAAAGAGACTGAGATTGATCTGCATGATTCCCTCGATTCTTTGTGCACTAAAGCCTATCGGCTAATCGAGAGACTCCCCGACGATATGATACCAGCCTGGACACTTGATTTATCCCAACCAATGCAAAATGTAAAAGATACTAAATTAGCCTGTCAGATAGTTCTCTTGTTGCTCAAAGTTGCAGACACAGTTAATCAAACTCCGTGTCCAATACTAAGTGCACAGCGAACTACAGGTGTGGTATATAGAAAAGCCGCTGCAGAAATACTGCAGCGACTGTCTTCTGAACAATATCAAAGTCGTGAATCCAAACCATCATTTCTGCTCCATAGTGTTGGCGATATGCTCACTGGGTCTGAGGTTGACTACAGCACTATCATTGCCGATTGCTACTATCTCGAAGCCCTGTTAAAACTCTTCATCCCTTAAGCAGTCATATTATTTATCATCATAGTGACCGCCAATTTCAATTACCTCTACTGCTACAATAGTATCCTTTATATCATATATAATCCTATCGTGAGCGGTTATGCGTCTTGACCAGGTTATATCACCCCTTCCTCTCAGTGCTTCAGGATGTCCCAACCCAGTGCGTGGATGCTCTACCAGTTCATGAAGTATTAACCCAACTTTCTTTAGTGCTTTTGGGTTGGACTTGTTCCACTTCTTTAGCGTCTTCAATGCGGAATCCGAAAGTGTTACAGTGTAACTCATAATGATGCCAACATATTGTCGATATCCTGATGTGTCTTGCACACGGTACATTTGCCTTGTCGTATTTCCTCTCTGCCAGCCTCCATACATGCAAGTTGCTCTGGGGTTGGTGTGAATTCCTTACTACGTCTGATTGGGATAAGTGTCACACCAGGTATTGCCTTCAACACCTTCTTCAAACTTGGAAGTATGCTCACGTCATCCACCTTCAGCATCAAGTCGGGTTGTACTGTCGTCGTATTCATATTCTATTATGAATTTATAAATTCTGCTGCAAAAGTACGAAAAAAATTTGTACGAAACAAATCTTTCTATGCTCCTCACTCAATCAGCCCTCTTCCGCGGAGGAAAGCAGTGTTATCGGGTTCTCTGCCAGCAAATTCCTTGTAGAGTACCATTGCTTCCTCACCACCACCTTTCTCAAGGAATGTCTCTTTGAATTTCTTGGCAAGGTCTGGGTTCCAAACATTACCGGATGCCTCAAACACAGAGAATGCATCTTTGTCGAGTACTTCTGCCCAGAGGTATCCGTAATAACCAGCACAATATCCGCTTGAGAAGATATGGTTGAAATAAGTTGTACGATATCTTGGACCGATTTCCTTATTAAGTCCCATATCGTCGCACACCTGTTTCTCAAATTCGTCAATGTCAATTCCTGTGAAGTCCTCCAGTTCGTGCCATTTCATGTCGAGGATAGAAGCAGCACAGAGTTCTGTGGTCATAAATCCCTGATTGAATTTAAGGGAGTTATTGATTTTCTCTACGAGATCTTCTGGAATAACTTCACCCTTATCGTTAGTTGCGTATTGCTTCAGCAGTTCTGGTTGGAATGCCCAGTTCTCGTTGAATTGTGAGAACACCTCCACGAAGTCTCTGGTCACACTGGTCCCGCTCACAGAACTGTAGTTACACTGAGTGAGCAGACCGTGAAGAGCATGACCGAACTCGTGGAACACTGTCTGTACCTCGTCAATGGTGAGATATTCCTCAAGGTTGCCAACATTCACTATGATAGGTCTTACCATATTTCCTTCAGCATCAACATATTGATCGCGTATATTATTCATCCACGCACCACCTCTCTTGCTGTCTCTTGGCAGGTAGTCGGTAGTGAATATACCGAGCAGCGAACCATCATCGGCTGTGACTTTGTAAGTAGTTACTTCGTCTTTGTTATAGGCAGGTACACCGTCCAATTTCTCCATATTGACGCCATACAGGGTTTTTGCTGCGGAGAATATACCCGCTACCACATTTTCTAATTTGAAGTAAGGCTTTGTCAGACTTTCGTCCAAATCATATTTCTGCTTGCGTACTTTCTCGGCATAGTACCACCAGTCCCATGGCTCTATTTTGCTTCCTACTGGGAGTTTTCCGTTGGCGACATCTTCGTCCATTATTTTCTGCATATCAGCCACTTCCTCTTGGGCTTTCTTCACTGCCGATTGCATTATTCCGCTGAGGAAATTGTCAACGGTTTCAGTATCGTGAGCCATCTTAGGTTCGAGTTCGTATGCTGCATAGTTCGGGTATCCTAACATCTGGGCCTTAGTGAGTCGCAGATTGAGTACTTTCAGTATGAGTTCGCGATTGTCGTACTCGTTTCCGTTGTGACCGCGGTTGGTATATGCTTTCAGCATTTTCTCTCTTAGGTCACGGTCTTCGGTAGTTGTCATAGCATTAGGATAGTCGGATACGCTTATGCCGAAAGTCTCTTTGAATGCGTTGCTTTCCGATAGTATATTGTTGCCTATCTTCTGTGTTATTGAGGCTATTTCAGTATTGATTTCCCGCAATTGGTCTTGCATTGCCGATGGCAAGGCGATGCCATTTCTGCGGAATGAGTCGTATTTCTTTTTCAGCACCATCTGCTGCTCTCGTGTGAGTTTGCTTTGGTCGCTGTTGTATATTTTCTCTATTCTGGCAAACAACACCTTATTAAATAATATATTGTTCTCATGTGCTGTGAGCAGAGGGATGGCTTCTTCCATCACCTTGTCCAATTCATCAGTACGGTCTGTTTCGGTGATGTTGTATAGCACTCCACATACTTTAGCAAGCAGTTTGCCAGAGAGTTCAAGAGGTGCGACAGTGTTCTCGAATGTAGGTTTTGCTGAATTTGAAGTAATGGCTTTGATTTCAGCCTCCTGTTGTGCGATACCTTCCTTGATAGCCGGAATGTAGTCTTCTGGTTGAATTTCGTCGAATGGCGGAATTCCATAAGGAGTGTCCCATTCGGTAAGCAGCGGGTTGGTTCTGTTACATGATGATGCGATGATCATAAGCATTGCTGATAAAATTAAAACTTGGTGTTTCATAATTGTGTTGATTTTTTAGGTTTATAATGGTGTTTGTTAAAATTATATTTCCTGAATTCCCATCTATATATCCTTCCTATAGCATCTGCGGCGTTTGCATATCTTGTATTCTGGGAAGTACTCCCACTGGGAGAGTTCCTTTATGTTGGTTTCCAATTGAGGAGCGGCTTCAGCGTAAGTGAAATGGTATTTATTGTAGAGTGGTACGAGGTCGTCAAAGAATAGTGCGTTGATACCTTTTCCTTGATATTCAGGCAATAGTCCGATGAGAATCATATCTACCGTATCCTCACGTTTCAGTTTGAGTGATTTCAGTATGTGCCACCATCCGAATGGGAGCAATCGTCCCTGAGTTTTCCTGAAGGCATGCGACAGACTTCCCAACGAGGCAGCCATACCTACGATATCTCCTTTATCGTTTTCTATTACCGGCACAAGGTTCATGTCTACTAAAGGCAGATAAGTACGAATGAAGTCACTCACCTGTCGGTCACTCAGACGCGAAAATCCGAAGAGTGGGGCGTATGCCTTGTTGAGCACATCAAACATCTGCCGTCCTTTTTCTCCCCGCATCTCCTTCCGGGTTATTTTCCTCACGTGAACCTTATAGCGCTGCTTCACCATACGAGCAATCTTAGTGAATTTCTCAGGAGTCTCAGGTGGCATAGTCACCCTCACGTGTACCCAGTCAGCGGCCTTCGCATACCCATGCCGTTCCATATGGACTGGATAGTAAGGATGGTTATATATCGATATTATCGACCCCAACATATCAAAATCCTCAATCAGCATCCCTTCTTTGTCGAAGTCAGTAATCCCCATTGGTCCCTGTATAGTACTCATTCCGTGCTCCCTGCCCCATTGTTCCACTGCATCTAAGAGGGCTGCGGAAACGTTCTGATCATCGATAAATTCTATAAATCCAAACCGTACCGTCTTTGTATTCCATATCTCGTTTGCCCTATGGTTTATTATGCCAACTATTCTCCCCACAGGCACTCCGTCTTTATAGGCGATAAGCGGCTGCACATCAGAGCATTCCAATCCCGCATTCGTCTTCTGATTGAACGTGCTGCGGATGTCAAGGTCAAGGTCTGGAACATACTGTTTACAGTCCTTGTATATCATCCTCGGCAGGGAAATGAAATCGTTCCATTCCTTCCTCGAAGCAACCTTGACAATATGTATTCCAACTGGATTCATAGTAACTATGTTCATCGTTTGAATCGCAAAATTAACAAAAATTATTCTGGTTACAAAATTTTTTCTTCTTTTACCTCATATTTTTTGACTACCCCGCTATATACGAGATAGGAGATAGGAAATTGGAGAAGGGAGATGGTTCACAGAACCTACTGAAGGAGGAGAGAAGATATATTGTTTTTCGCAGCGAAATACACATTTTATCCTGATAATACATATATCTTATTTCAGAGGGATATATTGCTCCATTTCACGAATTGACCAATTGGTGAGCACGAATTGACCAATTGGTGAACACGAATTGACCAATTCGTGAACGTATGCCATATAGTATATTCTGTTGGGGGGGGTATATCGAGAGAGATTAAGACCCACCATTGCAGACGATGAAACCCACCTTTCTTATCACATCAAGCATTCAATTACCCTATCTTTGGGATTGTATGGTTTAAGGTCGGAGAGGTTCATCGCTTTGACGGCGATATCCATCAATTCCTCATCGGAGATGGTTCCTGAGCCGGTTAGTGAGCCAGTCGAACCAGTCGAAGGAGGAGATGCTTTCTGTGACTGTCGAAGGATGAAATATTTTCCCGCATCAACCAATACGCACTTAGGTACGAGTCCTATTATCTCTGTCCCTGTAACTTTGAGTCCTCGTGCCTCTGCGGCTCTGCATACTTCCTCATAGGCTTTATGGAGTGGGGTCTGGATGATGTCGGTGATATTCATCGACACTTGGGCGATGCCGTATTCCTCGATATACCATCCTATAGCCTTACACCCTTTGAGCCGTCCTGGTATTCCCGCCTTGGGACGCCCCTGTTCCCTGACATCGAGGGCTATCTGACTGGCATCATATACTGATGTGGTGTTGAGATTGAAATTGACCGCAATAAGGAAATTCCTTGCCCCCACATTGATTGCTCCGCTTTTGGCTATCGTGTCGTTATAGGTGTCGGGACTGAAATCGGGTCTTCGTTTAGGGTCGGCTATCTTCTCAGGAAGCGATTCGTATTCTCCTTGTCGGCATACAGCGAGATTTCTTCTCTCGGGTATAAACGCAGCGGCTTCATAACAATAGCAGGCAATTCCCAATTCGTTGTATATCCTTTCTGCGAGTTTTTGTGCTAAATGGGCACATTCCTCGAGAGTGATTCCGCTGATGGGAATGAGCGGCAACACATCACAGGCTCCAGAGCGGGGATGGGTTCCGTGATGAAAGCGCATATCTATAAGCCTCGCAGCGGCTTCCACTCCCCTGAAAGCAGCCTCTGTAACACCCTCCGGACTTCCCACAAAGGTTACGACAGTACGGTTTGTGGCTTCACCAGGATCCACATTGAGAACTTTCACATCAGGCGTACTGCCTATTGCAGCAACAATCTGATTTATTACATTCTGGTTGCGCCCTTCACTGAAATTAGGCACACATTCTACTATTTGATTTTTTAATTTTGAATTTTTAATTTTTAATTCCATTGGCATACCACACCTTCTTTCTTTACACCATCAATCTTTATCTGGAGAGGAGACTCAAGGCGTACATGACGTACATGGGGCGTTTCGTTTACCACAGGAAGTGTATCAAGCACTTCGAGTGAGTCTTGGATGGTGAAATAACCGACTCCGAAACTGGTGAGATTCTGGAAGAAATGGGTTCCCTGACTTGGATCTACATGATAGCCCTTCAGCCTAATCTCCACTATAAGTTTTGACGCTGATATCTCAGGCCATCTTACTGGCACTCCCAACCAAGGATCGCTGCTTCCCCATCGACCCGGACCTACGAGGATGTAGCCTTCTTCGGCATTGAGGAAAGCACGGTTTATCTCTGCAATCTCATTGGCTATCTGCGGATTGAACGATGGGCTATATCCTTCGGTCTTCACATATACTATATCGTGTATATCGCTGACTATACCGCAACCAATGGCATTGTGACTGCGGATAAGACATTTCTCATCAGGAATCTGGGTGATGTCTTCTCCAAGAACCATCTGATTGTCAACCATAGGACGGATCTGCAAGAGATTGAACTGTCCTTTTCTGTCTTTATCTATTTTGACAGCAAACTCTATTTCAACTGGTCTTCGCATCTCCTCTTCACCATATTTGAGTATGAGTCGCAAGAGTTCCGGCAATGGGAACACTCCATTCTGGAGCACTCCGGCAAAGGTGATAAGTTTTCTGTTGCGACCTTCATAAAATCCATCGTAAATGGTCTGATCCTCTGGTATATAGGTACTGCAAATCCAATTGAGCGAACCATCTTTCTCTGCATCTCTCACATTCAAGCGCAGAAGGTTGAAACCATCATCAACCTGGAAATCGTTCGCTGTATTGGCAGTATCAAGAGCATAGAACCAGGTCTGTGTTTCCCTGAGGGCAAGGTCGGTTTCACTTGTCTGCAACACCTTATTAGGATGGTAAGGACAAACTCTGAGTGATGTGCCTCCATCAACGATATATTTTCCTAGACCGAGTGCAAGGTTGACAACTCCCTGGTTGCCTTCTTCGTCACCAATCGGATAGTAATTCATCGAACGCGCCACTCCTGATATAGTAGGATAGAACCTGCCTCCGTATTCAGTACCGACAACCTCCTGCAATATGACTGCCATCTTTTCCTGGTCAATTACGTTGCTGGTTGCTGTCATATAGTCTTTCGATGCGCGGTAGAACACTGATGCATAAACACTTTTTATAGCATCCGTAAGCAGTTTCATACGAACTTCCTTGTCTGGCACATAGGGAATCATATAAGTGGAATATACTCCTGCAAACGGCTGATAGTGGGCATCTTCAAGGAGTGAAGAGGAACGGATAGCGATTGGTTCGTTCACCACATCCATAAATGCCAAGACATCTTCCCTCAGAGTTTCAGGAAGGTGACTGTGAAGGAAATGCTGGAGTATTTCCTCGTCTGGAGCATCGCTTAGTGAAATCTGCCAAAGGTCGTTCTCGTCCATAAACTCATCGAAGATATCGGTACAGAGCACAACGGTCTTTGGAATCACTACTTCTACTCCCTCCATATCGTGAAGGTCTTGATGATTGAGGATGATATGGTCGAGGAATGCAAGTCCCCTACCCTTGCCACCCAACGAGCCCTCACCTATACGTGCAAAATTGGAGAAACGGTCGAACCGGTCTCTGCGGAATGCGGCAACCACACCTCTGTTCTTCATTCTGCGGTACGAGACTATTGCGTCGTAGATAATCTGACGGTGGGTATCTACGTCCTGCATAATATTCCAGGTGATGTGCTTGAGGAATTCCGCAATTGGGAACAATGCTCTCGAACTGAGCCATCTTGATACATTGTTGCGGCTTATATGATATACAAGGGAATCAGTAGGCAGAGTGAAGATATTATCTTGTAGTTCCTTCAAATCCCTTATCCTTGCAACCACCTCCATTGTGTCGGGATTGCGGAAGATGAAGTCTCCGAAACCAAAGTATCTCTCTACTAAAGTCCTCAGATCGACATCCATCTTCTTAGAGTTCTTGTCGATGAAACTTGCCCCACATTTCTTCGCCAAAACCTCGTTTGCGCTCTCCGATGAGTTCATGATGAGCGGCACATATGGATCTTCACTTCTGATAGCAGAGAGGAGTTGGTACCCGGCTACGGGGTTCTTTTCCCCTAAGTCCTTCGACATAGGGAACTTACAGTCGCTTATTACTCCAAGCACATTATCCTTGAAACTATTGTATATAGTCCATGCCTCCTCGTAATCGCGAGCCAACACAATCTTCGGACGACCTCTCATTCGCAGAGTCTCAAGGTGGGAGTTGAGGGCTTCCGTGGCAAATGCCAGACTCTGTTGGAGCACATATTTATACAGACTCGGCAACACGCTTGAATAATATCTCACACCATCTTCAACCACCATTATCATCTGAACTCCCGCCTCTATGTCGTGGGCAAGATTCATCTTATCCTCCATCAACTTGATTATCGACAACAGCAAATCGGTATTTCCAAGCCAACAGAACACATATTCGAATATACTGAGATCTTCATTCTCCATACGTTTGGTAATACCGTGGGAGAACGGAGTGAGCACCACGAGCGGCACTTCAGGTACTGATTGTTTTATCTCCTTGGCTATATCAAACACATCGCTCCCGGGGCCATTCCCTGGCATACATATTACCAATTCGTATTTCCTTAGCGACAAAGCCATTTTGGCTTCCTCTTTCTCTGCCACACGAGTAAACCGTGGAGGATATCTCAATCCAAGTTTAGCATATTCAGCAAATATCTTTTCGTCTATTCGCCCATCATCCTCGAGCATAAAGGCATCATAAGGATTGGCCACAATCAGCACATTATATATACGTCGTTGCATCAGGTCAACAAACGAAGTATCACGCAATATCAGTTTTTCCTGCTTTTCCACCATTGACATCCATTAACATTAAGATGTCGCAAAGGTAAGAAAAAAATTTGATTCATCAATTTTTTTCTTACCTTATGTCTTCACAGATGCGATAAATCTCATTTTATTTCTGTTTGTTTTTGGCAAATTGAAATTAATTTTCTAAATTCGCAACCAAATTCGTGAATGGTATAACAGAAAAGTATTCGGGATATGAAGACGATTTATCTTGCAGGAGGTTGCTATTGGGGAATGCAGCATTTTCTTCAGTTAATCTGCGGAGTTGAATCCACAGAGGTGGGATTTGCCAATGGGAATACCAAAAATCCCACTTACGAACAAGTTTATACAGACAAAACTGGCTACGCAGAAACCGTAAAGGTAGTATTCAATCCATCTGTTCTTCCTCTCAGCGATTTGATAAGATTATATTTCAAAGCCATCAACCCCCTGAGCCTCAACCAACAAGGAGAGGATCAAGGAACAAGATACCGTACAGGAATATATTTCTCCAACCCGGCAGACGAACCAGTTATTCGGCAGTTATATGACGAAATACAGCAACAATATGCAGAACCTCTTGCCGTAGAACTGCTACCTTTGCAGAACTTCGTTCCCGCCGACGAATATCATCAAGACTACCTCATCAAGAATCCTAACGGCTACTGCCATCTCACGAAGGATATATTCGATGTGGCAAGGAACTATAGACGTCCTTCCATCTCTTAATCCTCGAAATCGTAGTGCTCGAGTTTTTTGCCGCAACCCGGGCAAAAGACATCTCCTTTTCGTATTTCTGCACCGCATTCAGAGCAATGATACACTTGCTTTGGCGGAAGTTGCTGTTTGTTCCCGCCTACACGATCTTCATCGAAAGCCTTCACGGTCTTGACGTCTTCCACATCCTCGTCTTTCTTGATTGTCCAATATGCTGCCATAATCTAGTTTGGTTAAAAAAAAACTCTCACCAGAAATAAGTGAGAGCCTTGTTGGGATACCAGGATTCGAACCTGGAATGACAGGACCAGAATCTGTAGTGTTACCATTACACCATATCCCAATTTTCCATTTGCGGCTGCAAAGGTAAGAATAATTTTTTCAACCACCAAATTTTTTTTCAATTCTTTTGCCACATTCTTCATTTTTTTCCAAGCATGAAAGTAGAGGAATCCGACATGATAAGGGAAAATGTCTGAATTGTTTCTTTTTTTACTCCTTTTCTTCTGCTATATTTCTGCTATATATGTCCTATTCAAAATAGGAGGTAAATAGGAGATAAATAGGAGGTAAATAGGAGGTAAATAGGAGGTATACCTTTGAAAAGGCGGAGAAAAGGCGGAGTTTTGATGGGCAAAAGGCAGGTAATGGAGAATATTCAGGATTGGCTGGAAGGTATTTTACTGAAGTGTGTGACTGAAAAGCCAATCAAGTGCCTCGTCAGGGAATGGACTGTTGCAGGATTGGTAATGGGTCTTTCCGGGAAGGATGATGTATTTGAGGTCGCATTTCCTTGATTGGAGTTCTTCTATATAGGGTTTCATCACTTCAGGGCCATATACTTGGTCATTCTCGCCTATTACTACACATAGCGGTGTCTTTGCGGCTTTCTTAAGACTGACGAAACGATGAAGATGGTCAAGTTTTGGACTGCACACGGCTGGCATAGCGGCTGCGAAGAAGTGGGGATAGTCGGTCACGAGGCGCCACACTCCGCTTCCGCCGAACGATTCTCCGAGCAGGAACACCCGGGATTTGTCAATTTTATGGGTTGAGATATAATCATCGATGAAGTCCTTGACCACATCGCTTAGATATTTCCCTATCGGGGCACTGTATTCGTTCCAGTGGCGGGATTCTTCGCATTGAGGGGCGAGAAGTATGGCTTTAGTCGATATGCTGTCGAGATAGTGAGAAAGAGCCTTGAATGCAGGAACGGTTTGCTGGGTTTCGTTCAGGTGTCCTCTCGACTGACGTGGATGGAGATATACTACGAGCATACTTTCACCATTCGTCTGAGGATTGTACACTTGCTCGACATACGGCAACCGGAGTGAGCCTTTCTGGTATCTGTATTCCTGAGAGAAAAGTTTCGAATGGCAGAATACAGCCAACATTGTGAGAATAATAGTGAATCGGTTCATATTAGTGGCAAAGTTAGGAATTATTGCAAAAATAACAAAATTTTTAGCCTGATAAAGACGAAATATCAATTATTTTTTATACTTTTGCAATCATGAAAGATGAACGACCATTGATTCTAATCTCCAATGACGACGGATATCAGGCAAAGGGGATTAACTTCCTGGCAGAAATCGCCAGGGAGTTCGGTGATGTGATAATAGTGGCTCCTGATGGCACTCGTTCGGGATATTCCCTGAGTGTCACATTCTACGAGATACTCAATGCCGGTATAATACCGGAAAGATGCAAGAAAAGGGACGAAACGAGGAATCTTGGCTGGCTGAAGGTATATGGATGCAGCGGAACTCCGGGCGACTGCGTCAAACTGGGACTGGATTCATTCTGCGAAGGAAGGGTTCCCGACCTTATCCTCGGCGGTATCAACCACGGCGACAATTCAAGTGTGAATGCTCAGTACTCAGGTACAGTGGGAATAGTGCTGGAAGGATGTATGAAAGAAGTACCGTCGGTTGCCTTCTCCCTCTGCGACCACGATGCCAATGCTGACTTCGAACCTATGCGTCCATACATACGGCAGGTTATCGGAATGGTGCTGAAGGACGGATTGCCAAAGGGTGTTTGCCTTAATGTGAATGCCCCGAACGTCCCGGTTCTCAAAGGCATCAGAGCCTGCACAATGGCGAAAGGCAGTTGGGGAAAGGAAATAGAGGAGAGAATAAGTCCGAGAGGATATAAATACTATTGGTTAGTAGGGCATTATACCTGTTTGGACGACAATAAGGGAAGCGACCAGCGCACATTGCAGGAGGGATATGTGAGTGTCACACCTATACAGATAGACCTCACCGCATACCACTTCTTAGACGAATTGGCAAATCGACTTAGTTTTTAACATGAAATACTATATCATAGTAGGCGAAGCATCAGGTGATCTTCACGCATCAAATCTGATGAAAGAACTGAAATCTGCTGACAAAGAGGCTGATTTCCGATTCTATGGTGGTGACTTGATGGCGGCTGTAGGAGGTACTATGGTTAAGCACTACAAGGAACTGGCATATATGGGGTTCATCCCCGTACTTATGCACTCAAGGACTATATTGAGAAATATGAAGATGTGCAAACAGGACATCCTCAGTTGGAAACCAGATGCCGTGATACTGGTTGATTACCCAGGATTCAATCTCAATATAGCAAAATATGTGCACAGCCACTCCGATATACCTGTCTATTACTACATCTCCCCTAAGATATGGGCTTGGAAGGAATACAGGATAAAAAGCATCAGGAGAGATGTTGATGAGATGTTCTCTATATTGCCTTTTGAAGTAGATTGGTACAAGCACAGGCAATACGACATTCGCTATGTGGGCAATCCATGCGTAGATGCCATACACGACTTTCTCCAGTCAGATAAAGGCAAAGAGAGTTTCGAAGAATTCTGCAACGCCAACGCTCTCGAAATCAAACCAATCATCGCCCTGCTTGCAGGGAGTAGGAAACAAGAAATAAAAGACAACCTATATACAATGATTGAAGCCGCATCGCAATTTGACGAACAATACCAAATAGTCATTGCCGGTGCCCCTGGGATAGACAGAGACTATTACAAACAGTTTATCCCTAACGATGAAAGAGTACAGATTGTCTTCGACCAGACCTATCACCTTCTGCATCAATCCACAGCCGCCATTGTCACATCAGGTACGGCAACTCTTGAGACTGCCATATTAGGAATACCTCAAGTCGTATGCTACTATACTCCGCTTGGAAAATTCATATCTTTTCTCCGCTCCATAATACTGCGAGTTGATTTTATCTCTCTGGTAAACCTGATAGCAGGAAAAGAAATTGTCAAGGAACTGGTTGCCGACAAGATGACAGAAGAAAACATCAAGTCCTGCCTCTACGATATCCTTCCAGGCAGCGAGGGCAGAGAGAAAATGACAAACGACTACGCAGAAATGAACCGAAAACTTGGAGGTGCAGGTGCCTCTAAACGTGTCGCAACGATGATATACGGTTTGTTAAAGAAATAAACTCCTCTATTGATATCTGTTCCGGACGTTTATTGAAAAAACTGTCAGCAAGGAAATCCTGTGAGACAAAGTCATCTCCCCCCACCACTTCGCCTACTATCCCGCGAAGGCCGTTGCGTATCATCTTGCGCCTCATGGTGAATACAGTCTTTACTATACGGCGGAAAAGCCTCTCATCACAATCCAGCGAACATCTGGAATTACGCGTAAGACGAATCACTGCACTCTTTACCTTAGGAGGTGGATTGAACACATTCTCGTGAACGGTGAAAAGATATTCCACATCATACCACAACTGAATAAATATGCTCAGTACCCCATACGATTTGTTTCCAGGAACCGCAGCCAGACGTTCTGCCACTTCCTTCTGAATCATACCCGTGCAACAAGGAATAAGTGAGCGGTTATCAACCACCTTAAAGAATATCTGTGATGAGATATTGTATGGATAATTCCCCGTAAGAACAAATTCCCTACCTGAGAACACCTCGTTGAGATTCATTTTCAGAAAATCAGCCTCAATGATATCCTCCACCTTGAGAGAATTAAGAATCTGAGGCTTTGACACTTTGCCGTCAAGCAGATATTCCACAGACTCATGGTCCAATTCCACAACTTTGAGTTCCCTCTGTTTAGGCATCAGGAATTGAGTAAGCACCCCTGTTCCCGGTCCTACCTCAAGTATCGGAATCTGCGGACAACTATCAACTGTGTCAGCAATTCGTTCCGCTACCCCCATGTCGGTCAAGAAATGCTGACCTAATGATTTCTTTGGTTTTACGTAATTATGCATTCTCTAATCTCTAACCTTCCCAACATTCTATATTCCCATCCAAGCCTATCAGTTCGGATTTTCTGAACTCCGGTTCCCTGCCGTCGCGCTTTTGTCGGCGGTAATCATCAAGCAGTTTCCACACATTCCTTGAAAGCGGCAATATTGCAGCGAGATTGCAAATGGTAAGCAATCCCATCAGCAAATCAAGGATTGTCCATGCCTCCTGGAGTGTCAGAATCGCAGAGATGAACAGAATAACCCCTGTCAGTATTCTGAAGGCTAACAATACGAGTTTGGAATTGCTGAAGAAACGGATATTGGTCTCTCCATAGAAGTAGTTGGCTATGATGGTACTGTAGGCAAAAAGGAATATCGCTGCCGTAATGAAATATTTACCAACTGGTCCTATCTCACTCTCAAGAGCACGGGTAGTGAGGATAATTCCATCGGCTCCACTTGTATATAGCCCTGAGATAAGTATTATCATCGCGGTACAGGAGCAGATGACTATCGTGTCAACAAACACACCCAACGCCTGAAGCAGTCCTTGCTTTACCGGATGGGATGTCTCGGCTATTGCTGCTGCATTAGGAGCCGAACCCTCCCCTGCCTCATTGCTGAACAGTCCTCGTCGAACTCCCTGCATAATAGCAGCACCTACCATTCCTCCTGCCGCCTGCCTCAGTCCGAATGCGTCTTCCACAATGGTCAGAAGCACTTGAGGTATCTTTCCTATATTAACAGCAACGACATACAATGCAAGCAGAATGAATGCTATTGCCATAAATGGCACACACACACTGGTAAAACGTGCTATTCGGTGGATTCCTCCAAAAATAATGGTAAACGTAAACAATGCTATTACGGCTGAAATAATCAATTTGTTTCCACCAAACGAATCTGAAAGGGCATCTACAAGTGTATTGCATTGAATTAACTGGTTGCCTAAGCCAAACGTTATGGTTATCAGTACAGCAAACAGCACCCCCATCCATTTACGATTCAGTCCATGATGCATATAATAGGCAGGGCCACCATAATAGGAATCTTCTCCCCTGCGTTTATACAACTGAGCCAATGTCGCCTCCACAAATGCCGTCGCAGAGCCAAACAAAGCCATTACCCACATCCAAAACACGGCTCCGGGACCTCCCACAAAAATGGCACTCGCTACTCCAGCAAGGTTTCCCGTACCTACCCTACTGGCAAGCGAAACAGAGAAAGCCTGAAACGAACCTATCACGGACTTCTTCTTAGTGTCGCGGCCAAGCGTGATGCGAATCATATCTTTCAGATTGCCAAACTGTACACACCTGGACCTAACCGTGAAATAGGCCGCACAGCCCACTAACAATACTATGACAAAAAGCCACAGGTATTCATTGATAATGTTAATAATTTCAATCATGACTGCAAAATTAAGAAATATCTGCGACTCCCACAAATTTTTATTTTAAAATCCATTATTTGTCATATCGAGGCGAAGCCGAGTGTATCTCACCTTCAGCACAAATCCCTTGCTACCAACCTAACCAGAACACGTCATATCGAACGAAGTGAGTATATCTCACCTCCAGCACAAGAATGCAATGGGTGAGATTCACTCCTCCACTTCGTTCCGTCGGAATGACAAACAAGGGATTGGTGGTCTTTCAGGATTAGCAACCCTTCTGGATTTACCACCTCCCCCGGGATTGTCATACCGAACGAAGTGAGTATATCTCGCCTCCCCAGCACAAGGAACAATTTTTCATTGTAAATTTTGAATTTTTAATTTATTTTTATTACCTTTGCGCACAAAATTATGTACAAAAGAAATTGAAGAGAGAAACATTCATAAAGAAGACCCTGAATATCGTCCTGCCATTGCTGCTCGGAGGAGGAATAATCTATTGGATGTACCGCGAATTCGATTTCACCCTTATAATTGGCACTCTTTGTGGCGGAATGAAATGGGGATGGATGCTATTCTCATTGGTATTCGGCATTACAGCACAGGTTTTCAGAGGATTACGTTGGAAACAGACTTTGGCTCCGCTTGGAGAACATCCCCACACTATGAATTGTATCCATGCCATATTCCTCTCCTATGCCAGCAGTCTTGCCTTCCCGAGAAGCGGTGAGGTGCTGCGATGCGGTGTGCTGAAAAAATACGACAACACATCATTCTCCAAATCACTCGGCACAGTGGTGACAGAACGCGTCATCGACTCCCTGCTCATCCTCCTCATCACCCTCATAGTATTCCTTACACAGATAAAGACTTTCCTCCACTTCTTCTCCCAGACTGGCACCAACTTCACACAGTGGCTTCACACATTCACGCCTACAGGATGGGCTATCACAATACTATGTCTCATCCTCACCATAGCATTCCTATATATTTTGCTCAAGCGCGCAACAGGAGAATCAAAATTACGACGTATCCTGGGCGACCTCAAAGCAGGTATATTCTCCCTTAAGGACGTAGAGAACAAATGGCTCTTTGCCATCTATACCCTCGCCATCTGGGCAAGTTATTTCATTCATTTCTATCTCGCCTTTTTCTGCTTTGACTACACTGCCAGCCTCTCACCAATGACGGCACTTGTCACCTTTATAATTGGCACCATAGCAGTAGTCGTCCCAGTGCCACTCAACGGAATCGGGCCATGGCACTTTGCTGTAAAGACAATGCTTGTACTCTATGGAGTGGCAGCCACCAACGCAGAGATATTCGTCATGATAGTCTGGGCAGTACAAACTGCACTCATACCCCTGCTCGGACTATACTCCCTCATATGCCTAACCGCAAAACCCGCAAAACTACTCTGAAGTGTCTATACCGGCACAATTTAATTGTGCCAAAACCACATAACCCATTAAAAAAACAATACAAATATGAAAATTACAGATTTACAGCCAAAACTCGTATGGGAAAGTTTTCATTCACTTACACAAATCCCACGTCCTTCAGGACACACCCAACAGGTAGCAGCATTTCTCGTTAAGTTCGCCCAGCAGCACGGAGCCGATGCAGAAATCGACCCAGCAGGCAACGTAGTAATGCGCGTTCCTGCCACAAAAGGCTATGAAGACCGTCAGACAGTTGTGCTTCAGGCACACATGGACATGGTTCCACAGAAGACCGACGACAGCAACCACGATTTCACCACAGACCCTATAGAAACCCTTATCGACGGCGACTGGGTACGTGCCAACAAGACCACCCTCGGAGCCGACGACGGAATGGGTGTGGCAACCGCAATGGCAATAGTAGCCGACAAAAAAGCAGAGCACGGACCACTCGAAGTACTTATCACCCGCGACGAAGAGACCGGAATGTTCGGAGCATTCCAAATGCCAGCCAAAGAACTCAAGGGCACACTCCTGCTCAACCTCGACTCCGAGACCGAAGGCGAAATCACTATCGGATGTGCCGGAGGAATGGATATCAATGCCACACTCAAATACAAGCAAAACGACACCCCTGCAGACGTAACTGCAATGAAACTCACAATCAGCGGACTCCTCGGCGGACACTCAGGACTGGAAATCAATGAGGGCAGGGCAAATGCCAACAAACTCATGGCAAGAGTGCTCTTCGCAGTAACAGGCACAGGTCTTGCCCAACTCTGCACATGGCATGGAGGCAATATGCGCAATGCCATACCAAGAAGCGGAGACGCAACTGTCGTAGTGCCTACCGACAGACTCCGTTCATTCAAACTCCTCGTAAAGAAATGCGAGAAGACCTTCAATGCCGAATACCACGACATCGAGAAAGAACCAATCGTACTCGCAGTAGAAAAAGTACGCACACCTCGCAAAGTGATTCCTGAAGCAATACAAGCCAACCTCATCAATGCCGTTATGGCAGCCCACGACGGAGTGCTTCGCTACATTCCTACCATACCGTCAATCGTTGAAACATCTGTCAACCTCTCCATTATCAATGTCGAAAAAGGCAAAGCAGAAATTGCCATGCTTGCACGAAGTGCAACCGACAGCATGAAGCAAAACCTCTGCAACCAGCTCCTCGCATGTTTCTCTATGGCAGGCATGAAAGTCAAGTTCTCAGGCGGTTACAGCGGATGGCAACCAAACACATCATCCCCATTCGTAGCACTCATGGAGAAAGTATATAAAGATATGTTTGGTAAGAAAGCAAAAGTACTCGTAGTCCACGCCGGACTTGAATGTGGAATACTCGGACCTAAATACCCAGAGATGGACATGGCATCAATAGGCCCTACCCTTCTCTCACCACACACACCAAACGAACGCTGCTTCATCCCATCAGTGGAGAAATTCTACAACTACGTTCTCGAACTCCTCAAGAACATTCCACAGAAATAATGCTCAATACCGACAAGAATCATAAGCAGTTCTACTCCATCAGCGAAGTCGCAGAGAAATTCCAAATTTCCGAATCACTGCTGAGATATTGGGAAAGGGAATTTCCCACGATGATAAAGCCACGCAAAGGTGGACGGGGAGTGAGGATGTACGACGAGAAAGACATCGAGAAAATCCAAGTCATCTACCACCTCGTGAAAGAGCGTGGACTTACCCACGAAGGTGCCCGTAAAGAGATTACTCAAAGACGCGGCATTGACACCGCTGCCAAATCAGCCACCATCATCGAAAAACTCAAAGCCGTAAGAGACGAACTCCAAGCCATAGGAAAAGAACTGAACG
>R15__coassemble_477_pt1 | contig 35920 bp, 27 predicted proteins | sample R15__metabat2_low_PE_001 | metagenome-assembled genome bin R15
GGTAAGATTTATTTCTTTGCTATCGAAATGACAATAAGAGAAATTTTATGAAATAAATTTTGTATTGTCATCAAAGTTTATTAACTTTGCACACTTAATGGCGACTTGGTATTCTGTGCCAGTGAAACCATATAGCGAAACGTAAATTATGCAAAGAAATAAATCAGTCAAAATGATGAAAAAGAATTTCCTTCTTATGATGGCAGTTGTGGCTGCAATGATGGTCGCAGGTTGCTCATCCGATTACGAATCAGTTCCTAACGACCCTATGGGAACCCGTATCTACACTCTTGACAATGGACTGAAAATCTATCTTTCAGTCAACAAGGATCAGCCACGGATTCAGACCTATATAGCCGTAAGGGCAGGAGGTAAGAACGACCCAGCCGAAACGACTGGTCTGTCACACTATCTCGAGCACCTTATGTTTAAGGGCACACCTTCGTTCGGCACTTCCGATTATGAGTCAGAGAAACCATATCTTGACCAGATTGAGGAACTCTACGAGGTGTATCGCACCACTACCGATCCGGAAGAGCGTAAGGCACTTTATCATCAGATTGACAGCCTTAGTTACCAGGCTTCCACCTATGCTATCGCCAATGAATACGACAAACTGATGGCAACCATAGGTGCTACAGGCACCAATGCCTACACCAGTATGGACGTGACTTGCTATACTGAGGATATTCCATCCAACCAGATGGAAAACTGGGCAAAAGTGCAGAGCGATCGTTTCAAGAATATGGTTATCCGCGGATTTCACACCGAACTGGAGGCCGTGTATGAGGAGTACAATATCGGTTTGGCTGACGATATGGACAAGGTGTTGGAGAAACTGGACTCTATCCTCTTCCCTAACCATCCTTACGGCAAACAGACCACTATAGGTAAGGGCGACCACCTGAAGAACCCATCCATAAAAAATATAAAGGAGCACTTCGCAAAATGGTATGTGCCAAACAATGTGGCAATATGTATGAGCGGAGACCTCGATTTCGACAAGACAGTGGAAATCATAAAGAAATACTTCGGCGACTGGCAAGCAAATCCTAATGTAGATGCCCAGAGAGCCGAACTTGAGAATATTCCTCTTAACCATCTTGATGTGCCTGTAAAGCAAGAAGTGTACGGTCAGGAATCAGCGGAACTCATACTCGGATGGGGACTGCCAGCAGCCAAAGACCATGCAGCCGACAAGGCAGAAGTGCTGGGCAAGATTCTCACTAACGGAAAGGCCGGACTTTTCGATGTAGATCTGACCCAGGCACAGAAAGTGCTCGGATCATTGGCATTCTACTACGAAGGAGCCGACTTCTCGCGCATGATGGTTATTGCAATGCCTAAGGAAGGACAGACTCTCGACGATGTGAAAGACCTTGTGATGAATGAAATAGAAAAGGTGAAAGCCGGCAATTTCGACGAGAAACTCCTCGAAGCCATCGTCAACAATATGAAACTCAGTTATATGCGTGAACTTGAGGACAACGACTCCAGAGCCACTATGTATGTCAACTCATTCGTCAACGGAACAGAATGGAAAAACGAAGTGGAGAAAATGGACCGCCTGAGCAAACTGACCAAACAGGAAATAGTGGACTTCGCAAATGAATACCTCACAGATGGCTATGCATGCATATATAAACTACAAGGCGAAGACAAGAATCTGGCAAAGATAGAGAAACCAGCCATCTCGCCTATAGAGATGAACCGCGACAAGATGAGCGATTTCGTGAAAGAAATATCAGAATCAGAAGTCAATCCGATAGAACCCGTATTCGTGGATTTCAGCAAAGACCTCAGCCAGAAATCATACGACAACGGAGACGAACTCCTCTACAAGGAAAATACTACAAACAGCATCTTCTCACTCGAACTTCGGATTGACCACGGTTCCAAAGCAGATAAGGAACTCCCTATGGCAGCCGATTATATGTCGTATCTCGGAACCGACAAACTTACAGCAGAGGAAATTCAGAAAGAACTCTACCGTTTGGCATGCAACGCCAGCGTGAGTGTGATGGAAGACCATACTGTGATTGCTCTCTCAGGACTTGCCGACAATATGATTCCTGCACTCGAACTCGGATTGGACTGGCTGAATAAGGCCCAGACCGACAGCATTGTATTTGCAAACCTCGTAGTCGATGAACTCAAAGCACGCGAAGATGCAAAACTCAATCAGAAAAACTGTTTCGGAAGACTGAGAAATTACGCAAGATACGGAGCCTTGAACGCAATGACAAACATAATGTCGGAGCAGGAACTCATCTCAGCTGATCCACAGGCACTCCTCAGCAAACTCGCCGACCTACTCTCATTTAAGAAGACAATAACTTACTACGGTCCGGCAAAGATGGAGGACGTTGAGGAAGCACTCGCAGATGAACTACAAAAGACAGATCTTAAGGAAACCATTCACGGAGACCTCTTCCCACTGCTCCCTACAGAAACCAACGAAGTGCTCATAGCACCTTATGATGCAAAGAACATCTATATGATGGGCCATAGTTGCCTCACGGATAAATTCGCACCAGGAGAACTCGCAAGACAAACCTTGTTTAACGAATACTTCGGAGGAGGAATGAACGGAGTTGTGTTCCAGGAACTGAGAGAATCAAGAGGACTGGCATATAGCGCAGCAGCAAGATACACACTCCCGAAACTCAAAGACCAGAACTGCTACTTCTACACATATATCATCACCCAAAACGACAAAATGATGGATGCATTCAACGCATTCAGCGCCATCGTGGAAGATATGCCACAGTCGGAGAAAGCATTCCAACTGGCACAAGACGCCGTACTTCAGAGACTTGCCACAAGTCGCATAACCAAAGAAGCCGTACTGAGCCACTACCTCACAGCAAGAGACTGGGGATACGACTACGACTACTATAAAGATGTATATGAGCAGGCTAAGAATATGACACTTGAAGATATTGCCGACTTCCAGCAGAAATACATCAAAGGCAGAACATACCGATACCTCATTCTCGGAAACGAGAAAGAACTTGACATGAAGGCTCTCGAAGGCGTAGGACCAATAAAGAGACTCACCCTTGAGGATATATTCGGATACTGATAAATGGCAAAATTGATATTGACAAATAATTAAAAAACAACAATATTATGGCAGAATTTAAATATGCACCAATGTTTCAGGTCGGAAAAGACGACACTGAGTATTATCTTCTTACAAAAGAAGGAGTAAGCGTAAGCGAATTTGAAGGACATCAGATTCTCAAGGTCACCCCAGAGGCACTTACTAAAATGGCAAACCAAGCATTCCGCGATGTCAGTTTCCTACTCCGCAGAAGTCACAACCTTCAGGTCGCTAAAATACTCCGCGACCCAGAGGCAAGCGACAACGACAAATACGTAGCACTCACTTTCCTTCGCAACGCAGAAGTATCAGCAAAAGGCCAACTCCCACTTTGCCAGGATACAGGAACAGCTATTATCCACGGAGAAAAAGGACAACAGGTATGGACCGGATTCTGTGACGAGGAAGCACTCGCAAAAGGAGTGTTCAAGACATATACAGAAGAAAACCTGCGATACAGCCAGAATGCGCCTCTTTCAATGTATGAGGAAGTAAACACAAAATGCAACCTTCCTGCACAAATCGATCTTGAAGCAGCAGAAGGTATGGAATACAGATTCCTCTGTGTAACAAAAGGTGGCGGTTCAGCAAACAAGACATACCTCTACCAGGAAACAAAGGCAAGAATACAGAACCCAGGAACTCTGATTCCGTTCCTCGTAGAAAAAATGAAGAGCCTCGGAACAGCCGCTTGCCCTCCTTATCATATCGCAATAGTAATAGGTGGTACAAGTGCAGAGAAAAACCTTCTCACAGTAAAACTGGCATCGACTCATTATTATGATAATCTGCCAACTACGGGAGATGAGACAGGCCGCGCATTCCGCGATATCGAACTGGAACAGCAACTCCTTCAGGAAGCATACAAGATTGGTCTTGGCGCTCAGTTCGGAGGGAAATATATGGCTCACGACGTGAGAGTAGTTCGTCTGCCTCGTCACGGTGCAAGTTGTCCGATAGGCCTCGGAGTTAGTTGTTCTGCCGACAGAAACATCAAATGTAAAATTAACAAGGACGGAATTTGGATTGAGAAAATGGATGATAATCCATCAGAACTCATCCCAGAGGAACTCCGCAATGCAGGTGAAGGCGAGGTAGTGAAGATTGACCTGAATCAGCCAATGGATGAGGTGTGCAAGATTCTTACCAAATATCCAGTAAGTACACGCTTGTCTCTTAACGGAACAATTATCGTAGGACGCGATATAGCCCATGCAAAGATAAAAGCCCGTCTTGATGCTGGAGAAGGAATGCCACAGTACCTCAAAGACCACCCAATTTATTACGCTGGACCTGCTAAGACTCCGGCTGGAATGGCTTGTGGAAGTATGGGACCTACCACAGCAGGCAGAATGGACCCGTATGTTGACGAGTTCCAAGAGAATGGCGGCTCACGCATTATGCTCGCAAAGGGAAACCGTTCGATTGATGTTACTAATGCTTGTAAGAAACATGGTGGATTCTATCTCGGAAGTATAGGCGGACCTGCTGCTATACTCGCCCAGAACAACATCAAGAGCATTGAATGTGTGGAATATCCAGAACTTGGAATGGAAGCAATATGGAAAATCGAGGTTGAAGACTTCCCTGCTTTCATACTCGTAGATGACAAGGGCAATGATTTCTTCAAACAACTGAAACCTTGCGAAGGATGTACTATTATCAAATAAAAATGTGTGACGAGAACAATAAAATAAATAAAAAAGCGATAAATATATGAACGAAGACGTAAAAAAATATCTTGCCGATGCCGAAGAGAGTATGGAAATGGCAGTAATGGCACTCGACGAAAAGTTGAGCCGTATCCGCGCAGGAAGAGCAAATGTACATATCCTTGATGGTATAAAGGTTGACTCTTATGGAGCGATGATGCCATTGAGTAATGTTGCTAATCTTAGTGTACCTGATGCAAGAAGCATCGTTATCAAACCATGGGACCGCAGTATGCTGAAGGTGATAGAAAAAGCCATCATTGATTCTCCGGTAGGAATTATGCCGGAAAATAACGGAGAGCAGATCCGTTTAGGTATCCCAGTTTTGACAGAGGAACGCCGAAGAGACCTTACCAAACAATGTGCTAAGGAAGCTGAAAGTGCAAAAATCAGTGTGAGAAATGCTCGCCGCGACGCAATTGACTTGCTGAAGAAAAGTGTGAAGAATGGCGTTCCTGAAGATGTAGAGAAAGATGCGGAAGGGGATTGCCAGAAAATTCACGACAAATTCATAAAGAAAATCGACGAAGTTCTTGAAGCAAAGAACAAGGAAATAATGACAGTGTAGAAGATTACGAACCGGCTTTGAATAATGCTCCAACTCGGAGGCCGGTTCCTTTTTTCTTGGATGATGAAAGGACTTGTAGTTAAAAGTACTGGAACATGGTACACGATTCTATCGGATGACGGAAAAACGGAGATTTGTACCGTAAAAGGGAATTTTCGTCTCAAAGGAATCCGTTCTACATCACCTGTAGTTATAGGCGATAGGGTGGAATTTGCTGACGGAATGATCTCGGAAATATCCGACAGAAAAAACTACATTGTCCGCAAGTCAATCAATCTGTCGAAACAATCGCATATTCTTGCGTCAAACCTCGATTTATGTGCGCTGGTGGTAACCATTAATCATCCTGTAACAACCACCACTTTCATAGATCGATTCCTCGCTAATGCTGAGGCTTATGATATTCCTGCCGTGTTGATATTCAATAAAGTGGATATATATGACGAAGATGATAAGGAGATGCTAAACCTGATGACTGAATTGTACGAAACGGTAGGATATAAATGCTTTACAATATCAGCAACCACAGGAGAAGGAGTAGATTCTCTGCGGGAACTCTTGACGGGAAAGATTACCTTGTTCTCGGGACATAGCGGGGTTGGAAAATCAACAATTATCAACAATCTCATACCAGAACTGAAGTTGAGAACAGCTGAGATTTCTGATGCATACGATACGGGAAAACATACAACAACGTATTCGGAAATGTTCAGGATGGAGGTCCCAAATCATGAGAGGACTTTCATAATTGATACTCCGGGAATTAAAGGGTTTGGAACATTCGATATGGAGAAAAACGATATAGGAGACTATTTTAAAGAGATTTTTAAGTTCTCTAAGGGATGTCGATTTAATAATTGCACCCATACTCATGAACCAGGATGTGCAGTTCTCGAAGCCGTGAAAAGGCATGATATTGCAGAAAGCAGATATAATTCGTATCTCTCTATGCTTAACGATGAAAACGAAAGCAAATACAGGGAGGGGTATTAAAGAATATGAGAAGATAAATGAGGATATGGGCAGATATTATAAATATCAACAATGGCGATTGTGGTGCATTATAATGTTATCGCTTGTAAATGCTAAAGCATATTCACAGGATAGTTATATGGATTTTGTGCAATATGCTCTCACGGCAGTTCAACACGACAGTATAGACAAAGCAATATATTATTTCCAAGAAGCCATTTCTGCCGACCCTCACAACGAGAAGAATGCTCTTATCTATAGTAATCTCGGAAAACTTTTTGATTCTCAGGGAAATCTTTCAGAAGCATTAAAGTATTACACTAAAGCAGTTGATGAATATCCAGAGAACCTGCTTTTCCGTCGTTCCCGCGCAGATTTGTATTTGAAATCAGGTATATACGAGAAAGCAATATCAGATTATAATAAAATAGTAGAGAAATTGAGCCTTGTTTCTCCTAATCCAACCTCTGTATATGGTTCTGAACTTGCTTCAATATATTCGTTTATAGGTTACGCATATTGTAAACAAACCCAATACGATGAAGCTCAGAAATATATAGATCGTTCACTCGAAATCAATCCGAAGGAATATATGGCCCTCTTAGGCAGTTGCATAATTCAAAACCAACTTCACCATACAAGTGAGGCAAAACGTCAGATTGATATTTTGGTTAATATGTTCCCTGAGAAGGCGGAAGTTTTTGCTTTGCGTGCCAATATGGAGATGGAGTCGGAACTCTTTGAACTTGCTTTGCAGGATATTAATAATGCGATAGAACTTGAGTGTGATAATAAATCTTACGTCTTGTTGCGTGCAGACATTTTATTCAATCAGCATCAGTATCAAAGGGCACTTGCTGATTATCTCAAAGCTATAGAACTCGGAGTGCCCCGTTCTGCTGTAAATGAAAAACTTCAGAAGTGCAAATAATGCTTCTCTGACAAACTCAAAGCGAGTCCTTTAGCGTCTCTCTCTATGCTAATCTTTAGATTGCGTTCTTTGTAAGTCTTTGCGCACACTTACTTAATAATCATTCCTCCTCAATGGGGATAATGAAAAGAAGGATGATATATAGCAGAATTCCGCTGAATGCTGTGAATAAAGTCAGAATGGCGTAGAGAACTCTGATTACTGTTGAGTCGATTTCGAGATATTTTCCGAGTCCACCACATATTCCGCCTATTACTTTGTCGTTTTTGCTGCGTAGAAGTTTTTTATTATTGTAATCCATAACACTGTTTTTTATGTCGTATAGACAGTTGTTTGATGTGATTTGTACGATTACGTCCATTTATCGAAGCCTTAACAAAGTCATAACAATGTTTTTAACATAGCCATAACCCCGCCTTAACTCTACCTTAATAGGGATAGAATAAGGATTGCATATCCTTGTTTGATCCCTGTTTGGTCGTTATTTTATCTTTGTATTACTCTTCTGCGATTACGAGTTTATAGCCTTTGCCGTGTACGTTGAGTATTTCTACGTTTGGATCGCCTTTGAGATGTTTGCGCAGTTTGGTGATATATACATCCATTGAGCGGGCATTGAAGTAGTTGTCGTCTATCCAGATGGCTTTTAGGGCATAGTCTCGTGGCAGGAGGTCGTTTGCCTTGTTGCTGAGAAGGGTGAGTAGTTCTGCTTCTTTGGTGGTGAGTTTTGTTTCTTTGTCGTCTAATATGAGGATTTGTTTTTGTGTGTCGAATGTGTAGTTTCCTATTTTGTGGAATATTTGGTCTCGGTTGTTTTTCCCTCTTACGCGGCGCAATATTGCTTCGATGCGGAATACGACTTCTTCCATTGAGAATGGTTTTGTGATGTAGTCGTCGGCTCCTATTTCAAATCCGACTTTTATATCGTCTTTGAGTGTTTTTGCTGTGAGGAACATGATTGGTATTTCGGTGTCGGTTGCTCTGATTTTTTTTGCCAATGTGAATCCGTCCATTTTCGGCATCATCACATCGAGTATACAGAGGTCGTACTCGTTGTTGGTGAATTCGTCAAGGCCTTGTTCTCCGTCTACGCACAGTGTGGCTTCGTAGCCTTTTGCTTCGAGGTATTCGCGCAGTAGCATACCGAGGTTTTCGTCGTCTTCGCACAGTAGGATGTGTGGATTTTCAATTCTTTCTTCCATAATAATTGTATTTATTTGTTATTTCTGTTTATTGTCTGTTGTTTTACGATTGGCATAGTGGTAGTTTTATGATGAATGTGGTTCCGAGTCCTGGTTCGCTTTCGGCTTGGATTGTGCCTTTGAATGCTGTGATGATTTTTTTTACGTAGGCGAGTCCGAGTCCGAATCCTTTGACGTCGTGTAGGTTTCCTGTGTGTACTCGGTAAAATTTGTCGAATATTTTTTTTATGTCGTCTTTCTTTATTCCTACTCCGTTGTCTTTTATGGCTATGCAGAGGTGGTTGTGTTCGTTCCAGGATGATATTTTGAGTTCGAGTGGGGTTTCTTCTCTACAGTATTTTACTGCGTTGTCCATTAGGTTGAATATGACGTTTGTGAGGTGCATTTCGTCTGCCATTACGAATGGGTTTTCTGCTTGTGTGTCTTTGATGATTTTCCCTCCGTTTTTTTCTACTTTGAGTGCGAATGTGTGTGTTACTCCTGCGAGGAGTTCGTTGGTGTCTATTTCTTTGAGGTTGTAGTTCATGTTTTGGTTGTCGTAAAGGGAGAGTTGGAGCACTTTTTCTACTTGGAAACGTAGTCGTTTTGTCTCGTCCATGATGGTGGATGAGAGTCTTTTTGTCATTGCTTCACTTTTCTTCACTGTGTCGTCGTTGAGCATTTGTGCTGCGAGTGATATGCTTGATATTGGTGTCTTGAACTCGTGTGTCATGTTGTTGATGAAGTCGTTTTTCACTTCTGCGAGTTTTTTTTGCCGGAAGACTACTATGAGTGTGATGATGAATGTGGCGAGTAGTATGAATGTGAAGAGTAGTGATGGCATGAAGAACCAGAATGCTCTGACTGATGCGTTTGCTATATCTGGGAAGTGTACTGCGAGTTGCCCCATTTGTTGTACTGGGTCGTTTTTGAAGAGTTGTGTGGTGAATGTGTGCTCTTTTTTGCCTTTTGGGTCGAAATCGGAGCATTGATATACTACATCGCTGTTTCCGTTGAGTACTTGGTAGTGGTATATGGCTTCTATGCCGTTTTGGGAGAGTTCGGCTTTGAGTGTTTGGTCGAGGAGTGCGAAGTTTATTCTGTCTTCGAGTGGCAGTATGTTGAGTTGATTTTTTGTGGTTGCGGTGTTGGATGTGGTGATTCTGCTGTTGCTTATTCTGGTGAAGAATTGGTCGGGTGAGGCATGGGTTATGGCTGGTGAGTCTGGATTTTCTTTGATTGTGTCGGGTGTGATGGTTCGTTTTTCGAATTCTCTGTCTCCTACTGTGTATTGTGCTTGTTCGTCGGCTTCGAGTTGGAGTGCTACTTCTTGTAGTGCTCTGTTTACGCTTTCGTCGAATTGCTGCTTGTGCATGGTGTGGATTTCGCGTATGTAGAACACTTGCATTGCGAGGAGGCATACGAATGATATGCCCATTGTGATTGTCAATATGGATATGGTTGACTTTTTCATTTGTGCAAATGTAGTAAATAAGATTCACAGGAATGTTGGATGATTAATAAAATGTGCAAAAATTAAATAAAAAGGTTGGCATTTTAACTTTTGCCAACCTTTTATTTGAGTTTTTATAAACTTTGCAAATTTTATTCTTCTTCTTTTGACTGTTCCTCGAATTCTTTCATGAGTTTTGACTGGAGGTCTGTTGGTACGAGTTCGTAGTTTGAGAATTTCATTGTGAATGATGCTCTTCCTCCTGTGAGTGAACTGAGGGTTGTTGAGTAGCTTGCGAGTTCGTTGAGTGGTATTTTTGCGATGAGTTTGTCGTATCCGTTTGCGCTTTCGCTGCCTACGATCATTCCTCTGCGTCCTTGGAGGTCGCTCATTACGTCTCCCATCTTGTCGCTTGGTGTGAGTACTTCTACGTCGTAGATTGGTTCGAGGAGTTTTGGTCCTGCGTTTTTGAATGCGTCGGAGAATGCGTGTCGTCCTGCGAGCATGAATGAGAGTTCGTTTGAGTCAACTGGGTGCATTTTTCCGTCGTAAACTACTACTCTGACGTCGCGTGCATAACTTCCGGTGAGTGGTCCTTGTTCCATTCTTGCCATGATTCCTTTGAGGATTGCTGGCATGAATCTGGTGTCGATTGCTCCTCCTACTACTGAGTTGATGAATACGAGTTTGCCTCCCCAGTCGAGGTCGATTTCTTCTTTGCCTTTGAGTGCTATCTTGAATTCTTGTCCTCCGAATTTATAGAGTACTGGGTCTGGCATTCCTTCTGTATATGGTTCTACTATGAGGTGTACTTCTCCGAACTGGCCTGCTCCTCCTGATTGTTTCTTGTGGCGGTAGTCTGCGCGTGCTGCTTTTGTGATGGTTTCTCTGTATGGGATTTTCTGCTCGGCGTAGGCTATCTTGATTTTCTCTTCGTTTTCGAGTCTCCACTTGAGTGTGCGGAGGTGGAATTCGCCTTGTCCTTTGATGAGGGTTTGCTTGAGTTCCTTGCTTTGTTCGAGTACCCATGTAGGGTCTTCCTGTGCCATTCTCTGTACGGCTGCAATCATTTTTTCTGTGTCGCTTTCGCTTTCTGCCTTGATTGCGCGGATGTACTTAGGGTCTGGGTATTTTACGAAGTCGAATTTCCAGTCGCAGTCTTTGCCTACGAGTGTGTTGCCTGTGCGTACGTCTTTGAGTTTGGTTGTACAGCCTATGTCGCCTGCTGTGAGTTCTTCTACTTTTACTCGGTTGCTTCCTGCGCATGCGAAGATTTGTGCTATTCTTTCTTTGCTTCCGCGGTCTGCGTTGGTGAGGTCGTCGCCTTCATGGATTTTTCCGCTGAGTACTTTGAAGTATTGTACTCCTCCGATGTGTGGTTCGTTTGCTGTCTTGAAGAAGTAGATTGCTGTTGGTCCGTTAGGGTCGGTTTTTACTTCGTTTCCTGCTGCGTTCTTGACTGGTGCTACGTCTTCTGGGCTTGGTGCTACGTTTCCGAGGAATTCCATCATGCGCTGTACTCCCATGTCTTTTTCTGCGCTTATGCAGAATACTGGGAACATTCCTCTTGAGATGAGTCCGAGGCGTATTCCTTTGCGTATTTCGTCTTCTGAGAGTTCCATTGTCTCGAAGAATTTTTCCATCAGTTCGTCGTCGTTTCCTGCTGCTGCTTCTACGAGTGCGTCGTGCATTTCCTGTGCTTTGTCGAGTTCACCTGCTGGGATGTCTTCGATTGTTGGTGCTCCGCCTTCTGCTTTCCATGTGTATTTCTTCATGAGGAGTACGTCGATCATTGAGTTGAATCCTGCTCCTTCGTTGATTGGGTACTGTACTGGAACTACTTTTGCTCCGTAGATTTCCTGGAGTTTTTCTACGCAGCTGTGGAAGTCGCTGTTTTCGCGGTCGAGTTGGTTGACTGCGAATACTACTGGCTTGCCGAGCTTGTCGGTGTTGCGGAATTGGTTCTGTGTACCTACTTCTGGACCGTTCTGTGCGTTGATGAGGATTACTGCTGTGTCGGCCACGTTGAGTGCTGTGATGGCGCTTCCTACGAAGTCGTCACTTCCTGGGCAGTCGATGAAGTTGAGTTTCTTGCCTTTCCATTCTGTGTGGAATACTGTTGAGAATACTGAGTAGCCGTATTCCTGTTCTACAGGGAAATAGTCGCTGACAGTATTTTTCTGTGCAACTTTACCTCTTCTTGTGATGATTCCGGCTTCGAAAAGCAGGGATTCTGTGAGGGTAGTTTTGCCTGAACCGCCGTTACCCAAGAGGGCTATGTTGCGGATTTCGCTGGTTTGATAAGCTTTCATAAATGGTTCTTTAGATATTTAGTGATATTTTAGTTTGCACATAATCGAGCGCAAAGGTATAAAAAATGTTTCACATACACAAATTTTTTATTCTTCCAACCGAAATTTATTTTAATAAGGTCGTGAATTTTCTTCTTTGCAATCGGTTTGCGGACTCTCTTCTTCATCTTTACCTTATCAAGTCCTTATCAAGTCCTTATCAAGTCCTTAACGAGTCCTTAACGTTACCAATTCTCCCATTCGAATGGGAGTAATGGGAGAGAGAAGGGTGAGGGAAGGGAGATAAGGGGGGCAAATCTTCTGTATTCATAATTTCTGATTTTTGGTTCATTGAATTTGCATATTCGGTAAAATATGCTTAACTTTGCAAGTTGTTATGGCAGGAATTTATGTTCATATTCCATTCTGCAGGAGCCGATGCATCTACTGCGGTTTCTACTCCACAACTGATCTGGAAATGCGCCAGAAGTATGTGGAGAGACTTTGTGATGAGATGGATGAAAGACGAAATTATCTGCCTGATGCCGTGTTTGATACGATTTACATAGGCGGTGGCACTCCCTCGCAACTTACTCCATCCCAACTTGTTGCACTTGTTTTGCAACTTTATGAAGTGTTTCCCGTTTCGCCTTCAGCAGAGTTTACTATTGAGATGAATCCCGATGATGTAAGTGCTGAATATCTTGAAAATATCAGAGAACTGCCTTTCAACAGGGTCAGTTTGGGCATTCAGACCTTTTCCGATGAGCGCCTCCGTTTCCTTCATAGGCGTCACGACTCATACGGAGCTCGGAAAGCAGTCCAGTTGTGCCGCGAGAACGGAATTGATAATATAAGTGTAGACCTTATGTTCGGATTCCCGGGAGAAACTCTTGAGGAATGGAAATCAGATGTAGAAGCCGCATTGGATTTGGAAGTGAATCATATTTCCGCATATTCGCTTATGTATGAGGAAGATACCCCATTAATAAAAATGCTTGAAAGAGGAGATATAGTGGAGATTTCAGATGAATTATCGTGTAAGATGTACGATTATCTTTGTGACAGGCTTTCAGCAAAAGGCTATCAGCATTACGAGATTTCCAATTTCTGCAAACCCGGTTTCCATTCCCGCCACAACAGCAGTTATTGGGACGGTACACCTTATATAGGATTGGGAGCCGGAGCTCACTCTTTTGATGGAAAAGAGAGGCAATGGAACGGAAAATTCAAAAATGGCGAATGGAAAATGGAAGGAAAAGAAGTCCTCACCAAATCCAATTGTTATAACGAAATCATCATGACAGGCCTTCGTACACGCAGAGGAATCAGCCTTACGGCTCTGAAAACGAATTATCCCGATTTTTTCCAGCAATCAGAGTGCCAATTCATAAATCATTTGAAAAACAGTAATTTGGTACACGATGCGGAAACCGATACGATTCGCCTAACGCGGCAGGGAATACATATCAGTAATACGATAATGGCAGACCTTATGATTATAGAATGAAACGAGATTTTTGCACACATTAGGCGGTAAGTGTGCAAAAAAAGTCCGAAAAGTGAAAATATTTTAAATATTTTGAAAAAAAAGTGCTGTTAACGATAACAACATATCGAAAAATGTTCGTACCTTTGCAGCGGTTTTAAAAAGCATATGTTTTGTTTAACAATTTAAAGAACGTAAAAAAATGAAAAAGTTAGTATTTGCAATCGTAGCTGTAGCAGCTGTATCTTTTGCTTCTTGTAACAATGGTGCTCAGGCTCCTGCTGAAGAGTGTGATTCACTTGCATGTGATTCTGCATGCTGCACTGAAGTTGTAGAAGAAGTTGTTGACTCTGCTCTTGAAGAGGTAGTTGACTCTGCTGCAGAACTTGTAGAAGAGGTTGCTGAAGAAGTAGCTGAATAATTACTACAAGCACAAAGCAATTACTTTCAGGCACAGCCTGATGAGAGAATTGAAACCTGTATGACCAAGTCACGCAGGTTTTTTTTGTGTTCTATGCCCCTAAAAATAATAAAAAGAAAATAAAAACTGCAATTTTTGTTTTGTTTTTCGCCTAATATTTCGTAACTTTGCAAAGCATTTAGAGTAAAAAGATATGGCAAGGGTATTCGGAAATATAACAGAACTGATAGGCAGCACCCCATTGGTACGGCTCAGCAAGTACGCAGAGGCATGTGGACTGAGATATGCCCCACTTGCCAAGTTGGAAGGAATGAATCCGGCAGGGAGTGTGAAAGACCGCACAGCCCTCTTCATGATAAATGATGCAGAGCAGAGAGGCGTACTTCGGGAAGGCGGCACCATCGTAGAGCCCACAAGCGGAAATACCGGAGTCGGACTTGCCATGATAGGAAGAGTGAAAGGCTATAAAGTCATCCTCACTATGCCCGATACGATGAGTCAGGAGCGCATCAACCTGCTGAGAGCCTACGGTGCTGAAGTCATACTCACGAAAGGAGAAGAAGGAATGACAGGTTCAATCCAGAAAGCCGAGGAACTTGAGAGAACGACAGAAGGGGCTGTAATCCTCAGCCAGTTTGACAATCCCTCAAATCCCGAATCCCATTACCAGACCACAGCCGAAGAAATCCTCGCCGATACCGATGGAAATTTCGATGCTTTTATTGCTGGAATAGGAACGGGAGGAACGCTTTGCGGAACAGCAAGAAAACTGAAAGAAAAAAAGGATATATATATAATAGGTGTGGAACCAGCATCCTCGCCTATGATAACCGAAGGCAGAAGTGGTCAGCATAAACTTCAGGGAATAGGAGCCAACTTCGTACCTGCAAACTATAATCCGCAAGTGGTTGACGAAGTGATGCCTATAACCAACGAAGACGCTATCTCAGCAGCACGGATGCTGAGAGATACCGAAGGAATACTTTGCGGATTCTCCGGCGGCGCAGCATTGGCAGCAGCAAAAAAAGTGCTGGAAAGAGAAAATGACCAAAAGAAAATAAGAAACGTGGTAGTACTGCTTCCTGACGGAGGAGAAAGATACCTCTCAACAGAGTTATACAGATGAAGTGTAAATATAGTTATACAGACGTCAAAAACCTTATATATGAGGTGAGAAACAAGGTGTTTCCCGAATTCTTTGAGATAAGGGATAAATCACCCATATTTGCCTTACTTCCTGATGGTTATATAGACGAATTGAAAGCGCAGATGCAGAAAGATGTCCAAGCAACCTACGAAGGTGACCCTGCCGCAAAAGACTTCGACGAAATCATCTGCTGCTATCCAGGAATAAAAGCCATCATCAACTATCGTCTTGCACATAAATTGTGGGAAATGGGAGTAGCACTCGTTCCGAGAATGATAACCGAATATGCACACAGCGAAACTGGAATAGATATTCACCCAGGAGCAACAATAGGCGAATATTTTACGATAGACCACGGCACAGGCATAGTAGTGGGCGAGACATGCATAATAGGCAACCACGTGAAACTCTATCAAGGAGTCACCCTCGGGGCAAAGAGTTTTCCTCTTGACGCTGAAGGCAATCCAATCAAAGGACTGCCGCGCCATCCGATTATCTGTGACGGAGTGATAATATACAGTAACGCAACAATACTCGGAAGAGTGAAAATCGGCCAAAATGCAGTCATCGGAGCCAACAAATGGATAACTTCCGACGTCAAAGAAGGAGAAAAGGTGGTTAAAAGTTAAAAATGTTTGAAAAAACTTTGTGCATGTCCGAAAATTGTTGTATATTTGCAGAAAATTTAGGCAGAATGTCATCAATGAGTAAAATATCAGTGCGAATTATCCGAGTGCAGGTCATTTCAATGATCTGAGAATGGTTCGTATAAAGGTATGACAGTTAAGCAACGACATAATTAAAAAATATCAATACTAACCTTTCTCAGTGAAAACACCGGGGAAGGTTATTTTTGTAAAAGAAAGAGTTTATGAAGCAACATATCGAAATAATGGACACAACACTAAGGGACGGAGAACAAACCTGCGGTGTGAGTTTTTTGCCACACGAAAAACTGGCAATAGTACGTATGTTGCTCGAAGAACTCCATGTTGACAGAGTGGAAGTGGCAAGCGCAAGAGTGTCGGAAGGAGAGATGGAGTCAACAAAGAACATATGTCGCTGGGCCGAGAAAAATGGAAAAATCGACAGCATCGAAGTCCTGGGGTTCGTTGATGGGCAAATCTCTGTTGACTGGATAAAGGAGTGTGGAGGAAAAGTGATCAATCTTCTCACAAAAGGAAGCAGGAAACATTGTGAGGAGCAACTCATGAAAACCCCTCAGCAGCATATTAAGGATATAAAATCAGTAATAGCATACGCCAGGAGTCAGAACGTAAACGTGAATATCTATCTGGAAGATTGGAGCAACGGAATGAAGCACGAACCAGACTATGTATATGAGTTGGTAACAGCTCTCAAAGATGAAGGAATAGACCGATTTATGCTGCCGGATACACTTGGGGTGCTCAATCCAGTACAGGTTGCGGAATATGTTGACCAAATGGTTGAGTGGTTCCCAGAAATGAGATTTGACTTCCATGCTCACAACGATTACGATATGGCAGTAGGCAATGTGTTTGCTGCAGTAAAATCAGGAGTTCAGGGGTTGCACACCACAATCAACGGACTTGGCGAACGCGCCGGAAATGCTTCTTTGGCAAGTGTGCAGGCAGTTTTGAAGGATCAACTGAAGATTTCCACCAATATCAACGAGGAGGTACTTCAGTCAGCAAGCAGAATGGTGGAATCGTTCTCCGGAATAGCCGTAGCAAGCAACCAACCGATAGTAGGAGAGAATGTGTTCACTCAGGTAGCAGGAGTTCACGCAGACGGAGACAACAAAAACAACCTCTACTGTAACAAACTTCTCCCAGAGAGATTTGGCAGGAAGAGAGAATATGCACTTGGCAAAAATAGCGGAAAAGCCAATATACAGAAGAACCTTGAACAACTTGGCATGGATCTTGACGAAGATTCAATGAAAAAGATAACTGCCAGAATTATTGAGTTGGGAGACAAGAAGGAAACAGTTACACAGGAAGATCTGCCATTCATTATTTCCGATGTGCTCAAGCATTCAGTTGAGAAAGACAAGGTTAAACTCATCGGATACAATGTTGCCCTCTGTAATGGACTGAAACCTACATGTGCATTAAAACTGGATATCAACGGCCAGATTTACGAAGAAAATTCAAGTGGAGATGGCCAATATGATGCATTTGTAAGAGCATTAAGAAAAATCTACAAAGTCACACTTCAAAGAAAATTCCCGATGCTTACCAATTACGCAGTAACCATACCGCCAGGAGGAAGAACGGATGCCTTTGTGCAGACTATTGTCACTTGGGACTTCGAAGGTCATACGTTCAAGACACGTGGCTTGGATGCCGACCAAACAGAAGCGGCCATAAAAGCCACTATCAAGATGCTGAATATAATAGAGAATTAAAAAGTTTAAGAAGTTCAAATAAAAATAAAATATAGATTCGTATGGAAGGAGCAAATTTAGATTGGAAAAATCTTTCTTTCGGTTATATGAAAACCGATTGGAACGTCAGGTGCTACTATAAAGATGGCAAATGGGGTGAAATCGAACAAAGTGACAGTGAAATGATCAACATGCATATGGCTGCAACTTGTCTTCACTATGGTCAAGAAGCATTTGAAGGACTCAAAGCCTATCGTGGTAAGGATGGAAAAATCAGAGTGTTCCGTATGACTTCCAATGCAGAACGTCTGCAATCAACATGTGACGGAATACTTATGCCTCAGTTACCAACTGAGAAATTCTGCGAGATGGTCAAGAAGGTTGTGAAATTGAATGAAAGATTCATCCCTCCTTACGAAAGCGGTGCCACACTCTATATCCGTCCACTTTTGATTGGAACAGGTGCTCAAGTGGGAGTTCACCCTTCAAGCGAATACCTTTTCATCATATTCGTTACTCCAGTAGGACCATATTTCAAAGGGGGATTTGCCACTAATCCGTACGTTGTTATACGTAAATATGACCGTTCTGCACCACTTGGCACAGGTATATATAAAGTCGGAGGAAACTATGCCGCAAGTATGAAAGCCAATCAGATGGCTCATGACTTGGGCTATAGTTGCGAATTCTATCTCGATGCAAAGGAGAAGAAATATATAGATGAATGTGGAGCAGCAAATTTCTTCGGAATCAAGAATAATACGTATGTAACACCTCTGTCAACATCTATCCTCCCATCAATCACCAATAAGAGTCTGATGCAGTTGGCAGAAGACTTTGGGATGAAAGTTGAGCGCAGACAGATTCCAATTGAAGAACTTGAGACATTCGAAGAGGCAGGAGCCTGTGGTACTGCTGCTGTGATATCTCCTATCGAACGGATTGATGATATTGAGATGAACAAATCATACGTCATAGCAAAAGACGGAAAACCAGGTCCGATATGTCAGAAACTGTATGATGCTTTGAGAGGTATTCAGTATGGCGACCTTGAGGATAAGCATGGTTGGGTGACAATTATAGATTGACGATATGCAATATAAGAATAAACTCAGAAGCGACGTCTGTACCCAGGGACGTTTGATGGCAGGAGCAAGAGCACTGTGGGTAGCCAACGGAATGAAGCGCGAGCAATTTGGGAAACCTATTATCGCAATTGTGAATTCGTTCACCCAGTTTGTTCCAGGTCATACCCATCTTCATGAGGCTGGTCAGATAGTAAAGGAAGAGATTGAGAAACTTGGGTGTTATGCTGCCGAATTCAATACTATTGCTATCGATGATGGTATAGCAATGGGGCACGATGGTATGTTGTACTCATTGCCAAGCCGTGATATCATAGCAGATTCTGTGGAATATATGGTCAATGCTCATAAAGCAGATGCTATGATATGTATCTCCAACTGTGATAAGATTACTCCAGGAATGCTTATGGCCAGTATGCGACTGAATATTCCTACAGTCTTTGTATCGGGTGGTCCAATGGAAGCAGGAAAATACAAAGGCGAGAACCTCGATCTTGTTACAGCAATGATAAAAGGCGGTGACAAGACTGTTTCAGATGAAGAATTGGCTGAGATAGAGAACCGTGCTTGTCCAGGATGCGGTTGCTGCTCAGGTATGTTTACTGCCAATTCAATGAACAACCTTACCGAGGCAATAGGTATGTCGCTCCCAGGTAACGGCACTATATTGGCAACTCATAAGAACCGTATAGAATTGCTTAAAGATGCAGCAAAGCAGATTGTAAAAAATGCATTTGAATATTACGAAAATGACAATAAGGATGTTCTTCCACGCTCTATAGCAACACGTCAGGCTTTTCTCAATGCTATGACATTGGATATAGCTATGGGAGCATCAACAAATACTGTCCTCCATCTGCTTGCAGTGGCCCAGGAAGCAGATGTGGATTTCACTATGGCAGATATTGATAAGTTGTCGCGTAAGACTCCATTCCTTTGTAAATTAGCTCCTAACTCACAGAAATATAGTGTGCAGGAGTGTGGACGTGCAGGAGGTATGCTTAATCTGCTTGGAGAATTGGCAAAAGGTGGATTGATAGATACAAGTGTGAAGCGTGTCAATGGTGCCACATTGGCAGAGGATATAGAAAAATATTCCATCCTGAAAGAGAATATAGACGAAGAAGCGAAGCGTATCTATAGTAGCGCCCCAGCAGGTGGGTTCTGTAATAAGTTGGGTGTTCAGGACTGTAAATACGATACTCTTGATACAGATAGGGAAAATGGTTGCATCCGCGATATTGAACATGCTTATACAAAAGATGGCGGTATGGCAATACTCTTCGGTAATATTGCTCAAGATGGCTGTGTGGTAAAAACCGCAGGCGTTGATGAAAGTATTTGGAAATTTGCAGGTCCAGCCGTAGTTTTCGATTCTCAGGAAGAAGCTTGTGAAGGAATTCTTGGTGGAAAGGTAAAAAGTGGTGACGTCGTCGTTATCACCCACGAAGGACCTAAAGGTGGCCCGGGAATGCAAGAGATGCTTTATCCAACATCATACATCAAATCTATGCATTTAGGAAAGGAATGCGCATTGATTACAGATGGCAGGTTCTCTGGAGGCACTTCTGGCTTAAGTATAGGGCATATCAGTCCGGAAGCCGCAGCAGGAGGTAATGTGGGGAAGATTGTTGACGGTGATATAATAGAGATAGATATCCCTAACCGCTCTATAAATGTCAGACTCAGTGATGAGGAACTTGCAGCCAGAGGTCCAAGGCCAGTAAAAAGAAATCGTCAGGTCAGCAAGGCACTTCAGGCATACGCCAAGAGTGTGAGCAGTGCAGATAAAGGAGGAATACGAATCTTAAATTAGGAATAAGAACTACAAATTTAACCACAAAACCATAAATTATGGAAAGAATAACAGGAGCAGAGGCATTGATGAGGTCATTGGTTAACGAAGGGGTATATACCTTATTCGGTTACCCTGGAGGAACAATCATGCCAGTGTATGATGCATTATACAACCATAGCCATGAACTTAATCATATTCTTGTACGTCATGAACAAGGAGCAGTTCATGCGGCACAGGGCTTTGCTCGTGTGTCGGGTAAAGTTGGATGTGCAATTGTGACCAGTGGTCCTGGAGCAACTAATACGATAACTGGTATTGCAGATGCAATGATTGACAGTACTCCAATGGTTGTTATATGTGGACAGGTTGGCACTACTATGCTCGGTACTGATGCTTTCCAAGAAGTCGATGTGGTTAATATAACAAGTCCAATAACAAAATGGAGTTACCAGATTCGTCGTGCTGAAGATGTGGCATGGGCTGTTAGTAAAGCTTTCTTCATTGCAGGTAGTGGACGACCAGGACCTGTTGTGCTTGATTTCGCAAAGGATGCCCAAACCAGTTTTGTGGACTATAAACCAGCCAAAGTAGATTTTATAAGGAGTTATAACCCTTGTCCACAGCCTACTGAAGATTCTTTAGCGAAAGCGGTGCAACTGATTAATCAAGCGGAGCGTCCATTTGTGCTTGTTGGCCAAGGAGTGGAGTTGGGTGATGCACGGAATGAATTAAGAGAATTCATAGAGAAGATTGATGCTCCGGCAGCAACCACTTTCCTCGGACTTTCTGCATTGCCATCCGACCACTACTTGAATATGGGACGTCTTGGAATGCATGGCAATCTTGCAACCAATGTAATGACCAATAAGTGCGATGTCCTTATTGCTGTTGGAATGAGATTTGATGATAGGGTTACTGGTAATTTACAGACTTATGCCCGCCAGGCGAAGATTATTCATTTCGACATAGATCCTTCTGAATTCAATAAGAACGTTAAAGTTGATGTGGCAGTATTGGGAAATTGCAAATCCACACTCCGTTCTATCACTAAGCAAGTCGCATCTGCCAATCATAAGGAATGGATTGCCCAGTTTGCGCCTTATGCTAAGAAAGAGTACGACGAAGTGATATGCAAAGCATTATATCCCGAAAGTGGACCGATACTAATGGGTGAGGTCGTGAATTTAGTTACAGAGGCAACGAATCATGATGCTGTTATGGTGACAGATGTAGGTCAGAATCAGATGTTTGCCTGCCGATATTTCCGTTTTACCAAAGGCAGGAGCGTAGTGACATCAGGTGGCTGTGGAACAATGGGATTCGGCCTTCCGGCAGCAATAGGAGCCACATTTGGGGCACCAGATAGAGCTGTGTGTTTATTTGTGGGTGATGGTGGCTTGCAGATGACATTGCAGGAAATGGGTACCATAATGGAAAACCATGCACCAGTAAAGATTATCTTAATGAATAATAACTATTTAGGCAATGTGCGTCAGTGGCAGGAATTATTCTTTAATCGTCATTATAGTTTCACTCCGATGATGAATCCTAACTATGAATTGATTGCAGAGGGATACCATATTCCTTGTCGTACAGTTACTGATAGAAACGACTTGGATGATGCTATACATGAAATGCTGACATGTGAAGGGGCATACCTATTACAGGTGGCTGTTAAAGACGAAGATAACGTGTTCCCGATGACTCCTCCAGGCGCTAATGTCGACGAAATGATGATGGGAAATTAAAGGTACAATATATAGGATTAATAGAATTATGAATAGCGAATCATTATATACAATTTTGGTGTATTCCGAAAATACCCCTGGAGTATTGTCCCAGATAACAGCTGTGTTTACGCGTCGTCAGGTGAATATAGAATCCCTCAATGTGTGTGCTTCTGCCACTCCAGGAGTGCATAAATACACTTTCACTTGTGTGTGCACAGAAGAAATGGCGCAGACATTAACTAAACACATGGAAAAACGTATTGACGTACTTCAGGCAAATTACTATACGGACGATGACCTTTTCCATACAGAGTCTGCGATGCTGAAGATTTCAACTCCTATTATGTTGGAAAAACCCGAAGTATCCCACACAGTAAGAGTTCACGGAGGCAGTTTTATAGAAGTTAATCCCGTTTTTGCAATTGTAGAAAAAACTGGTCGCACAGAAACCATCCATTCCCTTTATAGTAAATTGGATCAACTTGGTGCGGTAATTCAGTTCGTTCGTTCAGGCCGAATTTGCGTCACGAGAAGTAAAGAGGAGCGTCTTGATACTTACCTTGCTTCACGGGAAAAGGAGCGAAATAATATCGATCAAGATAAATGAATTGATTGTTACATGCTAAAGACTTACAAAAAACATAATAAAAATAAATCATTAAAAAACATCACATTATGAAAATGAATTTTGGAGGGGTTGTTGAAGAAGTAATGACCCGTGAAGAATTTCCTTTAGAGAAAGCCCGCGAAGTGTTGAAAAACGAAACAATCGCAGTATTAGGCTATGGAGTACAAGGTCCTGGACAAGCTTGCAATCTTAGAGACAATGGCTTTAATGTCATAGTTGGCCAGCGCCAAGGCAAGACATATGAGAAGGCTGTTGCCGATGGATGGGTTCCAGGTGAAACTCTTTTCTCTTTGGAGGAAGCCGCAGAAAAAGGCACTATCATTTGTATGCTTCTTTCTGATGCTGCTCAAATGCAACTATGGCCAAAAATTAAGCCATATCTCACAACTGGTAAGACTCTTTATTTCTCTCATGGTTTTGCCATCACATGGAATGACAGAACAGGTGTTGTGCCTCCAGCAGATGTAGATGTTATAATGGTCGCTCCTAAGGGTTCGGGTACAAGTCTTCGTACTATGTTCCTTGAAGGTCGTGGACTCAATTCTTCATATGCAGTTTATCAAGATGCTTCAGGTCATGCTCTAGAAAAAGTATTGGCATTTGGTATAGGTATTGGTTCTGGCTATCTCTTCGAGACAACATTCCTTCGTGAAGCAACAAGTGACCTCACTGGTGAACGTGGTTCTTTGATGGGCGCAATTCAAGGACTTCTTTCTGCTCAGTATGAGGTTCTTCGTGAAAATGGTCATACTCCTTCTGAAGCATTCAATGAGACTGTCGAGGAACTTACCCAGTCACTCATGCCACTTTTTGCAGCAAAGGGTATGGACTGGATGTATGCTAATTGCTCAACTACAGCTCAGCGTGGCGCACTTGATTGGATGGGTCCTTTCCACGATGCCATTAAACCAGTAATGCAGAAATTATATGCAAGTGTAAAATGTGGCGAACAGGCACAGATAAGTATTGATAGCAATTCTAAGCCAGACTATCGCGAAAAGTTGGAAGCTGAACTGAAGGCTATGCGCGAAAGCGAAATGTGGCGTACAGCTGAGGTTGTTCGTAAACTCCGTCCTGAAAACAATTAGTTAAATGACTAAATGACCAAATAAATGGTAAATAGTCAAATAGGAAATTAGACTATGTGGACCTTTATAATTTGTATAGTACTCTTAATCATTGGCTACTCTATATATGGTAGAGTGGTAGAGAAAGTTTTTGGGGCAAAGAGGAAGCGAACAACTCCAGCTTACGCGCTCAACGATGGGGTTGACTTTGTTCCTATGCCTACTTGGAAGATTTTCCTTATCCAGTTTCTTAACATAGCAGGAACAGGACCGATATTTGGTGCTATATTAGGTATATTATATGGTCCAACAGCATATATTTGGATCGTTTTGGGGTGTATCTTTGGCGGTGCTGTGCATGATTATTTGTCAGGTATTATATCTCTACGTAAAAATGGAGCATCGCTACCTGAGGTTATAGGTGATGAACTTGGACCTGTGGCTCGCAATAGCATGCGATTCTTATCGCTGATACTGATGATACTTGTTGGAGCGGTATTTACAACCACTCCAGCAGGGTTATTGGCAAATCTGACACCAACTGATGGCTTTTTAGGTGGCGTCCTGTTCTGGTCAATCATAATTATAGCCTACTATATGTTAGCAACTTTGCTTCCCATTAATCAACTTATAGGTAAAATTTATCCAATATTTGGACTTGCCTTACTTTTTATGGGAGTGGGAGTGCTTTTAGGCATATTTACGCAACATGGCTATCTTCCAGAGATAGATACTGCGTTTGTGAATCAAAATCCAAACAAGACGATGCCGATGTATCCAGGAATCTGTATTACAATTGCTTGTGGTGCTGTAAGTGGTTTTCATGCTACACAAAGTCCGCTGATGGCTCGTTGCTTGAAGAATGAAAGATATGCACGTCCGGTATTTTTTGGGGCGATGATTACAGAAGGACTTATTGCCATGATTTGGGCTGCAGGCGCAATAAAATTTGCCAGTTCATTAAGTACTGCAGGAGCTACTCCTTATGAGCAATTGCTTAATTATCTTACTGAGAATGGAACTCATAGCGCAAATCCGGCATTGTTGGTAAACGACCTCTGTCATTCTTGGTTAGGTTCTATCGGGGCAGTGTTAGCAATATTGGGCGTAGTATTTGCTCCTATAACAACAGGAGATACCGCACTTCGTAGTGGCAGACTTATTGTAGCAGATGCGTTACATTATAAACAGGATAAGATATATAAGCGTCTTCTATTAGCGGTACCTATTTTTGCTTGTTCTATAATAGTTATGTTGGTTGATTTCCAAGTTCTTTGGAGATATTTTGCTTGGTTCAATCAGACGATTTCTATCTTTACCTTTTGGGCAGTGTCAGTATGGCTTGCCAAGAATGGTAAAAATTACATTATATCAGTAATACCGGCAATTTGGATGAGCATGACATGCGTTGCTTATATTCTTGTAGCTCCAGAAGGATTCGGCATTGTTCCGCTCTATGGCAATATTATAGGAGCTCTGTTTGCATTGGCTTTGTTGATTTGGTTCATAGTTGCAACTAATAATAGAAAATAGCAATATCTTAAGAAATGAATACATTATTTGATAAGATTTGGGACTCGCATGTTATCAAGGAAATAGATGATGGTCCTACACAACTTTATATAGACCGTTTATATTGCCACGAGGTTACATCCCCACAGGCCTTTGATACCTTGCGTGATAAAGGAATCAAAGTTTTGCGACCTAAGCAGATTTATGCAATGCCCGATCATAATACTCCTTCTGACCAACAAGAATACATACACGATCAAAAGGGGCGCGAACAAGTCGAAACTTTGAAGCGCAATTGCGAGGAATTTGGTATCAATCACTTCCCTATGGGAAGCAAAGATAATGGTATTATTCATGTGGTAGGACCAGAAAAAGGGCTCTCTTTGCCAGGAATGACTATTGTGTGTGGTGATTCTCATACCTCTACTCATGGTGCTGTAGGTGCACTTGCTATGGGAATTGGCACAAGCGAAGTCGCTGAAGTCTTAGCCTCACAATGCATATTGCAGCAGAAACCAAAATCCATGCGAATCAATGTTGAGGGAGAATTGCAATCAGGAGTAACGGCAAAGGATATCGCCTTATATATTATGGCACAAATGACTACATCTGGTGCAACGGGATATGCTGTTGAATATGCTGGTTCTGCGATTCGCAATCTTTCAATGGAGGGAAGATTTACACTCTCAAATCTATCAATAGAAATGGGATCCCGTGCAGGGCTTATAGCACCTGATGAGATTACCTTTGATTATCTTAAGGGGCGCGAATATGCTCCAACAGGTGAGGAGTGGGATAAAGCCATTGCGTACTGGAAAACTCTAAAGAGCGATGAAGATGCTACTTTCGACAAAGAGGTTACATATCGTGCCGAAGACATTACACCGAGAATTACATACGGTACTAATCCTGGCGCTGGTATAGCCATTGATGGTAATGTCCCAACACTTGATGAGATACCTGAAGCAGAACGGGAGGGATTCCTGGCGCAACTCAATTATATGCAGTTCTCACCTGGAGAAAAACTTGAAGGGCATCCTGTTGATTATGTGTTCCTTGGTGCTTGCACAAATGGCAGAATAGAAGATTTTCGCGCATTTGCATCTGTGGTTAAGGGAAAACGGAAGTCTGATAATGTTGTAGCATGGCTTGTCCCTGGTTCTTGGCTTGTCCGTCAGCAGATTATAGATGAGGGCATTGACAAGATCTTAGAGGAGGCGGGGTTTGAGTTACGATTGCCTTCTTGTTCAGCATGTCTGGCAATGAATCCTGATAAGGTACCATCTGGGAAATTAGCAATTTCAACATCAAATAGAAACTTCGTCGGTCGTCAAGGTCCAGGGGCAAGAACAGTTTTAGCAAGTCCTTTGACAGTTGCTGCATCGGCATTAACAGGAGTAATAACAGATGCAAGGAAAATTTAGGAATATGGAACGACAGAAATTCACTATAGTACAATCAACGTGTGTGCCAATTGCAATAGACAATTGCAATACCGATCTTATTATTCCTGCACGTTTTATGGCATCAACAACTCGAGATCCGAAATTCTTTGGTAATGCTTTTATGCATGATCTTCGTTACAAAACAGATGGACAGCCAGATGAAAAATTTGTGCTCAACCATTCTGATTTTTCAGAAGAACCAAGGGAAGGAGTTCATGAAATAATTATAGGAGGACAGAATTGGGGGTCTGGTTCTTCACGTGAACATGCAGCATGGGCCATTTCTGGTTATGGCATTCGTGTGGTCATATCTTCTTCGTTCGCAGATATACATCGCAATAATTTGCTTAATTGCTTTGTGCTACCGGTTGTGGTGTCAGATAAGTTCCAGAAAGAACTTTTTGATACGATTAAGATAAATCCTCAGATGCAAGTTAAGGTTGATTTGCCTAATCAGACTGTTACTAACCTTGAGACGGGCAACGCTCAGAGGTTTGAAATAAATGCTTATAAAAAATATTGTCTGATGAATGCTCTTGATGATATTGATTTCCTCTTATCAAACAAGGCAGTCATCGAACAATTCGAAAATCGTAGAAACAGTTAAATATAATATAGGATGAAGATAAAATTGGCTGTGCTTCCTGGTGATGGTATCGGACCGGAAGTCGTAGAACAGGCTCTTAATGTGACTAAAGTAATATGCAAGAAATACGGTCACGAATTAGAGTATAATTATGCTATTTGTGGTGCCCATGCTATTGATGAGGTTGGTGATCCTTATCCAGATGAGACTCACCAACTTTGTTTGGAAAGTGATGCAGTGCTCTATGGCGCAGTAGGCGATCCTCGTTTTGATAATGATCCTACAGCTAAGGTACGACCAGAGAATGGTTTGATGGCAATGAGAAAGAAACTTGGCCTTTTTGCCAATATTCGGCCGATACAAACTTTTGATTGCTTGGTACATAAATCTCCATTGAAAGATGAATTAGTCAGAGGTGCTGATTTTATTTGCATACGTGAATTGACTGGCGGTATGTATTTTGGAGAGAAATTTGAAAGCGATGAAATGGCATACGATACCGATATTTATACACGCGAAGAGATTGAACGAATTCTGAAGGTCGCTTTTGATTATGCCAGGTCACGTAATAAGCATCTTACAGTTGTTGATAAGGCTAATGTGTTGGCATCGTCCAGACTTTGGAGAAAGATTGCTCAGGAAATGGCTGCAAAAGAGCCTGATATAAAGACCGATTTTATGTTCGTTGATAATGCTTCAATGCGAATGATTCAGGAGCCAAAATTCTTTGACGTAATGGTTACCGAAAATACATTTGGTGATATACTTACAGATGAAGGTTCTTGTATAACTGGTTCTATGGGGTTGTTGCCAAGTGCTTCGATTGGTACTTACACATCTGTCTATGAACCAATTCATGGTTCTTGGCCACAAGCAGCGGGTAAGAACATTGCAAATCCTCTTGCCACAATTCTTTCAGCAGCAATGATGTTTGATTTCTCTTTCAGTCTTAAAGATGAAGCCGAACTAATCCGTAAAGCAGTAAATGAATCGTTATTGCAAAATGTCCGCACAGGCGATATTCAGGTGGAAGGTGAGAAGATTTACTCTACATCTGAAGTCGGAGAATGGATTTGTGAATATATAGCCAATTCTTAGTAGTTATTGAAGGTACTACATTTTAACATAAAAAAGTATAACAGCATAAATTATATAAGCAGTGAAAAGGAATGATTTGAAAAAGGTTCTTGTTTTGGGTAGTGGCGCATTCAAGATTGGTCAGGCTGGTGAATTTGACTATTCAGGCAGTCAAGCATTGAAGGTCTTAAGAGAGGATGGAATATCTTCAGTATTGATTAATCCGAATATCGCTACGTATCAAACGTCTGAAGGCATTGCCGATAAAATCTATTTTTTGCCAGTAACCCCATTCTTCGTTGAAAAAGTCATTGAGAAGGAGCGTCCACAGGGCATACTTTTGTCTTTTGGTGGACAGACAGCACTTAATTGTGGTGTAGAACTCTATCAGAGCGGTGTCCTTGCTAAATACAACGTGAAGGTGCTTGGTACTCCTGTAAGTGTGATTATGGACACTGAAGACAGAGAGTTGTTTGTCAATCGCTTGGACGAGATAGATATAAATACCATACGTTCTTATCCTGCAGTTAATATGGAGGAGGCTGTATCGGCTGCAAAATCGTTAGGCTATCCTCTTATTATCCGTGCTGCATATTCTTTGGGTGGATTAGGGTCTGATTTCGTTGATAATGACGATGAGTTGCAGAACGTATGTGAGAAAGCCTTTGCGTTCTCCCCGCAGGTTCTGGTAGAGAAGTCATATAAAGGATGGAAGGAGATTGAATATGAGGTGGTACGTGATGGTGATGGTAATTGCATCACTGTATGCAACATGGAGAATTTCGATCCTCTTGGTATCCATACTGGTGAGAGTATTGTGGTGGCACCAGCACAGACGCTTAACGAGCAGGAGAATGACTATCTCAGCAATCTTGCAGTTAAGATAGTACAACATCTTGGTATTGTTGGAGAATGTAACATTCAGTTTGCTTATGAAGGGGAAGTGAACGGTCGTCCTGGTGACTATCAAGTAATTGAGGTTAATGCTCGTTTGAGTAGATCTTCAGCACTTGCATCAAAAGCCACAGGATATCCACTGGCTTGTGTCGCTGCCAAAATAGGTTTGGGATATAGCCTTGAAGAAATTTACCATTCAAATAGTGGTAGGTCAGCAGCAGTTGCTCCGAATCTTGATTATATAATCTGTAAGATTCCGCGTTGGGATTTAAGTAAATTCCATGGCGTATCGAGGAAAATTGGTACTGCAATGAAGAGTGTAGGTGAGGTAATGGCTATTGGAAAGACTTTCGAGGAGGCTATTCAGAAGGGTTTGAGAATGATAGGGCAGGGGGCTAATGGGTTTGTTGGCAACAAGGAACTCACGGTTCAGGATATAGACGAGGCTCTTCGTAACCCTACAGATAGCCGCATTTTTGTCATTTCAAAGGCATTGCAAGCAGGTTATACCACTCAGCAGATTGAGGAATTGACAAAGATAGATAAGTGGTTCTTGGATCGACTTAATGGCATTGTTGAGTGTTTGTATGAACTGCGAGCAGAATCGGACAATGTAAAAAAGGAGTTTATAGGTTCAAGAAGTTCTGAGGGTTCAAAAGTTCAAGTGGTGAAATCCCTTTTAGTTAAGGCAAAACAGATGGGATTCAGTGACCAACAGATTGCTGATGCAGTGGAGTGCAATCATAAGGATATCCGTGCACTACGTAAATCTTTAGGAATTGTTCCACAGGTTTGTGCTATAGATACGCTTACCACAGAGGTTTCAAACTATATGTATTTAACTTATGGTCAATGCACTACCACTGAAAATACTCAATCGTCAGTTAAACTTCCCGCAGCCGACAAGCATCTTGCACCATCAATAGTCGTACTTGGATCTGGTGCCTATAGAATTGGTAGTTCTGTGGAATTTGATTGGTGTTCTGTATATTGCTTGAAGGAGTTACAGAAACATGGCTACAGGGGTGTGATGATAAATTGTAATCCAGAAACAGTCTCTACGGATTACGATATGTGTGATCAACTTTATTTTGAGGAACTCACCCTTGAGCGAGTTCTTGATATAGTTGATTTGGAACAGCCGTATGGTGTGGTGGTCAGTGTCGGTGGTCAGATTCCGAACAATCTTGCTTTGCATTTACATAATGAAGGTGTGAATATCTTAGGAACTTCTGCTGTTGATATTGACAGGGCAGAGGATAGACATAAATTCTCTACTATTGTTGACCAATTGGGGATTGATCAACCACGTTGGCAAGAAGCATCTTCAATGGAGGATATAAAGAACTTTATTGCACAGGTGGGATATCCTGTACTGGTAAGACCTTCTTATGTGCTTTCAGGAGCAGCAATGAATGTGTGCTATACAGAAAGTAAACTTCTTCAATATTTGTCCATGGCAGCAGATGTTTCGGCAGAACATCCTGTTGTTATAAGTCAATTCTTGGCAGGTTGTAAAGAAATAGAGTTTGATGCAGTGGCAGATGATGGAAATGTGATTGTGTATGCTATTTCTGAACATATAGAGTACGCAGGAGTCCATTCGGGAGATGCTACTATCCAATGTCCTCCACAACGCCTGTATGTAGAGACCGCAAGGAAGATTAAACGCATGGCACGAAGTATAGCTCAGGCATTACATATATCCGGTCCTTTCAATATTCAGTTCCTTGCTCGTAACAATGAGATAAAAGTTATAGAGTGTAATCTTCGTGCTTCGCGCAGTTTCCCATTTGTTTCGAAGGTCATCAGAATAAATCTCATTGAGACGGCAACAAAGGTTATGCTTGGCCTACATCCCGAGCCTGCAAAGAAGAGCGAGTTTGAATTGGATTATGTTGGAGTGAAGTCATCACAATTTTCATTTGCCAGACTGTCGAATGCCGATCCATTATTGGGTGTTGATATGGCTTCTACAGGTGAAGTAGGATGTTTGGGCGATACGTTGAATGAGTCATTGTTGTTATCTTCTATTGCTGTGGGTAATAATATTCCTGCGAAGAATGTATTGATATCTTCAGGAACACCGAAGCAGAAGGCAGATTTGTTGGAAGCATGTCAACAGTTGGTGGATTGTGGGTATGATATACTTGCCACAGGTGGTACTTATCGTTATTTGAAAGAGAACGGAATTCCATCAACTCGCGTGTCATGGCAGCATGAGGCTCCTGATGGGGCAGAGAATGTGTTGAAGGTCATACGCGAACGTAGGGTGGATATGGTTATAAACATTCCTAAGAATTATTCCGACCAGGAATTGGATAATGGTTTCCAGATTCGTAGGGCGGCAATCGATAGTAACATACCTCTCTTTACCAATGCTCGTCTGGCAAGTGCTTTTATCAATGCATTCTGTACATTGCCTCTTGATGATATCCAGATAAAGTCATGGGACGAATACGAGGCTAAGAACCACAAAATTGATGTGGCTAAAATAGTAAGTGATGATATAGTAGTTGAGGTGGCAGATGAACGCCATATATCTTATGTGCCAGAGATACTTAAGACTATTGAAGATGCGACAAAAGTAAGAGGAACGGGAATAGCAAAGAGAAAGCCTGAATATGTAGAGCAGAAGATACGTGAAGGAAAGGCAATTATAGCATTGTGCAATGACGAATTCGCAGGATTCTGTTATATTGAATCTTGGGATCACGGACAGTTCGTCGCTAATTCTGGTCTTATAGTGAAACCTGAGTTTAGGGGACATGGTTTGGCAAAGCGCATCAAGAAGACTGCTTTCGACCTTTCAAGACTTCGTTTCCCTAAGGCAAAACTATTCGGTCTTACTACTGGCCTCGCAGTAATGAAAATAAATACCGAATTAGGATATGTACCTGTAACTTTCTCTGAACTGACCACAGATCCAGTGTTCTGGAAAGGCTGTGAAAGTTGCATTAACTATGACGTACTGAGCAGAAACGGAAATGTTAGATGTTTATGTACTGGTATGTTGTATGATCCACTTCGTCAGATAAATAAATAATAATGAAATATGAAAAAAGTAGTTGTTGCATTCAGCGGAGGGCTTGACACAAGTTTCACCGTGATGTATTTAGCAAAAGAAAAACATTATGAGGTTTATGCTGCCTGTGCCAATACTGGAGGTTTTTCACCAGAACAATTGAAGGCAAACGAAGAGAATGCCTATAAATTAGGAGCAAAGAGTTATGTTTGTCTTGATGTGACAAAGGATTATTACGAGAAGTGCATCCGTTATATGGTTTACGGAAATGTGCTTCGTAATGGAACATACCCAATATCAGTGTCTTCTGAACGTATATTCCAGGCTCTTGCCATTGCAAGATATGCAAAAGAAATAGGTGCAGATGCTATCGCACATGGTTCTACTGGAGCAGGAAACGATCAAGTAAGGTTTGATATGACTTTCCTTGTTGCAGATCCAGATATGGAGATAATAACCCTTACCCGTGATATGGCTCTCACACGTCAGTTTGAGGTTGACTATCTTAATCGCAATGGATTCAATGCCGACTTTAAGAAATTGAAGTATTCTTATAATGTGGGATTGTGGGGAACAAGTATATGTGGTGGTGAAATTCTTGATTCCAAAAACGGACTGCCTGAAGAGGCTTATCTAAAACAAGTGATACGTAATGATGAGTCAAAGATTTCACTTGAATTCAAGGATGGTGAGTTGATTGGAGTTAATAATGAATTATTCTCTGACCATGTGCAGGCTATCCAGAAAGTTGAGGCTTTGGCTGCACCGTATGGTATAGGACGTGATATGCACGTTGGCGATACCATTATCGGTATTAAGGGTAGAGTAGGATTCGAGGCTGCAGCCCCTATGCTTATTATAGCAGCCCATAAGTTCTTGGAGAAGTTCACTTTGAGTAAATGGCAGCAGTATTGGAAAGATCAGATTGCCAATTGGTACGGAATGTTCCTTCATGAAAGCCAATATCTTGAACCTGTAATGCGAGATATGGAGGCAATGCTTGAAAGCAGTCAGAGAAATGTATCTGGAGAGGTTACAATGCTCTTGCGTCCTCATGGCTTTGAAACCATAGGCGTGAATTCCGATAACGACCTTGTTAAGACCAAGTTGGGTGAATATGGTGAAATGCAGAGAGGATGGACATCCGACGATGCAAAAGGATTCATTAAGGTCACTTCTACCCCTTTGCGTGTATATTATGCAAACCACGAGGACGAACTCAACGAATGTGTAAAGACTGAACAATGATAAAGGTTGGGATAATAGGTGGAGCCGGCTATACTGCGGGTGAACTGATGAGGATTCTGCTTTGTCATCCTCAGACAGAGGTGGTATTTGTGCAAAGTGATAGCAATGCTGGAAATGAAGTGTGGAGAGTTCATCAGGATTTGGTTGGAGAAACCAATCTCCGCTTTATCGACGACTGTGCTAAGTATATTAGTGGTGGAGATTGTGATGTGGTATTCGTCTGTGCCGGACATGGGAGGTCGAAACAAATTGTCAATACTACTCTTTCTGGATTTCATGGGAAAATAATTGACCTTAGCAATGACTATCGTCTTTCTGCTGATGCCGAAGACTTTGTGTATGGTCTTCCTGAGGCATTCCGCAGCAAGATTGTTTCAGCAACCCATATAGCCAACCCTGGATGTTTTGCTACTTCAATTCAATTGGCACTCCTGCCATTGGCAAAAGCCGATTTACTGGGTGAGATACATGTAACTGGTATTACTGGCTCTACTGGGGCAGGTCAGAAACCGCAGGAAACGACTCATTTCTCATGGAGGGCAAACAATATGAGTGTGTATAAGGCTTTTACTCATCAGCATCTCGGAGAGATATGCGAGACTCTTCACTCTCTTGCTCCTACGTGGAGTGGGGAGATCAATTTCGTTCCAGTGCGAGGTGATTTCCCACGTGGAATAATGGCTTCGGTATATCTTGACAGCGAACTTTCGGAAGAAGAAGCAATCAGCCTCTATAACTCTTATTACAAAGACGAACCATTCGTTACCGTAGTAGATTCCAATCCAGATATGAAAATGGTTGTAGGAACCAATAAATGTGTGTTGTATGTTAAGAAATATGGCGCAAAACTCCACATTGTCAGTATGATTGACAATTTAACTAAGGGCGCTTCCGGACAGGCTATACAGAATATGAACTTAATGTTCCACTTACCTGAAGACCTTGGTCTCAGGCTCAAGGCACAGCGATTTTGAATCGTTGCCGTTGTCGTTAAAATTTAGAACTACTTGAACTCTTGAACTACTTGAACTCTTGAACTTCTTAAACTTAAAAGTATATGAATCTATTTGATGTATATAGTTTGTACGATGTCACCCCTGTAGAGGCAAAAGGGTGCAGTATCTGGGATGACCAAGGAATCGAATACCTTGATTTATATGGTGGTCATGCAGTGATTTCTGTTGGTCATAGACATCCTCATTATATTGCTTCCCTAAAGGAGCAAATTGACAAGATAGGATTTTATTCCAATAGCGTGAAAAATCCTCTTCAGGAGGAATTGGCGCAGAAACTTGGCAGATTGAGTTGCTATGATGACTATTCGTTGTTCCTCGACAATTCAGGTGCGGAGTCGAATGAGAATGCTTTGAAACTGGCATCTTTCCATACTGGTAAGGATAGGGTAATTGCTTTTGAAAAGAGTTTTCATGGCCGTACAAGTGGTGCTGTAGCAGTCACGGCAAACGAATCAATACAGTCACCATTCAACAAAGGACACAAAGTCAGTTTCTGTCCGCTGAATGATATTTCCGCAGTTGAAAAGGAAATTGCCAAAGGTGATGTGGCAGCAGTCATAATAGAGGGTATTCAGGGGTGTGGAGGTATAAATATCCCGCAGGTAGAATTTATGCATTCATTGGAAACCCTTTGCAAACAAAATGGAGTTGTTCTCATTCTTGATGAAGTACAGAGTGGATTTGGTCGTACAGGACGTTTCTTTGCCCATCAATGGTATGGTATTCGTCCCGACATCATAACAATGGCAAAGGGCATGGGTAACGGATTCCCAGTTGGCGGAGTCCTTATTTCTCCTAAATTCAAGGCTGTGAAAGGAATGTTAGGCACTACTTTTGGTGGCAATTATCTCGCTATGGCAGCCGCTATCGCAGTCGTGGATATTATCAGTGAGGCAAAAGTCATGGAAAATGTACAGCAAGTAGGTAATTATTTACTTAATAATATTCCTAAGACAAACGAAATTAAGGAAATACGTGGAAAAGGACTGATGATAGGTATCGAATATAATGTTCCGATAGCAGAGAAGAGAAAGCATCTGCTCTTCGACAAACATATCTTTACTGGAGTGGCAGGTCAGAATATGATCCGGCTCCTTCCTCCTCTTGTCCTCACCATGGAACAGGCAGAACACTTTGTAGAAGCAATGGCCGAGGAGTAATATT